>Ga0214474_1000145_pt1 | contig 37808 bp, 38 predicted proteins | sample RVTome_2_FD_187335 | JGI IMG/M metagenome (GOLD analysis project Ga0214474, IMG submission 187335) | Soil microbial communities from uranium-contaminated site in the Upper Colorado River Basin, Wyoming, United States - RVT95D214 HiSeq ... | reverse complement strand
AGTCCGTCGCGCATCCGGCAAAAAAGGCGACCCTCATGCGCTTTTTTACCCCTGGGGGAGGAGGGACCACCTCGGAAAGTTCATCCCGCAGGAATCTCCGAGCGATCTCCGGGATCTGCCTACCTTTGCCCAGAGCGGAAAGGAAGAGGGGGAGGTGGCGGATCTTGCCTTCGGTTCTGGGGAGGAGCCGCTGAAGCCTTGAGGCACATTTCAGCGCCGCGCCGAAGAGCCTTCTTTTATTCAAGAGTCTCGCAAAGACCACCTTCTCGGCAAAGGGGAGCCCCTTGTTGGCAACGATATCAGCCCGAGCCGCCACGGTGATGGCGGCTACCTCTACCTTGGCAGGACAGAATTGGGCGCATTGATTGCACGTGAGGCACTGACCGTAGCGTTCTTCCAAGTGCTTCCAATCAAAGGGGGCTCCCTCCAGGAGCGCCATAGCGAGGATATTTCTCCCTCGCGCCACGATGGACTCGGTGCGGATCTCCCGGTAGACAGGGCAGAAGTACATACAGAAGCCGCACTTCATGCATTGCAAGACCTTGTCTTGAAACTTGGCCAAATGCTCTACCTTCATCTTCTTGTTCCGTGGCAACCCATTACCCCCTTAAAGCGTGTGAAGTCTCTCACCTCCATGCCAAACGAGTTCCCCTTGACAAGCTCCTTGTGTTATTGTAGGTTTTTATGCTTCTTCTTTGCTGTGTAATAGTGTATGGTACCATGAACTATATGGGTTATCAAAGCATTCCCCTTCTTGAATTTACTCAGGACGATGATTTTTTCAGCGGGTCTTGATTGAGGAAAACGGTGGCAGGGGGCTTTGTGATGATTTTTGTCGCCGCTGCCTCTGAGCAGGAGGCCGCCTCTATAGGCAGGGCCCTGGTGGAGGAAGGACTGGCCGCCTGCGCAAACATCATACCTCAGATCCGCTCCATCTACCGGTGGAAGGGAGAGGTTCAGGACGAAGGAGAAGCACTCATCATCATCAAGAGCAGGGAAGATCTCTTCGAAAGGATCAGGAGCCGGGTCAAAGAGCTCCATAGTTATGAGGTCCCGGAGATCACGGCGATTAAACTAGACAAGGGTGACCAAGCCTATTTACAATGGATAGAAACAGTACTTGCTAAAGGAGATTGACATGGGAAGTGTGATTAAAAAGCGCAGAAAGAAGATGAGAAAGCACAAACACAAAAAGCAGCTTGCCAGAGACCGCCACAAGAGGAAGTAATTCAATCACGCTTCCATGAGATCTTATGTGCCAAATGCGGCGCTCTTTCTTTTGACCGTCCTCTCTACCTTCCTCGTAGGCGGCTTCATCTACTCTCTGGCCGTCCTCTCCATCCTCGTGGCCCATGAGATGGGGCATTATCTGGCGAGCCGCAAATACGGGGTGCCCTCTTCGCTCCCCTATTTTATCCCCTTTCCCCTGCCCCCCTTTGGCACCCTTGGGGCCGTCATCAGAACGAAAGGCCCCATACCTCACCGAAAGGCCCTCTTCGACATCGGGTCTTGGGGACCTCTGTGCGGTCTCGCGCTGGCCATTCCCGCGGTGGCAGTGGGGTTCCTGCTCTCGGAGGTGACGGATGTAGCAAAGCTCCCCGCTCAAACGACCTCGTTGGGCAATTCTCCCCTGCTCTCGCTCCTGCAGCGGATAGTATTGGGGCATCTCCAGCCAGGCACCGATGTCGTCTTGCATCCCATAGCCTATGCCGGGTGGGTGGGGCTCTTTATCACCTCCCTCAACCTCTTGCCTACGGGGCAGCTCGACGGTGGGCACATCATCTACGCCCTGTTCGGGCGTCACAGCAAGATCATCTTTCGCCTTACGCTGTTGGCGATCACCCTCATCTGTCTCATCTACAACCTCGGATGGCTCTTGTTGGTGATTATCCTGCTATTCATCGGCTACAAACATCCCCCACCTCTCGACGATCGTACCCCTCTGGATTGGCGCAGAAAGGCCACCGGCGTTCTCACCTTTGTCATCTTCTTTACCGCCTTCACCCCCATACCCTTCCCCACCCTCGCCGTGGGGCTCAAGGAGGTCCTGCATTCATGGCTCAATCTATGAAGACCTTCGACCTCCATCTCCACACCACCGCCTCCGATGGGACCATGAGCCCTGCCGAGATAGTCAGATACGCCAAAGAAAAAGGGCTGCGGGTCATAGCCATTACCGACCATGACACCATAGAGGGCCTGCAAGAGGGGATACGAGAGGGTGACAAGGTAGGGTTGGAGGTGATCCCCGGGGTGGAGCTGAGCGCAGATGCGTCCAAGGGCACCATGCACCTGCTTGGTTACTATATAGATCCCGCCTGCTCAGAGCTGGTGGATAATCTCAGGGTCCTCCAGCAGGCGCGGATGGAGCGAAACCTTGCAATAGTGGAGAAGCTCGACGCACTCGGAATCCCCGTAGAGCTCTCGGAGGTTAAGGCTGCGCCGGAGCACGGGCAGATAGGACGCCCACACTTTGCCTATACTATGGTCCACAAGGGCTACGCGCAGAACATCCAGGATGCCTTTGACCGCTACCTTGGCAAGGGAAGACCCGCCTATGTGGAGAAGTTTAGATTCTCCCCTGAAGAGGCCATGCACTTCATCAGAAAGGCGGGAGGGATAACGATCTTAGCCCATCCGTTCACCCTCAACCGACCCGAGCCGGCTGATTTCGATGCATTGATCGGCGAGCTAAAAGAAAAGGGGTTGGACGGGATAGAGGTATACTACCCGGAGCACTCGGATGGGCAGAGGAGGTTGTACCGAGACGTGGCGCAAAAATATGGACTGGTCATCTCAGCAGGGAGCGATTTTCACGGTCTCACCAAAGATGAGGTGGACCTCGGTCAGGGCTATGGGGATAGAGAGCCGACATATAGCCTCGTGGAAGCGATAAAAGCCAGGAGGGAGCAGCGGCTCAAAGGCCTGTAACCTCTCATGCCCCGAGAGGGGAATGAAGGGCAAGAGGATGCCGAGATGAGCGCGAAGAAAAACGCACTCTCAGATTTGGACAAGGGGTCGAAACAGCTGATCCTGGTGGGGGGAAAAGGCGGGGTGGGCAAGACCACCTGTGCAGCTGCCATCGCCCTGCACATGGCCGAATCGGGTAAGAGAACGCTCATTCTTTCCAGTGACCCCACACCATCCCTCTCGGATATCTTTGAGATCACCGTCGGCCCCCGAGAGACCCCCATCCCTCATGTGCCCAACCTCGCCGCCTTGGAGATCTCCTCTGAGATCGTTCTGGAAAAGTGGAAGGATCGTTTCGGCCGTGATATCTATGAGGTAGTTTCCTCTTTTGCCGACCTCGATTATGACTTTGTCCTGGACTATGTAGGAAGCGCACCCGGGATAGAAGAGGAGTACATGCTCTATTTCATCATGGAATTGGTGCGAGAGGGGCGGTATGACCTCGTGGTATGGGACACCGCGCCGGCAGGGCACACCCTGCGCCTGCTCCACCTCCCTGAGATCTTCCTGCAGCACCTGGAGGGGGCGACGCGATTCTATCTCAACCTCTACAGCTACCTGGAACGGGCGCGGGATGCGGTAAAATTAAAGAAGGGTAAGAAATCTTTCTTGGAAATCATCTCGGGATGGCAGGCGCTCTCCAATGAAATAGCCGCCTTTATCAGAGATGAGCGCCTCACCGAATACATCGTGGTCACCATCCCCGAGGCCCTGGGGGTTAAGCAGACGGAGCGCATTATCCAGGACTTCGATGCCCACGGGCTCCCTGTCCACTATCTGATCGTCAACCATTGCATCGAGAAGGCGGATTGTGCCTTTCATAAAACCAGGAAGGAGATGCAAGCCCACTATATCCGCTTGCTCACCGAAGCATATGGCGAGCGGCTCCAATTAACCCTTCTTCCCCTCTACCCCTATGAGATCAAAGGCGCCGAGAGGATAAAGAAGGCCTCAGGCGCGCTCTTTGGTGAGGGGGAGGTGAACACCTGACCCACAGAGCCCCTCCCAATCTACATCCATGATCACATCACCGTCGGGGGTAACATAGACCAGCCGCCTTCCCCTGCTCCCCTTGATCACCCGTTGGATTATATTTCCGATATCATCCTTCTCTATTAACTGAAGGTATCGGGTCAGAAATTCTATTCTGTCGTGCATATCAATACAGAGTGGGGTAGACGTATGGAGTTGTATCAACCCCTTGAGGACCCTTCCGCGTCCGATTTTTTTGTCTAACCGGACGTCATCCATGTCAACCAAGCCGAAATTCCACGTATCCGCCCCTTCTTGCACCATGATGTTGCAGGTCTTGAGATCTCTATGGATGATGTTACGAAGATGAAGCGCGGCCATAAACCCTGCCGCGGCCCTGAGAAAGTCGTCTTTTCGGGTATCATCATGCCTTTGAGCTCCGAAGGCCTGCACCATATATCGGTCAAGCTCAACATAACCAGGCGGGGTCTCCATGATGAGAAATGCCTCTTGTAACAACCCCCTTCTCCTCTTCTCCAGAAGGGCCTGGGGGATGATCCCCCCTACTCCCCGAACCACCAAGCCATTCCCCATCAACCATCCCCTGCGGGCCTTCGCTCTCCTGAAGACCTCCTTCAATGGCTGCCACGGCCCTTGATAACGATACTCCTTCACACACAACCTCGTTTCTTTATAGATAAAAAGAGTGATGGCTGTGCGGTGATCATTTTTGATCAGTCCAATCTTACCCTTGGCCACGATATCCTTATGTTTCGTTACTATCTTCAGCAATTGTTGGGTCTTCCATCCCCTCCTGCCCCATATGCGCCAGCCTGCCTCCTTGGCTACATAAAACCCCCCGCTTGCCTTGAGACACCGCTTTGTCCTGCTCCGCATATGACGGCGGTAGATCCTCTCCTCCTGCCTCGCGATCTCCCTTAAACCCGCTTCAAGGCCTCCTTTAAATGTATCCTTCTCCTCATCGTATTGCTGCAAAAAGGCCTTTTTATCCTCAGGGGAGAGCCATCCCTTGAGAGAATAGAAGAATTGCGCCAGGTTCCATAGGCGTCTTTGTTTGGAGACACTTCTTGTGAATCTGGCACGGTGGAGGTCAATGAGATATAATTTCTTTTCTTCCATCCCCACCAGGATATTGCCGGCATGCAGATCCTGGTGAAAGAGGCCGGCCTCATGGGTCTGCCTAAGCAACCGGGCTGCACGGAAGAGAAGTTCCTCATGCCTCCCCTCAGGGATCAATTCGATTAAGGGTGCAGCAGGAGCAATGGCCTGGGTGATGAGGAAGGCATCCTCTAAAAACCTCCCGCTGCGCCTCTCAGCCATGGCCAAAGGCACCGGGGTAGGAATTCCTTTACTCAGCGCGCACTGCGCCATCACCCACTCCCTCCGGGCCTTGGAGGGAACGAATACATATTTAATACCTTCCGTAAGCCCTCTTACCTTATATCGTTTACAAAAGAGTGGGCCTTGCGGCCCCGGCACAATCAAGGCAGTCCGAACCAGAGATTCCTTTAACACCTGTCGATGAGGGCATTTGGACAGAAACTTGTCAGGCTCCTCGAGGAGCGCTGGGGGAATCCATGCGCAGGCCCCCTCGGTTACGTACCAATCACCATGCTTTATTCTATACATGTCAATAGAGACAAAAACCTATGGTATGATATGTAGCATAGGAGAGGATGATGTGATTGCAATCCTCGCCTTCAGCTACGCGTGCCCCCAGTTGACGATCAGGGGAAAATAATCTAGAATCTGATCCTTCATCAAATTTCATAGAGTGCACGCATGGATGAGAAACAGTATCTACAAACACTGAGAAAAGAAGTAAAAAAACGCCGCATTAACAAGATCCTGGTGATCCCCCGGGATCGCATCGGTGATTGTATCAGCGAAACCCCCCTCTTAAGTATATTACGGAGGCAACTTCCTGACGCACACATCAGTATATTAGTGACCCCCTATACCAAGGACATTGTCAAAAACAACCCTTATCTTGATAAGGTGTATATTTACCATAGAAAGAAAAGATTTAAAATGGGTTCTTTGTTGCCGTATGTACCCTTCTTTTACAAACGGCTTTTCCATACCCTGATACGGGAACTCAACAGAGAACAAATCGATCTCATTGTCAGTCTCTTAAGGCCTATCAGGGAATTACGGTATATCTTCAAACATGTCCGGCATCGCTTTTTGATCAACAGGGATACCATAGCGCAGTATCTGATTGATCATGGCGTCACGAAACAGGCCCCTATGTATCATCGGAACCTGTTTTTCCTGCAGGCCATGGGCATTGATGCTCGACAAGCAAGGGGTCAGCTTTATTGGTCGCCGGCCGATAAGGATTGTATCGATAACCTCTTTACTTCTTTATCGTTGAGCGATAAGGATCTGATAATCGCGGTACACGCCGGGTGTGCAAAATCGAAAAAGATAACATCATTAAAAGAAGCAAAAAAAGTATGGCCGATCGAAAATTACCCCGAGATCCTGAAAAGGATGATAAAGAGTTTCAATGCCAAAATAATCCTAACCGGAGTGCAAAAAGAAGAAGCAGAGGCAAACAGACGAATACAGGCCCAGGTCGGGGAAGGCGTACATGTCATTTCCCGTACAACCATTAACCAATTTGCATACCTTCTTTCCAAATGCGCGCTCATGCTCACCACGGACACCGGCAGCCTGCATGTAGCCGCTGCCGTCGGGATACCGATTGTCGCCCTTTTCGGCCCCACCTCGGTGCAACAATATAGCCCGTTTGTGCCAAAGGGGTTCCTCAGAGAAGTTATAACAGATATCGGCTGCCGCCCTTGCAATCTTGAGGCATCGTGCGAGGAAAATCTCTGCATGCAGAAGATGAGGGTTGATGACGTATTTCAGGCAATCTCAGCACACCTGAAGGCTCACCGCAAAAAAGTATCACCCCGGAAGCGATAAGGGCCCCTAAAAAAACGGGGGATCATGCGGCGGCAACGATCAAGATAGATCTGGCAAAATCCACCTGTACGATCTTATGCAAGGGGTTAAAGAGGGTAAGGCGAAGGAAATATTTCAGAAAAGAGGCATTATAGGTGCGATAGATCTCCTGTATTTTAAACCCTTGGCTCAGCAAGAAACCTCCTAATTCCTCATAGCTATAGGCCACTTTATGGGTGGCATCCAATAAAAATCTCGTGGGATTATACACGTTGGGAGTGCTGATAAAGAGCAAACCGCCATCAACAAGCAGCTGTTTAAGCCTTCCCAACATCTCAATCCCTTGCTCTAGCTCCAAATGCTCTATCACCTCAAAGAAGGTGATGAGGTCGAATCGTTCTTCGATCTCATCCAGTGAGTAAAAATCGTGGAATAAATTGCGATCGACATCCATGCTCTTGTAGACGATACCAGAATTGATCCCTGTTATCTGCGTTCCCATCTTTCTCTCCCAGGCACCCACATCCAACATGCGCATACCCGGGCGCAGATAGGATTGTACAAAACGAGTGCGCCGCCTGACTATGGGCAAATCCCATATCGCGGGATAACGCTCATGGATTTGATCACGATGATATACTATCTGACTCCAATCCACCATCGACCTACCCTCCTTGCAACAACATTATATGTTGATCAGCACTTTGGCTAATTGAGGGGCCATGGCCTGAAGGGAATAGTCCTTCTCTATCCTCTTTCTCCCCTGCTTCCCCATCCGTTTCCTGAGTTGCCGATCACGAATCAAGACGCTCAGCCTGTCAACCCATTCCTCCTTATCACGGGCCCAGAACCCTTCTTCCCCCTCGCGCACTATCTCTTTATTTGCCCCGACTGGTGAGCAAACAACAGGGACCCCAACGGCTAGGCATTGAATCAGCTTGAAACCGCACTTGCCCCGGGTCCAAACATCATCCGGTAATGGTCCTAAGCCAATGTCAAAACTCTGAAGGTCTGCAACTTCATCTGCCTCTGACCACTCCTTCTTGATCACGCGCATGGTGGGGACATCAAAAAAAGCATTGCAGACGATCTTCAATTGCAAAAAAGGGAATCTCCTGCCGAGCTCCTCAAAAACGGGAAGGAGCGCCTTGAGGTAGTGAAGGGTGCTCTGGCTTCCAATCCAGCCAACAATGAGGGTGTCCTTAGCTGGATTATCCTGTTTCACCACATATTTACCCATATCAACCACGGTAGGTATGATATGCACCTTGATCGGATCAATATACTTTAGCGCCTCTTCTTGTAAAAACCGATTACCGGCGATAATAAGATCACTTGCTTTAACCATCTTTTCAAATCGTTCTTGCCTGGTTCCAGAGTACTGTTGAGCCCAGCGCGACGAACGATACATGATTGCATCGTCATATTCAAAAATAAGCTTCTTGGCGTATCTGCGAATGAACCGTAATTTCCACGGCGGAAACAGTTTTCTCAATATCACCACAATATCTGCTTCCTTGACTTTGCTGAGTATACGAACAAATTCAAGAGAAGAATGCCCAACATTAAAAAGCTCTACATTCATTCCTCGTTTTAGTAAGTCAGGAGCAAATTGGGGGAATCGATATCTATTGCTGGCGCTCCGCGATAATAAGACCTTGACCTTCATAATCATCTTTTCTAGTTTATTGAAACCTTACACAGAGAGTGATAGCAGCCAGTTGGAAAAGATATAAGCATGTGCCCTTTATTCATCGCTTCTTTTGCGCGAGGACCACAATGGACTTGGAAAAATCGACGTTTAATATCCTATGCAAGGGATAAAAGAGGGTGAGGCGTAAGAAATATTTTAAGAGAGAGGCATGAAAGGTACGGTAGATGCCCGGCACCTCAAACCCCTGGCCGAGCACAATCCCTCCCAACTCCTCATAGCTGTAGGCCGTCTTGTGTGTGGCATCATACCAAAATCGGCTTGGATTATATACGTTGGGAGTACTGATGACCAACCTGCCCCCATCAACAAGTAGTTCTTTGAGCCGACCTAGCATCTCTACCCCTTGTTCCAGCTCCAAATGCTCTATAACCTCAAACAGTATAATGAGATCAAATTGCTCGTCAATTTCATCTAACGAATAGTAATCGTGGCGGACGGTGCGATCTATGTCCATGCTCTTGTATAGTACATCCGAATAAACCGCCTTTACCCTCGTCTCCATCCTCCTGTCGTTTGCGCCCACATCAAGGACGCGCATCCCGGGTCGCAGATGCTTCTTCACCAACCAGGACGGCCTCTTAATCAGCTTCATATCCCAGATCTGGGGATATTGCGCATGGATTTGATCGCGGTAATTGATAAGTTGACTCCAATCCAACATGTTATGCCCCTATTTCTTGAAATACCTTCAACATCTCCTGATAGCATCGCCTTTGGGAATAGCGTTCTCCCAACGAGCGGGCCGAGCAAGAGGCCTCCTGTAACATATCGGGCCGGGAAAGCGATAGAATCTTTTCTGCAAGGACGTGGATATCTCGCGGGGCTTTGACGACAAACCCCTCTCTCCCTTCAGAGATAATCCCTCCTGCCCCATTATACCGTGAAGTAATAACCGGCAGCCCGCTGGCCAGGGCCTCCAAGACCACCAGCGAGCAGGCATCGTAAAAGGTCGGATGCACCAAGATATCTGCGCTCGCATAATACCGCTCAAGATCCTTCACCCCGCCGGTAAAAAGGACATTTTCTCCGCATCCAAGCTTTTTGGCCAGGCGACAATATGGTTCTGCCCTGTCCCGCCCTATCACCAAGAGCTTGATGTTACCCTTCCTTCCCTTTACTAAAGAAACGGCTTGAATCAGGTATCGCAACCCCTTGAGTCTGAAGTTATGGGAGACAAAAAGGAGCACAAAATCATCCGCCTGCAAGCCATAGCGCCCCCGTATCTCCCCTTTATACCGCTTGTTGCAGGGGTGAAAGCGTTCGGTGTCAACGCCGTTATAGACGACGACGATCTCGCGTGCAGGGATATCGTAGTGGTCTATGATATCCCTCTTCACCATATCGGAGATCGCCACGATACGCCTCACACCTCGCCGATAGGGGGCATCTTCCACGATCCCCTGAGCCCATTGTTTGGGACTCAAGACCCTACCCAGGAACTTCGCCATCCTGAGCAAGGGACTTTCATATGCCTGTAAGCTCCGCCAAAACCACTTCCAATGGACCCCTCCGTGGGGCTGTAAGAGGTCCGCCTCCCACGTATTACCCACCCCCATGATCACATCGAAAGTATCCTTTTCCATCTGGTGACGGCACTTCGAGGCAAAGGAGATGATGCGCAGCCATTTGGGAAAAGGAACCTGGGCAACCATATGGAAGGAAATGCCCTTTATCCCTTGATCGAAGCGGCGCGCAAAGACATGGACTTGATGCCCTTTCTTTGCAAGGAACTGCATCAAATCTACAAGATACCGTTCCGCCCCGCCCCTGGCAGGGGAAAAATCCCGTATCCCGAGGGCGATCTTCATGAATAAAGACCCTTCTGTAAGATCTTCTGATAAAAGGCCTCGACCTCCTCTGCCTGGCGCTCCAGGCGGAATTCCCTGTGGGCCATCTCATGGGCCGCCTTCCCTATTGATTTGCGCAACCTCTCATCCCGCACCAGAGGCACAAGGGCTTGGTAGATGGCCTGAGGGGTCTCCTCCACCACAAATCCGGTAACCCCATCCTGCACCAGCTCCGGGAGCATCCCTTTTTCCGCGACTACAGCCGGCTTCCCCATGGCCATGGCCTCCCGCAGAGCACGTGCCGTGCCGTCAGACCCTGGGGTGAGCAGACAAAAGACATCCATACACGCAAGGGTGTCGGCATAGTCATCCATACGATAGCCGGCCAAGATGACCTGCGAAGCGATCCCGAGACGTTCCATGGGTTCTACGACACTCCGCTGCATCTGGCTGCTGCGACCTACTAATAAAAGCCTCACGTCCGGTATCTCCTTGACCAACAGTGAGATGGCCTCCAAGAGGATATCGGTCCTTCTATACTGCTGAAACCGGGCCACGATCCCTACGACAACAGCTTCAGGGGGTATCCCTAACACGGGTCGCATATCGTTATAGACTTTTTGAGGATCGAACCTATCGAGGTCAACAGCCGTCCGCACTTTAGCCACCTGGTCATGAGGAAACCCCAGCCCTTTCACCAGCCTCTCCTTGCCCCTCTCGGAAAAGGTAATCAGGGCATCGGTGTATCTCCTGAAAAAATGCTTGCTGATGAGATCCGCCTTCAAGGAATCCCGTCTATGATCCATCCGGATTACGGGAGGACGCCGCTTGGATCTCCTCGCCGCCAAACCGCCGATAATGTGGTCATGGGAGTTATGAACCGTGACGATATCAAACGCCTCTTGATCGATAGAGCGCGCGATACCCCTGATATCGGAGATGATGTCTTTCAGACGATATATCTGATGCAGTTTGGCGATCGGCGCCAGATGAAAGCGCCCCGTTCCCTGAACACCCCGCTCCTTGGCACCCTTCTCCACACTCTCTGCTATCTCGATAGGGGGGCGGCGATAAGCCAGTACTACCTTATGCCCTCGCTGCTGCAGGGCAGCGCAGAGATTTACCACCGGCTCGGCAGGACCCGTCCACTTCCAATCGGAGAAGAGATGGAGGATCTTCATCGCGCTCTCTCAACAAAGTGTCGAATCGTTTCCGCCACCTCCTCTATCTCCGAATCTGTCATTTCTGGAAAGCAGGGAAGAGATAAGACCTTCCGCGAAAACTCTTCACTCAGGGGGAGATCCCCGTTACGATAACCCAATTCCCCGTATGCCTCTTGGAGGTGAATAGGGATTGGGTAATGGATGCGTGTTCCGATCTCACGCCCTTGCAAGAATGCTTGGAGGTCATCCCGCTCGTCTGTCTGGATGACATAGAGGTGATAGACATGCCGGGCATGTTCCCTTTCAACCGGACAGGTGATCCCCATGCTTTCAAGCATTCTCGTATAGAGCAAAGCTCTTCCTCGCCTCTCCTCATTCCATTGATCCAAATACTTCAATTTAACCCGGAGAATAGCCGCCTGGATCTCATCCAATCGACTGTTATTCCCCTTGAGAACATGGTAATATTTTTTCTTCTCTCCATAACACCGAAGAAGGAGGAGATTTTCGTAAACGTCTTCATGGTCGGTCACTACCATCCCACCATCACCGTATCCGCCCAAATTCTTGGTCGGATAGAAGCTGAAACAGCCCAGCGTGCCGAATGAACCTACCTTCTTTCCTCGGTATTCTGCTCCATGGGCCTGACAAGCATCCTCAATGACGATGAGATCATAACGGTCAGCTATATCCATGATTGCATCCAACTCCACGGGGTGACCGTAAAGATGAACGGGAAGAATCGCCTTGATTCTTCCCTTACTATTACCATTCTTCGCCTCTCGACCCCTGAAGAACCGCTCCAGTGCATTGGGATCCATCGTATGGGTTTCGGGATCGATATCCACAAAGAGAGGGGTTGCCCCGGTAAAAGAGATGGCTAAGGCCGTGGCGATAAAGGAATTGGCCACGGTAATGACTGCATCTCCCTTCCCGATACCAACGGCCTTCAATGCCAAGTAAAGGGCATCCGTCCCAGAGCCTACTCCGACCCCGTATCGAACACCACAATACTGTGCGAACTCCTTCTCAAAAGCTGAAACCTCCTCTCCCAAAATGAAGTGACCCTTTTTATAGACACCTTTTGTAGCAGAAAGGACCTCTTCCTCAATCCTTTTATATTGTCGTTGGAGATCAAAAAATGGGACCATCATTCTCTCTCAGACAACATGACATTGGAAATCTAAAATCCGTACTGTGGCTGCTGCCTTCAATCCCAATATTTATTTTTATACTTCTTGTAAAATGCGATCGTTTTTTTAAGACCATCCTCCAGATCGGTCTTTGGCTCCCAGCCCACTACCCGCTTGATCTTGGATATATCCGTGTAGTAGTCCCCCGGCTCTACTTCCTTGCGTTCCGGTGTAAACTCGGCGAAGTCCACACTGCCGGTTCCTGCAATCTCTACAATCTTCTTGGCCAGGTCGATGAAATTGATAGGTATCCCCGTACCTACGTTGAATACCTCCCCATAGGCCTGTGGGCTCGTGGCTATCATCAGAAAACAGTCAACCAAGTCGCCGACGTACAGAAAATCCCTCAGGATCATCCCATCTCCGAAGACCGGTATGGTCTCATCATCCATGGCCTTGCGGATGAACCAGTTCAGGACGCCAAATTCATCGTGCTGCATCTGGTGACGCTCACCATAGGTATTGGTGATCCTGAGACAAATCCCTTGGATCTTATGGATATCGTGATAGACGAGGATCATCTTCTCCGCCGTCAAGTTGGTCACGGCGTATATTCCCTTAGGATTAGTGGGATGGTTTTCATCCACGGGCAAATGGACGCTTGCCCCATACTCGCCCCTGGTGCCTGAAAAGATGAGCTTGACATCTCTATTGTATTTCCTGCAGGCCTCCAATAGGACCAAGGTCCCCCGGCAATTGATATCGAGGTCCTGGATGGGATTGCGCACGCTCTCCACATGGTTCACCTGGCCGGCCAGGTGGAAGATATAATCTTGTCCCTGCACCAGGTAATCCATGGACAGTTGATCTCTCACATCGCTGAAGTTTACGAGGACCTTGTCGGTAATGGGGGCGATGTTGAACAGGTTCCCCCCCTGGCGGGGGATCATGTTATCTACCAGGGTGACCGCAGCCCCAAGCTCCATAAACCGAATGGCCAGGTTGCTTCCGACAAATCCCAAGCCTCCGGTGATCAGTACCCGTTTCCCCTCGAAGACCATTTTATGCCTCATTATCCTCCCTTAACCCCTTTTGCCGCTCCCAGAGCTTAGCATGTTTGATGAATACATAAAACATAGTGGAAACAATAATTATCAGACCAGGCATCCCGTCCAAGAAACCCCTTTTAAAGATATATTCCTTGAAAAAACGAAAAAGAGGATTCAGTATCATATGAACCACGGTGAACTTCTTACCCTCTCGAAACATGTCCTCTGCGGCGACCTGAGAGTATTTATCGATAGTCTGGATTTGATCGGCGATGTCTCGGTAGGTGTAGTGATAGTAACGATGCTGCAGGGTCTTCACCCTTCCTGCCACTTTTACCTTGGCGTGCAGCCCCCCTTCCCACCTCCCCTTGTTCCGATCGTAGAGCCTGATCTCATAGTCAGGGTACCATCCACCGTACTTTATCCATCGCCCCAGGTAATAGGTGCGTCGATGAGCGATGTAACCATCCCACTGACCTTTGTTGGCTTTCAGTTCTTCCTTGATCTCCCGGACCAGCTCAGGGGGGACCTCTTCATCGGCATCAACGAACATCACCCAGCGGTTGGTTGTGCGATCGGCGGCATATTGATATTGATCCTGATGGTTCGTCCACTTCCGTTGATAGACCTGGTCCGTAAATCGGCGACATATCTTAAGCGTGCCATCGATACTGTAAGAATCTACGATCACCAATTCATCGGCCCACCGAAGGCTCTCCAGACACCGCTCAATGGTTCTCTCATTATTGAAAGTAAGGATATAGACAGAGATCTTCTGCATTATCCTTGCGCCGATGAAGATTTCCCGGGAATGTACGCACTCACGGTGGTATAAACTGCTTTCACGTCTATGAGGTCCATACACCGATGATCTTCAGGGCACACCCTTTTCAGACATGGGCTGCAGGAAACCTCTCTGCGGATGACCACGTGTCCTTCACCCAAAGGAGAGGTCGTTCGGGGATCCGTGGGGCCAAATAAGGCCACTACCCGCGTACCGACAGCCGCCGCGACGTGCATGGTACCCGTGTCGTTGGTGATTAGCAGACGACAGCGCCGCAGCAGCGCGGCCAACTCTAATAACGAGGTCTGGCCGGAAAGATTGAGGCATCCCTCACCTATCCCTTGGGCAATGGCGGCATTCAACCCCTTTTCTTTGGGGCGAGAGGAGCCAAAGATGAGGACGGAGGCCCCATAATCCTTTATGATTCTCCTCCCTAGCTCCGCAAAGCGCTCCGGCGGCCAACACTTGGCTTCCCCGTAGGTGGCACCGGGGTTAAGGCCGATCAGCAATTTGCCTTTCAGACCATGAGGCAAGAGAAACGTCTCGGCCCACCTTTCTTGATTTCCATTAAGGGATAATGAGGGCAAGGGGGGAGATGGACAGCGACCCAGGCACTCTATGAGATGGAGATAATAGTACATGCGGTGCTGCCTCAAAAACTCGGCAGTGCAGTCGATCCTCTCGGTCAACAGCAGATCTCTGCCCTCACCTTTATAACCAATGCGATGGGGGATGCCCCCTAAATAGGCCATCAAGGCGGAGCTAAAAGAGCGGGGGAGGATGACGGCGAGGTCTATCTTTTTCTGCTTGATGAGTCGCGCTATCCGCAGCTCCCCGAAGATCCTACCTGCACCGGTGGGCAACTCATAGGATATCACCTCGTCAACTGATGGATTGGCCCTCCAGAGCTCGGCCAGGCGGGATTTAGCCAAGACAGTGATACGGGCCCGTGGAAAGTGCTGGCGTAAGGCGTGTACCGCAGGAAAAGATATAATGGTATCCCCCACCCAATTGGTCCCCTTAACCAAAATCCCTTGTATACCCTTATATCTCCCCCTCTTCGCTCTCATCATCGACAAAAATTCTTCAAAGGATCGTAACATAATACTTAATCATAAGAGGCATATCGATGTCAACTTCTTCTTTATACAAAAAAATATTGACATTTTTTTCATATTGTTATAATAAATTTTAAATAGAGAGACGTTCTAAGTAAGGAGCACAAGTGAAAAAGGCGTACTGTTATTTTATAATGTTTCTTGCCATATCCATCCTTATTCCCGTCACGCCGGTCATATTCCTCCGTATGATATCCTTTTTTTCGCCGGCTACGCCCCTGGCTGCTACGGTTGCAGAACGAGATGAGACAGCCGCCATACCCATCGGAGCGGCAACGAAGAGAATCGTTACCATCGACCCAGGGATGATCTATATAGGGGATGATGGTGGAATCGGTTTGGTCTATAAGAAGGACTTTACGATACGCTCGGTGGGGAGCAAGAATATCCTCTCCCTGCAGATAGCGGGGATGGTAGGTGCAACTAACGACGGAGACAGCGAAGACTACCGCAATGGTTTCTACACCAATACATTATATATCAATGGGAGCTATGTCGATAACCTCAACAATTACGTCTATCAGGAAGAAGATGAGCAATTCAGGCCCATCCTGGTCTCCCTTCCCTTAAGCGTATTGCGCCCCGGGCTTAACAAGCTCAGCGTCGTGGCCGCAGGTCCTAAGGCCGGCAACCACGACGATTTTGCCTTACGTGAGATAAAACTCCTTCAGTGGTGAGGGGTAGAAATTCCTGAGCCATTTTGCACCTTCATCCAAGATGGGGATGAGCCGTTATCTTCTCTCTCCCGTGTCTCCATTAAGCGCTTCCAAAAAATGCTTGACAAATTGATATTCTCTCTATAACTATACACATAACAACTAATTATTCCCTTACGGTTAATGGGTATTTTTTCTCTTTTCTTAGTGGGAGGGAGAAGAATGAGATCTCACCTTATAATAGGGATCGCGATTACCCTTTTTGTAATCCCTGCCACTGCCTTGGCGATCAATTGGAAAAACGGAAAGTTCGATGTTACGCTCTCCTCAGAGGTCTACTATCAAGATGTCAAGGGTAACGAGGAAAAATCGACCTTAGAGGAAGGTTGGTTTTACACGGAAAACCTGCTGCTGGATCTCAATCAAGAGCTAGCTGAAAAGGCCAAGTTCCAAGGCTATGCCCATGTCCGGAGCAGCAACGACCTACAACAGCAGATCGATGAGCGGGATTGGATGTTCGTGGAAGGATATGTCCGCCTTGCCGATAACCTCGATGCGCCGAACATCTATGAGGTCAGGGCAGGAGACTACGCCGAGAGTTATACCCCCTATACCTTCAATACCTCCTTGTTGGGGACCAGGGCCTTCTATAAATTCGGCGATTGGGCCAAGGTATCTACCTTCTGGGGGCAAAACCGTGATGAGGAGCTCGATACCTATGCCCGTTACTCGGCAGGGGGGAGGGTGGAGCTTTATTACAAGGATTACCTCACGATAGGGGGGACCTTTGTCCACTCCGATGTAGCGCGGAATTCCCTGGAGGCCGACTCAATGCTGGGGGATCAGTTCAATCAGGTGTTCGGGGCTGATCTCCATCTGCGTCTCTGGCAGGACAGGGTTCATCTTGAAGCAGAGTACGCCCGCAGCATCTATAATGCAGACCGAAGGGATGGCACCCTTACGGATCAAGCCGATAACGCCATCGTGGTGCGGGGCGATATCAGTCCTCTCGCCAATCTAAAGATAAGCGCCGAGTTTGAGCGGGTGGAGCCCTGGTTTAACTCGGTCCTGGGAGCTGCCTCGGCAGATCTCCAGAGGGCCAAGTCGCAGGTTGACTATACTCCGTGGGATTTTTTAACCACCATGCTCATGTATGAGTATTCCTTTAATAAACTCAATGACCACTCGATTGAACAATACCGCACGCATACCCATTTGACCTCCTTCAGCTCCACCATTTACCCTTTTCAAAAGAGGGAGGACGTGTGGAATAGCCTGACTGTAGCCCTCCAGATCGATCACACCAACGCCTACACTGATGATGATCCCCGCACGACGGACCAGGATGATCTCACGGCCAACTGCACCGTCTCGCAGAGCTTTCCCCAGTGGAATTACTCTCTCGGCTACACCCATGCGAGGAACTGGAACCGGGTTGATAAGACCGGTGAGTTCTTCAGCCACGCCCCCACGGCATCCATCGGTATCACTTATCCGTGGCTCGCCCTCGCGTGGGCATGGACCTTCAATGCAAGTTATGAATATAAAGAGTACACCCTCTCGGGGGTGATCGATCGTGCCTACCGGGGTGATGGGGGGCTTGCCTTGAGCTATGAGAAGACCAAATCAACCTTAAGCCTCGCAGTAGCTATGGAGTACTACGACAACGCCTCCGGTTCACCACTGGGGACAGCGGACAACATCAGCCGCACGTACAGCGCCACCTTCGAACAGGTGTTGAAGGAGTCCGAGGCCTTCACCGCCAACCTGACCCTCAGGGCAAGCCATAAGGAATGCGATGAGGATGCCCATGACCAGGATTATACCGAAGGCGTCTACTACTGCGGGCTTACGCTGAAGTTTTAATGAACCTTCGGCGAGGAACTAAGAACTTATCTATATACTATGATACCCGGCATTAAGGGGGATGAATAACATGGGCGTTAAACAAGGGCTTTATCGGAGTGGCATAGGCATTATCTTTCTGTTCTTGCTCCTCATATCTGTCGGGGAGGCCGCTGCTGCTGAACCGAGCATCACCTCGGCCAAGATCGGCGAAAAGGAACTCATGAGGACCTCCGAGGTGACGGTTATAAAAGATGACCTCACCAGAGACCGGCAGGTCATCATCAGCGGGCAGGCCCTTGGGGGAGGTCCCGTGGTTGCAAAGGTAGAGGTCTCCCTCGACAACGGCCAGACATGGAAGGAGGCCCAAGGGCGCGAGAAATGGCAATATCAGTTCGCCCCCCTGCCCAACTACGCCTATTATCTCACCTTCAGGGTCGCCAACGCCGATGGCGCCGTATCCGATCCAAAGCAATTCGGCATTACCAGGCTCACCTACCTCCCGATAACCTTGTTGGAGCTGATCCAGCAGCAGGCCGATGAGCTGGCCAGGGCCTATATGTCGAAAAACCTGGAGAGATATATGGGCCTTATCTCAAGAGACTATCAAAATATCCCGCCTGGTTGGTTCAGGCTGCGCCGTGCTATTGAAAACGACTTCAGATCGCTCAACAACATCACCCTGCGCTTCACCGTCAACCAGGTCTTCGAGCTGAAAGGGGCGATCATGGCCGATATCCACTGGAGGCTCACCCATGCCGGCCTCCTCGAGCCCAAGGAGGGGTATGTGGAGATCCACTTTGACCCTGCAGATCACCTGAAGATCATCCTCCAGAGAAAAGACCTCTACTTCGGGGCAACGATCATCGGGCACAACGGAACCGTTCAGATCACTTGTAGTGCGTTGTTCGGTCGATGCGACTTTACCGCCGCTGATCTGGATAAAATTGGGGCTAACTTCGTCACCATACGGGTCAGGCATGTCAGTGTCAGTGCCGGCCCCCCTCTGTTTGACGGGAATGTGACGCTGACAGAGACCCCGCCCCGCTCGGGAACCTTCTCGGGGTCCCGGGCCATGACTGTCCCGGCTGGAGACACCGTCACCGCCACCTATATAGACGATATCACCGCTGATTGGAGGAGAAACATTCGCCGCTCTGACACCTATCCATAGTCTTGAACAAACGCAGCTTAAAGTATAATGTAAAGTTTTTGACGATATTTCATTCATGTGAATTAACAAGCTTCCCTGGAATTACACAAGTGCTGGAAAATAAAGCCCATGTGATGATCCCCCTGAACCCCTTCATGGAACACTCAAATGCATGGACCGGCTCAATGTCCCCCCTAAAAAATTATCATAAATCTTTATGTATGACGAGAAAGATGCGTAACGGCTACTCAGCCGGCAGGAGGTGAAGGCAATGGCCTGGAAAAAGGGATTCTATCGGTGTTGGATAAGCGGTGTCGTCGTGCTATCTCTCGTATCGCTAGCCTGGGGAGCGGCACCGATTAAACCGAGCATCACTTCAGCCAAGATCGGACAAAAAGAACTCGTGGGCGCGACCGGGGTGACGATCATAAAACAAGACCTCACCCGAGATCGGGAGATCCTTATCAAGGGGTCAGCCCAGGGAGGTGGGCAGCCTGTAACAAAGATAGAGATCTCCCTCGATGGCGGTAAGACATGGAACGAGGCGCAAGGCCTTGAGAACTGGCACTACCGTTTTGCCCCAGTTGCCAAGAAGCCCTACGAATTAGCCCTTCGGGTAACCAACGCCGCCGGCATCGTCTCCGATCCCAAGGCGTTCGGCATGGTAAATCTCTCGTATCTCCCTATCACCTTATCGGAATTGATCAGTCGGCAAGCCGATGAATTGGCCAAGGCCTATATGTCCAGGGATCTAGAACGATATATGAGTCTGATATCAAAGGGTTACCATCGTTATCCAGAGGGTTGGCTTCGGCTGCGCAGGGTCATCTCTAACGACTTTAAGTCCCGCAACAATATCGTGCTGCGTCTCACCGTCAACCAGGTCTTCGAGCTGGAAGGGGCCATCATGGCTGATATCCGCTGGAGGCTCACCTATGCCGGCCTTGCCAAACCCGAGCAGGGGTATGTGGAGATACAATTCGACCCGTCCGATCAATTGAATATCTTAGTCCAGGAAAAAGACCGCTACTTCGGCGCGGCATCCCCGTAGCGTTTTTTTCAACCATTGACGGGAAAACGATAGATCCTCGTCTCCACAGCGCATTCCTTTTTTTACTTTTTAAAAGCAGAATTGTGATATCCAAGGGCCTGCACGGAGTTGCGTCCCTCTATTCTGAGTCAGGGATATGGGCAGACGAGACCTCATTAGTGAGGTCAATGTCGGCTTTGATTGAACCTTTTTCGTTGCCAGGGGACTTATCCAATAAGGATGCAGATGCGATCATCCGATGACGGAAGGCTTTTAGAATTGATAGCAGCAGGGGATCACCAAGCCTTCCGAGAGATCTATGACAGGTATTACAAGAGGATTTATCTCTACTCCTATCGTCAGCTCGGAGACGGGGAAGGGGCAAAGGAGGTAGCCAACGAGGTTATGGTGGAGGTCTGGAAAGGGGCCAAACAATTCAGGGGTGAAGCCAAGCCGTCCACCTGGATGTTCGGCATCGCCGTCAATAAGATTCGCAAGGAGATCAAAAGGAGGCCCCCTGCTCATGATGATCTGGATGCTTTGGAAACAAGAGAAGTCGGCGAGAAAACAATGCAAGATGATGTGACCTATCGAGCGGAGCTGAGGGAGCAGATGCGGCTGGCCATCAAGAGGCTGAGCCGGGAACACCGGGAGGTGCTCGACCTGACCTATTATCAAGGTCTCTCCATAAAGGAGATAGCCGAAATTATGGATTGTCCTCTCAACACGGTGAAGACCAGGATGTTTTACGCCCGCAAGAGATTGGGAGGCATCCTGGAAGAAATGGGTATCGGAGGTGAGGCATGAAACGAAAAAAGGACAAGGTAGGCCTCTGCCCTGAGGGGATGGATCTGCTCCTTCCCTGGTATCTCAACCAAACCCTGGAGAAAGGGGAGAACGAAGAGGTCAGGAGACACCTCCTGAGCTGCCCCATCTGCCGGCAGGAACTTGAAGTAATCAAGAGGCAAGAGGAACGCTACCGCTCAACTGCCGAAGAGGTCCCCATACCCCAGACCTTCCCCCATGTGCTGACCGAGATTGAGAAGAGGGAACAGGGAGGGATATGGCAGCGGATCGCCTCTCTCATGCCCAGACCGCAGCCGGCCCTCGCTGCAACCCTGATCATGATCCAGTTTCTCGTTATCATAGGCCTCGTTACCCTCCTCGCCCTCAACCCCTGGGGCGCAGGGGAACAGCTCTACCGCACCCTCTCGGGCCCATCCAGCGTCGAAGGAAAAGGGCCGCGCATTTCGATACTCTTTCAGGACCAGGTCCAGGAAAAGACTGCGAGGGAGATCATCTTGGAGATAAACGGGACCATCGTGCAAGGCCCTACCCCTATGGGGATCTACACCGTAGAGTTGAAATTTGAGATGAGCCCAGAGGAACTACAGCACGTCATTTCCTCCCTGCGTCAAAAAAAGGATACCATCAGGTTTGTGGAGGTGGGAGGGGAGTGAGATGTACAAACATCTTTGGTTGACCCTCTCCATCATCTTTTTTATCAGCGCGTGCCCCATCGCCATACAGGCCGGGCAGACAGCTCCGGCAACCACCCTAAAAAAAGGACCCGACTGGATCATCAGTGAGATTGACCCTTTGAAAAAGACCGTGACAAGGGGTCAAGAGGCCTTCTTTGATATCCAGTTGGCAAACCTTACAGAATCACGTTACCAACGCGTCGAGGTATCCGTTATCCCCACGGTTCCGAGTCACAAGAGGTGGTTTGCGATCAAGCCTTTTCGCCTTGAACATGTCAGACCCCAACAGGGCTTCAGGGCGCGGGTCAGCATAGCCCCCACCTATCAAGCCCCCCTGGGGGTACACGACTTTTGTATTACCATCGAAGTACCCGGATGCCAACCTTTTATCATCAAAAAGGGTCCGCGGTTGCAGGTCATCCACGGCAAAGAGGAAACGCCTCTGCAATCGATAATCCCAAAGGAGGTCCTGATAACGGTACGGGGCGACAAGATGTCCTTACGACCCCTTCTGGAACGATTAGGGCGGCTCTACCGTCTGGAGGTGGCAGAGGTCACTGAGCTGACCTCGTTAGGTAAATCCCTTATCCGCTTGCGGATACCGGACAAGCGCGCCGTAGAAGAGGTCATGGAGGTCCTCTCTCAAGATCCAGGCAAGATCCTTTCCCAGCCCAACTACCTCTACCGGACCTCTGGGACAACGGCTGATCCCCTCAGGGACCTCCAATACGCGTTCAAGCGCCTCAATGCCGATGGCTTGCCATCCGGGATAGATGGTAGGGGTGTAAAGATAGCCGTGATAGACACCGGCGCGGATTATCTGCACCATGATCTCCAGGGACGGATCGCACAAAAGAAGGACATCGTCGGCAAGGGGTCCTTTTGCCGTGACCTGCACGGCACCGCCGTTGCCGGGATCATCGCTGCTTGCTGCGGCAACGGCATAGGGATCTGCGGTCTGGCACCGAGGGCAGAGATCATAGCCATCAAGGCATGTCGCCCCATTGCCGAGGAAAAGATAACTGCCACGACCACCTCATATTGGCTCTCCCAGGGTATCGATTATGCCATCGTACAAAAGGTACAGGTGATCAACCTCAGCCTGGGAGGGCCCAAAGACCCCTTGATAGCCGACCTCGTCAAAGAGGCCTTTGCCCGAGGTATCGTGATCGTGGCAGCCGCAGGCGACAAAGGGCTTTCCACCTATCCCCCCTACCCTGCAGCCCTGTCTGAGGTCGTTGCCGTGGCTGCCGTGGACAACAAGGGAAAACCATATGCCGAGGGCATCAAAGGGGAATTTATCGCCCTCTGCGCCCCGGGTGTGGATATTATGACTACCTCTTCAGGGAATAAATATAACTTTTACACCGGCACCTCCATGGCTGCGGCCTATGTGACTGCGGTAGTTGCCCTGGTGTTGCAGCGACACCCCCATCTAGAACCGAAGCAGGTGCAATCACTCTTGGAGCAGTCAGCCCGAGACCTCGGGGCACCGGGCAAAGATAAGCAGTTCGGGTACGGTCTCATAGATCTGAAAAAGCTATTGTAAGAGGCAAAAAAAACAATAAAAGATTTTGAACCTTTTTATGGGCAGGGGCACTAATCGATATATAAAGTAAGGAGGGGAGGTGAAGAGTGATATACGTTAAGCATACCGAACAGGGTATTTTCTAAAAACCAAAGATTTGTCAAAAAAAAGAAAGGAGAAAAGCAATGAATAATTTCAAACGTTATTGTACGATCTTGGTCCTTCTGATGCTGATATTCGCTTTTCCAGCCTGGGTGCAGGGGGTGACGCTTGATACAAGTGGAACCTGTGAACCGGGATATGTCTGCAATTCTGGCGCCTTCCAATTTCTGGGCACCAAGTGGTACGACCCGCACTTCTCCATCGACCTCAATCACCAATGTTCGGGCGTGAACCTGAACCAGTATATGCCGGGATGGGGGGGTGGAGGCGTCGACTTCAAGGTAGTCAAGATCCACGGGGAGTACAACTACGACACCGGCTTCACCAAAGAGAAGCTTATTCACGAGGGAAAGGTCATTATTGAGGAAACCCTCTACTGCGCCAAGAACCCGTGGGCCTACGGATCTGAGGCGGGCTGCGGCGCGCCAACTATCAAGAACAACGTCATAGTTTGCACGGTGCCTGTCCCTCTCCAAGGTCCCTTCCCTCTCTCAGTGCGATATCTCCCGAACGATCTCCTCATGGCCCTGCGTCAATGGGACGAAAAGAAGAACGAGCCTGATCCGCTCGCCGATTGGGATCCCTATGGTACGCCTGACGGCTATTCAGCCCTGAAGATCATCTCGCCTGCTTCCAACGCGATCATCGGGGAACATGTCTCCTCCTTCACCCTCGCCTTGCAGAACCTACCTCCGGCGAACGCCGCGAAAAAAGTGCTCATGCAGTGGTATTACCTGAAAGAAATCCCCGCCGGGTGGCAGGGGGACATCTACATGTCGGAGAGTACCTACGACTGGTATCCCTTCAATGGGCCCCCTTCTGCCATGTCAACGGCATTCCCTCTCACCGTAGCCGTGGAGCCAGGATACTTCGCGGGCAAGCCGGGGCGTTATCGCGTACAGGTAAAACTTGAATCCGAGACCTGGTGGTCCCCCTGGAGAAACTTCTGGATCGGCCAGCCGACTTTTACAGCCGGCAAGTTTAAGAAAATAGAAACCATGGCCGCCAAGACGGAAAAAAAGATGATCACTGCTAAGATGCTGGGCCCGATGAAAAGTCAGGGTACAGGGGGTCCGGCCGCTTCCTCTACAAAGGTGGCCAAGCAGGTGGTAACGCTCAAGAAGGCCGTAGTCGTGGTGGAGAGCCTCGCCTACAAGCCCGCGCCAACGACACCGGGGAAGATGGTCGACCTGATCATCACCTTCAAAAACAAGGGTCTGGCAGACAGCAGCGCCTCTCTCAAGTATTCGGTGAGCTGCATTGTGAAGAGCGGCGGCCCGGCCTGTGCGGTGGCGAGCAGCACCCGCTCGATCAACAAGGCAATCCCAGCCGGGCAAACCCATAGTATCACGCTGGCTGGTGCGACTCCGGCAGTAGCTGGAACGTACGAGGTGACTGTCAAGCCCGAAGGAGGGGCTGTTGACAGCGGTAAGACCATCACTATCAACGTAGGGCTTAAGATAAAACCGACAAAGGGGACACTCACCCCAACCAAGAGGCAGTAAAAGACCGCCATGGAAATGCCGGCAGGACACTGATCCCTCAGGTAGTCATCACCTGACATGACGGGTTAAGTCCCTTAAGTAAGGCGTTATGTTGATAATCAGTGAGGCAGCGTATATACTGGGCCCCAGGAATCACGGCAGGGTGGGTTATACACCTGGGGCCCAGCAAGGGATTACAAGGTTAGCGCGCAAATCTTTCGGGGCCAGGGGTATTCGTCTGAACGGGTAAACAACACTAAATTACTATCGGCTAAAGCCAAGGGCGTTGCTCACTGGATGGAACGATAATGGCAGTAATTACCATCTTAGAGAAAATCGGGCTTGCCCTGCTGACTGCTGCACTCCTGGTTTTGACCTTTCCAAATCCTGATCAGGGCTGGCTTGCCTGGTTTTCTCTTGTACCCCTTATCCTCGCCTGTCGCGGCCGTGGCTTCATGGTTTCGTTCGGTCTCGGCCTCCTAAGCGGTATGGCAGCAGCATTCGGTATTTTCAGGTGGATGTTTGAAGTCCCGGGCTTTGAGGTCTATCACGCCCTTATTCTTGCTTTTTACATCGGACTTTACACTGCCCCCTGGTGTATCGGACTTTCCTTTTTTTCCAGATCACGCCAGCCACTTATTATCGTCGGGCCGGTCCTCTGGGTGGCCATTGACTTTCTCAAGGCCCATGCGGGATTCATGGCGCTTCCCTGGGCAACCCTTGCCCAAAGCCAGCACCAAAACCTTGCCCTGATCCAGACCGCAACGATCGCGGGAGAATACGGTATTACCTTTCTTGTCGTTATGGGCAACATAGCCCTCGCAGAACTTATCACTCATCGGGCATGGAGGAGGGCAATCGTTGTAGGGTTTGTCATCCTCTTAGTCCACCTCGGTGGGGCCATAGCGCTTTCACAACCAGTAGCCGGGCAAACGCTGCGGGTAGCTGTTGTCCAGCCATGCATCCTGATTCAAGAGCGAGAAACCCCTCAGGGTCGGGCAGCCTCCTTGGAGAGGCTCGAAAGGCTTACCAGAGAAGCATCGAAAAAAGGACCTGCGCTGATCGCCTGGCCTGAGACTGCTGTTCGTGATTTGCCGAAAGACCCGGTTTTAATGGAACGAGTAAAAGGGCTTGCCAAGGATATTGACATACCCCTTGTTGTCGGGGCATCGGAGTTTGTCAAATTCTCCCGCGTGAGTGAAGATGGCGGTGAGCAATTATCAGTAGAGGAACGGGCATATAATTCTGCCTACCTTATCACACCCAAGGGGCCTCATCCAGAGCCTTATAGAAAAGTGAGACTCCTTCCCTTTGGAGAATACCTCCCGCTTGAAGCATTCGTGCGATGGCCAGCCTGGTTTATTCCCAAGGTATTTCAAGAAATACCGGGAGATAAGCCCAGAAGGTTCAAGCTGATGGAAGGCATCTGGTTTACCGTAAGGATCTGCTGGGAAGGTGTTTTTGCCGATTTCCTCAGGCAATCGGTTAAGGAGGGCGCCCATCTGCTTGTACAGCTTAATAACGCCAACTGGTTCGGACGCACGGGAGCAGAACCGCAACATAACCTGACCTCGGTATTTCGCGCTGTCGAGAACCGCATCCCTGTGCTCGTTGCTTCGAATACCGGCCCGTCTCTCATTATCGATCCTTTTGGTCGTGTCCTCGCCAGCATACCCGATTTTTTTGTCGCGGGAACAGCTACTGCGGACGTCTCCGTGGGGAATGGATTGACCTTCTATACCAAGTTCGGAGATCTTTTTGCCTTCACCTGCATAGCCGGTGTGGTCCTGCTCTTAATAATCTCCTCTGTGGATATGGTGAGGGGAAAAAGGGGAACAGTGAAAAGATGAAACCCCCACTGATCATACCCGCAGTGCCGGAGGATTGTTGGGTTGACGGCCAGATACACCATCCGTCTCCACAAAGAGCGATGCCAAGGGTGACAGCCGCTACGCCACCGGAATACGAAATAAAGATAATCTTGAACCTTTTTATGAGAACTGGCCACTCATAGATAAAAAGAATGATACGGCAAAGGGGGAAGCAGTGGAAACAGGCAAGAGTGGATCGTGATTATTATTGAGAAACCTCAAAAAAAAGAGGAAAAGGAGGATGGAACAATGAAAAAGGGGATGATCGTAATGACAATGTTCGCAGCCTTATCGTTTCTTGTTTCCCTTAGTGTCGTTTCAACATCATTTTCCGGGCCGCCAACCAGGGTACAGCCAAAGTCGCAGCAGCAACCTTCCACAGTACAAATGAAGGAACAAGTAAAGGCAAAGGAAAGCTTCTGGGACCTGGCAGTTGATCACTGTGTCATAAACGGTCAATTTCTAGACATGAGCCCCTGTGCTGCCAAACATATCACGGTAAGGTTGGGCAAACCGTTAATTTTAAGTGTTATTACAAGGTGATGACGATCCCTGTAGCCGATATTACATTCGCGGATGCCGCGTACTGGGGCTCAGGCAATTTAACGTATAAGATTGCTGGTTTGATGAACAGTCAACCACCACTAAATAAACAAGAAACGGAAAGCCTACCGCACTTTACCTATGCAGACGTACAACAATGGCAAAAATCGATAAAAAAAGGGAGGAAGGTATGGTGGGACAATATGATGTTCGCCTGGACTGCGTCAGAGCAAGATATCGGCTCCAAGTTGTTTGCATTTAAAGTAGATAATGACAATGTAATAAATGAAGCAGACGGACCGATACAAAATAATTGGTGCGCAGTTGAAATTACTGTTAACCCCTAAATTTTCGCCAAAAGACATGCCTATGGGAAAATTGGAAAACAAAGGGGAGAGGAGGATGGACCAATGAAAAAGGGAATGATGGTAATAACAATTGTTGTAGCTCTATCTTTTCTTGTGTCGATCATCGCTGTTTCACCATCTTTTGCAAAGCAAGCAACTCAGACCACACCAACGACAAAGCAGCCGGCACCGGCACAAACACCAGCAACACAATCACCACAGACACAGAAGTCACAGTTTACACCGCCAAAAGGCCAGCAGTATTCCCCGGCTAGGTTGAAGTTCTGGGACCTGGAATTTGACCGCCTGGAAGTAAAGGGTGTGGTCATAAAAAAGGTGGCGGAAATCATACTATCAACGTCAAGGTAGGAGAAACCGTCACCTTTACGTGTAAATACAGAGCGAAAACGATTCCTATAGGCAATATTACCAAGGCGGATGCCAAGTATTGGGGCTCTGGTAATCTCCGGTTCACGATTCGCCTGCAAGTACATTCTACAAAAATGGCCGTAGAAGACAAAAATTTTTATAAAGATAGAAGCCTGCCGAAATTCACCTACGAAGACGTAAAAAATTGGCATCTGCGGCCGGGGGTTGGGAAGGCATGGGCTGAGGATGTAGTATTTCAGTGGACCCCGGGGATGGAATATGTTGGAAACATGTACATAAGTGTGGTATATAATTTAGATTACAATCATGTGATCACGGAACCCAACGAACAAAATAATGGCATAAACACGGCTGGGGGATTACTCTCTATTGTTGTTATCCCCTAACATGCGTAACCCCTTAATATCTAAGCAGAACAGAAAGGGGGTGAAAATGGGTAAAAGCAAGAAGGAGGTAGGAGGGGACTAGTGAGGGATGAGTAACCATGTTAACAGAAGAAAGGAGAGCAATTATGAAGAGGCTAGTGGGAGTAATGGGATTAGTTGTTTTCGTCACGGTGGTGCTGGCAGCAGGGATTGCCTTCGCTCAGACGAAGAAGCTGCCCGACTTCAAGATCGACAAGATCTACCTCACCAAGGACTGCAAGGTGGCGGTGGTAGTCAAGAACCTTGGGCCCGGCGTAGTCCCTGATACGGTGTGGACGGTGCACACGCCCAAGAGCGCCGGCGTCTACCTCTACAAAAACGGCGTTGGGTGGGGCGGTGCCTCTATATGGTTGTTTGATTCGGCCAAGAACCTGAAGGCGCCGGGCGGCACAGCTACCTACACCAGCAACTTGCAAGTATCCGGGACCGCCGGCATCAAGGCGGTGGTTGACCTCTGGAATGTGGTGACGGAAGCGCAGGAAGGCAACAACAGCCTGGAGACGAAATTCACCTGCGGGGTTCAACCCGGACCATGCTGTATCGCCGGCTCGTATGACGGCACCTATGCAGACAAACCATCAAAGACCTGCAAGAAACCCGGAACAGGTAAATTCATCTTGGATATTAAACAGCAGGCCGGTTGCGGTTCCACCATTGAGGGAAAGTTGGTAAATACGGCGAACGGCAACACCCATTATTTAAAAGGCACGGTAACCCCCTCAGGCATATGCTGCAAGCTCGAAGGGGTATTGAAGGGGGTACCAGGCACCCCGACAGATGGCGACGTGATAACGATCAAGGGTATCTTGTGCAAGGATAGGTTCGGCAAGTGGTACTGTAAGGATGGCACCTATACGAATCCTACGGGTTGCAACGGGACATTCACCTTGAAACAGAAGTAAGGCCCACCGGGGCCAGGCCCGGAGTCTATCTTCGAGCCTGGCCCCCATAGATACGATCGCACGAGAGGGGAGAATGAGGTAAGGGGAAAAGCCAGCCGCCTCTTGCACGAGGGCAAAAAAAGGTAGCTGCACACCATGACAAAAATTAAGGAGGATAAGATGAGCAAGAAGATCTCTATATTACTCTTTGTTGTTTCTATATTTCTCTTTTCCTGTAATATCCAGCAAGGTCCAAACATGAAGGAAGGGCTGTGGGAGATAACGATGCTGATGGAGGTGCCGGGGATGCCGGTGCAGATGTCTCCCCAGACCTATACTCAGTGCCTGACACAAAAAGAGGCAGTGCCCCAGCGAGAGGAACCGAGCCAAGGATGCAAGATAGTTAAGCAGGATATAAAGGGCGACACGGTATCCTGGGTGGTGGAGTGTAAAACAAGCGAAGGAACCGCGGTGAGCGACGGAAGGATAACCTATAAAGGGGATACCTTTGAAGGGGTCATCCAGATGACGCAGGGTGATATGAAGGCAACCCAGAGGCTGTCAGGGAGATGGATTGGAAAGTGTGAGGAGTGACAAGGGAACAACAGCCTTGAGACGAAAGTTGCCTCTGAAGCTCAAAGCGGCTTGGTATGATCAACAAAAGCAATGACTGATCCGCCGGAAAAGCTGACAGCTGCGAAAGAAGTATTCACACGTGTATAGATTTCCACGGCCAGACTAGAGCATACTGTCGGACGATGTGTACACGGTCAGGACGCTGTCCTCAGTAAGGCCGCATGGACATCTGATATAAGACACGGGGCCTGGTCGTATTCCCTACGGCCCGGCCCTCTTTTTATGCCCCAAATTTCCCAAGCTTCAAGGCCGAGGCGAGCATCAGGGTCATCTCGTGCACTGCCAAGAACCTCCCCAACCCCCCCTTCGCACACGCCGCCTCAGTGAATTCAGTAACATCATCCACCCGCTCATATCTTGAACAGAGCATAAAAGGGTTGGGGTGCCAGCTGTGTCCCTTGAGCAAGGCCGGGGTGGAGTGATCGCCGGTCACGGCGATGACATCGGGGTCCAACTTTAGGAGCACGGGGATGTGCCGGTCCACCTCCTCGATGATCTCCACCTTTTTCTCAAAATTGCCGTCCTCGCCGTAGCTGTCGGTTTTCTTGACGTGCAGGAAAAAGTAGTCAAAGCGTTTGTAGTTCTCTTTCAAGGTCTTGAACTCATCGGCGATGCCCTCGCCGTTCTCCAGGATCTCCATCCCCAGCAGCCGGGCCAGGCCCTTGTACATGGGATAGGTGGCGATGCAGGCAGGGGTCAACTTGAACAGCTCAGCCATGCTGGGGATAGCAGGGATCTGGGAGATACCCCGCAGCAAGACGGTGTTGGCAGGGTGATGGTCTTTCAACACCTGATTGGCCCTCTCGAGGAAGCTCTTCACGATCCGGACCGTCTCCTCGGCCTCAGGCGCCAAAGGGGTCGGCGGCCTCGACTTGCTGCCCTCCTTCTGCGGATCGGTATCCTCCAGCCTTCCATCCAGTCCGTCCCCCATAAAGCGCAGGACAAAGCGGTGCTCCTTGCCAGACCTTATCTCCACCCGGACACCCTCTATCTCCGTTATCTTCTCCTGCAGCAGGGCACAGAGCTCCTTGTTCTTTTCTGTGGGGATGCGGCCTGCCCGGCGGTCGACGATAATCCCCTTTTGGTCCATGGTGGCGAAGTTCCCACGGGCCACCACATCTGACTTTCCCAGTTCCATCGCGATGCCCAGGGCCTCCAAGACCCCCCTGCCGATCTCATAGCGCAGGGGGTCATAGCCGAACATCCCCAGGTGCGCAGGCCCGCTGCCCGGGGTAATTCCAGGGGAGACCGGATCAGCCACCCCGCAGATGGAGCGTGAGGCGAGTTCATCGAGATGAGGGGTGTGGGCCGCCTCCAGTTCCGTCTTGCCGTTCATCCGCAACCCCCCCACCCCATCCAAGACCACGAGGACGATCTTGGAAGGGGTTTTCACTGTCATAGACCTGATGACTTCTTCATTGACCATTGCTCACCTCCAGGTATATTTCCCCTTAGCCCCTCCAGCTGAGGCTTTGCTATCCCTTTATGCTGGATCAAGACCTTAAAGGTCTCACCCATCCCTCCAGGGAGGATGAGATTCTTTATGGTAAGCCGTTCGGCCATGGTCTCCCCTTCCGCCTTTCCCTCGACCCCCCGTGTCAGCTCGTCCAAGATCCCCAAGGCAAGGAGAAAACGGTATTGGGGGGTCAAGCCGGTGAGTTCCAGCCCGTACCCCTCACCACACGCGATGAGGGAGGTAAAGTCCACATGAGCGGTCATATCCTGCAGGCCCACATGTCGATAGGGGTCGGTGCTGACCCTGTGCCCCTGATAGCAGAGCAGTGTCCCAGCTGGCCGAAGGGGACTGTAGAGCTCCTCTGCCTCATACCCGTAGTCGATCGTGATCACAAACCCCCGCGCGAGCCCCTGCGCCACCCGGTTAAGCCATCTCAAGGCCTCCAGGTTCACCTCCGCCTGCTGCCCCTCGGCCAGGGTGATGCCAAGGCGCCGGAAGTATTGCACAAGCTCCGGCGTGGAGGCATCGCCCTGCACCTCCTTAATTCCCCCCTTATCCAGGTCCACAAAGATCTCTCGTAATGCCCCTGCTTCCATCACCACCCGATGCACGGGAAAGGAATCCACGAGCTCATTGGACAAGAAGCACCCCTGGATCTTCTGATCCGTCATCTCATCGGGTTGGCGCCAGGTAACCTTTGCCCCATGGAGGGCAAGGAGCCTTTTCTGCCTTTCGATCACGACGGGGCTTATCTCCACCATGCGGTACCGGAGGCGATCGTAGAGCTGCGGTTCCTCTTGCTGCAGGTAACCAAGGATATCCCGGCAGAGGTATCCTTCACCCCCTCCCATCTCCACGGCCTCGAATGCGCCCGCTCCCAGGACCCGCCACATCTGGGCCAGCTGTTTGCCCATGAGGGCCCCAAAGATGGGGTGCACCGTGGGGCTGGTGTAATAATCCCCCTCCCGCCCCCGACAGGCCCTTCCCGAAGCGTAGTAGCCGTACTGCGGATGATAGAGGCAGTGCTCCATAAACCGGGCAAAGGGGAGCGGACCCTTGGCCCTGATCTCATCCCCAATAATCCGCCGCAAACCCTCTGAAATAGCCGCGCTTTCCACGCCTTACAACAACCCCCTCAGCGTACGTAGGTTTACGCAATCCCAATCCTCGCCGGCGGCGGTCTTCCCCTTGGGGGTCTCCAAGATAAAGGGGAGGTGCGCCAGACGCGGGTCCTGCAACAGGCGGCGGAAGGTGCCTAGACCAAGGTGCCCCTTGCCGATATGCTCGTGGCGATCTACCCTGGCGCCCAAAGCAGCCTTGGAGTCGTTGAGGTGGATGACCTTGAGACGATCCAAGCCGATAACGCGATGGAACTCCTCCAGGGTGGCTTCGTATCCCTCCGGCGTGCTGATTGCGTACCTCGCGGCAAAGACGTGACTCGTATCGAGACAAACCCCTACCCTTTCATTCTCCTCGATCCGCTCGATGATCCGGGCAAAGTGCTCAAAGCTATAACCCAGGGCAGCACCCTGGCCGGCGGTGGTTTCCATGAGGATCATGACCTTCATCTCGGCCCCTTGCTGATGGAGGAGATTGATGGCCCGGGCAATCCGATTGATCCCCTGCTGCTCGCTGCCTCCCCGATAGGATCCCGGATGCATCACCAGATAGGGGATACCGAGCAATTCCGTCCGCTGCATCTCCTCCCAGAGTGCCTCCTGCGAACGCTCATAGAGCCCTTCATCAAGGGAGGCGAGGTTAATGAGGTAACTGTTATGGACCGCTACGGGGATGACCCCTGTCTCCTCCTGGGCATGTTGAAAGGCAGCTCTATCATCCTGCGTCAGGGGTCTGGCGCGCCACTGCATGGCGTTTTTGGTAAAAAGTTGGATGCAATCACACCCCGTCTCCATGCCCCGCCGCAGGGCCTGCGCGACCCCACCGACGATGGACATGTGCGCCCCTAGAGACCGCATCTTCTCAACATGGGGCCCACCCCCTTTCAGCTAATCCCCTGCATCAGCTCGTGCACCTTTGCCTCGATCACGCCCCTGATCTCCTCCAGCGTCTTTTCAGACGCGGCCTCAAATCTGAGGACCAAGGCCGGCTGGGTGTTGGATGCCCGCAGCAGTCCCCATCCGTCGGGAAACTTAACCCTCATGCCATCGACGTCAATGACGGGATATCCTTGCCGGAAGTGCTCCGTAGCCCGCTCCACGATCTGGAATTTGATATCATCGGGACAATCGACCCTGATCTCCGGCGTCGCATAGGTCCGGGGGATACCTTCCAGAAGCTCCGAGACCCGCTTGCCGCTTTTCGCCATGATCTCCAAGAGGCGACAGGACGCATAGATGGCGTCATCGAAGCCGAAATACCGATCGGCGAAGAACATGTGTCCGCTCATCTCTCCGGCCAGCAGGGCCCCCTCCTTTTTCATCTTGTCCTTGATCAGGGAGTGACCGGTCTTCCACATAATGGCCCGCCCCCCGAGCCGCTCGATCTCATCATAGAGGGTCTGCGAGCACTTGACCTCCCCGATGAACGTCCCGCCTCCTTGCTCCTTGATGATTGCGCGGACAAAGATGATCATCAGTTTGTCCCCCCAGATAATACCGCCCTTCTCATCGATGACGCCGATACGATCGGCATCCCCGTCATATCCTATTCCGAGATCTGCCCCCGTCGCCGTCACCGTAGCGATGAGGTCCCTGAGGTTCCTTTCCACCGTCGGGTCAGGGTGATGATGAGGGAATTGACCGTCCATTTCACAGTAGAGCGCTTCCACCCGGCACCCCAGCTCACGCATGATGGGCACGCCGACGACACCGCCGGTCCCGTTGCCCGCATCGACCACTACCTTGATCTCTCGGTTCACCTGGATATTCGCAAGGACGTAGCGATGATAGTCCTTGATGATATCGTGCTGGGCGAGCCCCCCCCTCCCCTGGACATAATCCCTCTTCTCAATGATCTCCCGCACCCGCTGAATCTCTCCGCCGTAGATGGCGTCCTTTCCCACACAGACCTTGAAGCCATTGAACTCCGGCGGGTTGTGGCTGCCGGTGATCATGACGCCCCCTTCCTGCTCCAGGTGCACGATGGAAAAGTAGAGCAGAGGGGTGGGGCAGACTCCCACGTCAATGACCTCCATCCCGCTGCCTAATAATCCCTCGAGGAGTGCCTCAAAAAAAGGATCGGAGCTCGGACGGCAATCCCTCCCCACACAGATCCGCTTGATGCCGCGTTGGGCAAAGTAGCTGGCCGAGCCCTTACCGAGTTCGCGGACCGTCTCCCGCGTGAGATCCTTATCTACCACTCCCCTGATATCATACTCTCTGAATATTGTGGGATTCATAGCGACCTCAGCATAGTGTCCTCAGTCTTTCGTCGTCATCCTTTTGTGGGGAAGAAATAGCAGGCAAAAAAACCAAGGATTGGCCAACAACCATCCTCTCTGGCAAATGGTTTGAGCCCCCGCCTTTGGCGGGATTAACCCCTAGAATATTTTCTGAAGAAGCCTCATTTTACAAAGAACTTCATACCCCCCACCGAGAGAAAGATCATGGCGATGATCTTGAAAACCACATGGATGGTGAAGGCTATGCTGAGACCATACTGATAGCTCAAAAAGAGCGAGAGGTCTGCCACGAAGAAAAAGCCGACGGTGCAGATCACCAGGTTGATCACCGTCTCAATCAATCCGCCTTTATATTTCCTCCGTGCAAAGAAGAAGACGATGATAATAATCAAATAGACGGCCAACATCAAACAGAGCGAAAGGACTAATTCCGTCATTTCCATGGGTATCAACATAGATCAATCCCCTTTCCGCTTTTGATAGTATCACTTGGGATACTGGGCTACGATCTTATCGAAGACCTCCAGCACCTTTCTCTTCATGGGTGAATCGGTGTAAAACCGATAGATGTCCCATCTGATCCTACCGATCTCCGCGATCAACCGTTTCGTCAAGGGCATCCCCAGAATAGCGACCATCTCTTGTAAGGTATTCTTTATCAGCGCATAGAACCCATCGATAAAGATCAACCGATCAGCAGGGTCGGGATAGTAGAGGGAGATATTCTTGAGGATCTTGCTTTCGTCCGGGGGGAGATCCTTGTTCATCGCTACCCCATTAAACAGCTTGCCATAGTCCACTGCCAATTGATCAAGGGCCTTGTCCACTAACCCCTTGGCCCTGGCCCCCAACTCCCTTTTCAAAGCATCCAACACCAATCTGAAGACCTCAAGAAAGGTCCTCAAAAATCTGGTGACCTCTCGATATTCTGTATCCTCATAGGTGCCGATATCCCGCGATTTTTTAATCAGACCCATCAATACCAGACGATAGAGGATATTGATGACGAAGATCTCGTCATCGCCGCTGAACTTGATCAATTGGTCGATATTCCTCTTGCCGTCGATCAATGAAAAGATGAAGCGCTCATTGGCATCCAACTCCACGATGACCCTTGCTTTGTCCCTCTCGATGTAAGGGGGGATGCGGAAGATGATCTTATTATTTGGGATCATCCTTCTGAAGGTGGCGAAATCGAGCCCGCTCCTGGCGGCAAACAGGGCTATGTCCAGGGGCGTGTAACTGACCACCACATCCTCATCTTCCACCCCCTGCCCAGCAAAGAAGAACTCCCCGGCCTTCCAGGTAAAAAGGTCAAAAAGGATCTCCTTGACCTGGAAATCCAACAACTCAATAAGCTCCTTCTCGGAGAGCAAACCACCCTTCACCAAGAACGTGCCAAGTTTTTCCCCGCTCTCCTGAGCCTGTGCCACGATCTCATCCAGATTGGAAGAGGTAAATAAGCCCTTGCGCAGCAAAAAATTGCCGAGCCGCTCTTCGGATTTTGAGGTACGGGCGGAGACGATCCATCCCTCCTTGAAAAAGACCTCTTTGAGGGCGTCCGCGCTGCGAACGGTCGCCACCCCGGTGTGGGCATTGGAGAAGAGGGCATACAAGAGGCCCAACAAGGGAACTTCATCGAGCGTGCTCCGAAAGGAGGCGGTCTGCAATAACCCCTTCATCCCTGCAAAATCAGGGCGCAGCTTGGCGGCCTCCTGCCACTCGCCGATGGCCTGCTCATACTCCTTGTTGTGGAAAAATTTTGTGCCGTTGGAAAGGTGCAGAAAGAATGGAGAGTCGGGGAAGTCGGAAGATCGCAAGGTCTGAAGATCTTGTCCTTCTTTTATGTCTAACATGTCTCCCCTAATAGGGGGTTTTTCTGTTATGATTACACTAGCACTTATTATAAAGTATTTAGCCCAATGTGCGCTTAAACTACCACTGTACCCCTGTTTTGTCAACGATAATGTGCTCATTATTATTAAAAAATCCGTCCAAATCCCCGCTTCTAGAAAGCGGTTTGACATAAGGGGTAAAGAAGGGTATGGTCCCATGCTGCAACTAGGATTAACGGGGATATCTAGGGAACACGATTGCATCCACGCCGAGCAGCTACGAGAAAAATTCTAAACACTGCGAGGTGAGGCACAAGAAAGGTTGATACAAGTATAAATAAAGGCAGCATCATACACAAAGGGGTTCTCTGTCGATGAAAAAGGATACCCATAGAGAGTTGATGCAGATCGTCGACCAAGTGAAGGCACATCTGAGTTATCAGAAGGGTTTGGGGATCAATACCCTCCTCTCCCATAGGGAAACCAGCGCACCCGTGAGCCTCGATGGAATCAAACGAGAAATGGGGGATTGTACCAGGTGCCGGCTCCATGAGAACAGACAGAGCGTGGTCTTCGGCGAAGGGAATCCCCATGCCGTGCTCGTCTTTGTGGGAGAGGCCCCTGGCAGGGAAGAGGATCTGCAGGGCAGGCCCTTTGTCGGCAAGGCAGGGGAGCTCCTCACCCGCATCATCGAGGCCATAGACCTCACGAGGGAAGAGGTCTACATCGCCAACATCGTAAAATGTCGCCCTCCTCAGAACCGCAACCCTCAACCCGATGAGATCCAAACCTGCCTCCCCTTCCTCCGCAAGCAACTGGAGGCCATCAAGCCCAAGATCATCTGCGCCCTGGGGACCTTCGCCGCCCAGACCCTGCTGGAGACCGCGGAGCGGATCTCCATCCTCAGGGGCCAATTCTACGCATACCAGGGCGCCCGGCTCATGCCCACCTACCACCCCGCCTTCCTCCTGAGAAACCCTCAGTTCAAGAGGGATGTATGGGAGGACATGAAGGCGATCAAGGAAGAGTACAAAAAGGGGTAAGCAGGCCAATAAGAGAAAAAAGGCGGCTCCCAGGAGCCAACTGCCGATCCCTGGTCT
>Ga0214474_1000142_pt1 | contig 38040 bp, 57 predicted proteins | sample RVTome_2_FD_187335 | JGI IMG/M metagenome (GOLD analysis project Ga0214474, IMG submission 187335) | Soil microbial communities from uranium-contaminated site in the Upper Colorado River Basin, Wyoming, United States - RVT95D214 HiSeq ... | reverse complement strand
GGGGGGCGGGGTGGGCAACCCCGATCCTCTCTACACGTTCCAGCTTTTCGGAGATTCGCACATCGGTTCAATATCTCAAGCACGCCTGGATGCCGTAACGAATGACAAGCCAATCGCTCCGCTGTGTCTCGTTAGCGCGGGAGATATTACGGAAGACGGCACGGACTTGCAAGATGCCGCCGCGATTGCATGGCTGGCGAGCGTCAACGCTACATCATACGTCGTAAATGGCGGCCATGATGTGCAAATCCACACCCCAGCGCAATTCGCCACTGCGTATGGTATGTCAGGCCAAAACTGGACAATCGAGCTATCCAACTGTTTTGTTATTGGCGTTGGTATGGATTCCGCTGGCTCATCAACACTGTCTCAAACACAACTAGATTATCTAGACACTCAGTTGTCTGCTGCTGGCACGAAGCCATGTGTGATCGTTTGCCATGTTCCACTATTTTATAGTCATCGCAACACAGACCTGACACACTATCTCAGTTCTGATCAAACCAATTGGTACATTTTGCCAGACACCAACATACGCACCGTTCTGGCAAATTACGCCTGCGCTAAGGCATGGTTAAGTGGACACATCCACGCACCGTACACGAGTATAGATTTTGTTAAAAACGAGATGGTTGGCGATCACAACATTGCCATTATAGCGGGGTCGTCTCCGTTTTATACGGATATAGTAACAGGTGAGGCTGGTAGTCTGATCGTAACACAGTATGTAACCGTCACAAACAGTGGCATCGAAGTTCGCACACGCGATCACGGCAACAGGCGATGGTTAGCCTACTATAACATCCCATATGTTGTTGATACGCCGGTTTCACCATCGTTTAACATGCAGTTTAGCACAGAGGATGCAGCGCCAATATCTGTGTACACTCCTGCCGATGTCGGCGTGCTACAGTCCTATGTACCAAACGATCTGATTGAGATCGGCGGCGGACGCCTCGTAGCTAATGGTGCCAACGCCTCGCATCAATACTTTTTCTCGATACCGGTGATGTACCGTAAGTGTGGGCGTGCCTTACGTCTTGACTATCCGGTGCGGACAACCCCGGCCGATTGTACCATTCGATTACTGTACGGTAATAATACCTATCTTGGTTTGCAAACACAGGGAACCACGCAGGTACGTACTCACAACTTTTCTGGTAGTGTGGTGACTACTGACACCATAGGAGTAAGCGCGTTATGGTCGTTTTTACTAATCATGCAAACGACTGGCGGATTCATTTGTGCTAGAGATGAAGGGGATACAGCGAATGTTTGGAAACTGTTGTATGTGCGCAATGACGGTCAGGTGGCATTGCAACCCCGCCTACACCTACCGCTTGCATCAATGAATGTTGCTTTTGACAACTACAAGATAGAAGACCTGTCTGGCGCACTCACTACACAGTTTGGCATCGCCACGGGTAGAGTGGCGATCTCGTCCAACGGAGAGACACTTGCGGCAACAGCAGACGGCATCTTTGAGCATACCATCGTCGCCGCGACTGGCGTTACTCAGGAGTTTATGTTTAGGCGTGCAGATGATGATAATACGTGGATTATCAGAATGGATCAAGGTGCGTCTACTATCAAGGCATTTAGCAAGGTAGCTGGCTCCGAGACATCGCGCGGTAGCGCTGTGCAGGCATGGACAAACGGCACGCCGTACAGGATTGTTATTAGCGCACGCGGTAGCTTAATCCAGGTATGCGTTGCAGAGCAATATCGGTCGCTGTCAATCACAAGTACGATTATGGCAACCAATACAGGGTTAAAGGTCAGCCACGCTGGAACAGAGTTAGTAGCGTGGCCGGCGACGCTTACGATTGAGTAAGTTGTACCCGATAACTTGAATTATCACTGACTTTTTAGCGGGACTTGGGGAGGCGCAGACGGAAACATAGAGGCAATCATTATGGAAATAAATTTCACGGAATTGATGCAGTTAGGGGCAGGTGCTCTTGTGGTTGCAGCTCTCTTGGTCCTGGCCGCTATTCTGAGGGGCAAGGACGCCGCTTCTGCTGGCGTTATGCGTCTCAGTATGGAGGTCGTCACGGCGACGTTCAACACTGGCATAGCCACGCTCAAGGACGCGCAAGAGGGGCAGAGGCTGTTTTACCAAGCCAAAGTGGACGATCTATTCAAAGAGTTAGTAGCTGAGCGGCAGGAGCGCAAGGAAGAGGTGGTCAAGCTACAAAAGAGGATATCCGATCTGGAGTGCGAGGTCCAGGAGAAAGATAAGCGGATCGAAACGCTGGAGGAAGAGGTCGAAAACAAAGATAAGCGAGTGAAGGCGCTGGAGGCAGAGGTGGCGCGCTTGAATGGTCGCATGAACGGCAAACAGGACAAGAAGGCGATCAAAAGTGCTGCGAAGAAGTAGAATTCTCTTCGCCGTCTGGCTGGCGCTGTCTATCTCTATCCCCGCGCCCGAAGTGGCGAAGGGTGGGGTGATCGAGCCCGACCATGAACCGCTGGCGACGGTGGCATTCACGCCTGCCGAGGAGCGCTCCCTGGCTGCCCTCTGTTGGGTCGAGTGTCGTGGTACGCTCGACCAGCGCGCTGCATGCTGCACATCGGTGATTGATACCGTGATGACTCGCATTGAGCTGGGCATGATTACCGACTATACGGTGATCGGGACCATCAGGTATGGTTGCGGACCAGATACGCTGGCTTGTCAATTTCCAGCCTACACGACCCGCGGTTGCCTGGGTATCAAATCATCCTGCCCGTTTTATGATGAGCAAGGCATGGAATTATTCGGGATGATCGTTAAGTTATACGAAGAGCAGGCCATCAGGCCGACATGCGACGGCTATCTCTACTACGGGCTCAAATCGTTTGATCGTCCCGACTGCCGAATCGAGGCCAGTAATGGTTCTTGGAGCAACTTTCATGATGGATCGAGTACAAAGTATGACAATTAGCAAAAGCAGGCTAGGTTTCGTGCTGGGAGATAGCCAGCAGGCCGTCGACATGATCATTGCCTCCGGCGCTTACCCGGCGCTCACGGTCATCCACAACAGCGTTAAGCACACCATCCAGTTGCACGAGCATCTTGGTGATGACTGCATCATTGTGCTGCGCATGATCGGTTCAGAACCCATCATCGATGGAGGTATAGCGGCGGGCAGGAGGCCGGAGGAGATCGGCTTCGATTGGTTCGAGGCCACCCGGTCAGCTATGGCAGCGGCCCCATTCGCCTACTTCCAGGTCGGAGGGCCTGGATTCAAGAGCGATGACTGGGTCTATTCGGACTACTACGCTGACATCATCGAGTTTGCCATGCTTTTAATGCACCAGGCTGGATATAAGGGCGCTGTGCTTTGCTTCTACGAGGGCAACCCGCACACCTTGTCGGACGGCAGCGGCGTTGACGGATGGGCTCCATACCGGGGCGTAATCAATCGCGCCGCTCAGTATGGCTTCATCCTCGGCGCGCAGGGCTACTTTGTTGATGGCAATATGGATATGACCGACGACTGGCACAACTTCCGGTGGCTGCGAGTGTTACGCGACTATCCCGGCATGTTCCCGCCAGGCACCAAGATCGGGAAGATGGAGGCCGGCATCGATCTACGCAACGGTCTGGGCTGGAGGTCGTCAGGGTGTGGCGCGGATGGCTATGCCGCTGGTATGGAAAAGGAAGACGACGTATGGATAAAAACGCCATTGCCACGCGGCGTGGAGTTTGTTGGGTTTGCCATATTTGCGCTCCATGATTACAAGGGGAAAGATACATGCTGGCCAGACTTCAACTACTGGGAAATCTTTCCGCGCCTACTCGCACATATCAAGTCGCTACAAGCTTATGAAACACCGCCAGATGAGGAAACAATGCCCACAATACCACCCTACACTATCGCGATCAAGACTCGTAGCACAACGGGCCAGAATATCCGCGCCCATCACAGCCTAAACGCGCCTATCGTCGGCGATCTAGACTTTGGCGAAGTGGCCTACATCCACACTGATGAGGCAGATTGCCTCGGCCAGGTTAAGACCTGGTGCTATATCAGAACGCTCGATGGCCAAGAGGGCTGGGCTGGCGCCTGGCTGCTGATGGCCGCGTAAATCGGGAGGGCTGTCAAAAGCTCTCACAACTATTCACGAGGAGAAAAACTCATGGAAGCACTACAATTTATCGATGCCGTTTTGTCGCTGTTCCCTGTCGTGGCTGCTGCCGGCCTGCTGATCGCGGCGGCTGTCAACCTGGTCAAGCTCATCAACAGGCTTAGGCCGGGCACCATCGCAGACGGCACAGCCGGGCTCGTCTCGCTGATCGTCAACGCAGCGGCCTGGATCTTTCTGTGGTTTGCCGGACCGCGGCTCGGTGACGGCGAGGCCGTGCAGTTACTCGCAGACATCGGCCAGGCTGCCACGCTCGTGGTCGTGTTGCTTACATCACTGCTGGCAAGCAAGATCGGGCACCTGGTCATGGGTTGGTTGGGCCTCTCTGTTCACCTGGGCCCCAACGGCAACACGGATCTGGGTTACACTGGCCGTATTGAGCGCGTGCCGACCATCGATCGCATCCTGGAGGACCTGGCCGTCCAGGGAGATGGTGTGAGAGAGCTGCCCAGAGCGGCGTAGATAACTAATAGCAAGCCGTAGAGCACCCCCTTGATTGGGGGTGTTCTGTTTTGCTGCATGCGACTATGTTGGAATTGTCAATGTGGCGCGATACGTACTAATATCACTGCCTCATTGCCAAAGCGAAGAATTTGACGTATTTGACGTTACACTATAACCGAATATGGCTACTCGCCGTCTGTGACATCAAAAAGGTTAACATCGGGGCGTTGGACCGGCGGGGGTGATGGCTTGTTACAGTTTTCTGTGGGCGCGATGTCAAGAGTTTGCTATCACTCCTCCGATTCGCGCCTCAGCTCCTCGAAGGTATCCGCGACGCGGTTCATCAGCTCGTAGAGCAGGCGGCGGGTCCGGCCCGGGTGAGTGGCCAGGCGGTCGCTGAGCATGACGGCCTGGGGGTCAACGCCATAGTAGTCTGCCGGCTTCATAGTCTTTGCCTCGATGAGCCTGTCGGCGATCTGCCGGGCAGCGATACCGGGGATGTAGCGGGAGATAGCGGTAGCCAGCGCTTCGAGGGTCGAGTTCCAGGGATTGCGGGTGTCACCCCGCTCGATCAGGCTGATGTTACTCTGCTCCACCTGGCTCTCCATGGCCAACTGACGCTGCGACAGTCCGGCCCGGCGCCTATAATGTCGTAACAACTGGCCGAGCCGTGGCAGCTCCTCAAAGGCATCTTCATCGCTGCCCGGAACCACCTCGCCTTCGATGTAATCGCTCATAGCGATATGATAGCATGGGCCAGACAGATCCGGAAGTCATGCGACCCGCAGCTGCGGCGCCTCCAGGTATTGCAGCTCGACCATGATGCGCAGCTGCTCTGCCGTCGCCGCACCGCGATAGGATAAGATAAACAAGGCGTGGAACAGCACCTCGATGAGCGCCTGATCGGATAGTGTGTTTGCGTGGTCGACGGTTGACTGGATGTCCATGTGCTTCTCCCGTAAGTCATTCTAGCACATGTTTTCTGATTGCGTTCTGTTTTTCGTAGAACAGTTCACCAATTTTTGGTACGAAGTTGGTTAAGGAGAAGTTTGTTCGACGTCCGTCTTGTTTTCGCGCTCGGCCAAACGCAGTACGTGTGCCAAGATTTCTGCCTGCTCCGCATCGGTGAGCATTGAGAGAGCCTCGATGAGCTTGGACAGCAGCCATGAGCGATCGTGGAGCCTGATCTCAGTCAGGCCGGCAGCTTGCCGGAAGACTTCTTCGGGCGGCAGGTTGATAGCCCTGGCGATTGCCATGAGTGTTTTCTGATGGGCAACACGCCCTTCGTAAATGCGCCTGAGAGTTTGCGACTCGATCCCCAGTCGGCGCGCAAATCCTCGCTCGCTCTCGCCGTCCTGCCGAAAAGCGTTTAGCCACCTCGCGAAGTCAGTCGTAGGTTTCATCACTTTGCCCCAGGGGAAGATTGTAACATCGGATTATGGGTTTGGGTATTGCATAATACAAACGACCTATGATATACTGATGAGTGGTGAATTAGTTTACCAACCGGAGACAGCATGGACAGACAAGATGAACACATAGGTGTGTTGCTCACGCAAGAGCAGCACGAAAAGCTGGAAGACCTGAAATCCCTTCGGCGCGGACGTGCTGCCTCAAAGAGCGCTATTATCCGCGAGATGCTAGATTATTTTTTTGCTATGCCTGGTGAAGAAGTTTACCAAATCCTAAATATTCGTACCGGCGGTCAGCAATGACCATCACCCCCCGACACCCCCAGACCCGCACAGCACTAGCTCAGGCCCAGCGCCTGGCCGATCTCTTCTGCCCCATCACTGAGGCTCAGCACGCAGCCCACAGGCGTCTCGCGGTCGCTATCGCCTCCGGCAACCTGTACCGCGTCGTTGATGCCATCAAGGCAGCGCGAACGATTGGGCGCCGCGGTCTCTCAACGCTTGACTGGCGTGAGTGGAGCGGAGCCTGGCTCGACCGCGCCGACCGCGTCATCCTGGCAGAGATCGGACTGGAGCGTGCGGCATGAAGCCAAAGAAGACGCGAGCAGAGAAGTCAAACATGCTTAGTAGGTATCCGGGGCGTGGCGAGAAGGCAGAAAAGAAGCAGGCGAAGAAGCGAAAGATTGCTGAGGCCAGCCGCCGGCGCAACCGGCACTGAGCGGCCTGTATGGTTGGCGGTCACCCGAGAAACCGCCGGTAGTGAGGCTGGCCTGATCGAGCCGGTATCAGCCGAAAGCCAACACAGCAAACCCGGCCTCTGGGTAACGGTTCAGCGCTCGTTAGCGCGTGGGTTCAAATCCTGCAACCCCGACTGGGAGCCCCTAAGGTTCCATCTCGACTCTCCTCCTGGTGAAGCCGGAGCTGTTGCGGATCAGCTCCGGCCCACCGGCGAGCAATCAACTGCCGGACGGGGGTCTCGGCAAGAGAGAGTTGATTGCTCGCCGGTGGGTATCGACCTACTACCGCGGGAGGCGGCCCCCACCGCTGCCTCGAAACACTCAATCTGTTGAAGTGCATGGCACTGTGCGCGGGTAAAGATCATGGTTTCGGAGAACAGGCAGGGGGCCGAGTGCCAGGCCCCAAAAATCCCAGGAGATGACATTGGTAACCTATCTAATCGACAGTAAGGCAGCGATAGCAAAGTCGCAGCAAATCACGCAGGCAATCGATGACGGCCTGCTCCCCAAGCCCCCGACGACAGGCACCAGGATCTACAAGTGCGATCGCTGTGATGCCAAGACTCCGCTGACGGTTCCATCGAGGTACGCCAAAGGCCGCGTGTGCGCTGACTGCGCTGCGATGCTGGAGTGGATCAGCGTCAAGATGCTGATCAATGGCAAGGCGGTGCATATCAGTGAGCCACCCACAATTGGCTACGACCCAACCTGCGGGGTGCAGCCACGCCAGCGATTTGCGCTCGAGCTGTTGCTTGAGACGTTTTCCGTATGCGTCGAGTTGGAGCTGGAGACCATAAATAAGGGCTATTCACTTGAGCACATGACCCGCCGTTATATCGAGTGTGAAGGGTTCAACAGCGCTGCCCACATCTACCTGGCAGCGGTCGGTAATTGCGGGCTCGGCAGCAAGACCAACAGCTACACCAACATCGATATGGCCTGGCACGCAACAGTGGCCTATGACTACTATGCCCGCCGTCGTTATCCCGTCAAGTTTACCGTCGAACGCCCGCCGGATGCCCCCCATCCTTCACCAGCGCCCCGCAGTGATGCGCAGCAGCCAGAGCCTGTAGTTCTACCCCAACAGCTCCAATCGAAGGAAGACATCCTGGAGGCCATAGCAATGAGCAAAGTTGACCGGAGCCAGGAAAGACTAACCGAATTGTACGAAGCGGTGATCTTCGGCGTAGAGCACTATGAAAAAGAAGAAGCCCGGACAATCTTCGACGGCTTCTTCCTGCGAGCATCGCCAAGCGGGGTGTTCGTCCACCTGGCACACACGGAACACCCGAACCACATCACCGTCGGTATGACTGACATGCTTACCAATAAGATGGAGTTCTGCTCCAGTCGTGGCGAGCTGAAGGACTTCGCCCACCGCGTCGTTGCAGGCATGGCTCCGTCGACCAATACTCATCTTCCTGGCATTCTCATGCAGCAACCTATCCCGGATGATGCGAAGCAAGGGCCGCTCCGGAGCGGCAACAACCAGCATGCTGAAGTGGCGCCCGACGAGCTGCCCCTGTTTGCTAGGGATAACCCGGAGCCGGCGGCATGAGCAACGACCTTGCCGCCTACGGCTATACCGAAGCCACTCTCGCCCCCAGCCTGCACCATTGCTCCGACAACCTTGTCGACGCGGTGATAGAGCCGCCAGACGTCATTCTCATGTGCTACACATGCCGTACCTACTGGCATACCGGTCTACGACAGACGAGTGCATACAAATCACTGACGACAGTCATCAACGAAGCAGATAAGCGCTATCCAAAAAGAAAGAGGCGCCACATGAGCCATGCAGCACTCAGCCAAATTGTTGAGTTGTGCAACATTACAGACATCCTGGGCTGCGGGGGCGAGATCAAGGTCGTATTCAATCGCCATCAATTCACGCTGGTTCAGGACGGACCGGCAGTGGTGGCCAGCGTCGACGGCGAGCAGTGCAGGTTTGTCGGCATAACTGAAAGAGAAATCAAGAGCGAGTTGTATGCCTGGTTGCCGGGCGCATGGCGCTAGAGGAGGCTTCTATGCTTAGTCCAGTCGGAACGCTCAAGCAGCACATTAGCGACCGCAAGGCTCTTTGCCTGAACGTTGAACGCGTAGAACTTGGCAGAGGCTTTTATATCGAGGCCGTGAACATGGACCTGTTCTTGTGCCATCAAGACGCGCCAGGAGACAAAGCCCGCTGCGGCCGCGTCGACGCCATGCATGACGGGCGTTGGATACTGAACCGTGAATGGCGCGTTGAGTTGATGGCGACCTTCGGGCAGTTGCCTCCAAACTGTGCCGTGGAGGGCGACGAGCTATGACAGTCACCATCCTGGAAACTGTTCCGCCACCGGGCAGCACTGATGCCATCAAGCGCGGTTGTGTCTGCCCGCGCGATGACAACAACTATGGCGCGGGTGCCTACAAGGTAGGAAACAAGACCATGTTCTGGGTGTACAGCGACTGTAAGTTGCATAGCCCTGACGGCGAGCCGGGGTGTGTGCTCAAGAGGATGATGGCCCCATGAGCGCCGTCCTCCAGGCCATCCTCGCCGGCGGGATGCTGTTAGCGCTGGTGGGCTATGCGTACAAGCTCATCACGACAAAAGGGCAGCGGTGACGTACGAGTGCCCATACCCGCCCCCACCGCTCGCTTGGCCTGATTGGTGGCCACAACCCGAGTATTTTTCCACGCAGAGTCTGTGCGAGTACTGGGAGATGACCATCATGTGGCAACGCGGTTGGTGGTTTGTGGAAACTGCGCCAGGATACATGCAGTGAACTGGGATATTTGGTGCTGCCAGCTTCCGGTACTTGTTGCGCTGATCATCGTGGGGGTGGCGGTCAGTGAGATGCGCCGATTCGGGAGATGACCTTTGCTCGTTAACGTCGAAATATCTAAGCAGTATGCAACGGGTGAAATCTTAGACAGAATGCTAAAGACTGAAGGTTACCGCACCGCAAAGTTGGCCAGCGACAAGCTTGGCATCAATCCCAACAGCGGGCGCCGGTGCCTGTCAGTATACCGTTCGCATAGCAAGTCAAACGTCAGCCTGACAGACATTAAGGACGACCGTCCGCCACAAGACATCACCGACGAGGCCCTGGAGAATCTGCTGGAGCTTGCTCGCCTGACCCAGATCGAAATGATGAAGATCGACCCGGTCATCACGCACTTGGACATCGACCTCTCATCCGCCAAGGGTGCGCAAGCCTTTCTTCTGGCAGGCTGTATGCAGACGGGTGGGCGTTGGACGTTTCACGACTTCATCAGACAACAGCTGCAAAAAGCTGTCAGCCACCCGGCTGTTTGGATTGGATTCTTTGGCGACGATATCGAGAACTTCAAAAGTGGCACATTTGCCGGGGCAATGTCTCAGTACGAGCAAGCGCTCCAGCCACCGCTGCAACGTAGAGCCTGGGAGTTATTCCTGGACACCGTTAAAGATCGTGTGAGGTGGGCCACCTGGTCACAGCACGGAAGCATGTGGGATGAGCGCGACGGCTTCACTTACATCAAGAAGCTGTACCTTGATCGACATATCCCGTTCTTCGACGGCTTTGGATACATCAAGCTGAGGGTCGGCGCTCAGGAGTACCAGGTAGCCGTCAGCCATGAGTTTCCCGGGTCGAGCATGTACAACAAGACCCACGCGCAGAAACGTGCCTTGTGGCAGCGCTTTCCACTGGCCGATGTGATAGCCCAGGCTGATAAGCACCAGTATGCCATCAGCGAAGAGGATGTGTATGGCCTGGAGGTCGCCGCAGGTAGCCGCAAGTCGCCTTTCGTACACCTGGTGCAGATCGGGACGGCGAAGGCGGGCCCAGACAAGTATACCATTCGGGGATGGGAGCCGGGGACGGCAGAGTGGCCGTGGCTGGTGCTGTACCCCGACAAGCACCTGGTGAAGATGACCCGCCACTTTGAAGACGTGATGATGTGGGTTGGCAACCCAGAAACATCGAGGACAAACGGCAAGCGCAAGGCGGCATAACCAACAGGCCGACCCGGGTGCCTCTGGGTGGCCTCGATGCACCTTAACAATTTAGAATGGCCTGAAGTAGACTACGAAGCAACCAATTGTCGAGACAATGACGACGAACCAGTAGAAGAAAGTCAATTGTTTCCTGGTATTCTTCCATTCGTCATTGTAGGTATGTAGGTTTTTGGCAACTTGCACCAGCGTTGCATTTTGCTCAGTCTGTAGACGCACAAGCTCCGCCAGGCTCTCATTTGGGTTTTGTGGCCTGGGCTGGATCGGGGCTGATGGCTGTTCAGACATTGCGGGTCTCCCGGGGTAATGAGCGGACGGATGGCAACTAGTATAAGCGAGACGCCAAAAAGAGCAAATCGGGTGTCTTCGTATAACCACCGCACGGGCGCTGTCAAAAGCTATCAAGCGTAGAGAGGAGCGTTTTATGGGCACAGTTTGCAGACAGGAGCAGGCATCCTATAATGGGAGGATGCGACGATCACCGACGGGCGAGATTGAATACACACCTGCTGAGGCCGGGCTTTTAATGGGTATCAGCAAGCAACGGGTGCATGAGTATATCGCCGACGAAAGAATAGAGGCTCGGAAGATTGGTCAGAGGTGGTACATCCCCGAGCATGCAATCGGCGTGATCAAGCCAAGCACAAAGAAGATTGGACGCCCTCGCAAGATCGGAGGGTAGGGTAAACACCCAGTAAATCCCCTTGACGTAGACGGCAACCCGGTATACAATATTCATAACGAATGAAAGCAAATCCCCGGCGGTGCTGAAACACCCCGGGAGTGGACAAAGGACTAGACCCAATGTCAACCTCAGTATACCAAACAACACCCCTTGCTGTAAATACCAAACTCGTCGAAATCAAGACGCCCGGGCGCGTGTTCAGCTACGAGCTGAGCTACATCACCCCGCGCTGCATCATCCTGACAGCCCAGCACACCGGCGCCGTCAGGCAGTTCAGTTCCCGCGAGGCGCTGGATAACTTCCTCGCCGGCCTTCGCACTCATCTCCGAGCCAAAGAACTCAATCGTCGCATCCCCAAACTGCTGACCAGAGCCGAGGTGCTTTCGTGACCAGCATCGCCCAGGCCATCTACCGCGAAGCGGAACAGCTACCAGACGAGGCCCTCCGCGATCTGCTGGCTCATGCCATCAGGCTGTTGGCGGCTCGAGGCGCGGCGACGGCGGAGCAGTTACGGATTTTAGATTGGCTTACCGGAGACGATAGGCCAACAGGAGCAGAAAATATGGCAGTTCAACTCAGTTTTGACGGGCGACACAACAGAGAAGTTGACCAACTCACGGTTTTGTTGGGACGAGTACACAAGGAAGTCGTGAATGGAACGCTGTGGTTTAGCGGCGTGGAGTTCGCGAGTGCGGTCCGGGGCAGCAATGTTGCTCCCCGACAGTATTGGTACAAGACCAAGCAGCGCATCGAGCAAGAGGACGGGGAGACACTTCAGTCGTCACCCCACAGTTTACAACTAAAAATCGAAGCCGCGGACGGCAAGAAGTATGCCACAGATATGCTTGATGAGCAGGGATGCTACCGCGTTTTAATGGCTATTCCCGGAAAGCAAGCAGGCCGAATTCGCGCATGGATGGCCCAGCAGATCCAGGAATACCGCGAGGTTAAGGCTGGTACTGACGTTAGAGCCCCTATAACTCCTGACGACCACATCCCCAGCCCGGATCTTCTGGCTATCGAGCAATTGCTGGAACTCAATAAGCTGACCGTTGGCTATCTTCGCCGGATGGAGATAGATAACGCCCGCCGGGATAGAGACATTGCTGAGATCAAAGAGACGCTGCGCGGCAAGCAGGAAGAGGCCGCTGCACCGCTTCTCCCAGCAACCACCGTCGACGCACCAGTCAAGACCACCCGGGCCGCTGTGGTTCAGCTCGTCCGATCTGCCGCCCATCGCCGGGGAACCCCTCACAGTTTCTTATTCAGCGCTCTCTACCGGGAGTTCAGAGATCGCACTCATCACGATGTTGCGCAAATCGCCAAAAATCGCGATGTGCAGGTGCTGGACATTGTCGAGGAACTTGAGTTGATGGAGGAACTGTACTCCATCGCCCACGAGATGTACGGAGAAGACTAAGGCGGAGTATCGGCATTCACGAGGCTTAGTGCAAAGGAGAGCACGATGATTAGCGAAGGGTTGAAGCTGGGCACAGATAGCTGGGCAAACGATGTTCGCATGACCTACCGCGCCGGGCTGCGCTCGCAGAACGTCAAGGACCTTGGCGAGCTGCGGATATGGGTCATCTTCAACAATGTGATCGTCAGCGACGGCGACAATGCCAACGAGCTGCCGATCCCCTGCGACAGCGAGTCGGCTGCCATCTTGGAGATGCAGCGTATCGCCCGCGAGCTGGAGCTGGGCGGCAATCTGCCGGAGATCCTCCGTGTCCCGGCCAGCGACATCCCGGCCAGGCTGCTCGACGCGAGGATCTCATGAACACCAGACCATCCTTTGCCAAGAACGAACATATCTTAACCCTGGACTACTTCAAGGCCGGCGGTCTGATGAATGGGTTTGGCGCCAAGCAATACTTGATGACCCAGTACCCACATCTGAGCGATAACGTGGCGGCAGCCATTGTCTGTTATTGGCTCACGACGCAAGGGAAGGCATAGACAGTCGTGACCAGGTGCCAGCTGCTCACCCGGTGGGCAGCCAGCAGGTGGCCATGAGTGGCCAGCTCGAACCATCTAGTGAACCGGAGAGGAATGATGAAAACCAGACGGTATGCAGTCAGCACTTTCAGAGGAACACTGGATAGTACCAATAGCCTTCGTCACGCGCTGCGGCTCGTGGCGGGCGCCAGGGGCTACCGGATGCTGGAAGACAACAACCCTGAGCCGAAGTATCGATGGCTCAAGGAGAAGGTCACAGCAGCGAAGGAATAGCCAGGCGGCACAATGAAAAGGCAGGTCGGGAGACGCGATCTCCTGGCCTGCCAAATGTTCTCTAGACAAGGGGATTATACATGGGAGGGACAACGAACACAAATCTATCATCCGAGCTGTGCTCCGACATTCGCCGGCGAGTGGGAGACGGTCGCGTACCACTGAAGTACATGAACCTGGTGCTCGGCTTCCAACTGCGCGTCGATGACACGAGCGAGCGCCTGGTCTTACTACACACCACCGAGCCGACCACCCGCGAGGAGATCGGCTACAGCCAGTATGACGACCGTGTACCAGGGATGCGCTGGTATTTGAACCCGGCCTGGCGCAGCGATGTTCAATTCCTGCTGTGCAAGCTGGGGATGTACACGACCGAAGAGACCGAAGAAGTACCGTTCTAGGGAGACGAGACACATGGGTAACTATCAACAGAAATCACAGCAAACACAAACGGCGATAGCACTGACATCTCAAGAGCGTACCGCTATCGCGGTCTATGCTCCAGAGATCCAGCAAGCGGTCGAGCAATACAAAGCCGGCCTGAAGATCAAGGACGCGACCGTCTATGAATACGTCGCGCTGGCCGTGTTGTGCCGAAATCACGACCTTGACCCGTACAACGGCGAAGCATGGATCATCCCCGGAAGCGGGGTCATGGTCGGCGTCAAGGGCTCACGGAAGGCGGCCGCCAAGCAGTTGACTAAAGGGGCCTACTACAATCCAAATCCTCGGATGCTCCAGCACTCTGAGTATGCAAACTATGGCCTCGATGAGGAAACTCCACCGATGGCAAAGGTCACACGTTGGAGCGGCGGGCAAAAGACAGAGACGTATGAGACGAACCCGATCGTCCTGGTATATCTTTGCGAACTCACCCGGAGCGACGCAAAGGATGTTTGGATTGCCCAGGCGGAAAAATTGACCGCCATGACCGGTTCTTATGAAAAGGCTATCGAGGCCTTGGGGCCGCGACCCACATGGACCGGGATCGGGATCGTTCGCAAGCACGACAAGTCAAAGATGGAAATCGTCCAGCTGGCCCGCAAGCGCTCCGAGTCGGACGCCCTCAAGCAGGCGTTCAATCTGCCTTTCGCTGTCGACGTCGAGCGGGGAGGCGACGAGTTAGCCCAAGCAGGAGATGTCATCGATGGAGAGATTGTCCGTAATAGCGACAAGTCAACCGGCAAGCCTTCTCAACTTGCTGAGGTAGTCGAGACAGAAGTGGTCGAAGAGGTTGAGGAGATCCCGGTCGAGCCCGAGATGACCCAGGAGCCTACTCCGGAGCCCGCTCCCGAGCCGCCCGCAACCAAGCAGAAGCCGGTTGTCAGCTCCCAGGTTGCCCCCGTCGTTGGTGGCAAGTTGCCAGTCCCTCAGCCCCCCAAGGCCGCCCAGAAGCCCAAGGTGAATCCGGAGGGCAAGAAGGCGGAGAAGCCCACAGGGCCCATCAAGGACACCGGTGAGGATATCGACCTGCTGGCCCTGAAGCGCTGCAAACCGGACACCTGGGTGATCGCTGCCGAGATGCTCAACAAGGAGCTGAAAGTTCATTTTACAGCCGGGCAGCTGCGAGAGGCTGTCGATAAGAAGACCGGGGCATTGTTCACCCCGATGAGCCCCAGCGCATGGCAGACGGCCGTCGAGGTGGCGCAGGAAGCATCCAAGAGCAAGTAATCTATCGTCACTGACAATCGGAGGGGGGGGCAGCCAGATCGCCCCCTCCGCGAGGATCACATCATGGAACTCAAGAATTTGTTTGGCGGCCGCCGAGAATCGCAACCGGTGACCGGTTATCGCTTTGGCGACTTTACGCCAGAGGAACTGAGACTGATCGGAATGTCTTTGCTGGAACGGATCAAGATCGAGACGCGGGAGATCGAGCGTCTTTCAATTGGCGTGTGCCGAAACCTGGCTATGAGCCGCAAGGAGATGCTCTCGCGTCTCTACAACGAATGCGAAGCCGCTCACCGGCAGGCTGTCATCGACGAAGAGAACAACGAAGAGGGGTGGTGGAGATGAGCAACAAGGAGCAGGACAGAGTCTGGGAGCACTCTAAACAGAAGGGCGCTGACCTGGTCGTGATGTTGGCGTTAGCCAACAGGGCCAACGATAGCGGTATATGCTGGCCTAGTCAGGACGAACTTGCAGCCAGAGCCAGGGTAAACAGGCGAACAGCGCAGCGTATTGTCGACCGACTCATCGCCAGCGGTGAGATTGCCGTCTTGGATCGCCCCGGAAAATCCTACATCTACGCCATCCTGGTTGGGGTGTCGGAAGACGAAAAGCGCCGCCGGATCGAACTGGCGAAAACTAAGCAAAATGTCACGGGTGACAAAATGTCACGGGTGACAAATCGTCACCCCAAACACGCAAAATTGCCACCCCCGGGTGCGCAAATTCCCGTGCAAATCGGGCAACCGGTTGTGCACTCTCGTGCACAAAATTGCACACGAACCACCATTGAACCATCAGTTGAACCACCACTAAGCAGTGGTAGTGTGCCCGTCCTCCAAGAAAACATATTCACCGTCTACGAAAACTGCATTGGCCTGATTTCGCCATTTGTCAAAGAGCGTCTTGAAGACCTGGCTAAGGACTACACAGACGACTGGGTGATGTTGGCCACCAAGGAGGCGGCTAACAACAACATCCGTAAGCTGTCTTACATCGAGGGTACGCTGAAGAACTGTAAGAACGATGGCCGTGCTCCAGGGCAATCGCGTTCGTCCGCGAACGGCGGCAGTCGCCAGCAAGCCCCGGTCCGTCGATATCTCACGGGCAGGAAAGTGGCATGAAATCGCGCAAAAAGGTCGAGCTGCGCAGCGATCAGCTGCTGCCCCACAGCGTGGAGGCCGAGGAGGCCGTGCTGGGCTCAATACTGGTCAACCCTGATTGTCTGGATGAGGTTTTGCAGCATATGTCTCCGGGGGACTGCTTTATCGTTCGTCACGAGTGGATCATGGAAGCCATGCTCAGCCTGGTGGAGCAGGGTATCGGTATAGATCACCTGACAGTTAGCCAGGAGCTTGAGTCGCGTGGTAAGTTAGCTGATACCGGTGGGTTTGTATACCTCGTTGCGCTCATCAACAAAACACCCAGCTCGCTGAATGCCGGCGGCTACGCCAAGCTCGTTTCTCGGATGGCCTATCGCCGGAACCTGATTTATGCCTGCCAGGACATCGCCCGGCTGGCACACTCTGACGAGACCGACATCTCCGAGATCCACGATCGCGCTACCGAGCGGTTCAACCGGGTTGGCGGTAGAGCTATCCTGACCTATCACTCCGCTCGCGCCCTCTTCGGCGGCTTTGTCGACGTGATGATACAGCGGGCACGAGATGCCCAGAACGGCAGGCCTCATGTAGGATTGTCGACAGACATACCAGAATGGGATGTCATTTTTGATGGCGACTTTGGTCCCGGAGCCTACTCTATTGTCTTTGGCCCCACCGGCATCGGGAAATCGTTTGCACTGGTGCAGATGGCCCTTGCGGCCGCGAAGCAAGGCATGCCAGTAGTCTACATCACGCTTGAGAACCTGGACGACAGCATCAGAGATCGCATGGTGGCAGTCGAGAGCGGTGTACCACTCACGGTTATCCGTACCGCGATGTGGAACGGCAAGCCAATACCGAGCGATATGCTGACCCGAACCCTGGAAATCTCGGCTAGTATGGACCATCTACCGCTGGAGGTTGTCAGTCACCTCAACACCTCGCAGGAGATCGGCGACCACTTGAAAGCAGCGACTATCCGCCACGGCCGGCCGGGGATCTGCTTCGTTGACACCCTGAACGAGCTGGCCGACGCAGCCAAGAAGGACTCTCGCTACGAGAACCTGACTAAAGCCTCGGCGCTCATGCTGCAAATCATGCGCAGAACCGGGTGGGGCATTGTGTCGGCTGCCCAGATGGGGCTCAAATTGGACGCTGGTATGAGCTGGGATACCGCCAAGGATGCAGCCTTCCCAACCAAGCACAGCTTGGAGGGCGCCAGGACGATCGTTCAGCACGTGGCCAACCTGATTGGCGTTTACAGCTCAGACTACATCGCCAAGGAAATCCACGACGACAACTACTTCGATGACGAGTGCCCTCGCGGTCAGGTACTGTTCGTAAAAGTCAAAGGTCGCGACACCCGTCCAGATCTCGATGGGTTGGTAAGGTGGCATCCAGGTATACCGCGGTTCGAGAGCAAGAGCACGCCGCCCGCAGGCGCTATGGTTGCCAGAGCTGGCGGGTTGGTGCCTCAGTGGTCGCGGGATGATGACCTGATCGACATGGAGGTGGGCTGATGAACGACAGCGAACTCCGGATCGCCATCGAGCGTTCGCGTCAGCGCATCGTCGATAAGCTTGGCTTCGATCCTCGCGGCTGCGGCGAGTGTCCCAATCAAGCCTATTGCCACAAACACGAGCGGGACCTGGCGACCCTGCCCTGCGAGCTGTCAGATCTGGAGGCCGGCGTAGACTGGGCCAGGCCAGACGCCAAGGTGATCGGCAACAAGCTGATCCGAAAGGAAGCGGCGTGATGAATAAATCAAACGAGACAGCCTGGCACATGATGGCCCATCAACTTCGAATTGTGGAGAACGCTCCCTCTGGAGAGCCACGTCTGGGCGCCACCTGTCCATGCTGCCACAAGTACCACAGGCTGTCCAGGGACTACCCGGGTATCGAATGGACGACCTATCAATCGTATTATTGCTGTGGTGCTGAGCATGCATTCTCGGTACGGTATGACCCGGCCGGCGATCTGAACGTTCGGAGGATAGAGTGATGGCATTTCATGTACCAGAAAAGTTTAGGCTACTCGGGAATGGCCCCCTGTGCTCCGACTCGTCCTACGGCAACAACGGCGCCTTCATGATCCCCTATGGCATCTCCAGGGTAACGATGAAGTGTGTAGCTTCAGACGGTCTCGGGTGGGAGCATGTTTCGGTTTCCCTGGTGAAGCGCTGCCCCAGCTGGGAAGAGATGTGCTTCATCAAGGGGTTGTTCTGGGATGACGACGACCTGGTCGTCCAGTACCATCCCCCGAAGTCGGAGTATGTCAATAACCACCCGTTCTGCTTGCATCTGTGGCGGCAGACCGACGTAGAGATGCCAATGCCGTCATCGCTTCTGGTTGGGTACAAGGGCCTCGATCCGGACGACACGAAGACAATACGCCTGGCCGTATCCAGGTTTGGGAGAATGATGAAAGGATGAGCTGATGGGCAAGAATAGTGCAATAGCTTGGACAGATCATACATTCAATCCCTGGTGGGGCTGCCAAAAGGTTAGCACGGGATGCAAGAATTGCTATGCGGAAGCGTTTGCCGTAGGCCGCCAGGGATTGGATATCTGGGGGCCGGCAGCAACCACCAAGCGGCGCGTGTTCGGGAATGAGCACTTTGAAGAGCTGCTTACCTGGAACCGGGCAGCTGAGAAGGCCGGCAGAATCGAGAGTGTATTCGTCGCCTCGATGGCTGATGTCTTCGAGGATCACCCGATGGTCGAGCCGGAGCGAGAAGTGCTGTGGACTACGATGGAGTTTTGCTCCAGTCTGCGCTTCCTCCTGTTGACCAAGAGGCCGGAGAACATCACGCCAATGCTGCCTAATCGGTGGTGGTTCGATAAACCTCCGCGCCTATGGTTTGGAATATCGGCTGAAAATCAGGACATGCTAGACGCCAGGTGGGGAGCGCTCGAGGGACAGACACGACACTTGGCCGACGGCCTCTTCTTGTCTCTCGAGCCCCTTCCGGGCAACATCGATCTGGAGCATTGCCTGGAATGGACAGAGAATTCCGAGCACAAGCAGAAGTGGGGGCGCGGCGCGGACTGGGTGATCGTTGGCGGCGAATCGGGATTCAATGCAAGGCCGATGAACTTGGGTTGGGCTCGCGCCATTCGAGATCAATGCGTCGACAACGAGATCCCGTTCTTTTTTAAGCAAGTCGGCGGGAAAGACAAAGAGAAGGGCGGTGACGTACTCGATGGGCAGGTATGGCATCAGTTTCCTTGGAAGATCACCGATCCGCAGGATGCGACGGTGCAGCTGGAGATGTTCTAATGGACGAAGCAAGAAGAGCGTGGGGCGCCCTCGAGGAGGCAGCCGCCTGGGTAGTCTATGAGGGCACCAAGGATATGATGCCGCCGGCAGACGTCGAAAGCGAGGAGTACGAGCGCCAGATCCGGAAGCAGCACCAACGCGAGGCTCAGCAGGAGATCCGCGCCAGGCGCCGAACATTGTGCCCACGGAAAGCAGTGATCGTATTTCATCGCCGGCTGCTGCCAGGAAAGAGTGGCGGCCGGAAATAACATAGCAAGGAGAGAAAATAGACATCATGCGTAAGTTTCTGGAAGGGTTAACAGAGGTCCTGACCTGGTTGCTTTTCGCCATAGCCACCTTCCTGCTGGCCAGGCAGACCTATTTCGCTCTTATTGGCCAGCTGCCTGACTATAGCAGCTCAGAGGGCGCTCTGATCGTTGCTGGGATCGTCACCTTGACCTGGCTGGCCATGCTGGGGCGGATCGTGCTCCACCTGGACAAGACTATGGTCGACTGGCTCATATCGCTGTCGCTGCTGATTTCCGGCATTGCTGTTGACGTGGCCGTAGCGCTCTCGTTCGTGTTCGAGTGGCAGTTCCCCACGCACCTGGCGCTGCTAGTGATCGTAGCGCACGTGGTAGCGCACGTGGTGCAGTGGGTGGTCATCTCCGGGCAGCAAGCGGCAGGCAGGTTCAGCGGCTCTTACAAGTCTCCGGAGCAATTGTTAGCAGAGGCTGAGCTTCAGAATGTAGAGCTGGAGCTGAGGTCGAGCACTGCTCAAGCACAGCTCGACCACTTGCAGGCAGAGCTAGACCAGATGAAAGCAGAGCGCGAGCGCACCTATGAAACCGCCTGTGATGTACCAGGCTGCGGCTGGCAAAGCGACCCGAAGACCAGTCGCAAGTCGGCAGAGTACGCGCTGAGGGCTCACCAGGGGAGAGCGCACGGGAGCAGTGGTAGAATAGGGGATAATCATAGAGGGAGCAGAGAAAGGGAGCGAGAGATATGATGGCAGCAGATATCACAGAAAACAAAGACGCCATCCCTGTTCAGTTTATCTGGAAGGATGTAGTTTCTTGTCCTTGCTGCAAAGAGGATGTGCCTAATGTAGAGTTGGTTGATCGGCTAGATGTCGATCTGGGCCAATTGGAAGAGCGCATTGCTTACATAAAATCACTCGTCTCTGCATCTGAGCCAGAGATGCCGTTGGACAGAGTTGATTTGATGGCATCCATTATTGCAATCATTGCCGCATATCACAATGGCCTACCAGGGCAGATCAAGGAGATCGAAGAGAAGTATGCGCAACTGTCCCTTCCGATTGGCTATGTGTATTTCATCCAAGGCGTGAATGGTGGCCCTATCAAAATAGGCTATTCCCTAAATCCGGAGCGGCGGGCGCGCGATCTCGAAACAGCAGATCGGCTAATTGTTTTGGCGTGCTTCCCTGGTGACAGATATACCGAGCACAAGCTACATCATAGGTTTTCTGGGTTGAGGTTGAACGGGGAGTGGTTTAGGCCGGGGTCGGAATTACTTGAGTTTATAGAAGAGGTGAAGGCCAACAATGGTTGATCTATCCATCATCCTGACCGATATCCGCCTGGAGATCGACCATCTGGTCGAAGCGGGCGTCTCCCAAGATGAAGCCGAGCGCCAAGCCGTCGTCGCCGTGATGGCGCGTGCGTCTTATGCTCAGACGGCCACCCCGCACGAAACCAGGCTGCTCGCTATAATCGATCGCGTGGCATCAGAGACCCGCCGGCCGGTGGCGACCAACCGGATTTGCAGCGAAACCGGTATGGACTACTTTGCTGCATACTATCATCTCCGAAACCTGGAGAAGCGCGGGTTACTCCTCCGCCCAGCTGGCCCACGGTCCGGGTGGAAGGTGGCATAGCTTCCAGTTACCTAAGTTAGAAAAAACAACCTCAAGTTAGTTGACTGAGGACCTGCTATCGTTTAGTCAGATAAGGCAGGTCTTTTGGCTTTTCGTCACGGTGAAGCTATAAGGTATAGGGTTGCGATGTAAATGGAACCAAAACCGACCAAAGAATGGTCGCCAGAACAGGCTGAATTCATGCTCTGGTTGGCAATGCCAAAGCGGGCACGCAGTTTCAAGACACAGCAGCAGCTCGCGGCCCACATCGGCGTGCATGAATCAACCTTATCCGACTGGAAACGCATAGAAGGGTTTATGGCCGAGGTCAAAGCGATCTCGGTTTCTTTGGTTGATCACGATGTGCCGGACATCATCCACAAGATAGTCTCGCAGGCCAAGGGTGGAAGCCTGGCACATCAGCAGATGATCCTGGAGATGGCCGGGGTGTATGTGCAGAAGCAGCGCATTGAGTTGACGCAGCCGTTATTGCTCCTTGACAAATGAGTGCTTTGGCCCGCGATCAGGTGAATTTCAGCGAGCTATGCAGTTTCCACCCCAAGCAGTGGGAAGCTGCCGAAGCCGTCGCTGCACACAAGTACACGCTCTTTGGCGGGGCTCGTGGGCCGGGTAAGTCTTACTGGCTGCGCTGGATGCTCCTCCGGCTGCTGCTCGGATGGTCGATGGAGGGACACACCAACGTCAAGGTGATGCTCTCGACCATCGACTACCCGATGCTGGAGGACCGGCAGATTAGCAAGATCGACACTGAGTTCCCGGACTGGCTCGGAACGCTCAAGGACACCAAAGAGAACGGCCTGGGCTTCTACCTTCACCCCGCTTACGGCAGCGGAATACTGGCGCTCAGGAACCTGGACAATCCATCGAAGTACAAGGGCAGTGAATGGGCTGCCATAGCAATCGACGAAGTGACGGAGAACCCATTCAGAACCTTTAACAACCTGAGAGGCTCGCTGCGCTGGCCTGGCATAGCACGGACCAAGTTCCTGGGCGGCACGAACCCGGACGGCAGATATAACCACTGGGTACGGCAGCTCTGGGTAGTGCGTGATTTTACGGAAGAGTTTGAGCGCCTGGCGCCACTCAAGGACGAATTCGTCTTTGTGCGTGGTCTTCCCTACGATAACCCGGCTCTGACCGAGGATTACTGGAATGACCTGCTGACCCAGCCGGAGCACATCAAGCGGGCCTGGGTCGACGGCGACTGGTTCGGCGGGGTCGAGGGCCTGGTCTACGGCGAGTTCGGCGCCGAGAACATCGGCGAGTACCAGCCGGATCCCGAGCTGCCGGTCGAGATTGCCTTCGATGATGGCTATGTAGACCCACGCGCGATTCTGTTTATCCAGCGCACCGGCTCGAAGATATACGTCTTCGATGAGATTTATGAGAGCAGGCGCCTGGCAGAAGAGCATGTCCAGGCCGTCATCGACCGGATGGCTGAGTGGTTCGGCTGGGCAGACGACGACCACACCAGGCCGAACAAGCTGCCGGAGATAGCGGTCGGTTCTCCTGAGGCGGTCGAGTTACACAAACACTTTCAGAAACGGGACATCGTTGCCCGCTTCGCAGTGCATAAGGTGGTCGAGGGCATCAAGGTTGTGCGCCGTCACATCCTGGACGGCAAGAAATACAGGGCCCTGCAAGTGTCACCGCTCTGCAAACACTTTATCGAGGAATTGACGATTGGCTACCAGTATCCGCCAGAGGGAACAAAACGAGACGACGAGAAGCCGCTCGATGGCAATGACCATGCGTGTGATGCTTTCAGGTACTGGACATGGTTGAGGGCGCGGAGATGATTAGGAGACAGCGTGAGCACACTGACTGAAAATAAATACTGCGGCTACTGTGGAGGCGAAATAGTCCTTGTGCACGATTGGCGTCCGTCAGGCTATTCTGCCCACTCCGGCAAGGTAAACCGCTATGAGCGCAGATGGAGATGCGTGAATCACCAAGTCAATGTGTGGTGGCGGAGATTTTTAGGATTACATGCTCGTTCTCTTCATGATGAGTTTGTTGATTTTCATCATGAGCACGAAGACGGAATAACACCGCAGCCGGATTGCAGATTGTATGCTGAGTATCGCTGAGGTGGCGATGAAACTGATCGACAAGATTGTCAGCCTGCCATTCTACGGCCTCGGGCGCCTGGTCGGGTCAGTGGTGCGGACATTGCGATTGATACGGGCGGCGCTGAGAGAAGGCTACGAAAACGGAGCACGCATTGCTTAACGTGATGGAGCGGATCATAAGCCGTGCAAAGCAGGATGACAGCGCACTCTATCGCCTGCACCCTGAGCTGCGTGATCGCATTCACCTGATCTCGATGACATCAGGTGAGCAGCCGGCTGACCAGGCGCTGGACTTCCGGTCGGCGTCCTCCACCTATGCCGGCCATGTGTGGGTGCACAAGGCGATCAAGGTCATTGACAACAACATCTCTGCATTGCCCATACGGGTTTTGGACCGCAGCGGCGACGAGCGGACAAGCCATCCGCTGACGATGCTGTTTTCTCACGTCAACGAGACTATGTCTCCTCCGATCTTATGGGGTCAGTGGGTGACCGACATGATGCTGGGCGGCGAGAGTGGTCTTGAGTTTGTTCGAGGGAGCAGGGGCGGATCGGTTGAGGTATGGCCCCGCCAGCCGTCGCAGATCACAGTGGTAACCGATGCGGACCGGAAGCGCTACTTTGGCGTGGCCGAGTACAAAATCAAGGTCGATGCGACTGACAAGGGTTTCGTCGTACCCCGTGAGGAATTCGTACATTTCAAGTTCTATAACCCTCTCAACCCCTGGAGAGGGCTCGCGCCCATCAATGCGGTGCGAATGGGCATCGTGATCGATACACTGGCGCAGGCCTGGAGCCGGATGTTCTTTGCCAACAGTGCTCGGCCTGACTACGCGCTCATCGCCCCGCAGGGTATCACGCCGTCTGAGCGTGAAGACATGGAAGCGAAGCTGGCCTCCAAATTCGGGGGAGTGGGTGGCTCACACAAGCCCATCATCCTGGAGGACGGCATCACTGACATCAAGACCTTTAGCTATGCGCCTAAGGACATGGAATGGATCAACCAGCGCGAGCTAGCTCGGGACGAGATCGGGGCCATCTTCGGCGTGCCTGACGAGATCATGGGCTACGGCAAGGACACCTACGAGAACCTCGGCAAAGCCATGACACTGTTGTGGACGCTGACGCTTGTTCCCCTCCTGGGCTTCAGAGACTGGACGCTCACCAAGCACTTCCAGCAGATCGGGCAGCTGCGCCCAGATGAGCGCCTGGCGACGGATACCAGCAATGTGAAGGAGCTGCAGGAAGACCTGACCGAGAAGCTCACTCAGGGCAAGCAGTTCTTCGAGATGGGCTACACGCCCGACCAGATCAACGAGCGCCTCGGTCTGGGCATGGAGCCGTCGCCGGTGAGTGCGCTGCCCTTCGCCGGCAGGCCTGTTCCTGGGCAGTTCGGCGCACCAGGTCAGGATAGCACGCCGGCCCGGGCCATGTGGCGCCAGGTAACCAAGGCGGCTGTGCCAGAGTACGGCTCTGCCGAGCACGTCGCTAGGCTGAAGGAAGTGGAAGATCGCCAGGAGCCGCACGTCGTCAATATGCGCAAGGAGCTAAAGAAGCAGCTCCAGCGCCAGCAGATCGACGTGGGCCGGTCGCTCCGGGACGGCAAGCAGCTCGGGCGCGGCAAGAACATCGACGACGACAAGCTAAAGCTGACCGTGGCTGAGTTCTTCAACGTGTCAGGCGAGGCCAAGAAGTTCATCGAGGCTTTCAGGGCCATCATCACCGCTATGTTCCAGGCCTCCGGAGATGCTGAGTTTGCCGGAACCGGTGCCGAGGGCTCGTTCGATATCGAGCAGAGCGGCGTGCAGGCGGCCATCGATAAGGTGCTCAAAGAGATGGCGCAGAAGGTTAACGATACAACCTACACCGAGCTGGTCGACCTGTTCCAGGAAGCTGAGGCTGCCGGCGAGAGCATTCCAGAAATGATGGAGCGGCTCTCTAGCTACTTCGAAGGCCGCAAGAGCGATGCCTCCACCGAGCGCATCGCCCGAACGACCATGACGGGCGCAGACAACAGCGCAGCCCTGGAGGCTTACGGGCAATCCGGAGTGGTAAGTGAAACGACCTGGCTATCAGCGCTGTCTGATACAACGAGAGACGCACACCGCGACGCGCACGGCCAGACGCGTAAGCTGGGAGAAAGCTTTGACGTTGGTGGCGAATCGCTGAGGTTCCCAGGCGACCCAACGGGAAGCGCGGGGAACATTATCAATTGTGTCTGTACTGTGCAGCCACAGGTGGAGTGAGGCATGAGCGACAACATCATCCATAAGCAAATTGTAGCGCCAGAGGTCAAGAGCCTGGACGACGGCAGTTATGACATCGTCATCAGTTCTGATGGCGTCGACCGGGACGGCGATGTGATCGAGCAGGACGGATGGGAGTTTGACAACTACTTACTCAACCCCGTGGTGCTGTTCGGACATGACTACCGCTCTGTGCCGATCGGGATGACCAACCGCCTGAGCCGCGAAGGAGGCAAGACGGTCGCCAACTTCACCTTCAGGCAGCCGGCCAACGACTTCGATCCGGTGCTGCCGGTCAAGTCGGCCTGGGATCAGGGCATGCTTCGGGCCGCCTCGGTTGGGTTCAAGCCCAAGGAAGCCGAGCCGCTCGACAAGGATGATGACGGCTGGTTTGCTCCACAGCGCTACATGAAGCAGGAGCTGCTGGAGTGGTCGATTGTGCCCATCCCGGCCAACCAGGAAGCGCTGCGGCGCGAATTCGAGGAATTCATCAAGTCCCTGGGTCTCCCAGGCGCGAGAAACTTACAGGAGGCTGCCGAGAACCGACGAGACAACCCGAACAATGCTGACACCAACGAACTCAACGAGGCAGTCATAGGCGGTCTCACAAGCCTAATCAACACGATCAAGATTTTGTACTCAAAGGAGTAACCAATGTCCGAAAAAGAAGATGCTCTGTTTCAGTCAATCGCGGAGCTGACCCAAACGGTGAAGGATCACCACGCGAGCGGCGACCAGGTCACCATCGATTACGAGAAGCTCGCGGCAGAAGTCGCCAAACAGCAGGCCGCACTCACGGCTCAGCAGGCTGAGAAGAACCAGCCCATTCGTCGCGGTGAGGAAGTCGGTCCGGATGGCGCACCTGCGCGAACGGTAAAGGGCAAGTACGAGGACGTCGATCCCATCGATTTGTATCTCTCGTACAAGCTGTGCAAGACCGTTCAGCAGTTCAGCCAGGGTTCTGGGCCGTCGAAGGATTTGGTCGATGCTGTCCAGAAGGCAATGACCTCCACTGGCGCGGCGACTGGCGACGAGCTGGTTCCGACCGACATGGCCGCCGGCTTGTGGGATGACATCTACGCCGCGACCAACATCGCGCAGCTGCTCACCCCGCAGGTGATGACCAGCGATCCGATGGACATCTCGCTGAGCCTGGGCGACGCGACGTTCCGCAAGGGTACGCAGAACACCGCGACAACCGCCAGCGATTTGGCGACGGCCAAGAGCATTCTGACCTCTACCGAGCTGGTGGCAGAGGTTGATTGGTCGTACACGTTGGACGAAGATGCCATCATCGCCATGATGCCGGGCGTCCGGGGAGTGCTCTCCCGTAATGGTGCGGAAGTCCTGGACAAGTTCGTCCTGAACGCTGACGCGACCAATGCCGCGACCGGCAACATCAACTTGGATGACGCAGATCCCGCCGACGACAGCTACTATCTGACCGATGGCCAGGATGGCCTCCGTCATCAGTGGCTGGTCGACAATACTGCTCAGCAGGTAGCCGGCGGCGGTGCAGCGATTTCCGATGCCATGCTGCGCAGTGCCTTCAAGTTGCTTGGAAAGTATTTCAAGGATGCCCAAAGCGATGTTGCCCTGGTCCCCGACTACACCACCTACCTGAAGGGCTTCCTGGCACTCACCAACGTGGTAACAGTCGACAAGTACGGGCCGCAAGCGACAGTTCTGACCGGGCAGCTGGGCAGCTACATGGGTGTACCGATCGTGCCGTCCGCTTTTCATCCGCTAGGTGAGGCAGACGGCAAGGTGAGCACGACTGCAGGCAACAACACGCTCGGATCTGTTACCTGCTTCAATCGCCGGATGTGGCGTTTGGGTCGGCGTCGTGATTTGTTGATCGAGGTTGCCCGGGACATCCAGAAGCGCCAGTTTATTCTGGTTACCAGCTTCCGTCCTGCCGTCGGCACCCGCGGCACTCGCAGCACCAACACGCACACCAGCGGAATTCTCAATATTCTGCTGACCTAACAACCAAGAATAGACGAATCGATGGGGAGGGGTTCGCTCCTCCCCATTAGCAAAGTGAGGTAAGTATGGCCAACGAATTCGACCGCCCGCATCCACTGGTGGCCTTTCTGTTTGTGATTGCCAATGTCGGCGCTGGCACCACCCCCGTCGATGGAAAACTGACTGGGGCGGGCATCAAGGGCGGCCCCATTGTCCCTGCCGGCTATAAGTTCGTGCCGGTGTTTATCGATGTCGAAACCAATGATGCACGTACGGCCGGCACGTCGACAATCAAAGTAACGGCTGATGGCACAGAGTTGGTGGGAGGACCGGAAGCCGTTATTGCTGCCGCGCCAAGCACTCTGGTGGATACCGGCATGGCTACCGGCGACGCCGACAGCGTGGCGGCCGGCGAAGAGATCGGGGTATCTGCTACCGGAGACGGAAGCTTCGCGCCCACGACAGCCGATGCGGATGTAGTGCTGTACGGCTACTTCCTGCCGGTGTAACCGGTTCAGCGCGAACCGCCCATAGAGAGGTGATACATGAGACTGATGAAGCTGTACGTTGATAAGAAGTATCGCAACCGAGAGGTTGAGTATACCGCCGGGAAGACCATCGAGGTCCCCGAGGACGAAGCAGAGTTCTTGCTCAAGGACGCGCCTGGATGCTTCGAGGTTGTTGAAGAGAAAGCAGAAAAGGCAGTCAAGGCGCCAGAGGTCAACAAGATGATCGACGAGTCCATCGAGGACAAAGGCAGTCAAGGCGCCAGAGGTAAGTAGTTGTGACGATCACAAACGGGTACTGCACGCTGGACGAGTTCAAGCATCGCCTGCTGATGACGGCTGATTATACTGCCGCGACTATCTCGTTCACGGCGGCCAGTAAGACGATTGCCGATACTGCCGCAGGCCTGCTCCGGTTTCGCGCCGGACGGCGCATCAAGATAACCGGCAGCGTTAGCAACAACGGCACCTACACTATAGCGACCGGCGACATGGCCGGCAGCATTATCGTGTCGGAGGCGCTACCGCTCAACGAGGCAGCTGGGGCATCGGTAAGCATCGTCGACGTGACCGACCTGGACGATGACGCGGAGATCGAGAAGGTGATCACTGCCATCTCCAGGGCCATTGACACAGTGTGCAAGCGGCGCTTCTATGCAGCAACAGAGACGCGCTACTTCACCGCCCAGCGTGCAGACCTGTTATTTGTAGATGATTTACTCAGCGTAACGACACTCAAGACAGACCAGGGGGGAGATCGGGTTTATGAAACGACCTGGGCGACGACGGATTATGACATGCTGCCGTCTAATGCGGCGCTGGCCGGAGAGCCGTATCTGCGAATCGCGCCGGCTCCTATGTCGTCCAAGCGGTTTCCTGCCCATGCTAAAGGCGTCGAGATTGCTGGCTCGTTCGGCTATGCCAGCTCCACGCCGGCGGTAATCAAAGAAGCGTGCTTGTTGTGGTCCATGCGAGTCTGGAAGCGGCGCGAGGCCATCTTTGGCGTAATAGGCACGACGGCGCTCGGGCAGATGACCATCAAGATACCGCCGCCAGATCCCGATGTTGCGCAGCTGCTGCCCAGGCCTAAGGGGGCCAGCCTGATATGAAAATCGAGATCAGGGGGCTTGACCGGCTGATCGCTAAGACCAGCGACAAGAAGCTGATCGGCCAGCCGCTAAAGCGGTTTCTCAACCGGTCAGCTGTCAAGATTGTGAGCAGGGGAAAAGAACAGGCGCCGGTCGATAGGGGATACCTGCGCAACAACATCGCCTTTAAGGTGGATAGCTCAGAGGTGCCGCAATGGGCCAAGGTTGGCTGCGATGTCAGCCACCGCGGGTTCCCCTACCCAAAGGCGCTCGACGAGAGCGACCGTTATCACTATCGAGGCGGCGGGGCGCTGGGGCAGAGTGGCAACAAAACACGGGGATGGTTTTCGGAGCGCTCGGTGCATGCCAGCCTGGAGGATATCAGGAGCTATGCCCGAGACGCGGAGAAGGAAATCAAGCAGGCATGGGATAGCTGATGGCAAACAATGTGAGCGGCGCGATTGAAGAAATTTATCAGACGTTGAGCCATGTGTCGGGGTTGCGCCCGACGCCGGCGGCGATGCCGACCAACGCGGCCTTTCCGTTCGCGGTGGTATATCCACAGAACAGCGTCTTCAAGCACGCGCCCGAAGGCGTGATGACGGGCCTGCACAACATCGTGATCGAGGTACACCTGGCGCTGGCTACTGACATCAGCAGAGCGGTGGAGGCTGTCACTGCCTTCAGCGACCCGGTAGCCAATGCGGTTTTTAAGGACTTGATCGACGGCGACTACACCGTCATCTGCACAAATGGGGAAATTACGTCTGAGTTTGTTTACTCGGACTGGAATGGTGTTCAAACTTTAGCCCTGCGCTTTGTCGTGCAAGCGGTCAAGGTGCAGGCTGATATAGCGTGAGGTGGCTATGTTGAAATGGATCGGTGACAAGAAAGGTATCGAGGGCATCTTCAGCATACCGGCCCGCGATCTGACAGACGACGAGGTTATTCGTTTCGGCGGTGAGCAATCGCTGCTGGATACTGGCTTGTACGAAAAGCCTGCTCAAGCCAAAGTCTCAAAAGCGGCAGAAAAGGAAGGTGAGTAATGCCAGGAGTACGCGCGTTATCAAGGACGCAGCTCGGTCTGGAAACCGTAAAAGGGACGCCTGTGGCGGCGACCGGGATCTGGCGTGGTCCTGTCGCTTTCCTGGAGGACGCTACAGAGGTTGTCCTGAGTAAAGAGGACGTTGCCATCATTGGAGGGACGGACCGCTCTCACATCCCCAAGTACGCCGGCAAGTGCAAGTTCCCGGAGACCGAAGCGACATTCGAGCAGTTGCCATACATTTTGTCAGCCGGTGTCAAAGACGTTGTTTCCGGATCAGCTGACGGCGTGGGCAGCGGCAAGATTTACGACTACCCGTTTGGCCTCACGGCCGTAAATTCGGTCAAGGCGTACACCATCGAAGGTTACGACGACCAGCAGGAGGAAGAAGCAGCCTTCGGCACGGTCGAAGCATTTGAGCTGAAACTCGAGGCAGGCAAGGCGTGGATGGTCTCCGCCGACTGGTTCTGCTACCGGCCTGGGCCATCCACCAAAACGACGCTGGCGTCACTGCCCACGGTTGAGGAGATCCTGACCCAAAAGACCAAGATCTACATCGATGCGGTGGGTGGCACGATCGGGACGACGCAAAAAACCAAGACGCTGCTGGCTGCCAATATCAAAGTCAAAACCGGCTTTGTCGCATACTGGACGGCCGACGGCTCTCTCGAGTTTTCTGACGTCAAGATGGGCAATGAGATCGGATGGGAGATCGAGGCGACGGTGACTTTCGAGCACGATGGGACGGCCGTTGCTGAGAAGGCAGCTTTTCAGGCTCAGACGGCGCGGCTCATGCGTCTCCAGGCCCAGGGCGCAGCCCTCGGCACACCTGGGACTTACACCTACAAGACTGCTCGCCTGGACCTGCCCGGCAAGTGGACAAAGTTCAGCATTATCGAGAGCAAAGACGGGAACGATACGGTGACCGGTACGTTCGTTTCGCGATACAACGTCACGGCGGCTCTCGGTCCCAGTATCCTGCTCGTGAATGAACTGGCGAGTTTGCCATGAAGATACACTTTCATATTTCACAAGAGCGGTTCGAGGAGCTGACGTGGGATGCCCAGATCGCCATGCAGGACTTTCAGCGCGGCGCAGAGGCTGATCTGAGAGGCTTGCGCGACATGCTCGCTCCGTTTATGCAAGACGAGGATGGTAAGTGGCTGGAATACGAACAGGCCATAGGCATTCTTGGCCGCATCAGGACTAAGGAAACAAAGCAAATGGTGGCTGATTTCAGCATGGCCTTGAAAGATTTCTCCATCCCAAAAGGGACCGGGAACAGCTCTACATCGCAGTCTGGCACGGCGGAAACGGACCAGCCTGGCTGATTGACTTGCTGGCGGCAGAGAGCTGGGGAAAGCCCCCCTGGGAGCTGTGGAGTGTGTTCCCCGATCAAGTGACATTTATGGAGCGCCTGCGCTGGCGCTATCGATGGCTAGAGTGGACGGATCAGCGAGCCAAAAAGAGGCTCAGTGACGCAGGGATAGAGTTCGATGTCTGAAAAGCTTGAGGTGATCATAACCGCTGACGATAGAGCCAGCGGGGTTGTCAAGGGCCTTACTGGTAGCCTGGGCGGCTTAGGCAAGATTGTCTCTGGCGGCCTTATGGCTGGCCTGGCTGTCGCTACTGCCGGAATAGTGGCATTGGGCGCCGGCACCTCATTTGCAGTCGGCGAGGCGATGGAGGCTCAGGCCGTCCAGGCGCAGCTGGGCGCTGTGCTGCGCTCGACCGGTGGAATCGCCGGCGTCTCTACCGACATGGCTAACGAGCTGGCCGAATCATATTCAAGGCTGACCGGCCAATCTGACGAGGCGATCCTGTCGTCAGAGAACCTGCTACTTACCTTCACCAACATCGGGAAGGACATCTTCCCAGAGGTCACATCGCTAACCCTGGACCTCGCCCAGGCGCTGAAGATGGATCTGGGCAGCGCGTCAATCATGCTCGGCAAGGCCATGAACGAGCCCGTGATGGGCGTTACCGCGCTGCGGAGGGCAGGCGTTCAGCTTAGTGAGCAGCAAGGAGAGCTGGTCGAGTCATTCATGGCGGTCGGCGACGTGGCCAGCGCTCAGACCATCATCCTGGAGGAGCTGCGACGCGAGGTGGGCGGGTCTGCTGAGGCATTTGGTAAAACATTCCCCGGCATGCTGCAAATATTCAAGAACGAGATCGACAATACCGGCGAGGCGGTGGGGATGATGTTCCTGCCGGTGCTTACCGATTTATTCGAAATGCTTTCCGGACCGCTGCTGTCCGCCATGCAATGGGTTAGGGATGCAGCAGCTGAGCTTGGCGAGCGCTACGCATTGTTTACCATGAACCTGGAAGCGGGCGTCAACCCGATCTCAGCTTTCCGTAATGCCATCATCGACCTTATTCCACCGTTCGCCCGTGAGGCGGTCAGTGGCCTATTTGATGCATTGCGCAACCTGGAGCTGAGCCTGGCGGCCACCGCTCCAGCTGCTGGCGGGTACGGCAAAACGATAGCGGATATGTTTATCAACCTGATGGTCAAGGACATTCCAAAAGCCATCGACCTGTCTGGCAAGGCGATCAATTGGCTCGCCAACATGTGGCGCGAGCATGGCCCGATGATCGTTAAGGTACTGGGCGAAATCGCGAAGTTTACCGCCGACGCGCTGTTTGTGAAACTGCCTGCAGCAGCGGAGGGTTTGGGCAGCGCGATGGGTTCGGTTGCACGGATATTTAACCAATCCATGCGTGGTATCACGACCGACAGTGGTCAGCACCTTACCGGGATTGCCGCCATGATGTACTCGGCCGGCCAGGCTATACCCGAGGGATTAGCCAAGGGTATCCAGTCTAATCCGCGCGCGGTAGAGCAGGCGATATCAGCCGTCATCGATGCCGCGCTCAGGGTGGTCAAGAGCAAACTGGGCATTTCTTCGCCGTCGGCGGTATTCGCACAGATCGGGCAGCAGTCAATGGCCGGCTACGCGATAGGCATTCAGCAGAACGCAGGCCTGCCGGCTGGGGCGGCGGCAATGGCCGCCCAGGGTACAGTAATGAGTTCTGACAGTTCATTCCATAACTACGGGACACTCAACTTTGACGTAAGAGAGAAGACCACGTTCTTCGATATCTTGCGGCAAGCCAGAACGATGGGCGGGGCTATCTAATGCAGCTGCACATCATTTCCTACAACGGTCACCTGTTGAATGATACCAGCTATGAGGCTTACTTCCCGCCCGGATCGGTGCTGTTGAGTGCGGAGGGGAAACCCCGTCTGGTAGAACGTGCTCATTTCGCTCCAAAATACACCTACAAGGGACGTTCTTCCAGGAATCTGCCGATACAGATTAAGTTGCTTGATACGGTTGGATCCCAGGTAGACACGATCAAGCATTGGTTTGATCCCTTCGACGATACCGGGCTGTACCAGCTGGTAGTGTGTGATGCCCTGAATTGGAATAGGCAGTGGTATCTGGAGGTTACTCCAATCTCCGTTCCCGCCTTGGATGGCCAGGTCATCACGGTCAATCTACTAGTACCCGATCCTATTTGGCGTAGCGTTTTACCCACCAATGATGTCTGGTCTATCACGGCGACGGGTCAAACACGGAATCTCGCTACCGGAGGGAACCAGGATGCCTACCCTACCTATTCATTGAAGCCCACCAGTACTAAATCTGCCGGCGGGACTGTTCGGTACCGCCGGTTTGCGGCTATTCGTAATCAGACGACCCGGCCATTTACCGATTGCCCGTACGATTTATTTAGCGCAGCCTGGGATACAGCAGCCCTCGTCGCAGCCGGCAAGATGCAGGCCGATGGCTCGGATGTCCATGTCTTGGTCGACGGCAAAGATGCCGACCATTGGTTTGTCGACTTGAACACTGACCACACTAAGCTGTGGTGCAATGTCAATCTCAAGGCCAAGATTGAGCTTACCGTCAGCGGTGGGTATGATGCGGACGATGAGATTATCACTCTCCAGAACACCACAGGCAACAAGGATGGTATATCCCGTTTGCCCGCGAGCGGCATTCTGTTATGGGGAACCGAGCGGGTGAGATTTACCAGTGTGGATGGCCTGTCCATCAGTGCCAAGAGGGGAACCTACGATAGCACCGCTGCTACTCACCTCGATGGCTCTACGATGTACTGGCTTGAGCACGAGATATGGGTTGTCTATGGCGACACCAGCTTAACCGATTACACGGTGTCTGATGCCAAAAAGCCAATCATCAATTTATCTACCAGCTCAAACACAAGTCTAATTTACGAGAATTACACCATATACGACGCGAGTAGTTCCCCACTTCCCAGAAGTGGTAGATGGTCATTTAGCTTTCTTGCTCCGTCCGCCGATCCGGTTGCCGATGCACACTGGCCCTACTACGAGTCTATGACCGTAACAAGCCCAAGTCTACAGTCGGACAGTTCTGGTAAAACATTCTCCGTGATGGGCTCTTACTTCTACGCCAATTCCGGCTCTTTCTATAAGACCGGTCTATATCAGTGGGGATTATATGACCCTGCCGGTATCACGCACATTTCGGCAGACGGGTACAAGCGCGTTGATTTTGGTCTTGCGTACTGGTGGAACACTGTTCAGTTTCAAGAATCAATCGATGGTGTGTTATGGGCATCCATTTTCTCTATTGCTGCGCCAGGATCGTTTGGCGTTAATACCGCATGGTCTCAAGTCGCGATAGCTTTAGCGAATCCATCACCATACATTCGACTCTACCTGTACGAGAGCGGCGATTCGTGGAATATTACGTTTGTCGATGTTGACAACACAACTATCACTAGAGATTCCAATGGCATCCCCGTGATCAGCTTGTCTGCAGAAACTCAGCCCTACATGTTTGACGCAACTCTTACCAATCTCAATACTGGTCATAGCATTTCGATAAGCGCGGCCATACCTATTAACGACACCCTGGAGATTGACACAGAGGAGCACACCATAACGCATGTTGAATGGGGCACAGCAGATGGCGCAACTGTACTGGAATCAACGATCAGGTGGGATGTTCTTAAACTCAGGAAAGGACCTAACACCTTACAGTACGACGAAGACAATGCTCAGGGAGTGACCCTTACGCTTAACTGGCGAGACAGGAACAGCTGATGGCCACACGGGTTTTTGTCTACTCCCCCACCGGCGTATATCTGGCGGAGATACTTTGCCATGCGGTTGTTTCGTGGAAGCTCAACACTATCTCTACCACGAAGGTCACTGTGCCCAAATCGGAGGAGTTAAACGATGCGATAATCAGGTATGGCAATCTGGTGAGGATTGTATGTGATCAAACTGGCGACTTTGGCGGGGTAATGATCACGCCAGTCGATTGGGACGTAGACAGCATCACCCTCACTGCCTACAGTGGTGACTGGCTATTGAGGAAGCGCAGGCCAAGCGGAGCCTCGATCGAGAGCGGCTACTATGGCACAGCCGGATCTATCTTCAGTCAGATGATTGCCGACGCGAATCTACTGACGCATACAGGTATCACCTTATACGAGTACGAAAGCGCCGGCGGATCATGGGCCGAGCCGGCCGATGCCGTACTTTACGACATCCTGCTGAGGATCTGCAAGCAGAGCGGTCAGGACTATGCCGTAGACCCATATCTTGACCCTGAGACCGGGCTATTCGGGTTCAGAGCATCGTGGTATCAGGCTAGGGGGACTACGCATAACTTCACCCTGAGAGAAGGTCGTCACCTGGCGGAACAGGGGGGCGTTGTCATGAGCGAGCAAGGAGAGGTTGTTAACGACTTACTTCTTCGCGGCTTCGATGGCAGAGCCGCTCCACTTACCCCAGCGTTCGACGCCAGCTCTCAATTCGAGTACACGTTACAGCAGGACTTCGTGACACAAAACACCCCGGTAGGTCTCGCGCCGGCAGAATTCGCGAAGGTGCTGATGTCGCCGCAGCTCTCGCCCCGGCGAACGTTTAACCTGGTCGTCGTCAATGAAGATAGCTGTTTCGATTATCTTGGCATTGGTGATGAGGTCGGCCTCAAAATGCTCAGGTATGGCTTTTCCGGCAGTGGACTTGGTCTTGAGACCAACGTCAGAGTGCTCGCCAGAGAGTTCGACGAAACGACAGGGAAGATGAGCCTGGTTGTAGATGAGGTATCGACATGACGCAAAACCAGCCGGCTGGGCTTTCTATCCAGGACAAGGCCATCCAGGACAACTACCTGGATCGGATTAAGACACTAGAGCAGGAAGTAGAAAAGCTGAAGTCTATGCTCATCGTGCTCTCGGATCGCATTACTGCGCTTGGTGGATGAGATGAAAAACATTACTGGCTGGCTCGTTCTTGTCGTTTTGTTCTCTACTGCGTGCCTGGTTGGCCTGGCGGATCGCGATCTGGAGACCCCGGCAGCTCCTGCGGGTGCGTCCCCTACTGCGCCTGCGACTGCCGAGTACCGCTGGAAAGAGGGCAGCAACGAGCCGTATTTGTATGCTGTTCCACTTGGCTACTTCACACCATACAACGAAGTGAGCATCTTTGAGTGGCCAGGGGCATCGGCGCCAGTGGTTGGTTTCCTTGGTATAGGCGAGCGCACGGGCTACACCTCGGAGTACCGCACGGCGGAAGGCGAAATCTGGTTATGCGTGAAGTGGACCGTAGACGATGAGATCGTGAGCTGGGAGTGCACTGGGTGGGTTCCCGCCAGCATGGGAGAAGTTGATCGCGATCGCGAGTATTCTCCCGAGCAAGATGATGCAAAGGAGCAGGAAGCATGACCCAGGAAAATCAAAATCTCACGATGTGGCAGGGCGAAGACAAGACGATTACGGTCAGCCTGGTCGATGGAGCTGGGGCGCCATATGGTTCTACGGCTGGTCTTACGTTCACGTGGAAGGTTGCGACCAGCGAGAATGCAGATGCCGCACTCCTTACAAAGAGCACGGGAAGTGGCATAACAAATGGTACCAGCCAGATCACCATTGCCATAGACGAAGCCGATACCGACGACATGACTGCCTATCTCAGATTACCGTAGGCGCTACCACGCTAAAAAGAGAGGAAACCAATGAGAACAATGCCACCGGCCTTAACGCCAAACGCAGTACCAACCGCGACGGTTATCGCCGCGGTTACAACCATCGGAGTCGGGCAGACTATTGATGTCGCAAGCGACACAGACGTGATCGTCCTGCAAGCGACGGCAGGAAACATCATCTATACGATCTGCAATGCTACCATCACCACTGTGCCGACGGCAACGCTCGGGCTGGTGCTGTACAGCGGCAGCCAGGAGGTGCTGCTCGAGATGGTTCCAGGCCTGGTTGTCAAGGTGCTGAATGCCTCCGCCGGAGCGACGGTGCAGCTCCAGCAGTTCAGGTACTTTGGTAAGAATACGTCTGTTTGACGCGAGGGGCACTATGAGGCCGTTTAGGACGTTTGGAAACTCAATAGCGAACAGGCTGCTCGGGCTGGCGGGGGGCGGGGTGGGCAACCCCGATCCTCTCTACACGTTCCAGCTTTTCGGAGATTCGCACATCGGTTCAATATCTCAAGCACGCCTGGATGCCGTAACGAATGACAAGCCAATCGCTCCGCTGTGT
>Ga0214474_1000141_pt1 | contig 38509 bp, 34 predicted proteins | sample RVTome_2_FD_187335 | JGI IMG/M metagenome (GOLD analysis project Ga0214474, IMG submission 187335) | Soil microbial communities from uranium-contaminated site in the Upper Colorado River Basin, Wyoming, United States - RVT95D214 HiSeq ... | reverse complement strand
TGATCCCCTCCTCATTACCTTTCCCTTGGGCGTGCCCCAAGGCCCGCTCGAGGTTGTCGATCACGGGGAGCAGCGTCTTGAGCAGCTCCTCATTGCCGTAGCGGATCAGGTCGGCCTTCTCCTTGGCCACCCGCTTCTTGTAGTTCTCCAGTTCGGCGGCGGAACGCAGGAAGCGGTCATAGTTTTCCCGGGCCTCCTCTTTGGCCTTGCTCAGGGCGGTCTCCAGTTCCGCTATCCCCTCCTTGCCGCCGTGTTTCTTCTTTTCCTTACCTTCGTGTTCTGCGTGCTCAGCAGAAACCTCTCCCTGCCCCTTTTTTTCCTCCGTCATTACTCGGCCCCTTTTTTATATGTGCTTGAATTGGATAGTAAATAAGCTTTTAAATCCCCCCAGCCCCTGGCCAAAGGGCCACCTTCGGCTTAGGTCTTTAAACTGTTACTAGAGATTGTCCCACTCGGCATTCAAGATATCGGTGAGGAGTTTGGCAGTATAGTCCACCACCGGGATGATCCGGGAGTAGTTCATGCGCATGGGACCCATGACCCCGAGGATGCCCATAAAGCGGCCGGGGTGACCATACGTGGAGGTAATGAGACTGCATCCCTCGATGCCTGCCACCCCACACTCCGAGCCGAAGAGGATCTGTACCCCCTGGGCCTTCATGCTGCGGTCGAGAAGCTTGACCAAGACGCTCTTCTCCTCAAAGGCCTTAAAGAGCTCCTTCATCCGCTCCACGTCCGCAAATGCCGGCTCATCGAGGATCTTCGTCTGCCCTTCGATGTAGAGATCTCGCTGTTCCGGCGCCTCTACGGTCTCACCTCCCAACTGCAAGGTCTTCTGCAGCAGTTCGTCGTAGACCGCCTTCTCCCGCCGCATCTCCTCCACGATGCGCTCACGCACCTCGCGCAGCGTAAGGCCGACTAAGACATCGTTGAGGTAGTGGGTGATCTTGGTGAGCTCGTCCTGGCTGAGGTCCTCTTCCATCTCCACCACGCGGTTCTGGACAAGGCCCGAGGTGGTCACAAAGATGGTGAGGACCTGGTTGCGCTTGATCCTGATGAACTCGATCCGCTTGAAAATGGTCTCCTGCAAAGGCGGGGCCATGACGATGCCCGTGTAGTGGGAAAAGGCGGAGAGTATGCGGCAGGTCCCCCGCATGAGTTGCGAGATGTCCGCGTGACAGGCCTCATAGGTGCCCTTGATCTCCTCCTGCTCCGGCACGGAGAGCTCCTGCCGATCGAGGAGCGTATCGACATACAAACGAAGGCCTTTTTCCGTGGGGATCCTGCCTGCCGAGGTATGGGGCTGCTGGAGCAGGCCGATATCCTCCAGATCGGCCATCACATTGCGGATGGTGGCCGGGCAGAGGTTGAGATCGGACTCCTTGGCCACCGTACGCGAGCCCACGGGCTCACCGGTATGGATATAGTCCGTGACCACTATCTTGAGGATGTTCCTATCCCGTTCGGTTATCGGCAGCATCGGTGTCATATGGTATATCTAAAATCTCTTTTTAGCATCCTAAAAATAGTAATCCCATGCTTTTTTGTCAAGATATCTTGAAGGTATGGCACCGGAGGGTAGGATATGGCCATCCGGTTAAAATTGAGAGAAGGGATGGAGAAAAAGAGGGGAGGGGGGCGAGTTGCGGAGGCATGCATTAACATGATTCACCCATTCGGGTGACAGACAGTGATTGGTTCATATCACCGCCTGATACTATTAGTGGAGAGGTCTATGCCCCACGGTTGTTATGCCCCCCTTGCGAATTTCTTTCTCATCTCCTTCTTGTCGATCTTGCCGACGCTCGTCTTCGGTATCTCATCAACGATGAGGACCCTGTCGGGAACAGCCCACTTGGATATTCGTCCCTCCTCAACAAATTGCTGGAGGAAGTCTCGAATATCATCACCGGTTAGCTTCCCTCGGAACGCGGCCTTGACAACAACCATCGCGAAGGGGCGCTCCCCCCACCTCTCATCGGGAACGCCTATCACCCCGACCTCCGAAACGGCCTCATGCTGGCTGATGAGGTTCTCCATCTCCAGGGATGAAACCCACTCCCCACCGCTCTTGATCACGTCCTTCAAGCGGTCGGTGATCTGGACATATCCCTCCTCATCCATAACAGCAATATCCCCGGTATGGAGCCACCCGCCTCTCCAGAGTTCTTCCGACTTTTGAGGTTCTTTGAAGTAGCCCTGGGTGAGCCACGGGGTTCGTACAACGATCTCGCCCATGCTTTTCCCATCCCTCGGGACAAATGTGCCATCCTCGTCCATGATCCTCAGGTCGACCATGGGGATCGGAAAACCCGTCTTAATCTTGATGTCCATCTGGCGATCCCCATCCCAATCGAGCATGTGTGGCTTCAGGTTGGCGGCAGTCAGGACAGGGCATGTCTCGGACAAGCCATAACCCCCGATCAGATCCACCCCCATCTCCAGTGCGGTCTCGGCCAATCCCCTCGGGAGGGCGGATCCTCCGATGTTGACCTTCCAGCCCGAGAGGTTGAACTTCCTCGCCAGAGGATGATTTATCACCATATGGAGAATGGTGGGTACACAGTGGGAAAAGGTAACCTTCTCTCGCTCAACCAGTTCCAGGATAACCTCAGGGTCGTAGCGCCCGGGATAGACCTGCTTCACGCCGAGCAGGAGCGCCACATAGGGGATACCCCAAGCATGGACGTGGAACATCGGGGTGAGCGGCATGTAGACATCGCCTGACTTGAACCTGCTCTTTGGGGAGCTGCTCAGGTCCACAGCAACGGCGAGGGTGTGAATAACCAACTGGCGGTGGCTGAAATAAACCCCCTTGGGATTCCCCGTCGTCCCCGTGGTATAAAATATGGTAGCCTGGCTATTTTCATCGAAATCGGGAAAGTCGAAGGTATCCTCGGCCTTTGCAAGCATCTCCTCATATTCCGTCGAAACCTGCAAGGTGGTAGACGGAGTTTTAAGACCATCTTTTAGGAGGATAATTGTTTTTACCGTCCTCAGTTTTTCTGAGATATCCTCGAGTACGGGGAGAAAGTCTTCATGGACCAGCACCACCTTGTCTTCCGCATGGTTCATCGTATACAGGATCTGCTCGTTAGACAGCCGTATATTCACTTTATGAAGTATTGCACCCATCATGGGAATTGCATAGAAGCACTCCAGATATCGGTGGGAATCCCAGTCCAGCACTGCTACCGTATCTCCCGGTTCCACCCCCTGGGATGACAGGGCCGAGGCCAACTGATTTATTCGCCGGTAGAGGTCCCGGTAGGTGTATCGGTTCAGGTCGCGATACACGATCTCCTGGTCAGGACTTTTCAGTATGGGCGTATGGAGCAACTGCTTGAGCAGTAAGGGATACGCATATGCAGACGGCGTAGTTGGAATGATGCGCGGCTCTTTCATTGTTTACTCACCTCCAACTGTAATAGGGGGGATTATACCTTTTTTCGCCGATATCATTCAAGCCACCTGACACACTATATGATACGCTACCTCAGAATCTTCTCTCTCTCTTGACCCCCAAGACCGAATGCCCTATACTTCAATCCTGAAAAGAGGACTTCTTATCAACCAATCGAATAATTTGCTATTGAGGGTTTTCTTTAAACGCGCGTCGAGGATATGTTCATTGTCTTTGTGTCCCATTGCAAAGCTTATCAATTAAAGGAGAAAGTACATGACCAAGGAGTCATTATATCAGCAACTGGCAGAGGCGATCGGGGTGGGAGATTCCGCTATCATCCCCAAGATATTTGCCCTCCTGGCAAATGAGGATGAAGCCCGGGTCCTGCTGGCGGCGGCGCCCCCGGCCACTTGCGAGGAGATTGCCGAAAAAACCGGGCTTGCGCCTGATGCCGTGGAAAAGATGATGGAGCCCCTGTTTAAAAAGGGTCTCATGTTCAAATCAAAAAAAGAGGGAAAGATCCGTTATTACCGGGTCAGACAGCTTTTTCAATTTCATGACGCCACTATCGTCACGAAAGGTCTGCCGCGGGAATTTTTCCAGTTATGGAAAGAATATTATGACACGGAATTCAAGAGGCACCACCGGCAGTTTGAATCGATCCTGCCGAATGCGGTGGTTCGGGTCGTCCCGGTCAATATCGCGGTGGAGCCCGAGATTCGGGTTGCGGCCTTTGAGGATATCAAACAGATAGTAGAGAATGCCGCGAACCTGGCGGTAACGAATTGCACGTGCAGACTTGTCAGCGGTGACTGCGGCAAGCCGGTGGAGGTCTGCATCCAGTGCAACCGCTCCGCCGATTATGCGCTGGAGCGCGGTACCGGCAGGAAGATCAGCAAGGAAGAAGCCCTCGCTCTGTTGAAGATGTGCGAGGAGGCGGGCCTCGTGCACGTGGTCAACAACGTCAAGTCCATCGGGCATGTCATCTGCAATTGCTGCGACGACTGCTGCATCAACTGGCCGAGCCCCAGGCAGTCGGGTGTCAACTTTGCCGCTCCCAGCAGATTTACGGCTGTGTGTGACATGGATCTGTGCACGGAATGCGCGATATGTCTCGACCGATGCCATTTCGACGCCATAGACATGGACAATAAAACAGAGCGGATCGACCTGGGCGGATGCATGGGCTGCGGCCTGTGCGTGGTGACCTGCCCGACCGGGGCGCTCACCCTGAAGGAGGTCAGGGGGGAGGATTTTGTCCCGGCATGAGTTTTGGGGTCCGTGTTGAAGATCTTAACGGACAGTATAGAAAAGGATATACTGAAGATTCCAACATTCTGTGGTTTAGCGCTTAATTGCGGGGACCGGGTCTCGATTAGAAGCTAATCACAAATAAGGGAGGAGAGGAAAGGATATCATGAAAAAGCTTACTATCTTATGGAGCATCCTATGGGCGTCCTTGCTTGTGGTAACCATGGCTTTTCCTGCGGGGGCGCAGGGGGTCAGGAAGATCAAGATAGGCGTGATCGGCCCCATGAAGTATGTGCAGGGCATAGGCCAGTGGAACGGGGCGCTCCTGGCTGCTGATGAGATCAATGCCAAGGGGGGAATTAAGGTTGGCGACCAACGGATGAAGATCGAGCTTATTAAGGCCGATTCCAACGAATTCCTCAGCGTCACGGATGCCACCAATGCCATGGAGCGGCTCATCTCGAGGGACAAGGTGGACTTCGTGGTGGGCGGGTTCCGGAGCGAGGCGGTCTTAGCTATGCAGGACATCGCCATGGAGCACAAGGTGATCTTTATCGGCTGCGGGGCTGCTGCTAACGAGCTCTGTAGCCGGGTGGCCCAGAACTATGCATTTTACAAGTATTGGTTCCGGGGAACGCCTCATAATTCCTCATTTATTGCCAGGACGACCTTTATCCATTTGGCCTATGTTGCTGATATTATGAAGAAAGAGTTAAACATACCCAAGATAAAGGTGGCGGTGGTGGCGGAGAAGGCCATGTGGGCTGATGCGTTTACCAAGACGGCCGAGGTGGTTATCACCCAGCAGGGGATGGAACTGGCAGGGACATGGAGGCCCTCTCCGGTGGCCACGGATGTTACTGCCGAGCTCTCCGCCATCCAGCGCTCAGGGGCCCATATCATCTTTACGATCTTTTCCGCGTCGGTGGGTATCCCCTTTGCCCGGCAAGCAGGGGAGCTCAAGATCCCGGCTGTGCAGGTGGGCGTCAATGTGGAGGCCTCGAAGGATGGCTTCTGGCAGGCCACCCAGGGCAAGGGAAACTATGTTATGACGACGAGTACCTATGCCCTTGGGCAAGAGTACAATGAACTGACCAAGCCTTTTGTTGAAGGCTATGTGAAGAGATTCCGCGAGACGCCGACCTACACCGCAGATACGTACACCGTTATTTTCTACACGCTGGCACCAGCCATTGAGCAGGCCGGGACCCTCGATCCCGACAAGATAGTGTCTAGCATGGAGAATCGTGGTGTGTACAAGGCACCTTCCAACAATGCAGTAGAATATCTGAAGGATCCCGAAGGCCGACCGCTTCATGACTTGAGATGGGGCCCGGGGTACTCGACCGGCAATGCCGTGCAATGGCACGATGGTAAGTTGGTAGGTGTCTGGCCTTACAAGTGGAAGCTGACCCCGGATTCTCCTGAGGTCACCTACCGGGGGACCGTTCCCTACAAGATACCCCCCTGGGTCATCGAGAAGTATAAGAAATAATAGAATAAAAAGGGGACAGGCTACTTTTCGAGTATAAAAGTAGCCTGTCCCCTTTATCCCCCTGAAGGAGGTCAGGGGCGAGGATTTTGTCCCTGCCTGAACCGCCGGGTCTTTCCAAGAATCTCCAGGTAAAATAAAGAAAAGGATTGCATGATTGTGAAATTTTTAGTAAGCTATGGAGGCTCCGGTAAGCAGGAAAGACAGCCGGAGAGGATTGAACGCAGAGAAATTAAATCAGGAAGGAGAAATAACAGCAATGCTCAAGACCAAACTGACTGAATTACTGGGGATCAAACATCCGATCATACAGGCGGGTATGGGCCCGTTCAGCAATAATAACCTCGCCGTTGCCTCGGCCAACGCCGGGGTGCTGGGGATCCTTTCCACCAGCGGCCTCTTCAACAAGGACACGCAACCCTGGGTGTACAAGTCGTTTGTGGAGACGGGTGAGGCCTCGATGGATGACGATATGGCCGGGGTGCTCGAGACCGTATTGAAGCGGACACATCGCCTGACGAAGGAAAAAGGCGGCATCTTCGGCATCAACGTGATGGTGTCGTCGGAGTTGGTCGAAAAATCGGCCGTCATCATCGATAGGGCCATCAAGGTCAGGGAAGAGAATCCCGACATGAAGAAACATTTCAAGGTGATATTTACGTCGGCCGGCGATCCGCTGCCCTGGGGGGAAAAGATCAAGTCAGCCGGATTTAAATGGCTCCATGTCATACCCTCTGTCAAGGGTGCGCTGCGATGTAAAAAGGCGGGGGTGGACCTCGTTGTCGCCTCCGGACACGAAGGCGGCTTCCATACTGCCTGGGAGCCTGTACACTCGATGGTATTGCTGCCTGCGGTTGTCGATGCGCTGGCCGGCTCCGGCATCATCGTTGCCGGCGCGGGTGGCTTCTGCGACGGCAAGTCCCTTGCCGCTGCCCTGGCCCTGGGGGCGGAAGGTGCGCAGATGGGGACCAGGTTTTTAGCTACAAAAGAAAGCGACTTTGCCCAGATATGGAAGGAAGGCGTCGTAAAGGCCGGCGACAGGGGCACCTTGGTCGCCAGGGGTTTTGTCGGACCGGCACGGTGGATCAAGACACCGTCGAGCTTGAAGCATCAGGAAAATACACTCAGGATGTCGCCGGGGGTATTTCTCGGCAGGCCCGATGATTTGGCCTCCATTCCCCTGGAGCTTTATGAGAGTGAGGTGGCGGCAATACGCGCCGTATACGACGGCGACGAGGGCAAGGCGCTCTTTGCCGGCGGCGAATGCGCGCAGAGGATAGACGACCTGCCCACGGTCCAGGAGGTGGTTGATCGGATCATGAAGGAAGCCACGGAGGTCGTAAAGAGTTTCCCCAAGCATTTGGGTTGATGAGTCATCCTGTGCGTCGCCCTGCTTCGCACACCCCGGATGTCTCTCGCGGCATGTGATATGCGCCCCTCCCTCCCCTTGCGGGAGGGGCGCATAAACCGATCGCTTATCTCTCTATTCAGTTATTCTTACCCTTCACTTGCGGTCTGCCATATCCTCTGTGCAAGATCGGATAAGACGCCGTTGGTTCATATGACATACACCAAATCCGAAGGCGACGAGAGAGATGCATGAGCTGCCGGTAACGGAGAGCATTTTAAAGATTGTGCTACAACATGCCCCTGCCGACAGCGTGAGCAAAATTGTGCGCATATTTCTGGAAGTCGGTGAACTCTCGGATCTGGAAGATGAATGGATTCAGCACTATTTTGATTATCTCAGCAAAGGCACTATGGCGGAAAAGGCAGAGCTCGTTATCCAGAGGATACCTATCACGTTTCAGTGCGATGCCTGTGCGAATACCTTTGAAATAAAAAGGGAAGCGCTGCAAGACCTTGAATGCCCTGAGTGCGGAAGCGCGGAATGCAAATTTGTTTCCGGCAGAGGGTACTATGTAAGAAATATGGAGGTCATATAATGAAGGAAATCAGGCTCATCGAGATCAAAGAAGAGATCCAGGCAGACAATAAGGCAAAGGCCGAGGCCTTGCGCGACCGGCTTACGGCGAACAAGACATTTTTGTTAAACCTCATGTCGTCGCCCGGCGCAGGAAAAACGACCCTCATTCTGAGAAGCATTGAAGCCCTGAGAGATGACCTTCGTATCGGCGTGATCGAGGCGGATATCGATTCCATGGTCGATGCGGAAAAGATAGCCAAGACGGGCATTACGGCTGTCCAGCTGAGGACCGGCGGGTTTTGCCACCTGGATGCGTCAATGGTGGAACGGGGCCTCGAAGGCCTGGATCTTGCCTCACTCGATCTTGTTATCATCGAAAATGTGGGGAATCTTGTCTGCCCGGCGGAATTCGATACCGGTGCGGTCAAGAACGCCATGATCTTAAGTGTGCCGGAAGGCGACGACAAGCCGCTGAAATACCCCTTGATGTTTACGGTGTGCGATGTACTCCTCATCAATAAGATCGACTATCTTGGGCTTTCCGATTTTGACGTTCAGGCAGTGAGGGAGAGGGTGATGAGGTTGAACCCCAGGATCAAGATATTCGAGGTATCGTCAAAGACTGGTCAAGGGATAGCAGAGTGGACGCAGTGGTTGAAGCAGGAGGTTGCTGAGTTCAAGCTACAGTGAGTCAGAATTCAGTACTGCCCGTGCTATGGAAGATCGACCAACACTCTTTGTCCTCTCCTTTACGCATATGGATAAGGCCGGTGCCTTATTGACAGACACGGTTATTTTCCCTACTATTCGGGCAGGGATACATCTTAAATTCCGTCATCCTCTCGATGGAGGGAGGGAGATACAACATGGGAAAACTATCCGGTCCTGATAAGGAAGTAGCTTTCAGGGTATTGCAGGAAGTCGGCTTTGAAGAGCGTATCGTCGGATACCAGGTGCGCGAACGTTCAGGTACGATGATAAAGTCCCTGTATAGTTTTGAAGAGGTCGTCGCTTTTCTCAACGATCAATTCCCTGTCTTGAAGTTTGATGAGTTAAAAAGGTGGCTACAGGTAGTCATGAAAGATGAAGAGCTTGCCCTCAAGGTCGAGGAAGCTGTTGAACAAGGGCATACTGATTACGAGAGGACCCGGCGAATTAGAGACCTGATGAGAGAAAGACTGGTACAGTGTAAAAACGCGCGCTGGAAGAAGGCATGAACGGATACATGGGGGAAATAGCGAGAGTAGATCTGACCCAGGGGAAAATCATGACCATACCCACCAGTGATTACAAATCATGGGTGGGCGGGCATGGGATGGGATCTGCGATATTCTTCGATTTGGTCAAGGACAAGACCATCGATGGGTTTAACCCCGCCAATGTGGTTACCATCATGACCTCTCCTCTGTGCGGGACCCTGGTCCCGGCAGGTTCGGGGAGAACGGAGGTCCAGGGGATCGGGGTGCAATCCTATCCGATCGGCTGGTTTACCAGGAGCAATTTCGGCGGGCGGTTTTCCACGATGCTTAAACATGCCGGCTGGGACGGAATCGTGATTGAGGGGCGAACTGACAGCCCGGTTTGGATCGACATTCGAAATCGCACGATACAAATCAGGGACTGCCGCTCGCTGTCGTTGTGGGGGACGGATACCCGGACCTGCCAGGAAAGGATCTGGAGCTATGTGTGCGGCACAGGGACATTCGGCGATTGGCTTAAGCCCCATGGTGAAGAGGGAGGAAAGACCACCCAGCGGCCGGCGGTTTTGGCCATCGGACCTGCCGGGGAAAATCTCAGCAGGATGGCGTGTCTGATACATGACGCAGCCAACAGCTCGGGACAGGGCGGTTTCGGCGCTGTTTGGGGGTCGAAGAACCTGAAGGCGATCAGCGTCATCGGAACAGGCAGCATCAACATCCATGCCCCCAAGGCGCTGATGAAGGCCAGGCTTCGGCAAATGGACAAGTACGCCTTTGATCTTGATAATCGGAAAAGGAAACCGCTATCGACCGTCTTTGATGCTTTTCCAAGACCGATGACACTCTGGGGGAACCCCCGCGGTTCGAAGAGGCCCTCGGAAGGGCAGCGGCCCGTGGCGTGTGTGGGCTGCCACGCCGGCTGTCGCGGCAGATACGAAAGCGGACTGGGTAATGAAGCACACTGTGCAGGCACGGCGTTTTATAGTGAGGCCAGTTCCCTCGATATCCAACGGAGGTCCTCTGATTTGCTGAATAGATTCGGCGTGAATGTCTTTGAGGCATGGAGGGGGCTTGAATACCTCAGGGGCCTGAATAGAGAAGGTGTCCTCGGTCCAGGCAAAAAGATCGATTTCCCCCTTACCTTTAAAAACTACGGAAGCTATGAATTCGTCGAGCAATTCATAAAGATTATCGCTTTCAGAAATGACGGTCATGGTCATAAGAGCCAGGCGGGTGATGACCTGGGGGAGGGATTTGTCAGGGCGGCTAAAAAATGGGGCAGGCTGGAGGGTGATGAAGGAGACCTGAAGACCGGCTGGCTTAATTTTCCCTACTGGGGTTTGCCCAATCACTACGAGCCCAGAACGGAGCTCGAGTGGGGATACGGCACGATCCTCGGTGATAGGGATATCAATGAGCATTGTTTCAACACCATATTTTGGGATGTTTTGATTTCCCGCTTTACGGGCAGCAAACCATCGGCGACGGCGGAAGAAACCGTCAAGATTTATACGGATAAAATGATCCCCTTTCAGGGGGATCGCCTGATGATGGATTACGGCACGGAGAACATGTACTCCGAGCATATGGCGAAACTCGTCGCCTGGCACCGGCATTACGCCCGGTTTTGGAAACAGTCTGCCTTGCTGTGCGACTTGCGGTGGCCGGATTTCGTCAACCCGTATGCCCCGGACAAGGTCGGGTCGACCGGCGAATCGGAGCAAGTATTCTTCAATGCCGTCACGGGAAAGCATTTTACTTTTCTGGACGGTATCGAACTGGGAAGAAGGATATGGAATCTGGATCAGGCGATTTGGACCCTGCAGGGGCGGCATCGAGACATGGTGCATTTCGCCGATTATATCTATCAGGTGCCGTATGGCGGGCCCTCCTTCATGACCAGCAAGGTAAACGGGGCATGGGAATACGCCAATATATCCGGCAGATGCATCAACAAAGAGAAATTTGAAGAATTCAAGACCCGTTTCTATCACCTCGAAGGATGGGACCCGGAAACGGGATACCCGAGCCGAAGTACCTTACGATCCCTCAACCTGGGATATGTGGCTGACGAGCTGGAGAAAAACGGAAAGCTAGGCAAAGGATAAACAGCCGCGGCGCACGCTGCTTGAGGAGGCATCTTTTAATGAAAAATAAAAAATATGCGAAACAAGATGATGCGAATGGAGAAATCACCCGTCGAAGCTTCTTGAAGCTCTCCGGCGCGGCAGCCGTCGGCATGTGGGTTGGCAAGGCGCTGCCGGATCTCATATGGATTGATGAGGCCACCGCCGCGATTCCGGCTTCTGAAGGCTATCTCCTGGTGGATACCAAGAAGTGCCAGGGGTGTATGAGTTGCATGCTTGCCTGCTCTTTGGTGCATGAAGGGGTGGCGAATCTTTCGCGTGCCAGGATACAGGTGATCCAAAACCCATTTGAAAAATGGCCTCATGACCTGACCATTGAGCAATGCCGGCAATGCGTCGATCCTTCCTGCGTGGAAGCTTGCCCGGTGGATGCCCTTGAGGCTAACCCGAACTATGGGAATGTGCGGATGGTTTATGGGGATAGATGTACGGGCTGCGGGGAATGTGTTGCGGCATGTCCCTATACGCCGAGCAGATCCCTCGTGGTTGCGGATGAAAAATACCAGAATAAAGAGAAGGCCAGGAAATGTGATCTGTGCGCCAAGGCGCCCTATCATTGGCATAGAAAAGGAGGCGGTCCGCAAGGCAAGCAGGCATGCGTCGAGGTCTGCCCGGTAAAGGCCATTAAGTTTGCAAAAGAGATACCTGTGCAGGAAGGGGACACCGGATACAAGGTAAATCTAAGGGACGAGAAATGGGCAAGCTTGGGATATCCGATGGATTAATCGTTTTGGATAGATTAGTAATAAAGCCCATTGGTCCCTCATTGACACATATGGTTAAATTTCCTATACTGCTCCCCTCACAATGTCTACCCGCCCAGGTGGTAAAAAAAACGGTCACAGAGTGCCGATAGAACAAAAAAATCAAGGAGGTAAATCTATGAAGGAGATGAGAGATGTCGTCATTGTCGGATATTTGAGGACGGCCCAATCCAGATCAAGACCGAATGAGCCCGAAAGGGATGTATTCTACAAGTTGAGGGCCGATGATCTCCTGGCACGCCTGCTACCGGAGGTGCTCAAAAGGAGCAAGGTGAAGCCCGAGGAGGTGGACGATTTTCTGGTGGGGGCCGCAGTGGGGGTGAACGAGAATTGGACCTATGGCGGGAGGTACCCTATCTTACTTGCCGATTTGCCCCAAACCATTCCAGCCAAGTTCGTGGATCAGCAGTGCGGTTCTTCCATGGCCGGTATCCACATTGGCTTTCTGGAAATAGCAGCCGGCTTTGCGGACACGGTGCTCGTGGGAGGGATGGAGCACATGACCCGGAATTACGGTGCTAAATTGCGGGCCAAGGAAGGCGCCATCAGCCCTAACCCCCGTTTTCTTAACGATAAGGCCATGCAACATTGGGACTTCCCCACCCTTTCCAATATGGGATTTACAGCGGAAAAACTCTTCACGCTGAGGGATTTCACGAAAGAAGACATGGACCGATGGGGCACCCGCTCTCATAACCTGGCGGAAAAGGCGCAGAAGGAGGGCTTCTTTAAAGACGAGATCCTTCCCATCGAGGCCGAACAGGCTGATGGCTCTATGATGGTGGTTGATCAAGACATGGCCGTACGGGCCGGTGCCACGTACGAGGGCATGAAGGATCTCAAGCCGGCCTTTAAAGAAGACGGCGTGATTACCGCCGGCAACTCTTCTCCTTTGAATGCAGCGGCCACATCCATGATCCTTATGTCCAAGGAGAAGGCCAAAAAGAAGGGCCTCAAGCCCATGGCCACCATCCGTTCCATCGGTTTTGCCGGGGTTGACCCCACGATCATGGGGGTGGGCCCGGTGCCGGCCTCTCGCCTGGCCCTGGAAAAGGCCGGCATGAAGGCAAAGGATATCGACTACTGGGAAATCAACGAGGCATTCTGCATCGTCGCGCTCAACTGCATCAAAGAGCTGGGCATCGATCCGGACCGGGTCAATATCATGGGTGGCGGCACCGCCATCGGGCACCCGCTGGGAGCCACCGGCAACCGGTTGGTCGGGACCCTCGCGCGCATCCTTCAACTGAAAGGTGCCCGCTACGGACTGGCCAATGCCTGCTGCGGCGGAGGGCAGGGCGTTGCCACAATCATCGAGAGAGAGGAGTATTAAGGGATAAAGGATTCAATCCCGCTCTGTCGCTCTGCGACATCCCGCCATTCAGATCGTTATATAAAGTAGGGCGGGACTTATTTAGATTTTGTAAGATGCGGGATCTGTCGCTCTGCGACACCCCATCTGTACAGATATCCGAAATGGTAGGGGACCGCAAAGCGGGAGGGTCCAATCCTGCCATGGGCGGGATAGTTCATATTTAGCAGTTTAAAAAAGGGACGGGTTCAGTAGGTGTTGCGATGCAACAGCTTCCGCGTACGGAGATTCGGGAACTGTTGACAACCATCAACGGAAGTCAACGATAAGGAGGGAACCATGAACGTAGCAGACATTAAGACGGTAGCAGTCATCGGTGCCGGCGATATGGGGCACGGGATCGCGGAGGTGGCCCTGATGGCGGGTTACACGGTCTATCTTCGTGATATCAACCAGGAGTTCGTGGACCGGGGGGTTGCACGCATACGTGAGAGTCTAACCAAACTTGTGTCGAAGGGGAAGGTCTCGGCGGAGCACGAGAAAAAGATCAATGCGGAGCTCTTGAGGCCGTGCGTGGATCTGAAGGAGGCCGTGCGTGAGGCTGATCTGGTTATCGAGGCCATCCCCGAGATCATGGAATTGAAAAAAGAGACCTTCGCCGCCGTCGATGCGGCCACGAAGCCCCATACCCTTATGGCTTCCAATACCTCGACCATGAAGATCACCGAGATCGCTTCGCTCACCAAGAGACCGGAAAAGGTCCTGGGCCTTCACTACTTCAACCCCGCGGTACTCATGAGGCTGGTGGAGGTCATCAGGGGGGACAAGACCTCGGATGAGACCATGCAGGTGGCCTTCGATTTTGTGCTGAAGAACGGCAAGGTTCCGGTTCGCGTGGAAAAGGACGTGCCCGGCTTCATTGTAAACCGGGTTCAGGCGCCGAGCGGCGTTTTGTTGAGCTGCATCCTCGATGAGGGGATTGCTCAGCCTGAAGAGGTCGATGCCCTGATGCGGAAGCTCGGCATGCCCATGGGGCCGTTCGAGCTTATGGACTATACCGGCCTTGATGTCAGTTATCACGGCCGCCATTACTACGCCAAGGCGATCCATCCGGACTTCGCGCCCGGACGGACCATAGAGGAAAAGTTCAAGGCCAATCAACTGGGCAAAAAGACGGGAAAAGGATTCTTTGACTGGTCCAAAGGCAGGCCCGAAATAGACGTATCCAAGGCCACGGATAAGGTGGACCCCATGGATCTCATTGCCGTGCAAATCAACGAGGCCACCAAGCTCATCGAGATGGGGGTTTGCTCGGCCGAGGACGTCGATACAGCCATAGTCAACGGCACGGGTAATGCGATTGGCCCTATGAGCATCGCAAAGGGACAGGAGCCGGCGGATCTGACCAAGCGGCTGGAAGGACTGGCCAAAAAGTTTAACAAGGAGATCTTTAAGCCGACCAAGATGATAAAAGAAGGAAGATATAGATAATTCCTTCGCACCATCGTAGCAGGCAATCTCCTGTTATCGAAGCGCGGATAGGGTAAGGGCATGATGGATCTAGAAGAACGCGTGGAGCACGGCTACGCCGACAGCGGCGGGGTCAAGATCCACTATGCAAGCCTTGGGTCCGGGCCGCTTATGGTGATGATCCACGGCTTCCCCGACTACTGGTACACCTGGCGCTCTCAGATGGAAGCGTTTGCAGCAGAGTACCAGTGCGTTGCCATCGACCTCCGCGGCTACAACCTGAGCGATAAGCCCAAGGGTGTCGACAACTACGCCATGGGCGTCCTTGTGGGGGATGTCGCAGCCGTGATCAAACATCTGGGGCATGAAAAGGCCATCCTGGCGGGTCATGATTGGGGCGGCGCAATAGCGTGGTCGTTTGCCATGGCTCGTGCGGAGATGCTCGACAGGCTCATCATCCTGAATGTGCCTCACCCGCTGGGATTTGCGAGGGAGCTGGCCAATAATCCCCTGCAGCAGCGGAGCAGTCAGTATGCCTGGGATTACCAAAAAGAAGACGCTCACCTGAAGATCAAGGCCGCGGATCTCGCATTTTGGGTCAGGGATCCTGAGGCAAAGAAAAAATATATAGAGGCCTTTGAGCGATCGGACCTTGAGGCGATGCTCAATTACTACAAGCGCAGCTTCGCGAAGAAGGATTCCGCGGCCCTGCAAGCGGGACGGGATTATCCCAAGGTCAAGGCGCCGGTACTGATAATCTATGGGCTAAAAGACAAATACGTGCTGCCGTCCGGCTTGAACAATACGTGGGAGTGGTTGGAAAAAGGGTTGACACTGGTCACCATCCCTGAGGCAGGCCACTTCGTGCAGCACGACGCGGCGGATCTCGTCACGCGGACCATACAACAATGGCTGGCGCAGGGATGAAAAGAAAGAGTCTTATGACACAAAAAGAGCAAGGAGGTAGACCATGGGTTACGAACTGATCACAGTCGAGAAAAAGGGACACCTGACCATCGTGACCATCAATCGCCCTGAGGTCATGAATGCCATTAGCCCGCCGACCAGTGCGGAGATGGATAGGGCCTTCAATGAGTTCGATCAAGATCCCGATGCCTGGATATGCATCATCACCGGGGCAGGTGATCGTGCCTTCTCGGCAGGCAACGACTTGAAGTATCAGGCCCAGCATGGCGCCGAGGCCATGGCCAAGATCATGGAAGGGGTTAAGGGCGGTTTCGGGGGAAACACTGCCCGGTTCGACTGTTTCAAGCCCTTTATCGCCGCGGTCAACGGTCTGGCGCTTGGCGGCGGCTTCGAGATCGCCCTTGCCTGCGACATCATCATCGCTGCCGAAAATGCCGGTTTCGGCCTGCCCGAGCCCCGCGTAGGGCTCATGCCCGGCGCCGGCGGCGTACACCGTCTGCCCAGGCAGATCCCCTATCACCTGGCCATGGGCATGATCATGACTTCCAAACGCCTCACGGCCCAGGAGGCCTTGCAGTATGGTATCGTTAACGAGGTCGTTCCCCTGAAGGATCTGCTCTTGACGGCAGAACAGTGGGCGAATGAGATCATGAAGGGCGCACCCCTTTCCATCCGGGCAAGCAAAGAGGCAGCCGTTAAGGGGCTCGGCATGCCCCTTGAAGAGGCCATCCCCAAGGTCTTTCCGGGCATAGCGCGGATGCGCGCTTCCGAGGACTTTATCGAAGGGCCGAAGGCCTTTGCCGAAAAGCGTCCACCCCGGTGGAAGGGATGTTAGAAAGGAAAAGAGCAAGGCCATGATAGAAGAGGTTCTAACCAACCTATTTCGGATCGAGATCCCCCTGCCGGGGAGCCCTCTCAAATCCCTCAACTCTTATGTGATAAAGGCCCCGCAGAGGAATCTAATCATCGATACGGGGATGAATCGTAAAGAGTGCCTTGGGGCTATGCAGGCCGGTTTGCAGGAGCTCGGCGTGGATTTGGCGAAGACGGATTTCTTCATCACCCATATGCATGCCGATCATTTCGGCCTTGTCGCCAGGCTGGTCACGGATACCAGCACGGTATACTTTAACCGGCCGGATGCGGAAGCCGTCGAGGCCTGGAGCGGCTGGGAATCCATGCTCGACTATGCCGGCAGAAACGGATTTCCGGAGGATAAGCTGCGAGTGGCCCTTCATAACCATCCCGGATACAAGTACAGTCCGGAGCGGGTTCCCAAGCTGACTATCCTGGAAGATGGAGACGCCGTCATCTACGGAGATTACCGATTCACCTGCGTGCAGACCCCCGGCCATACCAGGGGTCACATGTGTTTCTACGAGCTCGCCGGAAAGGTCCTCGTGTGCGGAGACCATATTCTCCACGACATAACCCCCAACATTCAATGTTGGTCAGGACAGGAGAATCCGCTGAAGAGTTATCTGGAGAGCCTGGACAAGGTCTATGAGTTGGAGGTTGATCTCGCGCTGCCCGGACACCGGTCTCTGTTCAGAAATTGTAAAGAAAGGATTGAAGAGCTGAAGCGGCATCATCAAGAAAGGGCCGATGAGGTCCTCGCCATCCTCGGCAAGGATGCAAAGCACGCCTTTCAGGTTGCGTCGGAGATGACCTGGGATATTGTCTGCGAGTCTTGGGGGCGGTTCCCCGTAACGCAGAAGTGGTTTGCCACCGGAGAGGCGATTGCCCACTTGATATACCTTGAGGAAAAAGGAATGGTCTTCAGGCTAGGTGATGAGAAAACGATCGCCTATTCACTGAATAGCGCATAGCTGTCTTTATAGCTCGAGACCTTACAGGTATGGTATCACACTGAACAAAGGTTGCGTAATCATCGGCATGCCTCTATAATAGTCTGCCGATTTTGGGTTATCAGCAGTGGGTTGAGATTTGTTTTTAGGTAACAGCCCGATGTTTTAGCCGATTATTCTTGTTGCAAGGAGAATAGAGAGATGGAAAACAAATGTGCTGACCTAAGAGATACCCGTTTTGTCCTGTATGAACAATTGGAGATAGATGGTTTGTGCGCAACGGAGAAATTTCAGGATCATTCAAGGGAAACCTTTGATATGATCCTTGATACAGCCGAAAAACTTGCCGTGAATGAGTTTGCCCCTGTCAACAGTCAGGGTGATGAGGTTGGGTGCGTCTGGGAAAACGGGCAAGTAAAGGCGCCTGAAGCATTTCATGCCCCTTTTCGGAAATACTGTGAAGGAGGCTGGATGAGTCTGCCTGATGCATATGACTTTGGCGGACAGAATGCGCCCGTCGCCATGAATTTTGCCTGCTACACCCTATTTTACGCTGCCAATGCTTCGCTAGCAATCTATATGGGACTTACCCATAGCGCGGGTAAGCTCATCGAGATCTATGGAACGGATGAGCAGAAGAAAAGATATATGCAACCCCTGTACGAGGGGAGATATTCCGGTACCATGGTCCTGACCGAGCCTCAGGCAGGAAGCGACGTTGGCGCCACACGAGTGAAGGCTGTAAAAAATCCGGATGGCACATACTCGATTGTCGGCGGCAAAATATTTATCTCCAGCGGGGAGCACGATCTTACGGAAAATATAGTTCACCTTGTTTTAGCACGGATCGAGGGCGCGCCGGAAGGGACCAAGGGCCTGTCATGTTTTATCATCCCGAAATACAGGGTAAACGACGACGGCACAGTAGGGGAGAACAATGATATCAATTGTAGCGGCATTGAACATAAAATGGGCATACGGGGTTCTGCAACCTGTGTCTTGAACTTCGGCGACAATGGGATGTGTCGGGGTGAATTGTTGGGCCCGGAGCAGAAGGGTATCGTCGTCATGTTCCATATGATGAATGAGCAGAGGGTTCTTGTCGGTTTGCAGGGCTTGTCTCTGGCAAGTACAGCGCACCTCCATGCCTTGGATTTTGCTAGAGAGCGCAAGCAGGGGAATCAGTTCGGTTCTAAGAATTTTGAGCAGGTTCCCATCATTACCCATCCTGATGTGCGGAGAAACCTCTTGTGGATGAAGTCTTACACCGAGGGGCTCAGGGCGCTTATTCTCTACGCCGTATATGGTATCGATAGGGAGTCGGTAAGCACTGACGAAGCGGAGAAGAAGAAATGGCAGCATATTGTGGGATTATTGACACCTATCTGTAAGGCATATTCCACCGATAAGGCTTTCGAGGTGTGTGCGACGGCAATTCAGGTTCTCGGCGGTTACGGCTATACCAGGGAGTATAAGGTGGAGCAGTTCGCCAGGGACTGCAAGATAGCCTCGATCTATGAGGGGACGAATGGCATTCAGGCTATTGATTTGTTCGGCCGCAAGATCAGGATGGAAAATGGGGCAGCGCTGGCGGCCGTTATATCAGAGATGAAAGCCGCAGTGAAAGAGGCGGCTGGTGCCCGCGAATTGGCACCGTATGCTGAAGCGGTAGGCAAATCCGTATCCGCCCTCGAGGAGATATCCAAGTTTCTGCTTGAAAAATGTTCTAGCGATGACGCGTACGTAGCATACTCCTGGGCTACACCATATCTTGAGATATTCGGGGATATTGCCCTTGGCTGGATGTTTATCTGGCAGGCAAAAAAAGCCTGTGATAATAAGGCGAAAAGCAGCGAAGACGAGCAATTCTATGCCAGCAAGATCAATACTGCCAAGTTCTATATCGGCTCTCTTCTTCCCAGGGTCTTCGGGAAGATACAGGCTATCAAGGACTATGACCGTTCTTTCCTTACAATGGGAGAATCGATCTTCGTCCCCTCATAATCAGTACCGATTTAAAATCCCCCTTTGCAAAGGGGGATTTCCCCAGCTTTCAAATCCCCCCACCCCCTTTTTTCTAAAGGGGGGGAAGTAAACTATTATATGCTCTGCATAGTAAATTGAATAACAAGCAACCGATGGCTAATCGGAGGCGCATTACTCAAAGCCCTGTGGGCTCGATGAAACGCAATGACAAGCAACTGAAGATCGGGGTCAAGTACTGCGGGGGCTGCAATCCCACATACGACCGGCCGGCCCTTGTCAAAGGGATCGCGGAGAGGCTGAGCGGCAAGGTCGCACTGGTGGGGTCAGACAGCAACGGAATTTCCCTGGTCCTGGCGGTGGAGGGATGTCCCATCGCCTGCGCCGATCTGAGCCCCTTCGAGGGACTGGAGGTCCGGGTCATCACCTGCCCGGAGGATGCCGAGCTTTTCATTTGTCAGATTGAAGCCCGAGCTTCGTAAAGGGGCGTCTATGGTTGTACGTTCAGGGAGCCAAGGAATGTTTCCATGGAGATAACGAGCACGGATATGGAGCAGTTCAATGAGAATCCCCTGTATCAGACCCTGGGGATACGCATCCTGGAAGTCGGGAAAGGGTCTGCCCGCGGCCTGCTGGAACCGGCGGAGAACGTGTGCTGGCCCTTCCCGGGCCAGCCCCATGGCGGGATACTCTACACCCTCATGGACACCACCATGGCCTGGGCGATCTTATCAGGGCTGGAGAGCGGGTACAACTGTGCCACCATCCACCTGGACATCCAGTACACATCCCCGGCCAAAGGCAAGCGTTTCTATTGCGTGTCAAAGACCGTTTTTCGAACAGGTCGCATCCATTTCATGCAGGGCGAGGTGCGGGACGCTGAGGAGCGGCTCGTGGCCATGGCCCAAGGTACCTTCCGCGTTATCAAAATAGACAGGTAAAAGCGATAAGAAAAAGGGGAAGAGGATGCTGTCGAGGGAAGATATGATAAAGGCCCTGGAAGGGTGGAATGCTGCTTGGGACAACCATGATCTGGACGGCGTCATGCAACTCTTGCATGACGCCGTCCTGTTTGAGAACTGGACCGGCGGGCAGGCCAGAGGCAAAGAGGCCCTGCGCAGGGCCTGGGAGCCTTGGTTCGCGCACCATGGCGGGTTCCGCTTCGTGGAGGAAGAGATATTCATCGATGTGGACCAGCAGAAGGTGCTCTTCCGCTGGCGGCTGGATTGGCCTTCCTCTGAAAAGGGGTTTGAAGGAAAGCCCGAATGCAGGCGCGGAGTAGACGTGTTGCACTTCCAAGATGGCAAAATCATCAAGAAGCTGACCTATTCGAAGACCACGCTGACTATCGATGGGGAGACGGTACGAATGTCCCTCTGATCCTTGCGAGGGGAACCCTGGTGTGTCTATCGCTGCGAGGGATATCTTGCACCAACGCTTCACGCACATCATGTAGCTTTGCTCTACACTCAACGGCTGGTATTAGCGAATACCGAGGCATTATCCCTGACGCGCGTCCCTATCAAAAAAACGATATGTAACTGGTTGTAAATAAAGACAATTTAGCCTATCCTGATTATGAGATTGCAGACCGGCTGTGGACTGCTATGATTATTCATAGATAATCAATAAAATTATAGAAAAAATCGAGCAGATTTTTGTTGACATGTTGCAGAGAAGCTGTCTATGATGACAGCGATTTGGGATCGCGGCTGAATTAGCGAGGGGTGAAAAAGTGAAAATGAGCGAACTTACCGAACGCACAGGCGTCCCAAAAGAGACCATTCATTATTACCTCCGCGAAGGGGTCCTTCGCAAACCTCACAAAAAAGGGAAGAACAGAACGGACTATAATGAAAGCTACGTAGAGCAAATCCATATCATCAAAGGACTCCAGGACAATTACTTCCTGCCCCTCTCCGTCATCAAAAAAATCATCAAAGAACAGAAGAGGCAATCCCTCTTAGAAAAATCATCCTTTCAATTGTTGAATGAATACTTCAAGCCCCTGGAGCGGCTCCTCACCGGTGAGATTAAGGGGAGAGAGGCCTTTCAGGAGGTAACAGGCCTCTCAAGCACATGGCTCACCAAGATGGAGGAGTGGGAAGTTATCACGGCGGAAATCAAGAACGGGCAGCTGGTTTATTCCCAGGATGATATCATCATCGGCAAGTTGCTCGTGGATATGGATCGCCTCGGCTTTGGTCCCAAGGATGGTTATGATCCCGAGAACATAAAGCGTATCTCCGATTTTGTTCGGAACTATGTGCAGACCTCCCAGAGGGACTACTACCAGTCCAATCTGGAACGAGTGATTTCAAAAGAGCTGACAGAAAAAGAGGTCAAAATTAGAGAGATGATGAGCCTCTTTTTCTATCATCTATACCGGAAACTTGTGAGGGAAGAGTTCAAGCATTTGCGCAGCTCTGTAGCGGAAGAGGCGCGCTAAAGCGCACTGTTTCCGACCCTGTCAGCGCAACCCTGTTGGTTTCCACTCCTGCGGGGGGAGTTAGCGACAGGGGTGACGCAGACACACAATAGATGTACGGGAGATTCCTAGAGAAAGGGGGTGATTACGGCACAAAGGCAAAAGGTCTTCGGTATTTCTACTGTCGGTTTAACCCGTTAACCCTAACAGTTTAGATGGAGGGAGGTAGAGATGAAGATGACGAAAAAAATATTTTCGGCGATCGTCGTTGTATGTTGTCTGTATTTACTGGGCCTGCCCCAGGCCATGGCGGTCAATGCCGCATTTGACGTAACCAAAATGGCGGACATGTCCGACTTTGATCCCAACAACCCGGTGATCCCCACCGGCGATACCATCAAGATCGCCCTAGTGGCTTCTTTTTCCGGGCCGGCTGCCGTGGTTGGGCAGATATACTGGATCTCTGTCCAGTGGGTGGCCCATGACATCAACAAGCGGGGCGGCATCATGGTGGATGGGAAGAGGAAGCTCGTCCAGGTGATCAAGGCGGACCACCAGTCAAGGGTCGATGTCTGCAAGAAGGTGTGCGAGCGGATGGTCCTGCAGGAGAAGGTCAACGTGCTCTGGGGCACCGACGGCAGCCATCTGATGAAGGTCATTAACCAGGTGGCAGATAAGTACAAGGTCATTGCCTTATGCGCCGCCTCACTCTCCGATGACCTCTATGATGCCCAAAACTTTTCCCGCTATTCCTTCATGACCTCGTTTTCGACCGAGCAGATAGGCCGTGCCTTCGCCTATTATTACGGCCAGATACGAAAGAAGGAGAAAAAGTTCTATATCCTCTGCCAGGATTACCTCTTCGGCCACCAGATGGCCGAGGGGTTCAAAAAGGGCCTCAAGGAGTACTATCCAGAGGCTGTGATCGTCGGGGAGGACTACCATAGGCTCTTTCTGACCGACTTTGCCCCGTACCTGACGAAGATCAAGGCCTCAGGCGCCGAGGTCATCTATACCGGTGACTGGATCCCGGACGCGGCCAACCTGCTCAAGCAGACGAGGCAGATGGGTATTAAGCTTCCCTTTGCCAATACCTTTATGGATGAACCCAATTTCCTCCACGCGGTGGGGGTTGAGGGGACCAAGGGGTTGGTCCATGTGAGTCAGTATGGCGTCGATGGAGGAGCTTTCAAGACACCCGAGCAGATCAAGTACTATAAGGTCTGGAATGACCTGTGGAAGTCCGGGAAATGGGGAGCGCCGTACAACAGCAGGCTGTACGAACATGGTTCGGGAAACATCGGCTCATACAGGATGCAGACCTACTGGCTCCTGAGCGTCATTGAAAGGGCCGGCAGTACAAAAGCCAAAAAGATCATCAAGGTCTTTGAAGGGGATACCTACCAATATTCCAATGAAAAAATATTGGAGATGAGGGCGTGCGACCACAAGGCGGTCCAGGACATCCATATCGAACTCTATGTGCCGCCGGCAGAACAGAAGGCATCCTTTAACATCCCCCCCTATTACTGGTACAAAGGGTGTTCCGTGACAGGGCCATCGTTCAAGATACCGAGGGAAAAGGTCCTGCCCAAGGCGGATCCGAAATTGTGTAAATAGAGAAAGCCATAGTCCGTTGCCAATGGGCATTTTAAATGGAGGCAACGGGCTGAATCTAAAACCCCTCCCTCATGGTTCACCTCTGTCCAAAAAACGGAGGTGGACCATGAAGGGGGATGCAACAGAAGAGTGCCTTACGGGACTGAGGATTGCGGGTTTGGAGCGCATGGCGGGGAACAGAGTGCGCGGGCTGAGCTTTAGGCGCTCTTTTGACAGGAGGATAACAAGATGGATGCAACGACGGCGATGTATGTTGCTCAGGGCATACACGGGCTGGCATATGGGATGGTGCTCTTCCTGGTGGCATCCGGGCTCACGCTGATCTTTGGTATGATGGGGATTCTGAACGTCGCCCATACCGCCTTCTTTATGCTGTCAGCCTACTTTTGTTACCAGGTTGTGGCCTGGACAGGCAGTTTCTGGCTGGCGCTGCTTATGGCGCCCATCGCTACGGCCATTGTTGGGGTTCTGGTGGAACGATTTCTCCTCAGGAGGATCCACGCCTTGGGACTTCTCTTTGAATTGACCCTGACCATAGGGGTCATGTTCGTTATCATGGAGGCTGTCAAGGTCTTTTGGGGAACCGAGAATCTTCCGCTACCCGTCCCCTTGCTGCTCGAGGGCCTCGTGCAGATCGGGGGGATGGAGTACCCCGTCTATCGGCTCTTCATCATCGGCCTGTCCCTCGCGGTCTTGGGTTTTCTGGCCTTCATCCTTTACAAGACCCGCATGGGCATGGTGGTGCGCGCGGCGGTTTCCGATGCGGATATGGTCAATGCGCTGGGAATCAATGTACCCCGTCTCTTCATGTTTGTCTTTGGGGTCGGCACGTGGCTGGCCGGGCTGGCCGGGGTGGCCATAGCCCCCATATTGACCGTTTTTCCCGGACTGGCAGACCAGATGGGAATGGACGCATTTATCGTGGTGATTGTGGGGGGGTTCGGAAGTCTGGGAGGGGCCCTCATGGTCGCCATTATATCCGGGCTTCTTTCTTCTTACGGCGTTCAGTTCGTATCCCAGCTTGCACCGGTCTTGATGTTCATCTTCATGGCCGTTGTCCTGGCAATTAAACCCACGGGCTTTTTTGGAGAGAGGGAAGGATGAATAGGAGAGTCAAAGGGATTGTCTGGGGGGTCATACTGGTCATTCTGGCCTTGTACCCATGGCTTTTCGGCATCTATTTTACTAATGTCATTGTGACATGCGCCATCTTTGCCCTGTTTGCCGTCAGCTACAACCTGCTGCTGGGCTATACGGGTCTTTTCAGTTTTGGACATGCCATGTTCTTCGGCGCCGGCGGCTATGCCACGGCCCTTGCCCTGACCCACATCGAGGGCTGCCCCCTGCTGGTGGCGCTCCTGTTCGGCTTTTTGGGTGCGGTCGCCCTCGCCCTGCTCCTCTCTCCCATAGTGGCCAGGCTCGCCCATTCCGCCTTTGCCATGTTGCACTTGGCCTTTAGCATGCTCATGTATACCCTTGCCCTGAAATTGAGGGGCATCACGGGCGGTGAGGATGGGATCGGGGGGTTTCCCATACCGCCCTTCCGTATTCCCGGGGTCGTTTCCGTTGACATGACCGATCCCCTGAATTTCTATTACTTTGCCATGGCGGTCCTGGGCGGCAGTCTGTGGGTGGCCTGGTTTCTGACCAAGACGCCTTTCGGGCAGATCATAGTCAGTGTGCGGGATAATGCCAAACGGGTTGATTACATGGGGTTCAAGGTGCCGCAGACCAAGGCAATCATCTACACCCTCTCGTGCGGTTTTGCCGGGATCGCCGGCTCCATCTACGCGATGTTTCAGGACCTCATCTCCGCCGCTTCCTTCGGCATCGCGCAATCCTTTGCACCCATCGTGATGACCATGGTCGGGGGTGTTATCTCCTTTTTTGGGCCTATCTGGGGCGCTGTCATCTTCGCCGTTATCGAGGAACTGACCACCCGGTATACGGAACGGGTTCAGCTGGTGGAGGGATTGATCCTCATTATCGTGATCCTGTTTTTCCCAGGGGGATTTATACATTTGGCAGCGATTGTCAAGGGGAAATGGTTAGGGTTTATCAGGGGACAATGGTTCGGATCTATCAAGGGGAAGTGGTTCGGCAAGCAATAGGGAAAGAAAGCAACGGAGGGTGATTCATGAATATCCTGGAGACGAAGGGACTCTATCACGATTTCAACAGGCTGGAGGTCCTCTTCGATGTAAACCTGAAGGTAAAAGAGGGGGAGCGGCACGCCATCATCGGACCCAACGGCGCCGGCAAGACGACCCTGTTCAACGTTATCACCGGCACCTACGCGCCGAGCCGGGGGGGGGTCTTCTTCAAGGGAGACGAGGTCACCGGGGCTAAACCCCACCGCATGGTGCGCCTCGGTATGGGGCGTTCCTTTCAGATCACCAGCACCTTTAACCGGCTGACGGCCTTTCAGAATATCCGCATGGGGGTCCTGTCCAGGAGAGGCATCCGCTTTAATTTCTTCCGCAAGGTGGACAAGATGGGGGATATTACCCGGGAAACCGACGAGATCCTCAAACGGATCAACCTGTATGGCGAGCGGGACCTGCCTGCAAGCGCCTTATCCTATGGGAAACATCGCTCCCTGGAGATCAGCATGGCCCTGGCCACGGATCCGGATATGGTCATGCTGGATGAGCCCACTGCCGGTATGTCCAAGGATGAAACCCATTATGCCGTTGAGCTGATCAGACGGCTCACCGAGGGCAAGACCGCGGTTATCATCGAGCATGACATGGACGTGGTCTTCTCCCTGGCGGATCACATTACCGTGCTCCACCTCGGGACCATCCTGGCAAGCGGCCCCCCGGACAAGATCAGGAAGAACAAGGCGGTCAAGGATGCCTACTTAGGGGAAATGGAGGGATAGGGATGCTTCTTGAGGTCAAGGATCTGAATACCTATTACGGTTACAGCCATGTGCTGCAGGGTATGTCCCTGACAATCGATCAGGGGGAATGTGTGGCGCTTCTCGGTCGAAACGGCATGGGAAAGAGCACGACGCTCAAAAGCATCATGGGCCTGGCCAAACCCAGATCGGGGACCGTCCTTTACAAAGGCGACGATGTGGCGGGATATCCCCCATACAAGGTGGTCAATGCCGGCATCGGCTATGTTCCGGAGGAGAGGCGGATATTCCCCACCTTGTCGGTGCTGGAAAACCTAGCCATGGGTATGAAGGGAGGAAAGCTAGATAAGGGGAATCCGGATGCCTGGACCGTGGAGAGGGTTTTCGAACACTTCCCTCCCTTGAAGGAACGGAAGGGAAGTAAAGGCGCGCTCCTCTCCGGCGGCGAACAGCAGATGTTGGCCATCGGCCGATCCCTGATGGGCAATCCCGAACTCCTCTTGGTGGATGAACCCACGGAAGGCCTGGCCCCTTTGCTGGTCAGCGAGGTCCGGGATATGCTTGAGGATATCAAGAAGACCGGCGTCGCTATCCTCCTGGTGGAGCATAACCTCAAGGTGGCCATGTCTCTGGCCCAGCGCATCTACATCATGAAAAAGGCCGAGGTGGCCTTTACGGGGACCGTTGAAGAACTCGATGCCCGTCCTGACATCAGGGAGAAATATCTGGAGGTATAGCTAAGGAAGGCGGGAAGGAGGGCATGATAGGGTAATCCGGTCCGAGTATCAGCGGCAGCACTGCTCAGCAATCATTTATTTCTACCATTCATAGTCATACCTTGCCCTCCAGGATGCTTTTGATCAAATACTGTTTTGAAAAATGGCCGCCGGTTATATAGAACATGGCGTTTTCCTTGCCCAGGAGTTTATTTCTGATCCGTCTCTCCGAGAGGCCGGCTTTATGACGATTATAGATACCATCCCGCAGGTCTTCCATATATGCTATTGGTACCATGACTCGTTCATCCTACATTGAAAGATATTACCTATGATCGCGCGCCGTATCTTGCCAGCCAGTCGCGCACGGCATGGCCTGTTCCAAGCGGCCATGGCCTTAATTTATCAGGGGGTATCATCTTGATCTCCGCCAGCTCATCGCCTAGTTGTATCTCTCCGGCGGCGGAGAGATAGTAAGCGATAATCAGCTGGTTCTGCTCAAAAAAAGAATAAACGCCGATCAGTTCTATTATCTCGGAATCGAGGCCAAGCTCTTCCTTGATCTCTCTCTTAACCGCCGCTTCCGGCGTTTCACCTTTTTCGAGAAACCCGGTAATAAGCCCGAACATCTTTTCAGGCCATTGCTTATTGCGCGCGAGGAGTACGTTGCCGTCCATTTCTACGATGGCGGCCACTACCGGCAGCGGGTTGTCCCATACTACATAGCCGCAGGTCTTCGACATACAACAGAGCCGCTCCTTCCCATCCACTTGCTTCTTCGTCAGGCCTTTTCCACACAGCGGGCAATATTGAAATTCAGTCATAAAGGCTCCGGTTTAAAAAAAGTAATCTACAAACTTTACCGTGATAACACCGTCAACACCATAAAACAATAGAGGCTTTTTGTGAAGGCCAGGTAAGATAATCCCACAAGGGGGCCTGACAGCTCGCTTCTGTGATTAATTAGCCCAAGGCGATGAATTGCTTGCGGATCTCCTTTTTGAGGATCTTGCCGGAGCCGCTCTTGGGAAGCGGCGAACAGGCGATGGTAATGATCCGCGGGTATTTGTAGGGGGCTACGCGCTCCTTCACATAGGCCTTGATCTCTTCGGGGCCGATGCGGGCGCCCTCCTTGGGGACCACTACTGCGGCGATCTCTTCACCGAGGTCCGGATGGGGGACCCCGTATACCGCCGCCTCGGAGACCTCGGGGATCTGATAGATGACCTCTTCGATCTCGCGCGGATAGACGTTGTAGCCCCCGCGGATCACCAGGTCCTTCTTGCGATCCACGATGTAGATATAGCCATCATCGTCCATGCGGGCGATGTCCCCTGTGTGCAGCCACCCGCCCCGAATGGTTTCCTCGGTGGCCTTGGGCCGGTTCAGGTAGCCCTTCATCACGGCCGGCCCTTTGATGAGCAGCTCGCCGACTCCCCCGGGGGCAAGCTCCTTGCCGGCTTCGTCCACAATCTTGGCGCTGAATTCCGGGATGGGAAGGCCGATGGAGCCCGGCCTGGCGGGCCTGTCATAGGGGTTCTCCACGCAGACGGGACACTCGGTCAACCCATAGCCTTCATGGATCTTGGTGGCGAAGAGGTTCTCAAAGCGCTTGATAAACTCCACCGGCAGGGAGGCGCCGCCGGAGATGCAAAATTTGAGGGAGGTTCGCTTGGGGGGGCGCTCTTCAGCCGCCTGGATCAGGCGGTTGAGCATGGTGGGGACGCCGAAGAAGATCGTGCGCGCCTCCCTCTCCGTCACGGCGATGACCGCTTCCGGTTCGAAATGGGTAAAGAGCTCCACGGTCAGTCCGAGGTACATGGACACGTTCATGACGCTGGTGATGCCGTAGACGTGATACAGCGGCAGAGCGCCAATGACGATCGTATCCGGCTCGATGGTCCCCCGCATGCGAGCCAGGATGGCGGCGTTGCGCGCCAGATTGCCGTTGGTCAGCATACCCCCTTTGGGGTCGCCGGTGGTGCCCGAGGTGTAGAGGATGTTCAGGGTGTCCTCAGGCCGGGTGGGATGGATTACAAAGGTGTCTTCTTTGTCGTAGGCCGCTTCCAAATCCTTGAAACCGCTCGCGGCAGGGGGGTGCAGGGCAAGCGTGATGGACGGGGACCCCTGAGCCGCAAAGACGCGGCTGATCTCCTCCAGATAGGGGCCGGCGCTGATGAAGGCCTTTGGGGCCGCGTCCTTGAGGATATAGGTCAGCTCATGGCTGCGGAAGAGGAAATTCACCGGGATGACGGCAGCTCCCATCTTGGCCAGCGCATAATAAAGCGCAATATAGTGGATGCTGTTTGGCATCATGACCATGCAGCGATCCCTCGGCGAAAGCCCCAGCCTGGCCAGTCCGTTTGCCAGGCGGCTGGCAGCGCAATCCAGCTGTAGGAAGGTGGTCTCGGTGCCCTCGTGGCGTACGGCCGCCTTTTCGGGATAGTTAGCAGCCGAGGCCACCAGGTATTCAGCGAGATTCATCGACTCCGCCTCCTTTATCCGTTTAGCCATGTTAGATCCGTCAGCGTCAGGTATTTACCGCGTCCCTCTTTTTTCTGATAATTACCTCGGCATACCTATAATGTCAACCCGGTTTCTTTTTCTTAATCTTATATTGTATAAGTTACTATGCAGAGCATATAATAGTTTACTTCCCCCCTTTTAGAAAAAGGGGGGTGGGGGGGATTTGAAGACTGGTGCAATCCCCCTCAATCCCCCTTTGTAAAGGGGGATTTTAAATCAGTACGGAATATCCTTGATTCATGTTGACAAGCCCCTCTTACTTGTATTAGCCTCCCGGAGTATTTTTTGAGTAATCTACGGAGGCGACCATGGGAGAGATGATTAACCTGATATTTAACCATAACCCTTCTGCCATTTATACGCTCTGGCAGGCCTTCCGATCCCGAAAGAGCACGTTTGCATCCGAAGAAGAGGTACCGGTAATACATGCGAGCAGATCGGGCCTAAGGATTAATGAAAAGCACCTGAAGGATTTTTATGAGATATGTAATATCAGCCCTCTGCCGTTTCTGCATATCCTCTATCCCCTCACGCTCTGCTATCCTTATATGATGCGGATCCTATGCAGGCGAGAGATGCCCTTTTCCCTGTTCAAGATACTGAATACGCGAACCAGTATTATCACACGCCGTGGCATAAGGCCTGATGAGACACTCGACATCGATTGTTACAATTCACCAGTAAGAATTATCTCCAAGGGCCTTGAGATCGATATTATATCGGAGATAAGAGCCGGTGAAGAGAAGGTATGGGAAAATATAACGACATATTTTGCGAGGGGAAGACTCGGCGGGAGGGAAGCAACCTATACCCCTCCCCGGCTCGAACCGATCGTTAACGCCCCCGTGATAAAGGAATGGTATCTGCCGGCAAAGGATAGATTTCGTTTTGCCCGGGTTTCCGGGGATACCAACGGACTGCACTACGGTTCTCTCTATGCCCGCATGCAGGGATTTAAAAGGGATTTTGCGCAGCCGATACGTGTTGTCGCTCAGTGTGTTTCTTCTCTGCCCGGTGTAGAGATGGGAAAGCCGCTAAAGCTCGATTTTTTTCTGAAAGGTCCGGTGTACTACGAAAACATGCTCGTGCTTAAACATATAAAAAAGAAAAACAGCGATAGGTTCGATCTGTATTACAAGGGCACTGCTAAGCCGTGCATCAGCGGGGAGTTGCTCAGTGTATGAAATAGAGATGTTTTGATCGGCCTGAATAAGGCATGGTTGCGAAGGAGTTTATCTATGGGATTCGACACGCTGAAGGACGAAGACAAAAGATATATTAGGTCTATCGTTTCTTCCGAGCGCTTCTCCACGGGCGAGTCCAACCTGGACCTTCATTCCAGAGACATGTCCGGCCATCGGGCATCGCGGCCCGAGGCGGTTGTGTGGCCGAAGGAGAGGGCGGAGGTCTCCCGCATCCTCAGATATGCCGACCAAAGACGGATACCCGTAACCGCCTGGGGAGCAGGAACCAGTCTGGAAGGGAATCCCATCCCGTTGCAGGGGGGCATCGTCCTTGATTTTTCGCAGATGGATAGCATCCTGGAGATCCGGCCGGACGATTTCCAGGCGGATGTCGAGCCGGGCGTCATCTACAAGGATCTGAATCACAAGCTCAGACATACGGGGCTCTTCTTCCCGCCTGATCCAGGGGCCGGCGCCACCATCGGAGGCATGATCGCCAATAACGCGAGCGGCATCAGGACGGTTCGCTACGGCGCCACCAAGGACAATGTGCTGCGACTGGTGGTGGTCCTGGCCAACGGGGAGATCATAGAGATCGGCAACCGCGCTTCCAAGACCTCCTCGGGATTCGATCTGTTGCACCTCTTCGTGGGCTCTGAAGGGATGTTGGGGGTCGTGGTGGAGGCCACCCTTCGGCTCGTGGGCCTGCCCGCGGAATTCGCTTCGGCAGTGGCCACCTTTCAGACCGTGGAGGATGCCGGGAAGGCGGTCTTCGACATCATCGGCGCGGGTCTCGACCCCGCGGCCCTGGAGCTTCTGGCGCCGGAGTGTATCGATCTCATCAACAGGCAAAAGAACCTGGGGCTCCATATCTCTCCCACCCTCTTCATGGAATTCCACGGGCCCACCAGGAATCATCTCACGGAGGTGATGGGGATTGCAGAAGGGCTCTGCCGCGAGCATGACTGCCGGGAGTTTAGACCGGGCCTGGACAGGGAGGAAAGGGACCGTCTCCTTGAGGCCAGGTATGCCTTGGGCGACATGATCAGGCAGGATCGTCCGGGCCATGTAAGGATCTCCATTGATGTGGCGGTTCCCATCTCGGCCTATCCGGAGATGATTGCCTTTGCCAGAGAGGCGGCGCGAAAGGCCGGCGCCGGAGCGGCCTATACCTTCGGCCATGCCGGCGACGGCAACATCCACCTCGTCATCGAAACGGAACGGGGGAACCGCGAAGCCTGGCAGCGGATCAAGGAGGCCAATCGCAGCGTCGTGCATAAGGCCCTGGCCCTGAAGGGCACGGCAACCGGAGAGCACGGGGTGGGGATCGGGAAGGCCCAATTCATGGAAGCGGAACATGGACGCTCCCTGGAATGGATGAAGAAGGTGAAACAGCTCCTCGATCCTCATGGCATTCTGAACCCCGGTAAGATGTTCCCCTGAAAGAGGTGTGCACAGAGCCAAAGGTTCGCAGCCGGTGACATGCCCGGGGCTGGCGAGGTCCTGATTCACAAAATCCCGAAAGGGGTCGTTAACGAAGGCCTTGCACTTGCTCCTGGAGTCTGGCACAATAAAATGTACGAGCGATAAACCACGTATAAGGGGTGACAGACATGGCTTTGATGAATGCACAACAGTATGAAGAGAGCCTCCGGAAACTCAATCTGGTCGTCTATATGTTCGGCAAAAGGGTTAAGAACGCCGTTGATGATCCGATTATCCGTCCTTCGATGAATGCCGTGGCAGCCACATACGCAATGGCCCTCAAGCCCGAGCACGAGGATATCATGACTGCCACATCGCATATTACCGGCAAGCGGATCAACCGCTTTTGTCACATTCACCAGAGCATCGATGACTTGGTGAAGAAGAGCAAGATGGGCAGGCTGCTGGGACGCGAGACGGGCTGCTGTTTTCAGAGATGTGTGGGGATGGACGCCTTGAATGCCCTTTCCATCACGACGTTTAACATCGATAAAAAATACGGCACGGAGTACTACAAGCGCTTTTTGAAGTACCTGGAATATGTCCAGGAGAATGATTTGACCTGCGACGGCGCCATGACCGATCCGAAGGGTGACAGGGGCCGCGCGCCGCATGAGCAATCCGACCCCGATATGTTTATGCATGTGGTAGAGGAGAGGAAAGACGGCATTGTGGTGCGCGGCGCAAAGGCCCATCAGACAGGCGCCGTGAATTCGCATGAGATCATCATCATGCCGACTATTGCCATGCGTGAAGAGGACAAGGATTATGCGGTCTCGTTTGCCGTACCCAGCGATACCGCAGGCAGCACGTACATTATGGGACGTCAATCCTGCGATACCAGGAAGCTCGAAGAGGGAACGTTAGACCGCGGCAACCAATTCTACGGGGGACACGAGGCGCTGGTAGTATTTGACGACGTGTTCGTCCCCTGGGAACGGGTTTTCATGTACAAGGAGTATGACTTTGCCGGATCCCTGGTGGAAAAATTTGCCTCTTATCACCGTCAGAGCTATGCCTGCAAGGTAGGCGTCGGCGATGTGCTGATAGGGGCAGCACAAACCATAGCGGAGTATAACGGCGCAGCAGCAGCGTCCCACATCAAGGACAAGATCATCGAGATGAATCAATTAAACGAAACGCTCTATTGCGGGTGCATAGCCTGCGCATCGGAAGGGCACAAGGAACCGAGCGGGACATACTGCGTCAATATACTTCTGGCCAATGTACACAAGCAAAATATAACCCGTTTTCCCTATGAAATATCCCGTCTGGCGCAGGACATCGCCGGCGGATTGATGGTTACCTTGCCCTCAGAGGCCGATCTGAGATCACCCGAGGTCGGCGCGTGGCTGCATAAATACTACAAGGGCATCGATGATGTCTCCACGGAGGACAGGATACGCATCCTGAGGCTGATCGAAAATATCACCCTGGGCACCGCGGCTGTTGGATACCTTACCGAATCGATGCATGGCGCCGGTTCCCCGCAGGCGCAGAGGATCATGATTTCCCGCCAGGTTAATGCAAAGGAGAAGCAGAGGGCTGCCAAGAGACTGAGCGGCATCAAGGAAGAAGCCTGAGTGAGGTGGAGAGCCGTTTGACGTAATGCGGCAGCTCAACGCCGGCATTGCCGGACAATTGGGAAACCTTTGCTAAAACCGAAGAGCGTGACGTAGAATAATTCCACCGAGGAGTTCCAGGTATGGTTTCTTGTTGATACCTGGTGGCAGATTGTCTCAGGAGGTTACGGGCGGGGGGCCAGCTAGGCGACATCTCGCCCTTCGCATTACTCACGTCTCTTCAACGGTGAGCCCCATTCAAAGATACCAAGAGAGGAGTCGATCATGACAGGAGTTGGACGTTTGCAGGGGAAGGTGGCTGTTATCACCGGGGCAGCCAGCGGCATCGGTCGGGCCGCGGCCGTGCTTTTCGCCAGGGAAAAAGCGAAGCTGGTGCTGGCCGATCTCGATGAGGCGGCGTTGCAAGAAACATTGGGGATGGTAAAAAAAGAGGGCGGCGAAGCCATTATGAAAAAAACCAATGTGGCCCTTGAGCAGGAGGTGAAAGAGCTCATCGATCTGGCGATCAAGACCTACGCCCGCGTGGACATTCTGTGCAACAATGCCGGCATTACCGGACAATTGGTGGATCTGGAACGTCAGGACGCCGATGACTGGCTTAAGGTTTTTCATGTCAATGTCATGGGCGCAGTATTCGGCACAAAGCATGTGGCTGCACACATGCAGGAGCGTAAGCGCGGCGCCATTGTGAATACGGCATCGGTGGCGGGTATTCGCTCCGGGGCGGGCGGCAATGCTTACAGCGCCAGCAAGGCGGCCATTATCAACTTCACCCAGACCTCGGCGTGCGACCTCGGCGGTTACAATGTGCGGGTGAACGCGGTCTGCCCCGGTCTGATAGAGACGGGCATGACCAAACCCGTCTTTGACTATGCCCGTAAGGCGGGAAAAGAGGACAAGCTGGGCAGCCGCTGCGAGTTGCGGCGCTATGGCCTGCCGGAAGAGGTAGCGTATGTGATCCTCTTCCTGGCAAGCGATGAAGCCAGCTATATCACCGGCCAAGCCCTGCCGGTTGACGGCGGCAATACTGCGTCGCTTAACCTGCCCGGCATGAAGGTATAGAGGCGATAAACCGCGGCAATACAATGAAAGTCGGGGGTGAGTTTGAAGATAGTGCGCGTTAATATGTCCGAGGCAAAGGTGACTATCGAACCTTTGCCCGAGGCATACACGATAGTCGGCGGCCGAGGGCTGGTCGCGAAGATTATGAACAACGAGGTGGCGCCTGATGTCGACCCGCTGGGGCCGGAGAACAAACTGGTCATCGCGGCCGGGCCGCTTGCCGGCACCATGGCGCCTCAACTCGGCCGGATATGCCTCGGGTGCAAAAGCCCGCTCACCTTCGGCATTAAAAAATCGAATGTAGGCGGACCCGCAGCCCAAAAACTGGACCGATTGGGCATACGCGCCATTGTCGTCGAAGGCGCTCCTCAAGACGGGAGATGGTATATCTTGAAGATATCCAAGGACGGTGGGTCCCTGGAGCCGGCTGACGAGTATCTCGGGATGAAGAACTACCAGCTTGTCGATGAACTGCACAAAAAATACGGCAACAAGGCAACCTTGATTACCATCGGGATAGCAGGCGAGCGAAGGTACAAGGCGGCATCCATCGCGCTCGGCGATATCTACGGCGACCCTTCACGCACCGCCGGCAGGGGGGGTATCGGGGCCGTGATGGGGTCCAAGGGCTTGAAGGCCATCGTCATCGATGCCGCAGATGCCGGTCCCGTAGCCCTGGCTGATTCCAAACGGTTTAAAGAGACGGTCAAAAGCTGGGTGAGCATCATCAAGAAGGATGTCGGCTGCGGGCTTTTTCACACCTTCGGGACGCCGCTGGCTGTCTCGAATCTGAGCATGCAGGGCAGCATGCCTGTCAGGGGATACACGTCGGGCAGGCACGATGATTTCAGGAAGGTCAGCGGGGATGCGGTAAAAAACAGGCTCTGGGAGCGTGGCGGCAAGATGCACGGTTGCATGCCTGGGTGCGTTGTCCAGTGCTCGATCATCTACAACGGCCCCGACGGAAAGCGCCTCTGTTCGGCCCTCGAATACGAGGCGATCGGCATGCTGGGCACCAACCTCGATATCGTCGATCTCGATGCGATTGCCCGGCTGAAACACCTGTGCGACGACATCGGTCTTGACCTCATCGAGACGGGAGGGGCCCTGAGCGTTGCCGTAGCTGGCGGCAAGATGCGGATGGGCGATGCCGAAGGGGCCATAAAACAGCTCGAAGAGATCGAGGAAGGCACGGCATTTGGCGCGGTCCTCGGAAACGGCGTGGCATCAACCGCAAAGGCCCTCAACGTAACGAGGGTGCCTGTCTTCAAGGGCCAGGGCATTCCCGCCCATGACGGCCGGGCTGCCAAGGGCATCGGTGTAACCTACTCCACGAGCCCCATGGGAGCTGACCACAACGCCGGCCTCACCTATAAGATGCCGGGACAGAAGACAGGCCAGATCGAAAACTCGTTGGGTTTCCAGATCAGGGCAGCTACCTGCGATACCATCGGTTACTGTCTGAATTCCGTGCCCGGCGGCCAGGTTTCCGTGTATGAATTCTTTGCCGACCTGCTCAATGCGCGGTACGGTCTGAATCTGACTATGCACGATCTGGTGGAGATCGGCAAGCAGACCTTGAAAGATGAAAACCTCTTCAACAAGGGGGCGGAATTCAGCCGGATGTGGGAGCCCTATCCCGAATTCTACAGAAAGGAACCGCTGCCGCCGACGAACAGGGTCTTCGATGTGGAGGAAAAGGAGATTCAGGATATATGGAACCGGATCGACAAGTACAAGGAGCGGAAAAAGGCCTGGGAGGTAAGGATCAGCCATCTGCCTCCCATGCTTATCGGCACCGGCGTGCTGGGGAAGATCGGCGACCGGGCCAGGTCCTTAAAGATCGGGAAGGCGCTCTTTGTCTGCGATCCCACCATGAAAAAGATCGGACGGGCAGACGACGTCATCGCCTATCTCAAGAAGAGCGGGATCGAGACGGTGCTCTTCACCGATATCGAAGCCGATCCGCCGGTACGGGAGATCGATCACCTGGGAGCGCTCTACCGGCAGGAAGGGTGCGACGGCATCATCGGCATGGGCGGGGGCAGCTCCATGGATGCAGCCAAGGCCCTCTCTGTCAGGGTCACCCATGCCGGCCCCCTGACCGAGTATGAGAGCCTGGCCGGAGGAACGGCCAAGATCAAAGGCCCCCTGCCGCCGGTCATCTGTGTACCGACGACGGCGGGCACGGGCAGCGAGGCTAACACCTATGCCGTTATCACCGATACGGAGCGGGGTATTAAGTTTATCATCATGAGCGAGATCCTCGTCCCGAGGCTGGCGATCATCGACCCCGATCTGAGCAAAACCATGCCCAAGGGCCTCACCGCCGAGACAGGCATCGACGCCCTGGCGCACTGCATCGAGGGCTCTGTGGGAACCCTGATACCCTACCACCCCTACTATTCGGCACTGGCCTTTTACGGGGTTAAACTGGCAGGCAAGAGCCTGGCCAGGGCCTGTCATAACCCAGACGACACGGAGGCAAGGACGGACATGGCCATGACGGCTATTTACGGCGGCGTAGCGTTTGCCAAGGGACTCGGCGTCGGGCACATCCTCGGTCACGTCATCGGGGCCCGGTATCATATTGCACATGGAAGATCCGTCGCACCTGGCCTCCTGTGCTTTGCCAGGGCCAATAAGGAGGCCTGTACCGCGGCGTTTCAAGACCTCGCCTGGACGCTGAACCGCTCACAGGATCTGGAGCAGGGACTGCGGAAGATATATCAGGAGGTCGGGCTGCCCACAAGATTCAGCGATTTGCATGTGCCGGAAGAGGATCTGCCGAGGATCGCCTTTGAGGCTTCCAAGGATGTGGTCAACCTGGCCGGCAACCCCATCCCGCTAGAGGAACATCAGCTCCTCGCCTTGCTCAAGGAATTCTATTAATCAAAAAAAGCAAGCCTATACTAAGATTTCAAACCCCTTCTCTTTAGCCGAAGCCTTTTAGTTCGATCTTTGTCCCAAAAAGAGTTCAATCCCGCGTTTCGCGGGAAAGGGGTTAGGGGTTCTACAAACGTGCCGAAGCCGAAGGTGGCTCTTTAGCCAGTGACCCTTTGGTCATTTGAATGCTTTTCACTCGAACCCTGTGTTGCAGGGCGACACATCCCGCTTCCGTAAATCTATATTGCGGGGTGGGATTGAACCCTCGTATCCTTGACCCCTACGGCTATCGCCTTTAGGGGATAATAGTCTACTCAATACGGCACACTACCAATCTAACTGGTTTTATAAAAAACCCTGTTGAATACCGCCTAGCTCTGCTGGGCGGATGAAAACAGGGTCGCCGAAGGCGATAAAGGGTGGTATAAGTCGGGCATGAGCCCGATAAAGCGAACAAGTCATGCGGTCTA
>Ga0214474_1000140_pt1 | contig 38553 bp, 28 predicted proteins | sample RVTome_2_FD_187335 | JGI IMG/M metagenome (GOLD analysis project Ga0214474, IMG submission 187335) | Soil microbial communities from uranium-contaminated site in the Upper Colorado River Basin, Wyoming, United States - RVT95D214 HiSeq ... | reverse complement strand
CGAGGAGGTCAAGAAGCGCAGGACGGATCTCCCCGAGGAGCGGATGAAGGAGATTGCCAGGATTGTGGGGACAGGCGCACTCAGATACAACGTCATCAGGATCCAGGCGGAGAAGCAGATAGTGTTCAAGTGGGAGGACGCGCTGAACATCGAGGGGAACAGCGCTCCGTTTATCCAATATGCGCACGCGCGCGCGTGTTCCATACTAAGAAAGGCGCGTGAGGAAGGCGCGGGCGGAGCGGGGCCTTTCGACGCGAAGCTACTGACGCACGAGCAGGAGAAGTCGCTCTTGAAGACGCTCGCGAGCATGCCTTCGGTGATTTCCGATTGCGCGGAGAACAGGCGCGCTCATACTCTCGCCGCATATGCCCAGGACCTGGCGGCACAGTTCAACCAGTTCTACAGATACGTGCCCGTTCTGAAGGCTGAGGGGGGCACCCGGAGCGCCAGGCTCGCGCTTGTAGAGGCGAGCATGTGGGCCATGAGGAACTCGCTGACCTGCCTTGGGATAGAGGCTCCTCAGGAGATGTAGACTCAGAACTTCGAGTTCCATTCATCTCGGCCGTACCGATCGGCCACAAGCTTCTCCACAGCCTCTCTCTCGTAAGGGGTCATTTCAGCCTTCTCGAAGTCGACGGACAGCGCGGAGCCCAGCGATTTCACGACCTCCGCCTTCAGCCGGCTCATATCGATGTTAGTGCCTGCCTCGCGAACGATGGTGGTCACCCGCTCCGACGGCTTCTGGGACACCTTGCTCCTTAAGACTCTGTCCATGGCTTCCAGATCGGTGTCCAGAATGACCGTACCGTGGATGAGCACAGCATCCTTGACGCGTAGCTGAGCGCTCCCCGAGACCTTCCTGCCACCGATTTCGATGTCGTTCATCGGTCTGTACCTAGCATCGACCCCGAGCCTGCTTATCGCCTCTGCGAGAGGCGACAGCACCGCCCTGAAACACCCTTCCCGGTCATGCTGTAGCTCATTCGCTTTGAACACAAGAGCGTAGATGAGCTGCCCTTGGTCGGTGAATATCGAGCTCCCGCCCGACCGTCTTCTTACGATTGTGACTCCCAGCTTCCTGCACTCCCCCGTATTGACCGTCTCGTCTACCTTCTGGAAGTATCCGAGGGATATCGTCGGGCCGGACCTGACATAGAAGTGCAGAGTGCTGGGCACTGTCCCTTCCAGGCGCGCCTCAAGGATGGCCTCGTCCAGGGCCGCGGACTCCGCTGGACCTACGAGGCCGCTATCGACCAACCTCCACCTAGGGCGCATGCTCTCAACCAAGGAAATGAAAAGGAGCGTTAAGAGGTTTGTCTGGGTTTGTCGCTCGAGGCCTGTCTATTCCTCGCTCTTCTCCTTCTTCTCGCGCCTCGGACCCTTCTTCTCGCGCTTCGCCAGCCTTCCCCTGACATATATCAGCGTGGGGATGAGCAGGAGGACCACGATCACTCCGATCCACAGGGCCGGCTGGACCCACTTCGCCTCGTTCACGGTGACCACATCGGTCAGGTCGTCCGCATTGAGCTGGTTGGTCGAGGTCACATTGACCTTGATGCTGTAGGAGCCCTTGGAGCTCGGAGTCCAGGAGAACTTGACCTGCACCTGGCCGCCGACCTCAATCACCGTCACGTGGCTCGTGCCGTTCAGCAGGTCGGATGTCGAGCCTATGAGCCTCTCGGAGCCGTCCGGGTCCTCGATATAGAAGGTCACGACGACGCCCGTCGCGGCAACGCTGCCCCTGTTCGTCATGTTGACTACTATGAGACCTGCGTCCCCGTCCGTGAAGACCTCGGGGTCGAAGCTCACGGAGTCCACCCTGACGTCGGGCCTCGGAGCCGATGACACAGTGACCCTCTTCGTCGTCGCCTTCGAGTTGTTCGAAAGGTCCGTCACGTTGAGCGTCACGGTGAAGCTCCCGACCTTCGTGAACTTGTGCGTCACATTATACAGGCCGGTGCCGTTGAGCCAAGACGAGTCCCCCAGTCCGTCACCGAAGTGCCAGACATAGTACATCAGGGTGTTGTTGTCGATATTGTCGGTCGTCGCGTTCGCGTCGAACGTCGTGTTCTGCTGCTCGATGATGCTGCTCCCCCATGACTCGTTCTTGACGGAGAAGGTCACTGCTGGATCGGTCGTATCGTTGACATGGACCGTCAAGGTCGTGTTCTTGTAGTGGCCAATGACGTCCGTCACGTTCAGGGTGAGCGTGTACTCGCCCGCATCAGCGTACGAGAACGACACGTTCTTCTGATCGTCTTCCCAGGACACCTTCGAGCTCACGTTGCCCTCGCCGTAGAAGAACTGGAAGTAATCGATCAAGCCTTCCTCATCGCCGCTGGTGACCGCATCGTCTATCGAGTAGGTCGCATTGACCGTGATAATCTCGCTCTCGTTCACCCAGATCGAGTCGTCCACAACCAGGTGAGATTTCACACTCATGTCCGGGGTCGGGTCCCGAGCGTCGCAGATCACTGTAATCGTCGTCGAGTTGGTCATCGATGGGCCCGCGACATCCGTCAGCGTCAACGTGACCGTCCTGTTCGCAGCGCTGGTGTACGTGTGAGCGATCGTCACGTTCGATGTGGTCACCGAGGTAGCATCTCCGAAGTTCCATGTGTAGATCAATGGGTTTCCGTTCGGATCCAGCGAGTCGCTAGCAGTGAAGTTCACGGACTCCCCTACCCTGACAATGTACTTGATCACGACGCCGGTCGCATTCTCGACTGCATATGCGTAGTCCGTGTCGATGATCTCTACGGCCGCTCCGGCCTCCGGTTTCATTGACTCCTGGATCTGGAGCGAGACAGCCTCTCTGTTGCCCGCGATGTACTCCTCAGGGTCGAGCGTGATAGTCAGGTACCCGGCAACAGCGGTGTGCAGGCTCGTGTTGTGAACCAGCTCATAGCTGTTGGGCAGCGAGACCACGTATGTGTAGTTCGCCATGGAGGTGTCGTACTTGGCGTATGCCGTTCCGTTATACATCGACATCCCGACCTGGATGTTGCTGACAGAGACGAAGTTGGCAGTGTACGAGTATGTGATTGCGTTCTGGATACTGACCGGCCCTAATGTGAGCCCGGCCAGAGGCGCGATCGAAACGGACGCCGCCTGAGACTTGTAGGCGGTGGCGTTGAACATCAGCAGCCTTGAGCTGGTGACGTATTCCGTCCCCGCACTCGTGATCTTTGCGACGAAGTTGTCTATCTCAGTCTGGTCAAGGTCGGCATCCGGTACTGCGGAGTTGAGGTCGATCTGCATCCTGAGGCTGCCCACATCCGAGTAGGGCAGGCCGTTGTAGGGCTCGTCATATGACCATGCAGTGTCCGATGCGAGAGCGAACGAGTTCATGTCCGCACCGAACGTCAACGCTACCTCCTCGAGCCTCTGGGTCTGGTTCTCCAGCCTGAAGTCGTCGTTGGAGTAGCCAATGTCCGTCGGTTCGATCGTTATGGTCTCCATCCTCGAGTCGCCATTGTCCGCATCCACGCACAACAGGTAAGTTCCCGCATACGCGTCAAAGGCGAAGTTGGAACCGCCCGTGTCGCTCTTCATGAGCCGCTTGATCATCGGTATGGTCGGGTCCGTGTTGAGCAGATACGCGACTACGTTCTCGAGTAGCTCGGAGCCGTCCCAGTTCCTCACATATGCGCCCACGCGCTTCGACGCAGAGAGGGTGACAGTGATCGAATCAGAGCCGGTCACATTGACCCACTGGTAGACCGTCTCCTTCTGAGGAGCGGAGACATAGAGTATGAAGTTCATCGGATAGTTGGTCTTGAACATCGGCACATGGCACATGCCTGTGTCGTTCGCGGCGTCCGATGAGACCGTCTCCCTCATCGTAACGTTATAGAACCCAGCAACGGCATCTGTGATGTGCTCGCCATCTGAGTCTATGACCTCGACTGTGTACTGGTATATCTTCGCAGGGAACGGGACGAGCCTGACAGTCTGAGTCACATAGCCCGCGAGGGACTCATATCTGAACTCCTTCGCGTTCATGACATCGTAGTAGTTGGTTGCGGTCACGTCCACCTTGTAGTATCCTGAGGGCACATTGAGCGCCCGGTACAGTCCTGAGGAGTACAACGAGGCTGTGTATACCTCCCCGGTGTGAACGTTGGTCAGGTTGACTTTGGCGGTGTTGACTGGCACGACATTGACGTCTTCTACGGGTACTCTTATCTCGCCTGGCTGCATCGTCTGACCTTCGATCGATCCGGGCAGAACGACCAATGCTGATAGAGCAATGACCAGGGCCAAAAAGACGGTCGATAGCTTGCTCAATGCATCTTTCATCATTCGATTGTCCCCCCATCTCTCAGGAATCAGAACCATGACCCCTTCTGAGAAAGGTACTCCGGCGAATAGATTGCCCCTTTATAAGCTTTAGGTATGCGCCCTGACCTGCTCCAAACTAGCCAGCATGCCGAAAAGGCATCTTGCCCAATAACGGGCTCAGGTCACTATCTTCTTGATCTGCCCCGTCTCGATGGCTCTCCGGACCTCCGCTGCCAGCCTCCTGCCTGTGCTCATGTTTGTACGCCAGGTGGTGTTACCGTACGGGTGCCCCACCCACATGTGCACGTTCGTCCCTCCGCCGACCCTAGGCGCGACATCGTAGATGTAGAACTTGAGGTCCTTATCGACGCATGTCTGAAGGCAGAACGGCCCGATTATCCCCGGTGGGTAGTGCTCCTGAGTAGCCTTCACGTACTTCTCCGCTAGATCGAACGCCCCTTCGATGAGCGACTCTCGCATGGTCGCCGAGTTGTGCCCGCAGACCGTGTACTCAGGCGTTGCCTGCGCACCGAGCAAGGTCATCTGCTGCGGGGCGGGCAGGCGGACATGGCCGTCCAAGGATGTCTCGAACCTCCAGTCTACCCCCAGCAGCTCTATCCGCTCCATCTTGTTCTCGAGCGGGGAGTAGAAGAAGTCAAGGTTGAACACTGGCCCGATCACATACTCCTCGATCCTAGCGCTCCCGAGGTCCTCCTCGGTTATCACGTTGTTGTAGATGAGCGCCCTGGACTTCTCCCTGAACTCCTTGTACGACGCTGCCGTGAAGAAGCCCCTCTCGAGCTTCTTCAGCTTATGATGTAGCTTGACTATCACGAGCCCGTCGATCCCACTGGGATCAGTGATCTTCTTGGGGAACGGAAGCCCGGCTTTCTCGAGCAGCCAGTAGTAGTCCTTCTCCTCACCTCTCTCCTCGCTCCTGAGCAGGCTCCTGGTCCCCACCAACGGGACCTCGAACTGGTCCTCGATCTCCTTGAGGTCCACATAAGAAGTGAACGACCTGTTGGGAACGAACAGAACATTCTCCTTCCGGAGGCGTTCTTGGAACTTGGGCTCCATCATCTCCTTGAACTTCTTCAGGGTCCAGCACTCGTCCACTACCCCCCTGACGGCCCTGCCTTTGTCGTCCCTCTGGCATTTGAAGTATCTGGAATAGGTCTTGTCCCTGCCTTCCTGGCATACCCCGAGCGTCCGGAAACCCTCTTCGACCGCGCCGTCGCATACGTCAAGGGCGGAGTGAGACGCTACCATGCCGAGCTTCGCTTTCTTCAGATTGTAGCTCTCGACCGCCTTGAAAATCCTCTCCCTGTCGATCAACCGATCATCCCCCAATGAAGTGCATCAATCGCGGGTTGAGCGAGTCATCGGGTTCTCGATATATCTATCTTGAGGGAGGCGTTATTGCGATCTCATCCAGCCGTATCGCGAGCTGGGAGTAGGTCGTCTTGAACCCGAACTTCTCGTAGAGCGCTTTCGCCCTTGGATAGCTTGTGTGCAGATACACGGAGGACACCTTCCCGGAGAGAGAGGTTAGGGCGGCTCTCATCAGGTCTCCGCCCAGCCCTTCGCCCTGCCGGGCAGGAGTCACGTAAATATCGTATATGAGCCCGGTGTCGCCCTCGATTCGCGCTATCACGAACCCTCCCTCCACGAGGAATATCGAGCACCACTTCTCGGAAAGGAACTTGCGCAGCCTGAGCATGGACTGCAGTCTACTCTCATCATAGTATTCTGAAAACAGAGATACTGCCGCTTTCTTGTTCCTACTAGAGACCGGCTCCGCCGAATGCTCGTACCCTCGCGGCCGGTCGGAGACCAAACGCCACATCGTGGTCGGGTCGTAATGTCTGATGAACCGTCCGAGGTCGGTCGAGAAGACCGCCCAGGACTTGTTCGCAGTGACCAGGAATCTCACGAGGCACTCCGCGGCCTCGAACATGTCGTCCGTCTGCGAGGCTATCAGGAACCCCTGCCGCCTCTCACCTTCAGATACGATCCTGGCGGTCTCACCATCGTCCGTGTAAAATGCCCAGGCCTGCCTGTCCCCAAGATTGGCGCAGATTCCAGACATGTTGCTCGTGCCTGTCAAGTCTGGCTTTCCGCCTTTGTCGTCCATCAGCGTCTCGTCGATGGGGACGTCGTAGGTAGTGACCATGTTACATTGGCGCGGCAATCTGCTATCGACCGCCTTCTGCACGACCCAGCCTCTTTCTGCAAGAACTTTCGATAGCAGGCGCTTTCTGTTGTCCTGCAGGAGGATTTTCGAGAGTCTTCTTTCGACTAGCTCTTCGCTGAGACGCTTGGACGATTCAGCGGAGAGCTTGAGCGATCTAGGCGACTGTCTCAGGAAGCCCCGGGCAACCCCTTCTCTCAGGGTCATCAGCTCCAGAGAAAGCGCGCCCTCAGGACCCTTGATGACGATGACGTCTCCCCTCGCGTCGCCCTCGCTCACGTTCCCAGCTTCCGTCCCGGGTTGGTGGCCTCAGAAGAAGTAGAAGCCAACACCACAGTCAACAGCGCACTTGGCCATTGCCTCCAGCCTATTCAGGGTGCCCTCGATCCGACGAGCGATCATCTTGCTCTCGCCCGGAGCCTTCTCCCGGAGCACCTTGACCTCCTCCAGCAGCTTCTTTGCGTCTTGCGGAGTGAAGACTCTCTTCTGCGAGGCGTACTCGTCGACCTTTGGAAGGAACGCGAGGCCGTACTTCTTCGCGAGCTCTGGAACCGGGGATCCGGAGGGGCCGAAGTTCCCCACGCACCCCTTCTTGTTGTCCCATGACAGCCCGCACTTGGCGCACGTGGCGTACATGTCCTCGAACTCAACGAGGTCCCACTCGGTGATCGCGTCCTCTTTCCTGGCCGCAGCAACCACGGCGTTCTTCTTCGCCTCAGGAACCTTCTCCATCAGGATCCATCCGGTCTTGACATCCTTTGTGAAAGGCGCGAGGACCTTCTGGTCGGCGCCATCCTTGATCTTCTCGAGATGTATGGTGTCCCCTTCGGGCTTCAGCCGGTACTTCTTCAGCAACTCCTCCAGCTTCGGCTTCCCCATTTTGGCCTCGGCCGCCCTCAGGTCGATAATCCTGTCGGTCTCGACCAAGGGCTCCCATTGGCCAGGGTTCGGCAGGTACACCTTGGCGATCATCATCTTCTTCGTCCTGCACAAGGCCTTCTCTGATTCCAGCTCGGTTATTGCCATGTTTAGACCCATCAAGCCACCTTCTGACGGCACATGAAGGATGCGAGAGGGCAATAATAGTTTTCGGACGAACCTATATCGGGAGCGCGGCGCGCGTGCGCGCATTACGGAATCCGTACGTGTTCCTGTGTCTTTTGGACAGGTTTATCAAAGAACCCATTCAAACTCTCGATACCGTTAACTCCGAGTTCCATGTTCTCCCCGGATGAAACGGAAGCAGCCCACAGGTGCAGCGCAAGCACTTGCGAGCGCGACCGTCAGGAGGGGGAAATGTGACCCGGGCTAGCATGAGCGTGCTTTCGAGGAACGACATCCAGAACGTCCACGACGTTTCGCTGAGAATGCTCGCGGAGGTGGGCGTAAGGATAGAGAGCCTGTCTGTTCTGGAGATGCTGGAGAAAGGAGGCGCCGAGATTGTCCCCGAAAAGCAGCTCGCTTACTTGGACGAGAGAATGATCACTGATGCGCTCGGCTCCGCCCCTAAGAAGGTCAGGATTTGCTCTCGCAACGGGACGGATTTCACGATACCCACGGAGGGCGTGCAGCTCGTGTCAACGGACGGACAGCCTGCAGCTGTGCTCGACATCTCATCAGGCAAGAAGAGGCCCTCCCTGCTCAGGGACGTGATAGACCTCTGCGTCATCGCCGACGCCATGCCAGAGGTGAACTTCATCTGGCCTCCGGTCGTGGCCACGGACATGCCCCCTGACAAATCGGCCATGTACGAATTCCTGGCGTCAATAGCATACTCGGGCAAGCACATCCAGCATGGCGCTGCTGATACCGAGGAAGCTAACTTCGAAATCGACATCTGCACTGCGATCCTAGGCTCGAAGGAGGCGCTCAGGGAAAGGCCCATATTCTCGATCGTCTGCACTCCAATATCACCAATGAGATACGACCAGGGAGAGATTGAAGCTCTCGTCGTCCTAGCTAGGGCCGGCATTCCAGTCGTCCACCTATCCATGGCAATCGCGGGCGCGGTGACCCCAGTGTCGTTGGCTGGATCGCTCGCGGTCATCAATGCCGAGAACCTCTGCGGGATCACGATGTCCCAGCTCGCGAGTCGAGGAGCGCCTGTGATATACTCGTCCTTCTCCGGCGTGAGCGACCTGAGGACGGGCGTGTTCCTGTGCGGCACGCCGGAAGCCGTGCTGCTGGACACGGCCGCAATCGATATGGCGAAGCACTACGGCCTTCCGTCCTGCGCTGGAGGGCCTGCAAATGTTGCCAGGTCTTTCTCGGTAGAGGCGGGGTACCAGACCGCAATGACTGCGATGGGATCCATGCTCACCGGCGCGGACCTGATGGTCGGCCTGGGGGAGCTCGAGAGAGCAGGCACGGTCTCCGCGGAGAAGCTTGTGATGGACTGCGAGCTATATCGCTGGCTCAGGAGGCTGAGGAACGGTATCGAGGTGAATGGTGAGTCGCTAGCATTCGACGCCGTCAAGCGCCAGGGGCCGGGAGGTACGTTCCTCTCGGACCCGCACACCCTGAGATTCATGCGGAAAGACCTGATGATACCTCAGATAACTGCCACGCACATGCCCGGAGAACCAGACTTCAGCATGGACGAGCTCCTCGGCTATTCAAAGAAACGCGTCAAGGATATTCTAGCGACGCACAAGCCTCCTCTGTTCGATTCGGAAACCGCAAGGAAGATCGGAGAGGTTGCGAAGAAGTACGGGATTCTGATGCCTGATGGCGCTCAGATATTCCAGCATGCGTGAGCTAGACTCTGCGCTTGAATAGCTTTTCAAGATCGGCAGGGGAGAGCACGATCATCGTCGGCCTCCCATGCTCGCACGTGTAGGGGCTTTTCGTGCTCATGAGATCCGCGACGAGCTTGCGCATCTGCCCTTCGGACAGGGGCTCGCCAGCCCTGATGGCGGTGTGGCACGCAACCCTCCAGATGATCTCCAGCCCGAGTTGCTTCTGAGGAGCAATGTGGGCGAGGTCGCCGAGGATGTTTCTGAGAGCCGTCTCGCCCTGGGCCACGCCCATGACCGTCGGGATCGACCTGAGCGCGTACGAGTCTCCTCCCCAAGGCTCAGCGGAGAACCCGGCCTTCTCAAGCACTTCCCGGTTCTCCTCCAAGACCCTGGACTCCGACGATGTGAGGCGAACGATGAGTGGAGTGAGCAGCTTCTGTGATACCTCCTTGCCCGATTCGAGTGATTCCAGAACGCTCTCGTAGACTACTCGTTCAGAGGCTGCATGCTGGTCCACAAGCAGGAGATTGCCCCTCGACTCCGCCAGTATGTATGTGTTCATGATCTGAGCGAGCGGCACTATGAAGGGGTGCTCTTCCTCAGCTCCTTGCTCCCGAACGCTGAGTGTCGCCTGGACCCCTTTGATCGCTTCTGCAATGGGTATGCCAGGCACGGGTTCGAACGTCTCCGCGAACTTCATGAGGTCGTACTTGAACGACAAATCGGATTTCTCGAGCGCGCTCGATATGCTCCTCCTTACGACGTCCATGACTCTCAGCTCGTCATCGAACCTGACCTCGCGCTTCGTAGGATGCACGTTGACGTCAACCGCCGAACCGTCGACGAATATCCTGACGACGCCCATCGGGTACCTGTCCTTCATCAGCCGAGATCCGAATGCGCTGACGACCGAGGAAACGAGCTTCTGGCTCCTCACTGGCCTGTCGTTCACGAACAGTCTCAAATCCGCCGGGGACGAACGCGTGTTCTCGAGTCTCGCGAGATATGACTCTGCTAATATCCCGCTGTCGTTCATTGAACCGAACAGAGCGTTCTCTGCGACCTTGGGTCCGAACGCGATAGCCAATGAGCCGTTCATACCCTCGGCCGCAACGTGCACGATCTCCGTGTTCCCGTCAGGCTTGAACGAGAAAGACAGGCCCGGCCTGCACAACAGAAAATCGACCAACACTTCCCTGCAGTGGGCATGCTCCACGTTCCTGCCCTTCATTGACTTCCTGCGAGCGGGCAGGTTGCAGAACAACTCCTCTACACGTATCTCAGTACCTGGAGGACAACCGGCAGGTGATACGGGCAGCATCTTCCCTGCCTCGACCCTGACCTCAATTCCTTGATCCGATCCGTGTTCCCGGGTCAGCAGCACGACCTTGGACACCGCTGCTATGGAGGCCAGAGCCTCTCCCCTGAAACCGTACGAAGAGAGCTTCGAGAGGTCTTCGATGCCTGCTATCTTGCTCGTCGCGTGCCTTCCGAAGGCGGCCTGGGCGTCCTCCTCGGACATGCCGCAGCCGTCGTCCCGCACGGATATGAGCTTCCTGCCACCGTCCTCCAAGGAAACGGTTATCGATGTCGCCCCTGCGTCAAGGGAGTTCTCAATCAACTCCTTGACCACGGATGCTGGGCGTTCTACCACCTCTCCAGCTGCGATCTTGTCAACGGTCGCCTGGTCGAGGACGCGTATCTTACCCATGGCTAGCCCCCGAGCCTCTTCTTCATCTCGCTCAGCTTCAGGTATGCTTCCATCGGGGACATCTTCGCGAGGTTGAGCTTCTTCAGCTCCTTCTCGAGCTCCGCTATCCTCGGCTCCTCTTCCGATGGCGTAATCAGTGACTGCCTCTGCGCGCGCTTCCCCGCCTTAACCTCTAGCACGTTCTCTTCCTCGATCGTGCTCAGGACCTGCTCAGCCCTGGATACGACTTCGTGAGGAACGCCCGCGAGCCTGGCCACCTGGATGCCGTAGCTCTTGCTCGCCTTGCCCGGGACGACCTTTCTGAGAAACACGACCTCCTTTCCCTGCTCCTTGACGGCCATCGAATAGTTCTTGACTCCTTCGAGAGACTCAGCGAGCTCGGTCAGATGGTGATAGTGGGTGGCGAAAAGCGTCTTCCCACCGACCTTCGAATGATCATACAGATGCTCGGAGACTGCCCACGCGATTGCGAGCCCGTCGAACGTGCTAGTTCCTCGGCCGACCTCGTCCAACAATATCAGGCTGCGCTTGGTCGCGCTGTTAAGTATGTTAGCCAGCTCCGTCATCTCGACCATGAAAGTCGACTGGCCCCGCGCGAGATCGTCGAACGCCCCGACTCTGGTGAACACCCGGTCCACGAGCCCGATTCTGGCCTCCGATGCTGGTACGAAAGAACCTGCCTGAGCCATGATGACGATGTCCGCGACCTGTCTCAGGTAGGTCGATTTCCCCGCCATGTTCGGTCCCGTGAGGATCATCAATCTGTTCAGGTTCGTATCGAGGTACGCGTCGTTCGGCACAAAGCCTCCTCTGAGCACGCGCTCCACGACCGGGTGCCTGCCATCCTTGATGATGATAGTATCCGAATCGTTCACTTCAGGGCGAGCGTATCTGTAAGTGACTGCGGCGTCCGCGAACGACCGCAGGACATCCACTTCCGCGATCGCCTTAGCGATTTCCCTGATCGCGTCTCCGTGCTTTGCCACCTCTTCTCGGACCCTGTTGAAGGCATCGTATTCGATAGAGAACGAGCGCTCCTGGGCAGTTAGCACCAGCCGCTCCTTCTCCTTCAGCTCGGGCGTCACGTACCGCTCCCCGCCTGCGACCGTCTGCCTGCGCTCGTAGTCCGGTGGCACGTTCCTGACGTTCGACTTCGAGACCTCGATGTAGTATCCGAACACGCTATTGAAACCCAGCTTGAGGTTCTTTATGCCGGTCCGCCTGCGCTCGGACTCCTCGAGCCCAGCTATCCATTCCTTGCCTTCCTTCGAGGTCCGCCTGAGCTCGTCTAACGCGGGGTCAAATCCGTCCTTTATCAGCCCGCCTTCCTTCAGAGCTACAGGCGGATCGTCTGCGATTGCCTTGCCAATAAGGGAGGATACTGCCGACACGTCAGCCGTGCTTTCGGGGATGCTGCGAAGGGATTTCGATGAGCAAGTCCTGATCGATTCGTACAGGCCTGGAAGCGCATCGAGACACGCCTTGATTGAGAGGAGCTCTCTCGCGTTCGCGCTCCCGTAGATCACGCGCGCGATCAGCCGCTCGAGGTCGCGGACTTGGCCCAGCGAATCCGCGAGATCGGTCCGAAGGACAGTCTTCGACACGAGCTCCTCGACTGAGTCGAGCCTTTCATTGATCGCATTCGCGTCCATCAGCGGCTCCATGAGCCACTTCTTGAGCAGACGTGCGCCCATCGGCGTCATGGTCTTGTCTAGCACCGAGACAAGGGTGTTGTCCGTCCTTCCATCCCTGACGTTCTTCACGACCTCCAAGTTCCTGAGGGTCGTTTGATCGAGTACCAGTTTGTCGGAGACCGAGAAGAACCGAGGCGGAGAAAGGAAACCCAGATCCCGCTTCTGAGTGGATTCGAGATATCTTAGAATCGCGCCCGCGCTTGACACTGCTAGCGGTCTATCTCCGAGTCCCAGGCCGTCAATAGACTGCACGTGGAAGTGCCTCTTGATCTGCGACTCCGAAGCCTCTCTGATAAATGAGACTTCGTCCGCGGGAGTCATGATCGCGCCCGCCAACGCAAACTCCTCCTCCAGTCGCTTGGAGCTGAAACCTCTGGGATGGAGCACTTCTTTGGGGGACCTCTGGCTGAACTCGGCGAGGACCCTGATCTCAGCGTCCTCACCCTCAATCTGAGTCGTCACGAACTCGCCGGTGGATATGTCCGCGAACGACAGGCCGTACCCTTCCCCGGACCCGAGTATGGACATGAGGTAGTTGTTCGAACGGCTGTCCAATGCAGGGCCCTCTAGAACAGTTCCGGGGGTGACTATCCTGACTACATCCCTGTCTACAAGGCCTTTGGCGAGCTTCGGATCCTCCAGCTGCTCGCATATGGCCACCTTGTACCCCTTGCTCAGAAGCTTCGGGAGGTAGGAGTCGAGCGCGTGCCAAGGGACGCCGCACAGCGGAATCTTCTCCTTCTTTCCCTTGTCCCTGGAGGTGAGCGTTATCTCGAGTTCCTTCGAGCCGATGACGGCGTCCTCACCGAACATCTCGTAGAAGTCACCCAGGCGGAACAATAGGAGGCAGTCCCTGTGCTCGTCCTTGATTCGGAAATACTGCTCCATAAGCGGCGTGGTAGCCTTGGCCACTGCCTTGCTCCCCCGACGGAAAAAGACGGGGCTGCATATTTCTAGTTATGGTCAGGGTGCTCTGAGGTGTGCGCGCCAACCCGGCAGTCCACCCTCAGGTTTATCTGCGGCGGAAATCAATCTTCCATGCCCATCGGCTAGGCGGATCGGCCTGAACCGAACAGTGGCACATGGGGAATGGCGGAGAGAGCGGGGAACATATGGCTGGTTCTGAACAACGATCTAGCCTGTGGGACGGATATGGCTCACCGGAATTCAAGGCCGAGGACGAGCCTGAGGCAGTCGATTGGAACAACATCAAACCGGAGAACATGCCAAGAGGGCTGCCTCTAGTCAGGCTTTGCCTGAGCAATGTCCTGAAAGACATGGAAATAGTCGGGTTCCAGGCGATTTCGCTTTTTGTCTCACTGGCGTTTCTTGGACTCTATCTCACCTGGGTGCTTCCAACAGAAGACTGGGAGACTACTGCTACGATCTTGGGGAACCCGATTGCCATCCTGATTCTGTACCCATACTTCATCGTGGCCGTTATGATAGTGACCTACTTCAGGGTGGCCTGTGTCGGAGTAGCCACAATGAGGCTGCAAGGTAAGAACCCGACATTCCGGGATGGTCTGAGGATTGCGAACAGCCGGCTGTTCGCTGTCATAGAGTGGGCTTTCATTTCAGCCTCGGTAGGGATTGTCTTCGCGTTTCTGAAGAGGTCGAAGAACCCAGGGGCGAAACTCGTAGGAACTGCCGGAGAGATAGGATGGGCCGTTGCGAACTACTTCATCGTCCCAGTCATGATATTTGAGCGCATAGGCCCGATCGATGCAATACACGAGAGCGCTTCGTTGGTCAGGCGCACTTGGAAGACCGCCCTCGTCGGCAACTTCGGGATGTCAACCGTCTTCTTCGTGCTCGCGCTGCCCTCGTTCCTCGTGCTGGCCATAACCGCATCCCAAGGAGCCCTCTGGGTTGGCATCGGATTCTTCATCACATACTTGCTGATTCTGAGCGTGTTTTCAGGCGCCTCGCACACTGTGCTCCTATCTGCGCTGTACTTGATCGCTACCGGTGGGAAGCCAAAGGACTTCGCCGCATACCCAGACGTGAAGGAGTCACTCTCTTTCGTGGATTCATGGAGGCGAAGCCAGAAGCAAAGGGATGAGGAACTCGAGCTTGAGCAGAGACGTGATTCTCTTCTGATGCGCGTTAGACATTAGGGTGACAAGCGCAGAAGGGTCGACGTAGCACAAGTTGATAAGCGCCGGAAGGATACTCAGACCGCAGAGAGGGCCTCGCATTGTCATGCTTCGACCAGGTGCTGGTCTATACGGACGGCGCGTCCAGGGGGAACCCCGGCCCGGCCGCCATAGGCTATGCGATTTTCGACGCTTCGGGGCATCTTCTTGAGAAGGGTTCCAAGACTGTTGGCAAGCGAACCAACAACGAGGCTGAGTATGAGGCGCTCATCTGGGCGCTAGAGAAGACGGCTAGGGTCTGCAGAGGTTCCGTCAAGGCGCATTCCGACAGCGAGCTGATGGTCAGGCAGATAAACCGCGAGTACAGAATCACGAAGGAGCACATGGCGGCGTACGCCAAGACGGTAGCCGCTTTGGCTAGACCCTTCAAGACCTTCTCGATAGTCCATGTGCCCAGAGAAGACCCGAAAGTGCAGCTCGTGGACGAGCTGGTCAACAAAGCCTTGGACGAGGCTGGGCACTGAACCTTGGGAGAAGAGTAGCCCCGGGAGGATTCGAACCTCCGTCGCAAGATCTCTCCTTGCGAGAGCAATCCAGAGTCTCGCATGATTGACCGCTACACTACGGGGCTTCGTATGCGGAAATGGCTATTCAGGTTCGTGTATATAAGAGATTATGAGATGGGAAAGGCGACGCGTCGAGCCTACTTGTGGAGTTTGTCAATTGCCCTAACCATCTGGTCGAACACGCCGTCGATGCCCTTCGAGCCGTCGATATCGACCAGGTTCCCCTTCTTCTTGAAGTGCTCTACTAGCGGAGCGGTCTGTTCTGAGTAGACCTTCAGCCTCCTGCGAACCGTCTCCTCCTTGTCGTCTTCCCTCTGAACAAGCTGCGCATTGTCCTTGTCGCACACACCTTGTTTCTTGGGCGGGTTGAATTTCACATGATATACCGCGGCGCACTTCGGGCATATCCTCCTGCCAACTGCCCGCTCCACTAGCGCTTCATGATCGACGACGATATTCAGCACCAAGTCGACTTGGGACATCTTGTCAAGCTCGCGTGCCTGGTCCATGGTCCTGGGGAACCCATCGAGGAGATACCCGTTCTTGCAGTCAGGCTTGGACACGCGGTCCCTTATCAGCTGGACAATCAGATCATCCGGGCCGAGCTTGCCGGTGTCGAGATAGGACTTGATCTTGACGCCGAGAGGGGTCTTCTTGGCGACCGCTTCTCTGAGTAGGTCGCCCGTGGCGACCTGGGGTATGCCGTATTTCTTCGAGAGCCTCTGCGCCTGGGTGCCCTTGCCCGCACTCGGCGGGCCGAAGATAATCAGCTTCATCATCTTATCGAACGGAACGATTAGGGAAGACGTACTTATTGGTTCCCGAGCAAAGCCGAGGCTGTTCAGTTTATGAGAGAGATGAAGAACTTCAGACGCAGCTCGATGTAGTAGTGCTCGGGCAGCCCGAATATCAAAGGACTGATCTGCCCCCTCATCTCCTCCTCGGGCGCGTCTCCTCCCCATGAGGCGATGTAGTAACCGTCGTACTGCTTGTTCCAGACGGTGTCATTGTCCACATGGACCAGGCTGATGTTGACATCGCTGTTTCGCAACTGCATCGAATCCGTTTCCGGCTGCCAGGACAGCTCCAGGTACAGGTCATGCCTCTCGAGTGGGTCTCCCAGCCCGACATCGAGAGCGAGAGAAAGGTGGACCTGTTCCTTGGTGGACAAATGGTCCGGGGACACGCTGACATTGTACGATGCCGTGAACTCGAACCCTCCGTGGGACTGCCCGGAATCGCTGATGAACATGCTCCCGTCCATGAACGACACATTCCACCCAGTGGCTGGCTCGAAGCTGCCTCTGGCCGTGAGCACAGCGGCGAAAACAACCGCGAGTATCGTCCCCGAGAAGATGACCTTGCTCGTCTTGTCCATCGCTGGCCTAATCGTCGCCCGACCGGGATAAATGTAACGACCTGAATCGTATGTGAAAATCATTTTATCCAGCCGCCACGTTAGCCGTCTGGGGTAATCATGAAGAAGGTCGTCTTGGAGGAGCTTGAGAAGATCGTAGGCAAGGATAGGATGTCCACCAAATCGGCGGACCTGTACGTCTACGGCTTCGACGCGTCGATTCACCACAAGACCCCCGACGTCGTCGTCAGGGTTCTCAACACGAAAGAGGTCTCCGAGATTGTCAAGCTCGCCAATAGGACCAGAACCCCAGTCGTACCCAGGGGAGCCGGCACTGCGATGTGCGGGCACACGGTTCCCCTCAAGGGAGGCATCATACTCGACCTCACGGCGATGAACAAGATCAAGGAGGTCAGGGTCGAGGATCTGTATTGCGTCGTAGAGCCCGGCGTGATTTACGACAAGCTCAATGAAGTGCTTGGCGCCAAAGGCTTCTGGTTCCCCACGACTCCTGGAAGCGGTGAAGCGTGCACGATCGGAGGGATGGTCGTCACGAACGCCTCCGGCATGAGGGCGATCAAGTACGGGGCGACAAGGGACTATGTCCTCGGACTGGAGGTGGTACTTCCGACGGGCGACATAATACACACAGGCACGAGAACCCTGAAGAACTCCTCAGGGTACCAGATCGACAGGCTCATGGTCGGGAGCGAGGGCACGCTGGGAGTGGTCACCGAGATAACCCTCAAGTTGGCCTTCAAGCCCAAGGCATCCGCGATGACACTCGCTGCATTCAACTCACTGCACGACGCCGGCAGGTGCGTCTCCGCGATCATCGCGAAGCCGCTCATGCCGTCCGCGATAGAGCTGATGGACTCGGTCTGCATCAAGGCGGTCAACAAGTGCATGAACGTCGGCCTCCCCGATTGCGAGGCGATATGCATGATCGAGGTGGACGGGCATCCGACCGCTGTCGATGACGAGCTCAAGATAGTCGAGGAGATATGCAAGCAGACGGGAGCCATCTCGACCGAGGCGACGAAGGACAAGAAGAAGATCGACTACTGGACATATGCCAGGAAAGCCATCATGCCGTCCCTGAGCAGGTATGGGGAGAAGTACGTGTCCGTCGCGCTCGCGGATGACATGTCCGTCCCGATCTCGAAGATACCGGAAGCGGTCGTAGCCTTCCAGAAGATCGCCTCAGACAACGGTGTAATCGTGGGCACGTACGGCCATTCCGCAGATGGTAACCTGCACACGAAGATGCTCGTCGAGCCCTACTCGAAGGAGAGCTGGCTGGCAGGCGAGAAGGCGGTCGGGCAGATCTACGACAAGGTCCTCGAGCTCGGGGGAACGGTCACGGGCGAACACGGCGTCTCGATCACGAAAGCGCCTTACATGAAGAAGGAACGGGCGGACTCGCTCGAGACCATGCGGGCGATAAAGAAGGCTCTGGACCCGAAGAACATAATGAACCCGGGCAAGATGTTCGACTGGGAGGGCAGTATCATCCAGCACCTGAGGTATCCCGCGTTCCTGGAGCAGCCGACAGAGTGCACTCCCCAGTGCCCGAAGTAGAGCCTGGTCGGACGCAACTTATTTAGAGCGTCGGGGCATAGCATCGGCCCGTGGAGCCCAGACATCACTCGACGCACACCGCGCTCTACTGGTGCGACAGGTGCAATGTCCCGCTAATAGGAAGGACCTGCGGGAGATGTTCTCAGAACGGAAGAGAGGTCGAGCTTGCGCCCCCTGGGGACGTAAGGCTGGCGCTCGAAGGGAGCAAGCGCAGGCTGAGGTACCTGTTCCTCAGGCAGTTCGGGGTGCAGCAGCTCGTCCCTGACATATGCGTCCTGAACAAGACTTCGGGAGAGGACCGCTCGGACGAGATCATAATCGAAGGAAGGAGAGTCGCGCTCCTGTCATACGACCTCGAGAAGAGGGATTACTGGCTCACGCTGAGAATCGACGGCGCGAGAATGATGGTCAGGGCGAACCCGAAGAAGCTGATAGTCCTCTCGAAGGCTGAAGGGCATCTCAAGGGCAAGTACCTCCCGCCCGACGCGATCGAATCCTTCGACCGGGGGATTGAGGCCGGAGACGAAGTGATAATCCAGATGGGCAAGTTCGTCGGGTGCGGCTCAGCGAAGGTCGGCGCGAACGAGTTGAGGAGCTCGGACAAGGGAGTGAAGGTCAGGGACTTCACGCAGGCAGGGCCCCTGTACCCTGGCAGAAAAGCCTGGACGAAGGACCTCATCAAAGCCAATGCGCCGCACCTGGCAGCCAAGAAGGCCAGGGCAGAGCACGAGCTCCGGGACGCCATGAGGTCAAGGCCTCTCCCAGTGACCGTCTCGTTCAGCGGCGGAAAGGACAGCCTCGTGGTCCTCGATGTCGTCGCATCAGTCACCAAGGATTTCTCCACGATATTCATTGATACAGGTCTCGAGCATCCGGCCACTCGCGAGTACGTGAAGGGCTTCTCAAGCAGGAATGGCCTCAGACTGCTAACTGCAGACGCACACGACGCGTTCGATGACAACTTCGGAGCTTTCGGACCGCCGGCCAAGGATTTCAGATGGTGCTGCAAGGTGTGCAAACTCGCGCCCGCCTCGGAGCTGATCGAGAAGCAGTTCCCCCGAGGCACACTCACGGTCGAGGGGAACCGGAGGCTGGAGTCCTTCTCGAGGGCGAGGACGGAACTGTTGGAAGAGAACCCGTTCGTCCCGGGCCAGGTCATCGTCAACCCGATAAGGGATTGGACCGCACTGGACGTTTGGCTCTACATCATCTGGAGGAAGCTGGAATACAACAGGCTCTACGATGAGGACATAGAGAGGGTCGGGTGCTGGATGTGCCCTTCTTCGCTAGCGAGCGAGTGCGCGGAGATCTCCAGGCTCAGCCCCGAGCTCGCCAGGGCATGGGACGCGAAGCTCGATTCATGGGCGGAGGAGCACGGGCTCCCCAAGGAGTTCACCAAGTACGGCTTCTGGCGCTGGAAACAGCTCCCTCCCAAGATGAAGGGCCTTTCCGACAGGCTCGGGATAGAGGTCAAGCCCAGACGAGCGGACACCTTGAACCTCAGGGTCATCAAGGGAGTCAGCCCGTGCGTCGCTGGCGGGTACTCGATCGAGGCGCTGCTCGAGATGCCGGAATCGAAGGATCTCAAGCAGGTCGCCGAGCTTCTGAAGACCGTCGGAGATGTCAGGCTCGTCGAGGATTTCGGAGTCGCGATGGTCGAATCCAAGAAATCGAAGGCGAAGGTGTTCGCGGGTGGCCAGCTGTCAGTTGTCAGTCCCACACCTCAAGAAACCTCAGCCTTCTTCGACATGGTCGCGAGAGCCACGCTGCGGGCGAACTTGTGCACGAAATGCGGGATATGCACCAGGGCGTGCCCCACCGGGGCGATCACCCTGGGTGAATCCATAAGGGTGGATGAGAGGAAGTGCGACCTCTGCGGCAAGTGCGCTGACAGCTGTGTGGTCGCTCACTACTTCGACAAGCTTGCCGGGAGCGCAGCTAGCGGGCTGGCGCCATCGAAAAAGCGAAGAAAATGACGGGGAAGACTACTTCTCCTTGAGCTCTTTGGCGACCTTCAGAGTGCCGTCCTTTGCCTTCCTGGCTCCCTTCTTGCCCAGCTCGACCGCTTCCTTCACTGCAGGCTTGACCTCTCGAACGACGCTCTCGGTCACACGGACGCCCTTCTCCAGGACGGTCCCTGTCAGGGAGCCAACCTTGCCAAGGCCCCTGCCCATTACGCTCCGGCTCGGGCCAGCGCCGCAGGCGGGGCATACGGCCCCTTCTCCCATGGGTCTACCGCATCTCGAACATACTGCCATTGCAAATCTCCTCGGGTACCAAGCAATGACCTGCGCTATATAACTATCAGGATAGAGGTTATCAAGGTGTGAGCACTAAGGGCGAGAGGACATGGTCGATGTAGTTCAATTCGTGGCGGCAGCGGCCGGGTTCGCGCCCGCGCTCGCGCTCATGTTCTACACCCTCAGGGACTACACTTTCCCCAAGGTGAAGAAGCCGTTCTTCGACGATAGGAAGCTGTTCGCGTTCTTCGCCCTCGGCATAGTCCTGGGAATGGTCCTGTTCGCGTTCGAGGCCTGGGGACAGACCGTATCCGTCACGGAGACCTTCCTGCTGCTGGTCCTGGGCTTCGCGGCCATGGAGGAACTGCTCAAGCTGATCATCCTGAATTGGAGGAAGTTCCAGAGAAAAGTGGATACCGCATTCTACGGGCTGTCGATGGGCCTAGGCATCTCCGCGACCTTCGCGTTCGCCAACATATACTCTGCCGCGCTTGGGGTCGAGGACCTGCAATGGTACGAGCTCCTGGGCTTCTCGCTCCTGGGCGTCATGTTCGTGCCGCTCCACGGGGCCACGACGGCATTGATAGGCGTCGGGGTCGCGAGAGGAGAGGCTATGGGATACTTCGCCGAGGCCCTCCTGATCCACCTGAGCTTCGGCCTGCTCTACGAATCGTTCTTCCTCGCGTCGGACCTCGGCTCGCCCCTCGACACCCTCGGGGTGGTCGGGCTCGCGGCGGCTGCGATCATCGCAGCATACGGATACTTCAAGGTCCACACTCTGTCCCTTCCCGCGCTGGTCAGAGACGCTAAGAGGCTGGGAAGAAGCAAGTGAGGATCAAACGTACCTGAACTTGCCGTCCGCGGTCTCGTAAATCAGGTTGTGCTCCTTCAGCCGAGCGATGACGTCCTCGGGAGAATCCTTCCCCATGAGAGAGGTGATCTGCCTCACGTCTTCCAGCAAGAAGTCTCCTTTAAGCTCGGTAAGATGCAGGGCTATGATACGCATGCGCTCCATCGGATCCTTGATCGCCTTCGCCGACTCGGCCAGCTTCGAGTAAGGGTTCTTCTTGCCACGCCTCTTCTCGAGCTTGATCTTCTCCCCGCCAGCCAACTGCTCGTTCGCTTGCGCCACCGCATCCGCCAGTTCCAGGGGAGAGTCGGTAGTGAATTCGAATCGCGTCTTTGACAGGACGATCTCGCGCCCACACTGACAGCTCGTGGTCTTCTTCTTGGTCTCGACGCCCCTCGCCTTTCCGCACTTGGGGCAGACTATCACGCCGTACTTCATCGTAATCACTAGAACGATCTGAGCTCCTTCTCGAGCATCTTGAGCTCAGGCTCGGGAAGAATCAGCGGGCTTATTGGAACGAGCAGAGAGGAATCAGTGACCGCAATCTTGTCGTTGAGGTGCTGCACTAGTTTCAAAACCTTCGCGAACCCGTTCTGGGAGATGAGATATTCAATCCCCGACAGAAGGACCATGCAGCCGGTGTTCTCGGTGATGAACATCTTGACATCAGAGTAGATGAGCGCGATGTTCGCGGGATCCCTCGAGTAGGGCCTCTCCTGGTCCATGGACAGCCAAAGGAACGGGACTCCCTGCACGTCCCATCTCTCCTTCAGCTTCTCCGGGTAATCCCTGGTTATGCACAGGCACGGGACCCCGTGCTTGTAGGCGTCCACGAATATGTCGAACGATTGCTCGGGAAGCTCCTCCTTGATGAGGTACGAGCGACCAACTTCGAGGTTGTACTTCCTCGCGGACTCGACCTCCTGATGCTTGACAGGCCGGAACGTGTCCAGGACCTCGTAGACCTGCATGACGCACGCGAGATATCCCTGGCTCGCGCACTCCACCTCGTCCACTTCATACCTCTTCCCGGTCATTTGAGAGACCATGCCCGAGAGATACCCTCTCGCGAACTCGCAGGTCTTGCCCTCCCTCGCCTCGACTGACTCCTCGAGGTTTACGACCATCTCGCTCTCCTCCGAGGACTCCATCTTTATCCTGCTGAGCCCCGCCTCCATCCAAATGGGCTCGATGACTTCCTTGACCTCAGCGATGGAAGAGCACGATATGGAGTAGTTCTCAACGAGTGCCCTGCCGCATCTCTGCCCGTATCGGTACAGCATCAGTCTTGCCCTGTGGTCTCCCTCGACAATCTCGAGTTCTTCTCGAAGGTGCGACAGGGCCACTCCGGGCATCACGAAGAAGGGGATGGCCTTCACTGCTTCCCCTCCATGATCTTCGTCGAGATCCTCTGGAAAGCTTCCTCGACATTGAGGCCGGACTTCGCGCTCGTCTCAAGAACCTCGCATCCTAGAGAGGATGCGAACTCCTTCGCCTTCTCCGATGTGAACTTCTTCTCGAGGTCGGACTTGTTCGCGAGGATTATGACAGGCATTGCGCCCACGACCTTCCTGAAGCTCTCGAGCCAGGCGGTGAGCGAATCCAGTGTTTCTGGGCGGGTGAAGTCGCAGACCGCCAGCGCGCCGACTGCTCCACGATAGTACGCGGCGTGCAGGTTCTCCCAGTTCTTCTGCCCGAGAATGTCCCACACCATCAGGTCGATCTCCGCATCTTCCACTTTGACGGACCTCTTCGTGACCTTCGTCCCGAAGGACATGATGTACTTGTCGTCGAACGCGTCGTAGACGAACCTCCGTACGAGACTAGTCTTGCCGACGGCACCGTCTCCGAGAAGGCAGAGTTTGAGGATGTATTTTCGGGGGGGCATCCAGAACAACGAGTTAATGCCCGCATGGTTATTTAACTATTCAGACTTGGTCTCCGAAGTACGGCCGGGGGCGGAGTCAGTAGGTTCTTGTACCTGTGAATGAAGGCGCTGTCGTGGAGTACGGAAACCATTATGAGCATGTAAGTGCTTACTTGCATTGATGGCTCCCGCCAATAACCACAAGGAGGGCGACCCTGACTCTGCCAGAGAGAGGATCTTGGACGCAAGCCTCAGGATATTTGGCGAAAGGGGATTTTCGGGCGCCACAACGAAGGAGATAGCCAGAAGAGCGAAGGTGAACGAAGTCACCGTGTTCCGCCTCTTCAAGACGAAAAGAGCCCTCTTCAGCGCGGTGATGATGGAGCGTTCTCCTCTGATACAGGTCGAGAGCAGACTTCCATTCAACCCTACAGCCTCGATCGACGATCAAATATACGCCAACATGAGAACGGTCCTTGGGGTCCTGAGAGATAACAAGAGCATGTTCATGGTCATGCTGGGAGACGCATGGAGACATCCGAAGAGCAGGATGATGCTCTACGACATCGCGATCAAGAGAGGCCTGGAGTTCGTTACTGAGTTCATCAAAGCACAAATGGATGCGGGCAGGATCAGAAAGACAGACCCGGAAATCGCCGCGAGGGCTCTCATGGGAATGATGCAGTCGTACTTCCTGTTGACGGACATGTTCGAGGCCCGAGCACCCGACGAGGAAGAGGACGAGAGGACTATCAGGGGGTTCGTCTCCGTGTTTCTGGACGGCATGAGGCAAGAGAAAGGAGCCGTGGGAAAATGACCGCCAATATCCAGCAAGAAAAGCCGAAGGGGAAGAAACCTGACTTCAGCGCCTATCCCGTGTACACAAGCAAGCTGAGGAAGGAGTTCGACGGCGTGATCGCCGTCGCCGGTCTCGACCTCAGGATTGGCAAGGGGGTGCTCTACGGCATGATCGGCCCGAACGGATCTGGCAAGACCACGGCGATCAAAGTCCTGATGGGACTGCTGAGAGCGAAATCCGGAAGGGCTCGCTTGCTCGGTGAGAGAGTGCCGCTGAAGAAGAACAGGCGCAGGATAGGGTACATGCCGCAGGAGCTGGCGATCTACTCCGACCTTACCATTCACGAGAATCTCGAGCTCTACGCGGGGCTGTTCTCGATGGACCCAGAGACTTTCCAGAAGAGAGAGAAGGAACTCTTGACGATGATAGACCTGCGCGACAGGAAAGACAGCCTCGTATCACACCTGAGCGGCGGGATGAAGCACAGGGCATCCTTGGCATGCGCCCTGGTCCACGACCCGGAACTCGTGTTTCTGGACGAGCCGACAGTGGGCGTTGACCCTGAGCTTCGCGCGGGGTTCTGGAAGTACTTCAACGAACTCAAATCCGGAGGGAAGACGATTGTGCTCACAACGCACTACATGGACGAGGCACAGAAGTGCGACATCGTGGGCATGATGAGGCTCGGGGAACTGATTGCTGAGGGCACGCCTCAGAGCCTGATGGAGGGCGCTGGAACATCCAACCTGGAGGACGCGTTCCTCGAGTACGCAAGGAGGGGTTCGAAGTGAACTCGAGGAGAGTAATGGCCGTCTCCAGGAAGGTGCTGCAGTCTCTACGGCACGACAAGCGCACGGCAGGATTCCTGGTCCTGATGCCCTTCTTCATGATCACGATCTTCGGGTATACCTTCGGAGGGGAGATGAAGAACGTCGAGGTGTACGTCGTCAACCTCGACGAGGGTTCCCCGAACGGAACCGTGTCCGACCTGATCATTGCGGGCCTGAGTTCTCGGGATACTCTCGATCTCCGATTGGTCAACTCCGTCGATGTGGCCCGTCAGAAGGTCGCCGATGCGGAGGCCTGGGCCGCGATCGTGTTCGATGCCGACTTCTCGGAAGGAGTCATGACGGCGCTGGAAATGCTGAGGCAGGGATCGCCGGTGGTCCCGAGCGTCGTCCAGGTCTACATGGACGCGACCAACCCGAACATCGCATCCGCCATCCTGTCGGAGCTCCAGCGGAGCATGCAGATAGTGCTCGTAACCAACTACAACCTCGTTCCTCCGATCACGGTCAGCCAGGACAGCGTCTATGGTGAGGGAGCGGAGTTCATCGACTTCTTCGCTCCCGGCGTCATGGGGCTCGCCGCTATGATGGTCACATTCATACTCTCCATCATATCGTTCGTGCACGAGCGCTCGACCGGGACACTTGACAGACTTCTGACAACGCCCGTTACAGAGGGGGAGATCGTGGCCGGGTACGCCATCGCCCTAGGGTTCGTTGCCCTGATACAGTCGACGGTCATCCTGGTCTCGGCCATCCTGCTATTCCAGATACAGATCGAGGGGAGCGTCATCCTCGCGCTCGGAGTCATACTCGTCCTAGGGATAGGCATGCAGGGCACGGGGTTCCTTCTGTCCTCGATAGCGAAGAACGAGTTCCAGGCGATCCAATTCCTGCCGCTGATTCTGTTCCCATCCATCCTTTTGGCAGGCGTATTCTGGCCTCTGGAGTCCGTGCCCGCGTTCCTGAGGCCCATCTCCGATTTCATACCGCTGACATACGCGGTAGAGGCCCTCCGGTCCGTGATGATCCGCGGATGGGGGCTGGATCGAGTCTGGCCAGATCTCACCATCCTCGTTCTGTTCGCATTCGCGATGCTCGCCCTCAGCACCTACGGCCTCAAGCGGAGGAGATGAGATGCCGCTGAGCGTGAGGCCGAGGGTGGTGTTCGTGACCGATTCGGGGGAGATATCGCTCCGGCAGATGCAGGCCCTGATCAGCCTGCACGAGAAAGGCAGCATGAAGAAGGCCGCACAGGCGATGGGCATCTCGACCCCTGTATTATTCAAGTACGTAAGAGAGGTCGAGGCCCGGGCGGGCTCGAAGCTCATAAACACGTCGAGCAGAGGCAGCGAGTTGACCGAGGACGGCGTCGAGCTGATCGGCAGGTTCCGGGCGCTTGAGCTCAGGCTCGAAGATCAGAGGCCGCTCAGGATCGCGTGCACCCTCGTGTCCGAGAGGTGCGTCCTGACCGCAGCATCTTACCTCTCGAAGGCGGGCGCGCCGTGCGTCGTCTCCATATCCACAGACGAAGCGAACCTCAGATCAGTCGACGAGCGGAGAGCGGATTGCATAGTGCTGGACGACGCGCTATACGCGATGGAGAGGTCCATCGACACTGTGGCGACTGAGATCGGGTCAGACCTTTTGTTGCACAGGGACGCTGGGAAGAAGTACGCGAGGTTGGCATTCGGGGCCCAAAGGCTGGGTTTCAGGCATCTCGAAAGCAACAGGGTGCCTTTCCAGATAGCTCAGGATATCTTCGAACCCTCTCTTCTCGACCAGACGGACCTGAGCTACTTCGTGAACCGCTCTTTGGTGAGGAGGGGCGTGGTTAAGGCATCGGGGGCGAGGGAGCAGAAGTGGTCTGTACACTCCGTAGTAGCGATACCGTGCGCCGGGCACCCCGACCTACCCGCTTTTCTCGGGGAGGCCAGTAGGATAGGCCTTTATCCAAAAGGATAATGCTTTATCTTTTTGAGCAAAACCCTCTTATACGGCCCTGTCAGTGCCTCACCTGGTGACCCTTTTGGCGGAAGCTAAGGAACCGAACCCGGAGTTCACAAGAAAGGTAATAGACGCGGGAGGCAAGACCGTCAACCTGTGCTTCCAATGCGGCACATGCACGGGCAGCTGCCCGTCAGGCAGGCAGACGGCGTTCCGCGTGAGAAAGGTCGTGAGGCGGGCCCAGCTGGGGTTCGAGGAGGATATTCTACCCTCGGAGGACCTGTGGCTGTGCACCACTTGCTACACTTGCTACGAAAGATGCCCTAGAGGCGTCGAGATCGTGGACATCATCATGGCCCTCAGGAACATGGCTATAAGGAAAGGCTACATGTCCGAGGCGCACAGGAAGGTCGCGGAGCTCGTCTCAAAGACGGGTCACCTGGTTACGCTGAGAGAAGAGGACAAGGCCCTCAGAGGGAAGCTAGGCCTCGCGGCCGTGCCCCCGACTGTGTTCTCGGATCCGAAGGCGCTCGAAGAGGTCAAGAAGATCGCAGCGCTCACGGGCTTTGACAAGCTCATCATGGTCCAGGGAGGGAAGTGAGATGGCCAAGTACGGATTCTTCCTGGGCTGCATCATGCCGCTGAGATACCCTGGGATCGAGAGCTCCACAAGGGGGGTCATGGAATCCCTTGGGGTGGAGCTGGTGGACATGCAGGGCGCGAGCTGCTGCCCCGCACCCGGTGTCATGAGATCCTTCGATCAGACGACATGGATGTCGATCGCCGCAAGGAACCTCGCAATCGCAGAGAAGATGGGCGTTGACATTGTCACCATCTGCAACGGGTGCTTCGACACGCTTTTCGAGGTCGCTCACAAGCTGAACCACGACCCCGAGCTGAGAAAGAAGATCAACAAGATACTGAAGGACGCCACGGGCATGGAGTACAACGGGACCGTGAACGTCAGGCACTTCGTCGAGCTGCTCTACAGGGATGTCGGCGTCGAGGCCATCAAGGCGAAGGCGAAGAGCGGCAAGAACCTGAAGGCAGCGGTCCACTACGGCTGCCACTTCCTGAAGCCGAGCAACATCAAGAAGATCGATGACGCAGAGAGGCCGCACGTGTTCGACGACATCGTCGAGGCGGCGGGCATGACCAGCGTCATATACAAGGACAAGGGCACGTGCTGCGGCGCAGGCGGAGGGGTCAGGGCAAGGACGCCCGATGTCGCGCTGAAGATGACGAAGGAGAACCTGGCGAACATGAAGGCCGCGGGAGTCGAAGTCATAGTCGATTGCTGCCCGTTCTGCCACCTGCAGTATGATGCGGGGCAGGTGCAGCTCAAGGAGTACAACATACCCGTACTGCACCTGTCACAGCTGTTGGGCCTGGCGTTCGGACTCCCGAAGGAGAAGCTCGGTCTGGAATCCCACCAGGTCAAGGTAAACCTCTAAGGTTTTGCAGGAGACCCGGAGATGCACACTGCGAACCTCGTCATGACAGTCGAGGTGAGGGACGTGCCTCCGGACATCCTTCCTTTTGTTCAGTTCAAGGCGGAAGTAGAGGGCAGGAAGCTCGAACCGACCGAGAAGGTCTGCGTGCTCGTCATAGGTTCCACGACGTGTTACATCCCGGTTTTCCTGAACGAGCCGATGTCGATGGCGGACCTGGAGATCATGTTGGAGAGACAGGACGCGCAGCTATCGGCCGCCGCGAGGTATGTCCTGTCGAGACACCTGAAGAAGTGACCGGACAAAATTGATAACCGAGCTTGCGGTTCTGGGTCAGACAAGAAGGTCATGTGAACATACCAGATATGGAGCGAAAGTGAATGGCGCAGAAACTCTACAAGTGCTTCGAATGCGGGAAGATGTATACCGACGAGGAGAGAGCGATCAAGTGCCACAACGCGCCCATCCAGCTGATAGTCAAGAAGGAAGGGCTGAAGAAGCCAAGGTTCCTCGGCAACTGAGTTCGCATGCGCATTCTTCCGGCCCGTGACCGAAACCATTGAGGATTTCAGCCAGAGGGGACTACGATGTCGTTGCATGAGCTGCACAAGGAGATAGACAGGAGATGGGATAAGCATCTGAGCGAGACGAGGAGCATTCTGAGGATTCCGAGCGTCTCGCAAACGGGAGAGGGAATACAAGAGAGCGCGGAGAAGCTGTCCGAGGTTCTGAGGAGATTGGGCGTGAAGCCCAAGCTGTTCCGCGCGACAAAGCTGAGTCACCCGCTCGTCGGCGGCTACCTGGACGCAGGGGCGCCTCTCACATGCCTGTTCTACGGGATGTACGACGTTCAGCCAGTCGGCAACCTCGACGAGTGGGAGCACCCGCCGTTCGGCGCGACCATCGTCAAGAAGAAACCCTACGGCGAGGTCCTGATCAACAGAGGCGTGTACAACTCCAAGGGCGCACTATCCGGATCGCTCCTCGCGATGGAGACGATGTTAGACAAGGGCGAGATGCCCGTCAACATCCATTTCCTCATCGAGGGGGAGGAGGAGCAGGGCGGGTACAGCCTCCCCAAGTATGTAGAGAAGAACAGGGCGCTCTTCTCCAAGGCCGACGCGGCCTTCAGCTTCGACTACAGCGAGAACGAGAGAGGCATCCCGGTCATAGCCCTGGGAATGAAGGGATGCGTCTACTTCGACCTCATCGCGGACAGCACGCCCACAGGCGGCCCGATGGACAGCGAGATCCACAGCAGCGAAGCGGTCTGGGTCGAGAGCCCTGTATGGAGGCTCGTGCATGCCATCACATCACTCGTCGACGAGAATCAGAGGCCCGTGGTTGACGGCCTCTGGGACAACGTGCTTCCTCCTTCGAAGGACGACCTGCAGCTGATTGAGAAGCTCGCGAAGAAGTTCGACCCGAAGGACTATGCGGGCACGATGGGCCTGAAGAATCTCAAGGCGAAGGGCACACCTGAGGAACTCCTGAGGAAGTACTGCTTCGAGCCATCGGTCAACATCGACGGTCTGCTGGCAGGGTTCACCGAGGATGGCACGAAGACCGTCCTGCCGCCGAAGGCTATGGCGAAGATTGACATCAGGATCGTGCCCGGGATGACCATAGAGGACACCAGGAAGAAGGTTATGGAGCACCTCAAGAAGCGCGGGTTCAGAGAGATCAAGATGCGCAACTACATCGACTACCCGTGGTCTAAGGTGTCCGTGCGCGAGGATTCAATCAAGGCGAGCATCGAAGCGATGAAATACCACGGGAAGGAACCCGAAGTCTGGCCGATGACGGCTGGCTCCGCTCCCTTCTACCTGTTCGACCAGTACCTCAAGGTGCCATACGGCGGCGCGGGGCTCGGACAGGGAGGAAAAGCCCATGCCCCGAACGAGTACGCGGTCGTGAAGGGCATGAAGGACCTCGAGAAGAGCGTGGTGACGACCTTGTGGAAGTACGCGGAATTCGCGGGGAAGAGGATGCGCAAGTAGCGTCAATTATGATTCGAATACCTTGCGAAATGGCGTACAGACTTGTCCATCATATTGCTAGGTACTATCGCGGAGCGCACTCAATCGACCTGAGAGTGCGAGGAATGACGAGTCAGCCACTGCGCAAACTGTTTATATAGCAAGAACCTCAATCACGGCCCCAACTAGTGGTCGGGATTGGCTGATGTGACTTGTGAGGGCCACCTCATCTCTCCCGACTGACAACCTTACGCTAGGGGGACTTGGGGGAATGAAAGCATTGTCTAGAACAGTTCGTGTGCTAGCTGTGCTGATAGTGGCCCTGCTGTCGTTCTCTGTGATCCCGAGCATCGCGCTCGGGGCACCGACGGTCGAGAACGCGGCGGTGGCTGCTGCAGCACCAGCTACTGAAGTAAAGATCGGATGGTTGAGCGAAGTCGTCATGTGGAATCCGATGAACATCGAGATGGTGGAGGACTACGTAGTCTGCTATCTGATGTTCGGCACGTTGTACACATACGACCAGGACTGGGGCGGGCCCGTGAACGACCTTGCGACTGGATATACTCAGGTCGTGAACGGCGACGGAACCATGACCACAACGATAACCATCACGCAGAACGCATATTTCAGGAACGCTGCAGACCCGACGGACACAACGCACCCGTTGACCGCATACGATGTTGAGTTCACATTAGAGCAGGTAATACTACATCCGGGTGGCGCTTGGGATTTCTACCTCGCTTCAGTGACTGACATCACGGTCATTGACAACTGGAACTTCGTCATCACAACATCATACCCCAAGGCTACACTTATTGACGATTTGTCGGGCATCCCAATCATTCCGCAATACATGTGGGAATCAATGCTCAAACCGGACAAATTCTTGACTTCAAAAACGCCCGCATGGCTTATTGGTTCTGGACCGTTCTACTTCGACGATATGTCCGCGGGCGCGTGGGTGAGATTCACGAACGCTCCCAACTACTATGGCGCTGCTGATTATCCAGGCGTGAGAGAGGTCCAGTATGTGCAGAGCATACTGTTCACGACCTACACTACCGCGTCTGCCATGGTCATATCGATGAACTCAGGAACCGAGGACTGCATTGTCCTTGCCGGTGAGCCCAACCTGTACCTCAACTCGCTCGGTGTTGGAGCCGCAGTACCCATCAAGAAGTACGCTGTACAGGAGCCAGGCATTTGCGATGTTGCGATCAACGCGATCCCGATAGTCAACAGGACGCCCACATATGGACAGGGCAACCCGATTCTGCTTGATCCCATTGTCAGAGAGGCCATCTCGATGACTTTGAACAGGGACGCTATCATCAACGACATCATGCAGGGTCTGGCAACCCCGGCTGATTCGGTCATACAGCCGAACTACTGGCACACAACGCCAACGCCGGCCCGGGTCTATGACCCTGCTGCGGCCAGGACGCTCCTCGAGGCGAACGGCTATGAGGACACCGATCCTGCTGACGGTGTGCTGGAGTGCACGGCCACTGCGTACCCTGTTGAGCAGGGCTGGGCGGACGCTGGTGACCCGCTCTTCTTCGAGATACACGCGCCCAACACCGACCCGAGCTGGGGCTCGGTAGCCCAGAACTGGGTCACTTGGGGTGCGCTCGCAGGGATCGAGTTCGATGCATCCATCCTGTCCGAGACGGTCATGATCAACAACGACTGGTACAAGGCTCAGTACGACATCTGGGTCTGGCACTGGGGCTGGGGCCCCGAGCCGCTCTCGACCATGAGCTGCTGGCTCTGGGAAGAGATGGCACCGGGCGGAGACAACTGTCAGATGCCGATGGGCCCGACTCCAGGAGACTATGACGCCGTCTACAGGGAAGCGCAGAGGACCCTGGACAAGGCCGACAGGAAGGTCTTGGTCGACCTCTTGCAGCAGTGGGTCCACGACTCCGACTGCGAGACGCCGCCCTACTACGATCTCGGCTTGTACGGACTCACCGAGCAGAGATGGCTCGGCTGGGGCAACTGGACACAACATGTGGGCCGAGCCGCACCAGCCTCCGACCTGATATGGCTCTGGTTCGATCTCGAACCGAACACCGAAAACCAGAACCCGCTGTTCGACCAGGAACTGGATCCGTATTACGCGCCCATCGCTGGCTCATTGGCTACTTTCGCTGTGACGGTCCACGATGCAGACGGCGACCCGCTGTACGTGAACTGGACTTGGGGCGACGGGTCACCGGTGCAGCAGAACGTTCTCTCGACAGGGACCACGAACCCAACACCGGTCTCCAGGTCACACACCTATACCACCGTCGGAGAGTACAACCTGGAAGTCACGCTATACGATGGAGTGCATGGTCATCAGACCATGACCAACGCTACGATCAATGTGATGCCCGAGCCCAATGACCCGCCGTACTTCACATCTGCCGTGACACACACGCCCGCATCGCCGGTGTACATCGGCGAGTCAGTAACCTGGAGCGTGTCTGCGGCGGACCATGAGTCCGGCGGCGCGACAGGCTACGGCCTGCTGTTCACTTGGGACTGGGGCGACGGGATGTTCGATGTGAACCTGCACCAGCCGATCACGAACGACGTTGCTGTTACTGACACAACGTCCTACGCTTGGGACTCCGCAGGCACGTACAACGTGCAGGTCTACATATACGACGGATTCAACGATCCAACGCACAACGTTTCGAGCGCTCCTATTACGTACATTGTAATAGCGAACGAGGCCCCGGGCTTTGTCGCCGCGGCTGATGTAGACACCACGGAAGATGTGCTGACAACGCTGTCCGCCACTGCCATGGACGTCGACCCTGATCCTCTCAGGTTCACCTGGGACTTCGGCAACGGATCGAAGTCGGTCACCAACCATGCCGCGGACCCGGGCGTAGACATCACGTCCTCGGTCACGCACACCTGGACTGCCGCGGGCAACTACCTGGTCACCGTATGGGTCGATGACCTGACGGGAGACCCGTTCCACAACGTCTCGACGACACTGGTGGCGCATGTCGCTGCCCCTCCGAACAACGCACCATCCGCGCCTCTGCTGTCCGCTGACCCGCCCGCACCAGTCTATGCGGGCACCGATGTGACCTTTGACGCGAGCGCAATCGACTCTGACGCCGACGCTCTTAGGTTCACGATCGACTACGACGACGGCGAGTGGGCGGTTCTTGAGAGCGCAGGCGGAGTAACGACTAGACAGTCGGTGCAATTCGTGCACGCGTACGCAGCAGCGGGCACGTACACGGTATTCGTGTACATAGATGACCTCACGGGCCAGGTTGGACACAACATATCGACCAGCATGTCCTACGAGGTCATCGAGAACACAGCACCAGCGGTGCCTGACATATCGCCGATCACGGGCAACGAGGGCGTTTCTACGCAATGTGTGTCGACGAGCTCTGACCCTGACGCTGATGCGCTGAGGTTCACATGGGACTTCGGAAACAGCACGTACATGGTCACTGACCACACAGGCGTGGTGGGAGATGTCGTCTCCGAGGTATGGTTCACATGGGCCACTGCGGGCAACTACCTGGTTACCGTGTGGGTTGACGATATGATGGGACACAACGAGTCCGCGTCAATCGTGGCGGTCATCCAGGCAGCCGGCAACTTGCCCCCGAGCGGGGCGCTCTTGAGCGTTTCGCCGGCGTCAGGAACCGCGTATCCAGCTGACGACATAACCTTTACTGCGAGCGCATCGGACGCTGACGGCGACGTACTCAACTTCTATATCGAGTATGGCGACGGAGCGAGCGATGTGGATGTAGGCGCTGGAGGAACTTCCGCGCAGCAGGTTGTGTTCACGCACGCATATGCAGCGGCTGGATCGTACTCCATAACGGTCTGGATCGACGATATGACTGGAGATCCTTCCCATAATGTGAGCAGGAACATCCCGGCATACGTCATCCGCGCAGACCAGGCCCCGAGCGTGCCGAACATTGCGGCCATCTCCGGACAGGAGGATGTGTCGATTGCGTGCATCGCGACGTCATCCGATGCCGACGCTGGCACGCTCAGGTTCACCTGGATGTGGGGCGACGGAGCGGAGACTGTCACCAATCACGTGCACGCAGCTGGAGCTACGGTGACTTCGGCGGTCTCTCACACATGGGCTGCGGCGGGAACATACACCGTGACTGTCTGGGTTGACGACCTGACTGGCTTGGCCGGACACAACGTGTCAGGCACTGAGGACGCTGTGATATCCGCCACTCCGAACGTGGGGCCGAACACGCCCTCGCTGTCGGCAAGCACGGCAGCTCCGTTGGTCGATGAAGTCGTGACATTCACGGCGCAATCGGCCGACGCTGATGGCGACGCCTTGACGTTCTACATCGAGTACGGTGACGGAGCGGTGGCGGTTGACACTGGAGCTGGCGGCGCTGGAACCCAACAGGTGCAGTTCACGCACGCATACACAGTTGCTGACACCTACGTGGTGACTGTCTGGGCCGACGACGGTGTGGCCGGGGCTGGACACAACAAGTCAGCGTCGATCAACGTTGTTGTGAGCGAGCCGACCAACTCGGCTCCTGTGGTGCTTCTGCCGAGCTCGTTCTCCGCGAACTACAACGTCACGAAAGCGTTCCTGCCGACCTCGATCACCGACCCCGACGACGATCCGATGACCGTCTCGTGGAACTGGGGCGATGGCTCCGCATGGACCATGGGTGACGCTGGCGCGGACTACTCCGCGAGCCACAAGTACAGCGTCATTGGCAGCAGGACGATAACCGTCTACGCGGATGACGGACAGGGCCACAACGTGAGCGACACCGCGCCTGTGACCATCACAGAGACGAACCAGAAGGCACAGACGATCAGCGTCGTGCTCAACCCGTCTCGAACGACCTTCTGGGTCAACACGACCGTGAACTTCACGGTCACCTTGTACGACTACGAGGGAGATGTGGCGACCTTGACGGTTGACTGGGGCGATGGCTCGACGCCGAGCTCGCAGACTGTCGACCTGGCTGCGAACGTGAACCAGGAAGTGACTCTGACGCATATGTTCACAGCGGCGTCTGCGGTGCCATACACCGTTGTGGCGACCGTCGATGACAACCAGGACCACTCGAACCCGACCCTTGACACAGCCGAGGTTGATGTGAACGTGTCCGTATGGACTCCTCCGTCCGAGGAAGACGGGGGTGGCGGGATCGACACGATGACCCTTGCGCTGATAGGCATAGTCATCGTGGTCGTGGTAATCCTGGCCGCGCTGCTGCTCATGAAGCGCAAGAAGGGCGCTGAGGGCGGCGAGTCCGGTGGCATGGAAGGCGGCGTAGCTCCTCCGGAGTGAGCGCACAGAAAACACGAAGAAGAGGCCTTTGAGGCCTCTTCGACAAACCTCTTCCACGGTTTTCATTTCTTCACAAAACAGCGAGAGCTAAAGAAACCCGATGAACAATCAGCAACAGCTCCGCTCAAACTGTTTATATAGCATAAAGCCCGATTCCGCCCCGGTTGGGGCCAGTGGTTTCTGGCCCCTGTGGGGAGAAGATTTAGGGGAGACCATAGATGAAAGCATTCTACAAAGCAACGCGTGCGCTAGCAGTGCTCTTGATGGCCCTCCTCGTGGCATCGGTGATACCATCGGTGCTCGCTGAGGACCAGGCAAGGGCTGAAGCGGCCGTCGCATCTAGTGCTGCGGCGACCGAAGTGAAGATAGCATGGCCGATGATGGACTTCGTGTTCTGGAACCCTATGAACATCCAGATGGTCGAGGACTGGGTTTCGTGCTTCATGATCTACTCCGGTTTGTTCACGTACGGCCAGGACCTTGAAGGGCCCATCAACGACTTAGCCACTGGCTGGACTCAGGTCGTCAACGGCGACGGCACCATGACCACAACCATCACAATCACCAGCCACGCCTACTGGAGAAACTGGGAGGACCCAACCAGCACGACGAACCCCGTCACCGCATACGATGTCGAGTACACTTTTGAGAGGATCATGGCGAACCCCGGCGGCACATGGGACACGTACTTGAACGACGTCACGGACATAAGCGTGGTCGATGACACTCACCTGACCATCACCACGAGTTTCGCGAAGGCAACTCTTGTCGATGACATTTCCGGAATCCCGATAATTCCGCAGTATGTCTGGCAGGACATCGCTGACAACAAGTTCCTCTCCGCGATTGCACCCGAGGACACCGTAGGATGCGGGGCGTTCTACTTCCACAGCATGTCGACCAGCTCCTGGTGGAGGTTCATGAAGGCTCCGAACTACTTCGGAGAGATCGAGTACGGGAGGGATATCGACTACGAGAGCGTGCTGTTCACGATGTACTCACTTGCATCCAACGGAGTCATCGCGATGAACAGCGGCCTTGAGGACTGCCTTGTCCTGTCTGGCGAGGCGAACCTGTACCTGAACGAGCTTGGCCAGGGATCTTCAGTGCCAATCACGAAATACGCAGTCAACGAGCCTGGAATATACGACATCGCGATCAACGCCATCCCGATTGTTAACAGGACCCCGACATACGGACAGGGCAACCCCTTGCTCCTGGACCCGATAGTAAGACAGGCGATTTACATGACCGAGAACAAGGTCGCCATCGATGACAACCTGTTGTTCGGGCTGCCAACAGTGGCTGATTCGGTGTTGCACCCCAGCTATTGGAAGAAGACTATCGAGAACCAGCTGCCCTACGATCCGCTGGCAGCCAAGGACTTGCTCTTGGCCAATGGATACGAAGACAGCGACGCGGACGGCTATCTCGAGGCTACTACTGACGCATACCCTGTCGTCCAGGGCTGGGCTAATGCGGGCGATGTGCTGTCCTTCAGGCTGCACTGCCCTGGCACCGACCCGGCATATGCAACAATGGGCCAGAACTGGGTCAGCTGGGCACGGGACGCTGGCATACAGATGAACTTCGAGGTCAAGTCCGAGAGCTACATGATCAACACTGAATGGTTCAAGGCAGACTACGACATCTGGATCTGGGGCTGGGGCTGGGGACCTGAGCCCTTGTCATCCCTGAGCGTCTGGCTGTGGTCCGAGATGAGGCCCGGCGGAGACAACTGCCAGATGCCGATGGGGCCGACTCCGGGTGACTACGACGCTGTCTGGAGGGAGGCTCAGAAGACCCTCGTCAAGGAAGACAGGAAGGTCTTGGTCGACCTCTTGCAGCAATGGGTCTACGAGTCCTGGTGCGAGAACCCGCCGATATACTATCTCGGACTCTACGGAATCACCGAGCAGAGGTTTGTCGGATGGGGCAACTGGTCACAACACCCGGGCTTGCCCCCGGCATCAGGTTACCAGTGGCTCTGGTACAACCTCGAACCTAGCACCGCCAACCAGATCCCGTTGTTCGACACGCCTCTCGACCCCGAGTACACGGTAGTTGTGGACACTTCAACCTCGTTCTCAGTGGAGTTCAACGACGGCGACGACGACCAGGTCACAGTCAACTGGACCTGGGGCGACGGTTCCAGCGTCGAGCAGGACATAGCTAATGCTGGCACGACAGCAGATGGAGAGACGGTTACGAGGGCACACACGTACACCACTGTCAACCCGACAGGGTATACGCTGATGGTCACGATCTGGGACGGCAACCAGGACCACCAGGTGGAAAGCACGGCGACGGTCTATGTGAGCTCGGGCACGAATGCCCCGCCCTCGTTCACATCGACGGTAGGGAGTACGCCCGCATCACCTGTCTACGTAGATGATGTCGTGACTTGGACCATATCGGCATCAGATGCCGATGACACGGCACTGAAATTCACGTGGGATTGGGGCGACGGCACGAGCACAGTCCATGATTATACAGGACTCACTCCAGGAACGCCAGTTGACGAAACGGCGGACCACGCGTGGACCGCGGATGGAGTGTACGATGTGACCGTCTCGGTATGGGACCTGGTGGCTGACCCTGCCCATAACCTGACGAGCGCACCTGTCACCTACACAGTGCTCTTGAACGGCCCGCCCACTGCCCCGAACGTCGTGGCGATCAACGCGATCGAGGGAGTCTGGACGACATGCACTGCATCAAGTTCAGATCCGGACGCCGACACGCTACGGTTCACGTGGGTCTGGGACGACGGAACCACGAACAGGACCAACCACGCCTCGTCTCCTTCCACAGTCACCTCGACCGTCAAGCACATGTGGGACACCGCGGGAAGCTACCTCGTGACTGTCTATGCCGATGACCAGACAGGAGAGCTTGGGCACAACGTGTCGACCGAGATTACGGCCATAGTGCAGGCAGCGGGCACAAACGTGGCGCCCACAGCATTGGCGCTGGATGCGAGCCCGAGCCCCGCGGCTGTGACAGAGACAGTGACGTTCACTGCAAGCGCAGAGGACGGCAACGAGGACGCGCTCGTGTTCTGGATCGACTTCGATGACGGAAGCTGTAGCTT
>Ga0214474_1000138_pt1 | contig 38733 bp, 54 predicted proteins | sample RVTome_2_FD_187335 | JGI IMG/M metagenome (GOLD analysis project Ga0214474, IMG submission 187335) | Soil microbial communities from uranium-contaminated site in the Upper Colorado River Basin, Wyoming, United States - RVT95D214 HiSeq ... | reverse complement strand
TGTAAATTGTTCCGCTGGCACTTTAGCTATAGAAGGTGCTAAGACAGGAAATGGTATATTTACAGGAACTCCTTGGACTTGGAGTTCAACATTTATAACTTTTGGGCACGATATATCTGATACTGACTATTTAAACGGTTACGTGTCTAGTATATTTAAAAAATTGTATGATCCAGAGAGTTCTACTATAACAAGAACTTGGCATAACTACTAGAATTTATTAGTCTGCCCAACATCTAGGAGCTTCTGTCTCACATCGTGATGCGTATTCCATGCTTTCCTCGTCCTCATAACAGCACACTACTTCATAATAAGTTTCCGTGTCATGAGGGAACTCTTTAATGAGCAGTTGAGCCTTTTCTGGCTCTTTCCCCAATGTACCGCGTAATAGTTGGATGTAACGCCTACATTCTTCTCTCGCGGTTTTTTCATACCCAAATTCATTTATTTTAGCGCAAGTTTCATCGCATGGTGCTGATCCTAATTTTATAAATTTTTCCATATTTTTCTCCTTTCTAGAACCCGGAATTGGGTCCATGAATTTCCAATAAAGCGGCTTTGACCGCTTTTTCTTCGTTTAATCCGTTTGTTTGGGGTAAGTTGTAGAGTTCTTTTAATGAATCCTGCAAAAAGAATTGCCCATCTTTTTTGATGATTGAAAAATCTGTAGTCAGTTGGGCTACTCCAGTACTTTTCAAGTCTTTAGCTAACTTGCACACAAGTTGAATTTTGTCTATATCCATTTTAATTCCTTTTACAATTTTTTGTAAAAATCTTCAACTATTTGTTGACACAATTGTTCCAAAAACTTAGAGTCTGGTTTGTGTGGTAACACGGATTTAGCCATCAACTCATTAATTTCAGCATCTTGTTGTTCAAACCAGGAGTACAGTTGTTCGAATGTCCATGCACCATTGCGAATAGATAGTAACTCCGCAGCATCAGGTCTACGAACTAATAATTGTCCTGTAGATAGTAGTTCTTTACAACTGCGCATTAATCGTACTATGTGCATGCAATGTTTGGTATCCATGGAGTATTTTGCTTCCATCTCTGATCTTACTTTATTTCGGTTAATTTTCCATTCTTGATATTGTTTCCACTCTCTTAATTTTTGGTTGTATCGGTGTTCTTTATCAATATACTCAATGAAGTTGGTTTCGTACCCTAACGATTTTGCCGCAGCAACAAAAGTTTTGTCTTTTTGTTCCTCTATACCCCACTTAGTTAATTCCAGTAGTTTAGAGATAAACTCGTTTTTTACACATTGTTTAGTGGCGGGATCAAGATCTTCTAATTCATTGAGTAGCCAGGATTCAATGCGTTTAGTTATTGAAGCAAAAGAAGCTTCTAGCTGATTTTTAGGTATTTGTAAATTTTCAGTTAGTCCAAAATCGGATCGTAATGGTTTGTTTTCCTGAGGATTCATTAACCATTTACGGTGGGTTAATATTCTTTTCATCTGAGCATGTGCGTATCCAGACATAGTATATCTACACTTTTTACTTAAAAATTTATTTCGGTGCTTAATAAGTAAATCACCATAGGGCGTAGTTATCAGGTAGTCTGAGGGATCTATAAAAAGAAGCTCTAACACGTTGGGATTGTTATCAACGGCTAACTTGAAGAATTTTTTAATGTCGAAAACAGTAAGATCGGGATCTTTTGACTCCGCTTGTTCGAAGTTCTTGAAGAAGCTTAGGTAGTACTCTTTTGGGGGGACGCATATACCACGGAAATCTTCATCGCTTGTAACAATAGCAGTTCCGTATGCATGGCTACCATATCTGGTTAGAAAAATAGTATTAGTTTGTAACCAAGTAAGATTACCATTATAGAGAGACCAATTAAAATTATTTTTGTACATATTATTTTTAAAGTATGTCAGCTATTTTTAATTAGATTCAGCAAAGTTTCTCGTTCATTAAATTCTGGGTTATCTAACACTTGTTCCAGAAGACCGTTCAAAATAACACCTACTTGTTTGCCTTGTTTTATACCACATGTAGTCATAACATCGTTGCCGTTGATAGCGAGGTCTTTTATTTCTAGTGCTAACGATTGAGTTGTCGTGGTATCAAGTACTTCATTAACTCTTTCTATGAAATTTTCTAAGTTAGTAATACCCTCTGATTCCACACCTTTGGAGTTCCAATCTGCTTTATTTAGAGAAAAAAGGTCGTTTAGATTACCTATACCCACACGTTTAATGAAACGTCTTGTAGCAGATTTGCTCCATCTGTTGCCGAAGTTTATAAAATGGTTTTGTACCAAATGAACAATTTTTTCTTTGTCTTTAGTGGAAAATTTGAACTCTTGGAGCCAAGCATCTGCGATAGTAGCACTAGCGTCTTCATGACCATGGAAACAAAACTGCCCTGTTTTTTCATTAATTTCTCGTACACCCGGCTTACCTACATCATGTAGAAGCGCAGCAAAGCGAAGGATTGTCTTACCTTTGCTTATTTCATCAACACAACGGATTGTATGGTTCCACACATCAAATTTATGAAATTTGTTTTGCACACACCCAATAGTATTAACTAGAGGTGCGCAAATAAGAGGCAACAAACCGTGTTGTTTCACCAATTCTAAAGCAATAGAGGGTGTTTCTGCACTTTCAAAAATCTTGGTCAATTCACCAATAATGCGCTCTTTTGACACAGCGGTACTAAAAGTTGGGACTACTGTTGATATAGAAGAAGCAGTGTTTCCTTCAATAGCAAAGCCTAAAATGGTTGAAAATCTTATAGCTCTTAGGACGCGCAGGTTATCCTCTTCGAAGCGCTTATCGGGGTCCCCAACCGCTCTAATGACTTTATTTTTGATGTCTATCTCTCCTCCAAAAGGATCAACAAATGTGTCCCTAAGGGGATCAAAAGCTATTGCATTCATGGTGAAATCACGACGAGCCAGGTCTTCTTCAATCGATGTAATGAATGTAGTACTATCTGGTGCTCTGTGGGAAGAAGATTCACCCTCAGATCGTAGTGTTGTTATCTCGAAACAAGTGTCATTAATGACCACAGTAACAGTTCCGTGTTTTAACCCAGTAGGAATGCATTTTGGGAAAATTCTAAGTATTTCGTCAGGTAATGCAGTGGTAGCGAGATCCCAGTCATGCGGCGTTTTACCCATAAAAAGATCTCTTATAGATCCTCCAACGATCCAAGATTTATGACCACAGTTTTTTAACGTGGTACAAATACCTACAACATCCATAGGTATCTTATCTTTAAAAACAGTGAACACAATTGTATTGTAGCACTAAACAGCGCTACGTCAAGTTTTTAATTAATTATTTCAAAGAATTATTTTATTTTTAAACTTTTAAGTTTTGTATGAAAATACCAAAATATTTCGAGTAGGGACTTGGATGTATATAATGTTGTACTACAGGATATGGATATGGTTCAGGTTCTCTATAAAAAGGTCTTTTTGTACCTTTTCGCAAAAATTTAGCGACTACGCCAACATATACTTTATCATCCCACAAATAATTGTCATCTGCCTCTTCCTTACTGTTATACACAGCAGTGATTTCGATCTCTTCCCCCGTTTCTGTTTCATAAATGCAAGTATAGCATACCTCTGCTGCTTTAACGCTGTAATATCCGTGACGTTTAGTGTTATTCATATTGATCCTTTATTTTATTAAATTTTTTCTACTAATGCATTCTTTATCGCACTTGACATCGCCAAGCTCAAGGCTATCTTTGATTTTTTTGCTTAAAGGTAGCCCTGTCAATAAGCAGAAGGGACGGGTTCCCAGCGCGTACCTGTTTCGTAATAGGGGACATTGGTACGCGCCTTCAGTACAATATTCACCTGAAGGTATGTCAAAATATATTCGTGTAGTTTCCATTATTTTTACTCCTAGTTTATGGATTTTGGATCTGCCCCACTGATATGGTAATTGCTTAAAAAGTAATTTTGTTCCAACCATAGCACAAATCTTTCATCTATAGCATAATCATAATCTATTACCATCGTTCCATTTAGATCTACGGTAACATTTTCGGCATATTTTTTGTAATTTTCTTCCTGGGATAGTAGGTAACGATTGGTAGCAAACCAGAGAAGAAACTGTATTGTATTAGGATCAATAGTAAGTCGCTGGACTGCGCCGCCCCTTACTACGTTACAATAATAATTTTTGGGGGAGTAAGGGTAAAAAAAGGAGACTTCTTTTGTCGGTTTAGACCCATCGCATATTGTTCTAACCCATTCATTGAAATTTTCTTCGTTAGCTTCCGTAATTAGCAGTCTGTTATTTTCAATGGCACAAATTTGTAAATTAATTAGATCCTGTACCATCGTTTCGAAACGGGAACAATCTATACTATTTTCTAGTATAGAAGTTTGTTTTCCAGTTAGTTCCAATGAAAATGTATTAAACTTTTTTAGCATTGTGGTCATCTTCAATTTTTTGTATTATTGTTTCTAGTATGTACTCTAAATTTTCTAACCTTTGATCAGTTTTTCTTTGTTTTTGCTCCGTTGTGTAGCCAATACAGCTTATTGCGGTAACTAGCAAAAAAGTAACTAATAGAAATAGACAAAAAAACAGTTTTAGCATATTTTTAACTCCTTTTTAGATACTTCCTTGTCCTTTAAATTTGTTAGCAATATCTAACCATTTTTGTGCCAAATCATAAAGATGTTGACTTTTGCACCCTTGTTCTGCAGCTTCATTAGCATTGCCTAAGTACATTGCTGCTTTAGTTTCCGCTTCTACTGACTTCTCGTGCATTGTCTTTTTAATCATACCGTTTTCTCAACGAGCGAACCCAATGAGATTCGAACTCATATTGCCGCCGTGAAAGGGCGGCTTCCTGCCCTTAGAAGATGGGTTCTATATTACAATCTATAAAGTGTTGGGATACTTTTGTATTTTTAAAGCATAGCATAACTTTAAACTTTGTCAACTATTTAATCTTTTTTCTACTTCTTCGTTGAAGGCGACTAGTCGTCTATTACAACCATAGCTACATTGTGGAAATTTAGTACCTGGATTGTTTTTTACCCCGTCACGAATTAGGTGGGAACACCCTGACATATTACCCTCAGGTGTGCAAACTCGTTCTGATAACGAGATGTAGCATGGTGTAGTCACATCGTTTTCAGGAAACCTGATTCCTTGTATTACCCTCATTTTTTCTGTTATGGTTTCTTCAAACAGTGCTCTGGATTCCGGATCAAGCAAAGTAATCATTATAGGCTTTACATTGTTGAAAAAGTCATCAATTATTTCTTTCGTGAACACAAATCTGGGATTAGTACCTTTGTACACACTGAAAAATATAGCGTATAGCCCTGGAAATTCTTTGGAAGCAAATTTTATAAAGTTAGGTATTTGCTTATAGTTTTCTGCTGTAGTGGTATAAGTTATGGAGGTCACAGTTTCTTTACAGGCATTTTTTATGTTACGTACCACTTTATCAAACGTAGGCACTCCTACTAAATTATTCCAATAATCTCTATCACACGAGTCTAAAGATACTTTTAGTCGTGCTATAGATCTGCTAGGGGGTGGCAACACCGCGTTAGTGTTGAGATGAAACTTCTTTGTACCACCATATTTGTTCAGGTAAGGGTACAACCAAGGAATAATAGAAGGCTCTCCTCCCGTGATGTGGAAAATTGTGTCATCACTGTAGCTATTTATTATGGAGTCAAAGTGTTGTGGTGACATAGTCAAGGGAGATTTTGGCTGTTTACAATAGGTGCAGTTGAGATTACAGCGCTGTGTAATAAAAATAGCCACTCTTCTTACAGGAATGGGCGTATTGTTACGAATACATACAACTGTTTCGTCAATCCGTCTACTAAAATCGTCCCAATATAGTGAGTTTCTCATATTATTCCAACCTGTCTATACGCGGGGGGGTGTCTACCTATATCACTACTTTACAAATTTTAAATGTGGGTGTTTTACTTCTTCTTTAGGCGCTGTTTCTTTATTTTTAATCGACTCTCCATTAATTAATTTAAGTATTGGTTTAGTTTTGCTTTCCATTTCTACAGGTACACCATTTTTCCACAAAATTATACGAGTATCCCCGCTGTTATGAGCGGCGAAAATAGAGGTGTAGGGAACAAAACAGGTAAATGGGGATCTATCGAATGATAACGTAGCAGTTATACCGCCTTCCCCCACTTCAAGATCAGGTATCTGTATCATCATATCATACCCTATTTCCAGCACAAGGTGGGGTTGTTTGCTAAGCCACAAAGGCACAACTACACCTTCTTTTCTAGGATCTAGGTGTATAAACACGTTATCTTTACTAAGTAGATCCTTTATTACTATTTGTTTTTCGTTAATCATTAAATTTTGTAGCTAAACTGTGTAAGTTGTCAATAAGTTTTATTAAAAATAAGGGCACTATACACAACTAGTGCCCTTACCCGAGGTCTGCATCTGTCGTAGCCAAATTCTCTATTTATTATTTACAATTATTTCGTTAGTTGTCAAGAATTTTAATGAAGATACTAAAATATTGATCTAGTGTGCAGGATTGTACTCAGGAGGTTCTGTGCCAGGCTCACAAATTGTGGTGTAATTACCATTTCTGCCTATAGTAGGGTATCCCTCGCTGTAATGCTCCCAAAGTTCCCATTCTACGGATCCAACACATGTCCAATACAGGGGATTCTTGTGCGCTGCTCCATGGTCTGGTTTTTCTAAACAATGGAGCAAAGAATGCAAAAATTCGTGGGATAACGCGGTATCCATATTAGCTTGGTAAGTTTTTAGCACTTTAATTTCTCTAGTTAGTAAGTCTGTAGTAGCACATCCAGTAGAATTAGCGTAGTTTCCGCACTCTACATGACCGTTTTCATCCCCATCAACATAACTAATGGTATAAGTGCGCACACATTCACGTACATCTGTATCAATAGTTTCGCCAGTAACATTTTCGTACGTAATAATTACGTAGTTAGCTATTTCGTTCTCAGGTTGTAATGCAAAATCACAGCCCAACGCAGTAAATAATAAAAACGATAAAACTGTGTGTTTCATAACAATTCCTTTCTAACTATATTGTAGCATGATTACGGAAGTTGTCAAGGACTTTTTAGTGCAGAATAAGGCAATCCGTAAATTCTCACTTCACACAAGTGTTTACACCGCAAGTATAGGCGGAATTAAAAGTATTTTCTACATCAAGCCAATCTTGAGCTTTTGTCTCCACACTACCAGGACAAGTAAAAAGAGCGCGTTGGATATGACAATCATCACCACTATTATTTATTATATAGGAAAGTGCATGTACATACTCGTGAATAGCAGTTGCTTTAGTAACACTAGCAGAAATATCATTTCTAATCCAAATTCCATCATTGGTGAACTTACCAAGCAGTGTGCCGTCAGCGTTAGGAAAGCTTTCGCGCAACCCTTCTAGGTCAACTAGACGAATAACAACTTCAGCTAGCTTGTTTCGGATAGCGAGGTCGATTTCAATATCCATAACCTCTTCATAAGCAGAAATTACAGCAGTTCTAATCTCTATCGTGTTTTCCTCCCCAGGATTCTCAAAAATTTCTTTAGTTACGGTAACTTCATTAGTTACTGTTTCTGTAATAACTTTAGGAGCGCAACCTGTAAGTACTGATAATAAAACAATTATACTGTAATTTTTCATAACATTTCCTTTCCGTGTTTGTTTTTCTACCTAACTATATTATAGCAGAGATAGCTAAGTTGTCAAGAAATATTTAGTGGAGGTAGTAGGACTCGAACCTACGAAGGGATTTCTCCCGACAGATTTACAGTCTGCTTCCATTGCCTCTAGGGTGATACCTCCAAAATTCTGTATCTCTGCAACATTTATATCTGGCTGTCACGAGAAAACCCCGAGGTCTTTAGCCTCCCCGAGGCTTCACACATTAAGTTAAGCATTAGTGATTATATTGTAGCATATTTAGTGAGGGTGTCAACAAATATTTTAGGGTTAACATTAATTATGTTACTGTTGTAATTGTTGTGGAATTTTTCTTATTGAGTCCGCGATACACCAAGCAATGTGGGCTTGTTCTATTGTATCGTAGGTTCCCAGTGATTTTACCTTACCTCCAATATTAATGTTAGATTGATACCTGGGATTCTTACGTCTGGGGTCTAAAGTGACTCCTGGTGGCAAATTGTTAGTCTTGTGTCTAACGGGTCGTCTATTTTTAGACTGTTCCTCTAAAAGAATAAAACAGCAATTTTGTGGACAGTAGTCGGAGTTATTATCAATGCGTTCTATAGTGAGATTTTTCTTCCATCCATTATTTATACCCCATTCTATAAAAGATTTAGGGTTTTGTAACCACTCATCACACATTTGGATACCTCTATCTCCATAATCTTTATATCTTTTATCATTTGGGTTAGTACATCGTTGTTTTATGTGTGCCCATTTAATATATAAAGGATGCTTGGTATATCCATGTTTATAATTATTGTTAGCTTCCCCTTTCTCGTGTTTTAACATTTTGTTATCTCTTTTGAAAAATATACTTACTATTTTATTTTTACAGCCTTTTTCCATCTTTTTGGCATTTTTTATCACTTTTTTGAAAATATAGTTATTTAATATTAACAAACGATTGCTCGATACGTCGAGACAATGTGGGTAGTTCACACTACTCTACTGGTAGGTAAAAATAGTCAAAAAGACTACATAGAAATACGCGTAAAGCTATGTGGTTATAAGTAGTTAATAACATAATTAGTACTTCCTAGGAGGAAAAACAATGAATAAAGTAATAGCAGATAACGAAAAATTCGGTGGCGTAGTTGTTGCCGAGGTAATCAGAGATTCAAAAGATGGTCCAGTTGTAATCAATCGACAAGAGACCCACAACCTTGTTGTAAACACTGGTAAGCGTGCAATATGGCGTCAAGCGGGAGGGATTGACGTTACCCACCTTTTTAAATACTTCAGAATTGGCACCAGTGCAGCCGCTGCGACCGCAGCGGATACAAACGTGAAGACCCCCGTAGGTTCTTCATTACGTATTTGTAACTCGTTCCAAATGAGTGGGCAAACATTCCAACTAATTGTCAGTTATCAGAGTGGTGCTGCGACCACAGTTGGTGGCGTGTTAAGTGCTGCTGGTATTGCTGAAGTATGCGTACTTAACTCGGTTACCACTCCTGGCGGGTCGGCTCTAATGAGAGCTATTTTCTCCAGTACTGTTAACAAGACTAAGTCAGACAAACTAAAAATAAGTTATAACGTGAAAGTTTCGTAATATCATATACTTACAAGGAGAATCTAGATGGGAGATACAGTACATTTTCAATCAGGATTAAAAGCTGGTTTAGCTGCATATGCTCCACCCAGGCATCCTTGCCCTATTTGTGGCAAAGAAACTGGTTCAGGCGGGTCTAGGCAGGAAACCAGAGAAGGAAGAAGAACTTGTCAAAGTTGTTCACACTCCTTTGTAGAAGCAGCTGTAGACAACGTTCTTAAATTCCCACAAGGATAACATCGTCTCCGCTGATTGTACAGCGAGCACCGACTAAAAAGCCCCTACCGGTTGTATACAGTAGGGGCTTTGCTTTTAAGGTATTTTTTATTTATTATTTATTTTAATGAAAGTGGTTGTTTGTTTGTGTTTTTACAAGCTAGGGATACTTGTTGTGTAATATAATTTTTAGCTGTTGTATTTTTAATAGAATCCCAATTTATTGTTTTCCAGGGTTTTTCTGTGGCGTCGCAAGCAGATCTAAAATCTTGTTCTAACTCTTTTAAGGTATTCCCTTCATACAAGGATGTACCTACAATATTTAAAATCTGCCCGTACCAGCATCGATCTGCTTCAGAAAACTTTATAGATCCTGTGTAATTTTTGTATTTAAGAATTTTCATTTATATTTTACCCGCTTGTTTTAGTTTTTCAACTATTATTTCTAATGCATATTTTTTCATGGGTCTATTTCTATGAGGTTCGTGCAGATCTATATCAAATTTTTCATCACAAGAATGTTTAAATTTTCTACGAGACCCTTCTGCTTTTTGGTAAGCATAGTCAAAACGCCTCATTATAGGAAACAGTTCTTCCCATTTGTAATCTCTTGGTATGCTTTTTAGGCGTTCCATAGATTTCTCTATTATACTCATGTTTTAGTATTTTTACAATTTTAATACTAAAATATAGCTTATAGTATTAAATAACTAGATTTTCAGTATTTATTGTATTTGTGTAATTTACAGTATTTATATAATTTTTAGTTTTGGGTATTTTTATAACTTACCTATCTAATCAAACTTTATATTAGTAGAATTTAATAAAACATATCCTCTTTCTTTATATTCTTTAATGTAATATTTTTCGTAATCCTGTGCTTCTTTTACGGTACTTATTCCGTCTCTCAAAAGATAGATATGTGGGCATACCCCTTTCAAAACAATGTTTCTAAATGCCAAATTTGCTTTAGTTGGTTTATTCTTAAGAGATTCGTGGATATGCTCTCCTATACGCTGCAACAGACTGTTTCCTGTGTAACCGATATAGTATTCATTATTGATGACAATGTAATATATTTTATAAGTTTTCTCTTTCTCAATACTTTGTTCCTTTTCTTTTTCCACGTAAGCCCAATGAAAGCCGACAGCCCTAAAATTACCTCTAATAGCTTGAGATACCGCGTTGCGCTTCAGCCCTACACGAAAGGAAGCTTCTTTGATATTTTTAAGCATTTTTGTTTAATCTTTTGTACAGTTACTGGACAAAAATGTTTCTAAATCATAACTAGATATTTTACGAATTACAAATTTAGCAAGACTTTCTTTATAGTACTTATCCGGTGGAAATAGTTTTTTCTCTTCTTCAGTAAGTTGTTTTTGTAATTTTCTAGCGTCTCCTCTGCTATTAGCTAAATTAATCACATGAAAGGGGCAATTGATATCATCAGGGCAAATAGTACCTACAGCCCAAATATACCCAAGGATAGGCATTTCAATGTGTTTTGTTACCATATCCATTTCCTTTAATGTTTTTTCTATCTTAGCTGTTGCAGCACCTAGGAGCACAAATGGGCTATTTAGTCTTTCTATCAAATCACTTGTAAATGTGGCAAGCGATCTCACTTTTTGATAATAATTTAACGTGTTTATAGTTGTGCGCACTTCTTCAATATGAACAATTGGTTCTTGGGTGAGCAGTAAATCTCTAACATATAAAGGTGTACTTGCTCCAAATTGTTGTAGTGTTGGTAAACTTCCTTTATTGTTTTTAATTAAAAAAGTAAAAGTATTAAAAGCTTCTTTGGTAGTACTGTAACCAAAGGAATTTGAAGATAATTGTTTTAAAAGTTTTTTCTTTATTTTAGTACTGCTTGTCAATAAAGATAATAACACTGTAATCTCCAAGTCTTTGTCAAAAAATTTATTTGAATTATTCTTTTTCTTGCTCATTTCTAATTTCCTCCTTTGCTGAATTTTTCTTCTAATGCCTTACAAATTTTTGTATCTACCTTCAAAGTAACCGGGTATTGTTTGGTTTTTTGTTTCTTAGTTAATATTTTAATCGCCTCTTCTTGCTTATTTTCTTTCGCTAATTTTAACGCGTAGTCGTTATCGATATGAGGATTTACACCAAAATCTACCAAAGTTTGTAAGGACTGACATTTGCCCTCAGCGGCGCAGGTGACTATGTTAAAACACCAACTTTCGTAGCAGTACAAATTGTTCAATAAGTACTCCAAACACTCCGTATCTTGTTTATTTAGTACTTTTCCTACAAATGAGTCAATATGGTTCATAAGCTTATCGAATTCTTTATCTTCAACAGATCCTGACTCAGGAATTTCATTTTCTTTAAATTTGGACCAAAAAGTATCAACTGCATTATTGAGATTTTCTACTTTTTCTATAAATTTTTGTGTTACCATTTTTAATTTCCTCCTTTATATTTAATACCACCTGAAGAACCAGCCTTTATTGACTAGTCCTCCAGATAGTGTTTTGGTTTTACTATTCTTTACTAACGCTAACCTTAATACCTTGGGATGTAAATAATACCATTCTTATATAACTTGCTAGTTCCCGTGCTTGATTCCTAGAAATGCATCTAAGGCTTCCCAAGTAGTACTTCGAATTTTTGTCTACAAATTTCACTACCCAGGGAGATCCCAGTAAAGCTAATCATCTTTCACTAGCGTCATCGTCAATAAAGTCAAAATCATTTCTTTTACTCATCTTTATTTTCTCCTAATCAATTTACTTCTAGTTTTGTCTATCGTTGGGTCTCCGCAACATTGTTTCAACCACGATATTCAATTCGTTAATATTAGGTTTACAATTAAAAAACCAAAATTTTCTTAAACTTGTAGTGATATCAAATAGTTATAATCATATACTACCATTTATACTTTTGCAATTTTTATTAATTTTCTTGTAACTTACTGTTTATATTAGGTTTTTATTATTCTGTAAAACATGAAAAACAGGGATGGTCCCAATCGAACTTTTTTCAACTATTTTATAACATGTTGTTTTTGTTACGTTTTCATAGTATATTTAGAGTATAAAAAAGTACTACGCTACAAAAAAGATACAAGAATTTTTGTAACATATTATTTTTATTATGTTTTTATTGAGGCAATTATTGCACAAAACATAAATTTTTACACTAAAACTATAATTTTTAAAACAAAAAGCCTGGCAGAACTTAATCTACCAAGCCTTGTAAGGGTGATAAATGCTACGTTTTAAATTTCCATAGCTTCTTCCAAAGTTTTTGCACCTTCTTTACCCCTATTAAATCTGGACAGGTACAGTTTCCATAATAAATCAATAGAACAACCTAATCTTTGTGATTCCCATCTTGGGTGTTTTCCGATACAATTGGACATATAGAAGGCACAGGTGGTTCGAAGATCTTTGAAATTAAATTTAGGAACCCCGTTTTTAGTCAAACGATTTTTTGCATATTCTACGTTTTGATAATTCCACTCTTCAAAAATTCTAGGTCCAGTACGAGATTTATTATCTAAATAAGATGCAACGGTTGGACAAATAGCTAGAACTATTTCTCTACTAGTTCTCATTTTATCAATAGTAGAGGGTACCAGTATAAGTTGAGCATCTGCATTGTAGTTGTCCCAAGTAATAGCTAAAGCTTCTCGTACCCTCATTCCGGTAAGTAACAAAAATCTAATAAATGGTGCTATTTTTGTAGCGTGCTGAAGATCTTCTGCTTCCGCCACATCTAGCAATTTCTTTATCCCATCACGAAGTAAATACCTATAGTAAGGTTTTTTTCTTTTCTCATAATGTATAAATGCACAACCGCTATCTTCTGCTAATCTGGCAATTTTGTTTTTCTTCCACCAGTTTAGTAAGATCTTAAGTGTCTTTATCTCTTGATTAATCGTAGAAATATTTTTATTTTTGTTACTGACACGATTTTTCTGGTTTTTAATGCGTTCTACTAATGTTTCAATAATTCCCCATGTCAACTCTTTTGTTTTAAATACTCGTAATTCTCTTAAAATATTAATAAAAATTATAGTATGGCTTCTGTAGTTTTTTATCGTATTAGCTTTTTTTGTGCCTACACAGCTATCTAAGAATTTCGATATAGCTGTATCGATGTACAGGTTAGGCAAATGTTTTTTGTCACTCATGTGTTTAATACTACCACATTTTTGGTAATTGTCAACTTTATTTTATCCCTGCATTATCTTACACCTGTGGCATTAAAAACCGAAGGCACCGACTCGTTATCGCAACGATTCAGTGCCTTTACGGAAAGCAGAAAAAAGAAAAACGAACAACCGACCTAACTATTATAAGCTTTTTAGTCTTGAAAGTTTTATTAAGGATGTGGTATTATCTCCGCTACAAGAATTGTATGATTTTCTACAAAACAAAATAAAATTCTCCAAGCACTAGGTGTATGATTTTCTACATAAGCCTCAAAAAGTTTATAAGATTTTTCGTTATAAGTGTAATATGTACCAGCTTCATGGGTACAAAGTCCTGGATGCCTAGGATCATTAGCTAAAAATTCTAAGGCTTTAAATATTTTCTTTTTCCTTTTAGGATCTAATCTATTTAAAATTTTATCCACTTTTTCTGTTTTTAGCATATTAAAATTAGAAAAAGTAGCAATTATTTCAATTTTACTCATCATTGTTCCCCGCCCATTTTTTAACTAAATTCATATCTAAAGGGGTAACTTTACCTGTGTAACAGCATTCTTCTGGGTGAGAAAGTAAATATGCCCTTTTCTTTTCTGGGCATTTCATTAACGTGCTCTCGTCATAATACATCTTGGTTTTTTTAGTAGTAGTACCAAGAGGAATTTGTGCGTCCTCCCGCAAAGCTTCTCCGTGTTTTTTAACAATTTCTTTTAATTTTAAAATTATTTTTTTCATAACTCCTCCTTTTTAATTTGTTATTTGTTATTTTTATCTCATGGTCACAAAAGGGATATATTTACAATTTCTTCCACTTGGTCCCAAAAAACTTGTATATCTTTGTTGTTTAAGTGAACACGCAAATCAACTAATCCGTAATCCTTTTTAACCACGTACTCCGCACTTCTTTTATACCCAACTTCTTCGCTTTTTATATACTCTATAACCTCATTTACAGCTTTTCTTTTATTTTTACATCCCTTGACTTTGTGTCTAAGAATGTACATCAACCCTTCATATAACAGTTCTTTGACTTCTGACTCCCAATGGGTAACCCATCTCATTTTACCAATTTTTCTAGCTAGTCTAGCCTTACAAAATTCTAAAAAGGCACCGCCTATTTTTTCACCTACTCTATTTTTAAAAGTATTTCGGTCATAGGACATAGCCAAAATAATTGCCCTAATTTCTTTTGGTATGTCTTTTGTCATTTTATCTCTTTTTTACATAACATTTACTGTTCTCACGTTAGAATGAGTCGATGCCAGATTTCCCATCAACTAGTGTTCCATAATCAAAATCGCTTGATAAATTATTAGTATTTTTCACTTTGTCTTTTTCTTTCCCTTTGCGCCCAGTTTTTACTGTTTCTGTTTCTTTTAGCCAACGTATCCACTCTTCTTCCGACATTCTAAATTTCATATTATCTCCTGTAAAATTTTTATAGTTGTTGACTATATTATTTAATTTTTAATACTTCCCCAACAATCCATCAAGCCATTTTTTGGCACATTCTTCTTTTACAAAAAGTGCCCAGGGAGGCTTGGCATCAATAGCCCACCAACCATCATAACCAGAGTAAGCGGATTTGTCAAGCCCTAAAGAAGACGCAATGCCTGTACGTTCTTTTAACAAACATGCTGCAGCACCAATCTGGTCCGCAAAAAACGCTTCAGCACATGTCAAGGATTCTTCAGTTCCTACGTACCAAACTATTTTATTTTTACCCTCAATCTTTTTAATCTTCCACTTGTTGGCAGGAACCTCTCGTGCCTTTTTTAATGCTTCTGGTAATGCACCCCATTCATATTCTGAGGACCCCATGTAATCGAATTTAAAATATTTATCTATACCCTTTTTGTTCTCTAAAGGTATGTCTCGAAAATTTATTCTTTGTACTAGATAAGGTAATTTAATTTTTTCTTTATTCATTACGTTTTTTCTCCTTTATTTCTACCTATAGATAGTTGCGCGCCTCAAACAGACATGGCGCAATCATGCGCACATTCGGCGTAGCATGTGCAAAGTGTTTCATAATCCTCATCAATACCCTCTTTGAAAGGGCATGTGTGAGGTTTCGTAGCAGGATTGCTGCTGCAACTAGAACAGAGATTTATTTCTTCGTACGCTTCACATTTATCTTTAGTGCAACACGTGTCTCCGCGTCTATATGGAACTTCCTCCCCATTATTTGCATATTGGGGAATTGGGGCATCGCAATAGGGGTATTCTTTTATGGCATGTTTACACTTGTTCATTTGTTTTTATTATAGCACCTTTATTTAAACTGTCAACTACTTTTTATTCCAGTACCGAAGGTGGGACTCGAACCCACATGCGATTACTCGCGCAAGATTTTAAGTCTTGGGTGTCTGCCATTCCACCACTTCGGCGTATGTAGATAACCCTCGTAATTTTTTAAGGGTTATTAACATCATAATTGTGAGTTTCTTAACCCTCAATATAATACTTATAAACCCTGCAATCTTTTGCTTTAGCAATCCAGCCATTTGCGTAATGAATATCTACTACATTTTTCTTGTAATCTCTAGCTTTCTGACGAGTAGTAAAAAGAAGAACTTCTTCAATAAACCTGTAGTTTTTAATTTCTACAGCCCATACATAATCTTTTTGCATTGTAATTTCCTTTCTATTTGTTTTGTTGTTTATACAACTTTTCTACTGTAGCACTATTTTCCAAACTGTCAACTTATTTTATTATTTTTGTGCCACATTATATTACATATGTTACTTTTACAGCACCCCTTCTTTAATCGCGTCAATTCTTCTATTAGGCCTAGCGGAACAGCTAAGCACTCGTTTTCTTAACCTAATAGCATCTGGGGTAACTTCCACTAGTTCATCCACATCAATCCATTCTATAGCAGTGTCGATAGTCAGCTTTTTGGGTGGTGCTAACACCACGTTTTCATCCTTATTCTTGCTCCTACAGTTGGTTAACTTCTTTTCTTTCATCATACTTACATCAGCATCATTAGGTCTGTTGTGCTCACCTACGATCATACCCTCATACACATCAACACCCGGATCTATAAAAAAGAATCCTCTTGATTGTAAGTGATCCACCGCGTATATAGTAGCTTTACCACTACTAATCGCTACCATAGCACCATTGGTGCGTTTAACTATGGATTCCACAGGTACCCAGCCCTCTAACGTAGTGTTGAGTAGTCCTGTGCCTCTAGTTAAGGTTAGAAATTCATTTCTAAATCCGATTAAACCCCTAGACGGAATTTTGAACTCCAATCTTACTCTACCACCACTGGAATTTCCCATGTTAGTCATAGTGCCCTTACGACCTGCTAGTTTTTCCGTAACAATGCCAATAAACTCGTCAGGAATATCAATAAAGGCAAGTTCTAGAGGTTCCATCAATTTTCCCTCTATTTGTTTCGTTACCACTTCAGGGTTACCAACTACGAATTCATACCCTTCTCTCCGCATCGTTTCGAACAAAATGGCTAGCTGAAGCTCTCCACGACCCAACAATTCAAACGTATCTGGATGTTCTGTTTGTGCCATTTTTATCGCCAAGTTCTTTTTAATCTCGCGATCCAACCGTTCTTTTAGATGACGAGAGGTTAAGTACTTGGAACTAGCACATTTACCTGCAGTTGGTGACGTGTTGACTCCAATTCTCATTTTGAGCGTAGGCTCCTCCACCACAATCCGTGGTAGAGCTACGGGATTCTCTACACTAGATATGGTATCCCCTATATCTATTTCCTCTATTCCGGCTAGTGCTATGTTTTCACCTGCTGAGGCCTCTTCCACAGCTTTTTTATTCAAGCCTTCGAAGGTATATAGTACTTTAATTACACCTATTTTTATTCCATTTTTACCAATTATAGAAACACGTTGACCCACTTTTATAGTTCCGTTAACAATACGTCCTATAGCAATACGTCCCACATAATTGTCTTGATCCAGATTGCACACAATCATCTGTAACGGAGCGTTGGGGTCACCTTGCGGAGGATTGATTTTGGATAAAATAGTATCAAAGAGTGGGATAAGGTTATTGTTACTATCATCTAGATTATATTTGGCTATCCCTTCCCTACCAACGGCATAAATGGTAGTAAAATCTGCCTGAGCATCCGTAGCGTTTAAATCACAAAAAAGGTCAAATATCTCGTTAAGAACTTCATCGGGTCTCGCATCTTTTCTATCAATTTTGTTTATAACTACAATGATTGGGAAATTACGTTCCAAACACTTTTTTAGCACAGATCTAGTTTGAGGCAAACAACCCTCAGCGGCATCAACAAGCAACAAAGCCCCATCAGCCATCATTAGAGTTCGATCGACCTCACCAGAGAACTCAACATGTCCAGGATTATCTACTAGATTCACCTTTACTCCCTTCCAATACACACTGGCGTTTTTGGCAAGTATGGTGATACCTCGTTCTCGCTCTAAATCATTGGAGTCCAATACGCGATCAGTTACTTCCTCATTTTTATGAAAAGTACCGCTTTGTCTTAACATAGCGTCGCATAAAGTTGATTTTCCAAAATCAACATGTGCGAGTATGGTAATATTCCTAATATTTTTTTGATTACACATTTTATATAGTTTTCTTTAATTTGAGGAGTTGTATCATGACATCTATTTACAATAAGTCAAGCCTTTTTATTAATTTTTATAGTATATTTTTACTTATATAAAAATTAAAAAAGGGCTTAGTGTGCTGTTCACTAAGCCCTAAAAACTAAATCTGGTATCTGACAACTTAAAACGGTATATAAAGCCACTTAACTATTGCATTACAAAATTCTGGACACCCAAAAACATAGAGTATTGCCACTATCATAGGAAGCATGGAAAGTCTTACTTTAATTTCACCGAAAGCAAATAGTATGGATATCCGCCTGATCCAACATGTAAGTAAAAATACTGCACCAAGTATGATTGAAGCTTTGAATGTCAGGTATGTACCTACAGCAAAACTCACAAGCAACAATACGGACACAAAGGCTAAAACAAGCATCGCAATTATTGGCATTTTAATTTCCTTTCTAAATTGTTTGTCACCTAACTGATTCTTCTACTTCCTATATTGTAGCACAGTTCTTTACTAAGTCAACTACTTTTTATTCACACCACTAAAGCGGTGTCAATAATAACTCTTACACGACTCCAAAACTCTTTAGTGTCTATATTATCAATTTTATTTTTAACTTTAGTAATACCGTAATCTCTTTTAATAATAGTTTCTGCTATTCTTCTGTAGGAGGAATCTTCTTTTTTTATAGAACTGATAACTTCCTCTACGGCTTTACTACGATCTTTAAATCCCTTGACTCCGTGACGCAAAGAAGAAAAAAGACTAAAATCTAATAAAGTATGCACTTCGGTCATCCAATGTCTTACCCATTTAATTTGTTGATTTTTTGTAGCTAACCGTGCTTTATAGAATTCCAATAACGCTCCTCTAATATGTTCCTCCACTTTATCTTTAAAGGTCTCTCTGCTATAAGCCATGGAGAGAATAATTCTGTCAATAACTAATTCTTCTGCACTTTTAAATTTTTTCATTTTGTTCCTACTCCTTACGATCTCCCTAATTAGAAAGCCTCCTCTAATAGCATGGTTAACTAACTCTCTAAGGATAGCACAACTTTAAAACTTGTCAATTATATTTTTTACGATCGTGAGCGAAGATAATAGGAATCTCACACCTTTAGATGTGGGAGTATGTCAATGTTCAATAGTTGCACTATCTGCAGTATTAACACCACAGTCCTTGTCTTATATCTACCAATCGATGCAACATATCTTGGTCCTCTTTCCCCCACTCTGTAAGCAAATTTCCATGTTTTTTTATCGCTGCATCATACTCTGCATATTTCTTATGATCATAATCCAATAATTCATAAAGCTTGGTGCCAACAATTTTTTTAAATTTTCTTTTTGGGTGTCTCAGCCTCTTATCGTCTAAAGGATCTACTCTACCAGGTCTAGTAGCAGTCCACCATTTATAAAGTGCTTGTAATTCTTCCCATGCCGCTTTAGTTTCTTCATTATAGTTATAATCGACAATAGTGTCAGGTTTTTCTTGTTCCAAAAAATCCACCAAGAGTTGAAAGGCGGAATGTAGTAATAAGTCAGTTCTATCACACCAACCCTGTTGTGTTAACGTTTTGATTTTCAGCACTTTGTATTTTATTTTTTTAGTCATTTTCTCCATTTTCTCCTTTAATTATTTTTCCTCTTTCTCTGGTGGAGCTTCTTTAGGTACCAAAGCTTCGTCGCACCGATCCGTTTGAAGTGTCTCGTTCAACGTGTTAACTAGTACCACAAGGGTTGCTGTGGCGACGCCAGAAACGATACCAGTGACCGCCCACGCCTCCTTAGCCCCACTACCTGCTGTAGCTGCACCAGCGGAAGCAACACCCGCCAAGGAGCCGGTAAGAGCACTAGAAACTAAAGCTACACCACGAGAAGTCCTTATATTTCTGCACCCGTTAACGTGTGCTCTGTCCATCCAGGTACGTGCTCCATTAGTTGCACAACCTGTTACCAAAAACAAAAAAACGCTTACAATTGTTGCTATGTACCTGTTTTGCATATCTATTCCTTTCGTTCCCCAACTTCCCAACTTTTTGAGTAATCATTACTCATAAACAACGAGGCTAAGCCGGTAATTTGTTTTAATCGTAATAATTCGTCTCGATCCATCCCAATATTACGAGCTATCCAATTGTCACTTTTACCCATTTCAACCAATTCCGCTACTATATTGGACATAAGATCTATATTATGAGTTCCACGAGCCCTGTTGTGACGAATCGTGGAAGCGATACGGTCGCTCATCTCCTTATCTATAACTACCACAGGAAGTAACCCCTGTTCCCGCTCCCTTATCCTTTTTGACTCCTTCAGCACAGTGTAACGATGAAATCCGTCTACAACAATGTATTCGTCTTTGTCTTTGTCATAAAAACAAACTACAGGTTGTGTGAACCCATCTTCCCAAATTGATATCTCTAGTAGCACCATTTCTGGCGGCGCAACTTTGTTAGGGTTGTAGTCGTTAGCTTTCACCTTATCAATAGGCACCGCAATAACGTTATAAACGGGACTTTTGAAACTCATACTTTATTTTCCATTTTTTGCTCTTAACTCCCCACCTTTTTATACTTTTCCACCAATTGTTTCATTCTGAGTATTTGCTCGTGGGTCTGTGTAAAACTTAACGATTTACAAAGATGGTCATTCTTGAGGATACAACATGCCATTCTGCGCCAAGTAGGCGCTTCCCTGCTGCTTTCTAATTGGTCCACTGTGTCCGGGATTGAGGTGAAACGAACTAGTTGTTTATCTTTTTTACCTCTATTAGTTTTTTGGTCACAAATAACAGCTTCTTTAGGAAGTAGCTTTAACGATTCATTAGATACAGCCGATCCTGATTTTTTCCAACACTTAATGAATTTTCTAAAGCGATCTATATAGTTTGCCCTCACTTCTGGAGGAAGACTGCGCAATAACAGTTTAGTATAACTACGCCAACTGTGTCCTTCTGGTAGTTTAACTTGTCGATACCCTAACATTTTGGTACCGCAATAAATGTTGCCGAAATTGGCTCCACTTACCCTATTTACAACTTTAGCCCAAGTCTCTGGTTCAATTACTCTAAACAGATCTAATCCGATTCTTTGGTCATCGCCATAGGGTTGACAAATACGCATTTCATGAATAGAAATACCTGCTTTGTAAAACATGTCATAAAGTTTGTTATAATCAAACCCTTCTTTCGCGTTACAGGTCCAGATATCTTCGGTGCGCCAATCATAAATTGGGTACGCATTATATGTATTTTGATCTATAAGCGTAGTCCATTGGTAATTTTTGTACCTAGTTTTGGAACCGCTGGCGATTGTCCTAAATCGATTAAGACTTTCATCTGATCTAATACCTACCAAACAAGCTGTTTTTTTGCCCCCACTGTACCAAGTAGAAAAAATTGGAACAAATTCCTCAAATTCCATTCTATGTTTATAAAAAGGGAAAAAAGATTCATCATTAATGACTGGATATATGGGCAATTCCCTAACCCACTTTTCTTTATTCTCTTGCTCCCAGCAGCACCAAAAAGGATTGTACACTGATACTGAGTTTCTTAAATTTATAGGTAAGCAAATCCAATAGGGATCAATAAAATCTGCATAATTCCTATACATCCTTTCCACGTACTCTATGGTAAGTTTGTATTGTGCCTCTAAATCCACGAACATTACCGCTATTTTTTTATCTCGTTTCTTCGCGTGTTGTAACGCTAAATTAAGCAATACCCCAGAATCCTTACCTCCACTAAATGCTACAACAATTTTCTCAAACTCATTAAATATAACAGATAACCGCTCATTTGCGGCATCATATACATTCTGTTGTAAGTAGATTTTACCCATTATTAAATTTCTAGTATGCCTGTAATTTTATAAAAGTCAAGATGTTTTTACTTATTATTAAAAATATACTACCTATGGGGGTTATGGGTAGAACCTACACCACAGGTAGTAGCTATTATGGTTACTAAAAATACAGATTACGATCGTGAGCGAGAAAGCCCACCTCTTTAATCGTGAGCAGTTGACTATTCGTCAGTTCCATGTCCAAGGACTTGACCTTCATGCTTTGTGTACGTATAAACTACTTCGGTACCAGGAGATGTTCCAGTATTTGGTGCTGAAGGAGCCATGTACATAAATATACCACCAAGATCCACAGGCTTTGGTGATGTAACAGGAATTTGTGGTAATATTACAGGATAATCTGGTTGGCTGCAAGTACCTGTACAGACAGGCTGTTCCTTGTCGTTAGTAGTGATCTTAGTTATGCCCTCTTTATCAATGGTGATTTCAATATTTTTAGCGCCTAATTTAATTAATACTTCTAATATGGTTTTTGATATTTCTAAATTGCTCATATTTTCCTCCTTATTTTAAAAGTTTTTCAATTATCGGTACATTTACGGATCCTGTAGGTGTAGCTGGTATAGCTTTTCTTACATTGATGGCAAAGAAAGCGTCTCCTTGATTGAAGCGTAGCGCTTTAGTTAAATTTACAAAACGTAATTCATCAGGTATATCTAATTTGTAAGTTAAGCTGGTATGTTTCCCTTTTTCTACTTTTACTTTTTCTTTATTACCATGGATATAAGTAGTGTATGTACAAGTGAATTTAACTTTATCTGTTAACTTTTTTCTGAACCACTCCAATGATTTGGAGCTAACCCCTACCCATTTTTCACCTTTGTAGCCATTGACCCCACAACCAACCATTCCCCTAAGCTCTGGTTTTTTATTAGATCCTTCTTCGTATTTTTGGCTCCACACCACACAATATATACCTTTTTGAGGTCCTTGAATAGCTATGATATTTACGTCTTTGTAAGACAAGTCTCCTTCATTAATTACCGCAATTACGTTTTTTGTGTACCCGCAATTTTTAGCCCAAGCTTTTTTGTCTATGATGTGTAACCAATTTTTGTAAATTTCTACTTTTACGTCTTGAAAGGATTCAAAGACTCCGTTAGTAGAATTTCCGTTTTCGTCCACTGCTAAAGTATCCCAACTAGATAACGACATGATTTAATTCCTTCTAAGTTTTACGTAAGTTGGCGGATAATCAGTACTAGGCACTCTCATTGGAAATACAGGTACCATTTTAATTTCCATACTGCGCACCACGTTGGCTAAGTACCTAAGCATGTCCACAATTATGTCAGGATTTTCACCCCTATCGTTGAACAAATTCTTCATCATAACTTGTGTACTTTTTCTGTCTTCGATAAGTTCCACAAATCTAGTGATTCTGTAATCAAAATTGCCGGTGATGATAGGTCTTCCATCAGAGCCTAAAGAAGTACGTTGTAGATATGTGGTGAAGAAGTATGGAGTGAAGAACCATACATGTTCCGGATCCGTAAACGAAGTCTCGTGAAGGTAATAGGGCAAATTAAGATGAATAAGACCCGTTTCCTTATTAAGGATTCTATAAGACTCTTCAAAAAAATTAGTTAGGTCATGTACGTGCTCTAAACATGACTTGCTGTAAATTACTGATACCGAGTTATCCTCGAAAGGGAATTTATCAGTTTCAAGATCCAGCAATATGTCTGGTTTCACGGCGGGGTCATTATCAACTCGTAGAAATCCATCTAGGGCAAGCATCCCACTACCTACATAAAGCTTTATCTCGTTAGGATTATCGTTTTTTATCTCCATATCATTCAGATCCTCCGCTAATTGTTTCAGTCCATTAGGTATTTCTTCTTCTGTTTTGTTTATGCCACTCATGCTTTTCTCCTTATTATAGTTGTATTTTATTTTTAAAAATTAGGCAAAGGATATGGAAAGTCACAAAAAACGCCAGCGCTTCTTAACTCTGCAAGTGTTTTAATCGTTTTTAATTTTTTCACTTCGTCAACTATCTGATCCCAAGTTGCCGTGTCAGGCAACTCAAGCATTTTAATTAGTTTTTTTGCTATAACTTTTTCTATATTTTCCATATCAGCATTCCTTCTTTTACAGAAATGTAATTAGTTCAACTCTGACTCTTTGACCATCTCGCTTGTCCCACACTCCCTTGCATTGTACAAATTTACCACCACGATAAGCTTTTGGTACATCTCGTGGGGATAACTCCTCTAACGAAATCATATTCCGACAATCTCCCGGTTGGATATCTCGGGACCAAAACTTTCCATCTATGACACCATCGACTTTGCCATCTTGTTGAAATTCTAAAGTAAATTTTCCATCAACACGATTTGGGTAAAAGCAGCAATCAAGCGAACAACTATTACAATTTTTTAAATTATTCATCAATAACCTCACATTCTTGGTGCTCCCAATTGAGCATAGAAGGCACAGTGTGGTCAATAAGCCAATTCATCATTGACTCCTCCACGTTTTTTGGTTTCATAGCGTAATACTTAGGACTGCTGTTGCCCACAATAACTTCTTTTACGAAATAAAGATCTTGATGTCGAGGTACAATAGATTCATCGATATAAATATACCCAATAGTGTACGAAATTGTTTCAGTTGTGGTGCAATTCTTTTTAACCCATTCGTTAGCTGTCTTAATTTTTAGCATGTTACTCCTTTGTACTAAAATATACGGTAGTATACTATGTAGTCCGTATACTACCGTATACTTTTTTATACTTAGTTCCACTTCCTTTTACAATTTACAAGTTCGCAAAAACAGGATTGAAAAGTATCAATGTAATTCATGTTGTGATCTTCTTTCCATATTGCTAAAGCCTTTTTTTCATTGATTGGGACATAGGCCATATAATTTTCTTTTTCATTATTCCAGTCTATTTGATGCCTGATAAAATAAGTGGATCCTTTATCATCAGTTCCTGTGCTCCACGCGGTGGATATACCGGAGTCTTGATTATAGGAAGGACTAGTCCAGTCGTTATTTGGATATATTTTTAGCATATTGTCTATTTAGTCCGTCCCAGTCTATAAGGTGCTGGAATACCTTTTAATTCTTTTTACAACTATCCCAATTTTCAATTTCTGTCTCGTCATCATCAAGCTGTCTGAAAATAACACTATATGGTACAATACTCTCTATGTCTGTAGTAACCACTATGGTGTAATTTTCGTTCGCTAATTTACGATGCTGATTAACCTCTTCCTTACTATACTTGTTATCGTAGTTGGAGGCAATCATGGGATCAAAACCCTTACAGTAAATTTTATATTTTTTCATTTTCATTTAATTATCCTACTAATCTTCTGCTTTTGCTTTATAGATATAAACAATTTCTATACTAACTGCATATTTATGATACAATTCCTCATTAGCCATAAAACGAACCATAATTTCTCTACAATAACTTTCACACTCTTTGTTGGCGGAATCACACAGTTTAGCATATTTAATTGCTGCCTTTTTTGGTGAAGCAGCTTCACCAATAGAGGAATTTTCGGGACTTTCTCTTCCATTCTCGTAGCATTGGTAATTAGTTAGCATATTTTTATACCTTTTTTAAATTAAATTTCTTTAGCCGTGTAGACCGGCTCAGCCCTTAGTGTGACTTTAAACTTATGCCACATTTCTTCCTTCTCTTCCTTAGCCATAACTACACGTTCGCTCTGGTAATCACAAGAATCCCAATCTCGTTTACGACAATATTCTTCTACGGCTTCTTTGGTATCGAATGCGGTAATATTTGGTACCCAATCTTCTTGTTCAAAACATTCAAAATTACAGCAGATATATTTTTTTAATACCATAAATTTTCCTATGTTTTGTTGATTTTTACAAATAGTCAAAAGCAATAGTTTTAGATGCTAGATCTGTTGATTCACAACTACTTATACCACAACTATACGCGGAAGTAAATATATTTTCTAGATCCAACCAATCTATGCTTGTCATTTCCACACTACCAGGGCAACTGAATAAAAATTTGGTTACATGACAAGGGTCACAATTGGAGCTAATTATATAGGATAGAGAATGTACGTATTCGTGTGCTGTTATAACAGCCTCAACTTTTGGGTCTAGTCCCTCTAGGACCCAAATACCTTCATCTTTTATCCATAACCCTACCACATTATCTCCCATGTAAGGAAAGCGCTCTTTGATCTGCTGTAACGTAACAAGTGTAATTGTTTCCTTTGCTAGATTCGCCCTAGCATTTAAATCTACTTCAGTACCAGTAATATCCTCAAAAGCAGAAATAACCGCTATTCTTATCTCGTCCGTACTTCTGTTGCACAATATGTATGTTTTCTCATTACAACTTAGTAATGTAAACAGGATTATGACTAAACTTGTAATACGCATAACATCTCCTCTGGCGCTGCTATTTCTAATTTCTTTTTACAATTTTTTAACTATTCCACGCTAAATATTTAGAGCTAAGTTCATTTTTAACTTCAGTTTCATTTAACCCAAGATATTGAATAACTAATTTAGTTACGTTAGGTATGGAAAGAGTATCGTATTGTAGATCTTGTTTCGCTAACCAATGCTCAAATTCGGGATTGTCATTTTCTTCATCCACAATGGTATCAACAACTACTTTGAATTTTGCAGGTAGTCCTTTTTTTATAAAAGTAATAAATTCTTCTGATTCTGTAAAGTTATTTTTTGTTTTAATACTCAGACTTGATTCTGCTACGGTATCTATAGGATATATAGTAGATTGATACTCTTGAATTGTGTTAGAACATCTAGTACTTCTATTTTCTAGACAATTTTTGCAAATACCACAGGGGATAGTTATGTTTTTAACACGAGCACGAATTCGCTTCGTGCCACGATGAATTAAATTAATTGCATAATTTGTTAGCGACCTTTTAGAATAATTAATTATTTTTTTCACATCCCTGTTGCCATCTGTTCCCTTAAAGTGCTCGTATGTAGAAATAAGACGAACTAGATGGGCGAAAAGATCTTGTTTCAAGTCTTCCTCATCCAATGAGCTATCATTAGCGATAAGAAAACTTAGACGCTTGAGCAGTTTACTACAGAATTTCTTTATTTTTTTATAGATAACATCAAATTCTTGTGTAGATAAAGGCTCGAAAATTACGTCCGCGTTAGCAAAGGTGTTGATTAAATCCTTATGCTTGTTTTCTAAAGAATCTGTGATGTAATAGAGATCGCTTAAACATAGATTAAAATGTACAGCCGCTTCTAGTAGATATTTGTTATTTTTAACGGACCAGCAAATACATTTCCAACTATAACGCGCCGTGTAATCATTTTCTAACATGATTTTAAGATCTTTGGCAGCTTCTTTTTGTAACTCTGTTTTTACAACTTGTTTTAAATTGTAGTTAAATTCTCTTTTGTTTCTAGTAAGTAAGTATTCGGAAATATAGAATTTTAGTTGTGGTATAGTATCTTTGCTAAATCGGGAAAGATAAGGGATTAGTTTTGATTCCAATGTATTTGTTACCATTATTACACTCCTGTTACATTTTTATACCACCATGGAATATGGTGTAGTATCTACAGAGTAATAGTAGCACTACAAAAGCTATTGTCAAGAATTAAAAAGAAAAACCCCAAAATTTTTCATTTCAGGGTTTTGTTGTCTAATTTATATATGTATGATTTTTACTTACAGTAGTCCATAACTGCGCAAGTTTTAGCGTTAAGAATACAATTAACTGGATAACTGGAATTGAGTTCTTTTAATGCGGAGGTTGTGATTACACAAGAAGTTACACAATTAATATCATCAACAGTGTTATATATCTCGTCCACACCAGGACTTCCTTTAGCTATGTCGCAACCTAATTTAGCCGCATATTTGCATACGGAAACACAGTCTGCTACAGGTGCAGGTATAGTTCCAGAATCAACAGAAGGTAGGGTTCCCGAGTCTACGGAAGGTGTAGGTACAGGTTCTACAGGCATAGGTGTGGGTACAACAGGATTTGGGGTAATAATCATGCCCTCACAATTACAGCAAGCTAAAAAAACTATTAATATTGTAGTAATATGTGTTAAAAATGTTTTGATCATAAAACTCCTTATTATGCCCCTTTTTTATTATTTTACAATTTTGTTATGCAATTTCCGGTTCACCAATCAAGCCATCCCACTGCTTACTCTCTGTGCTATCTTGACCGATATACAAGTTTCCTACAGTTCTACTCCAAGTAGTACCTATATATGTGCCGTTACCTGTAGTGAATCCTCCTAGTTTTAGTGTACCAGCTAATCTATTGAGAGTAACTTCTAATTTTTGGTACGCAGAAAATGATGTAGCACCCGCTCCTGTGGTAATTAAAGTGCTTTCTCCTTTCAGTACATAAAAACCCCCATTTGAATGTCCATATACTTTTATATCCCCAGCAGGATCGGCAAAAGAGCACACAAATCGTCTGACATTAGAGGGATATTGTGAAGAACTCCATTCGGGATACAATGTGAATTTGACCCCGTCCTTCAACTCACCAGGAACTAGGGCAGCGGGTAAGTAGATTTGGTCTTTGTTGCGAGTAACTGGAACGCTGCTCGTTAAAATAGGTGACGTAGGATAATTCGACTCTTCATATTGAGGATTCCATACGTCTACCCCATTTATACCATCTGCACTCCATTCAAATGTAGATGAATCACGCGCTATTCCAATCTGATTATTAGTCGAAGACCCTCCAATCGTTTTAATCCATATCCTGCGAAATCCGTTCGCGGACAAATTGCTCCCGTACGATACTATTTTAGATCCTGAATCGGATATGACATACCCAGTACCATTGAGTATGGAGAAAATCATACGAGAAGCTGCACCATAATAGAGCAGAACCATCACGTAATCATAGCCAGCCGATTTTACGTATGCAGAAAATTCACTAACATTACACGTATTAGTTCTTATTGAGTGTGCGTCTATGGATGCATTCCCTATAATCCGTGTAGCACCCAACGCCCCAGTAGGATCAAGATATCCGCGTATTTTAGACACGAGCGCATTGCCGATCCATTGTGATACATCAGATGTATATGTCGAATTGTTCGTGCTACTGGCTTCACTCTGTGTATATCTCTTCCCCCCAATCCTCGTCAATGGCTTCACATTAGATCCAAAAGGTCCCTCAACCAATCCACTTGAAGGATTTATTACGTACTTATCTGAAATGTTGGTGTAATTTGCACCCGCAAAGCTTATCCGTGCCCTTTCGTGTTGGTATTCTTCTATTAGCATATTATTTCACCTACAAAATTATTACGCAATAAGTTCGTAACCTGTCACGATACAAATATCATCAGTATATTTCCAAGTCATATAGGATTCATCGATCCAACATAGCCCTTCTTCTCCCCAAGTACCCCAACTGTTAAGAATATGATAAACAGACCCGTACATTCCTACACAACAAAGCATATGACCACCCAGTAATAAATCCGTACCACTTGGTCTGCTTAGTATACCTTTACTGTAATCTTCAAATTTTGGGGTAATTTGAGTACCAAAAATTACTGGAAGTTTTTTTAATAAAGCTGCTTTTATGTAATAGGGACGTGAAGATCTATCGCAATCAAGAAATGCGTAGGTACCCCCTCTTCTACTAATTGCTTGTAAACACGCGTTAACATGAGGTTTTTCATTAACTTTATCGGCATCGAAAGGGAAAATGTCTTCATCAGGAAGTCCTAATTTAACTACTGCTTTCATTACATTTCTAGGGTGGGACCCATTATCATTTATCCCATTATTTTCTAAGTTTCTTCCGAACCAGTAGGGGAACAGGGCAGAAGCCGGTTTTTTATACACACCTTTTATATCTTTACGAATATCTAGTGCGCCAACAATTGCTTGACCCACACAAGAAGAGGTTATACTTTGATTACGAACTATTCTAATGTGAGAAGTAAGATCTGGGTTAGTGGGGTCACTACTAGGTGTTACACCCATTCGTTCGAATTTATAATCGTCGCCATCCCTTTCGTTTTTTCTCCACCCTGTTCCAAATTTAGTCATAATTTTTTCTCCTTATGGCACAGTTAGTGTGAACATTCGATCCACAATAAATCCACCTACTGCTAAAGGAAGTACAGCTATAATCATATAATTTGGCATAACTATAATGTCAAAAACTACGTTAATATTAGTTTCTATACCAGGTGCGGGAGTACCCGTTCCAGATCCTGGACCACCATCAACAACAGAAGGAGACACAACAAAAAACGGGGATGGGAAATTTATGGTATAAAAATAAAATCCCATACCGGGTGGAGCCACGCACTCACCAGAGAATACAAAAGGTATATTTTTAACTTGTGTATCAGTAGCAAGTAAAGAAGCTAAAGCTGCTGCTGTTTGGTTAACCGTACCCTGTAAATTAGTCGCGGTAAGGATACCGGAAGGCGTTACCGCAATATCTCCAGCTTCTTTTCCCGCTAGTATTTTCCATGTAAGTGTGCCTTGATCCCAGTAATATAGTTTTTGTCCCCCTACTCTAACATCATCTACTTTGTTGCCGGTAGTAGGTAAAGCAGCAAAAGAAGCTGATCGTGGTCTCCATCCTATCTTGCCTCCTTTATCGGCGTAATCAGACACGCTCCAGTCCATGTAAGATGGGTCTATGCTGGTTGCGCCCCCAGGTACTGTAATTTTAGCAAAGGTAATAAAATAATTTTTATTGATAGAAGTAGTCCAAGTTACATGATTAACTAGTTGTATTTCTATAGTGGGTGCGGATCCGTGGATCCACTTCGCAAAACATACCAAGTAATTAGTTGCTCCAGCAGGCACACTTACAGCAATAACTGCATCATTTTGCACCACCATGCCGTCATAACTAACTGCCACAAATGGATTAATAGATACTTGAAGAGATACTCCGGATAAGTCTATGGATCCCCCATCAAATATACCTCTATCTACAATTTTGGCATTAAGTGCATTCAGATCATTAGTATTGTCTAAACCTTGCCATGAAAATATTCCTTTTAAAGTCATTGTAACCTCTTTTTAAAAATATTAAGGAGTTTTAGTGTAAGATACACTATCCGTAGTAGACTCCTCTTCATTAATTATAATTTCTATATTGTTGTACGATTCATACACAATTGATACACTATCTATATGCATAACTTCATTAATTGCAATTTGCACCTCTTTTAGCACCTCATCAACTATGGATACGGAATCATTATTATGTATCCCTATCTCTTTACTATATGAATCGGTACAAGAAATAGAATCGTTATTTTCTCTTGTGAAATTCGTTTCTTTACCCACTAAATCTGCTGCAGTTAAAGTATCATCACTACTTCTTACATAATTTGTTTCTTCGCCTATAGAATCTGTTATAGTTATATTATCATTATCTTCTTTTGTTACTTCTATAGTTAATGAATCCGTGGTTGTAACGGAATCACTACTATTTCTAACAAACGATCTTTCCGTATTTACTAAATCAGATACAGACACACTGTCGTTATTATTTCTAACAAACGATCTTTCCGTACTTACATTATCTATAGTACTGATGCTGTTATATAATATGGTAAGATAAGAAACTTCTGTAAGTGCAGAATCCGTACAGGCTATGGAATCACAGATTCCAAACGTTAATGTTTCCGCTAAATCGTCTACAACACTTATAGAATCACTACTAGATTTGTCATAAGTCGCTCCAACTAATATAGCATCTGTTGTAACTACGGCATCATTAAACGGTATAGTTGGATGCGTGGTATCAATAATTAGAGAAGAGAATGGGGTAGGCACAACGTAACAAATCGTTTCTAACAAAGCGGATCCGACCATGGTAACTACAGGTTCATACATACAATCCAGCTCTGCAAAAGCGACGGCAGCGTAACCGGAATCCAAAAGTAGCCCGCTGTCTAGGGGCGGTGTTAGCACAGTGCCCACAAATCCGGTACCGTAAGGATCTGTTTCGTCATGGGAATCTAAAATTCCTGTACCCTCAAAAGTGTTTCCACTATCTAGTGTCCCACTATTTAATGGTATTTCTATTTCTATATCGAGGGGGTAACTGTATGCACAAAATGCTATGTCTACTTCATCAAGTATGTTAGAGATCCAAATATTTAACGCGCTAAAACAATCTTGTTCATTAACCAGATTGTTAAACATACTACATCTGTTTGTTTCAAAATTGAAAATATGTTCTTCTCTTACGCCACACCAATCTAGTACTATCTTAGAATCGCTGACACTAACAAGTTTAGCAATAGAATCGTCTAAGTTATTGATAAGTGTAAGGAATGCGACATAAGAGGTAACACAGAGATTAGGAATCCATAAATCAAATTCGTACCCATTGGCGTCTTGGCTATTTGTATACAACCCATAAGAAGCTGGTTCAAATTTTTCTAGGTTGACACGAGTAGGTACAACTACAGGAGTGCTGTTGCTAATAGACGTAGCGATATCAATCACGCCTCGTGTACTACAAGTCTCGTTGATAAGAGAGCGTGTGGACATCTTACCAGTGAGTAGCCGTAATGTTTTTATAGGAGGCAGTAAGTCCTGAAACGCAATTTGGTGCTCCACCATGCGTAGAGAGAATAGGCTAGATAGCTGTAAAGAAGCATCGTCTACTCTTATCTTGGTATAATAGTAGAAATCCGATGCCCATGCGTCGATATAAATTGCGTAGTAGGTAGCCGCTACCAGTGCCAAAAATGTCTCTGTACTGCTTCTAACCCATATATAATTAGCACCAAGATTTAGTTTTAAGTCAACTTGCTTAACCACGTTATCCATTGTAATCTTGGTTTGTAACTTGTTGTTGATATAGATTTCAACAATGTCTCCAAGATTACCAGTTAACGAAAAGGGGGTATAAGAAGAATTAAAAGGAACTACTGTGGGTGCAGTTAACCATTGCGTACCAGGTAAAATAGACGCCAACAAATTGTTGTACGTCTCCTGGTACGGGGTAGCAATAGTGGATATGGATAATGACATACCTACATTCGAGCAGTTATAGTTATAAGGGCATCTTCCGCTACAGGATATTCTATAGGAAGCATTTCGATTGCTTCGATAGGTAAAGTACCCCCATCTACTCTAGTAAATTCTTTTACCACAACCCCAGAGATGCCACCAACTGTTCCGGATATAAGGTTTCGTAACGCATCCGGATATAATATGTTACCATCTACAAAAGTACCTGGATTTAGGAATGATGATACCACCGCAAAAGTATCTGATATAGCTTGTGTGTCATCAAAGGAGGATAACACCTGTATTTCTATATTAGTGGTAACACTAACAGGTATAGCTTCTCTAATAAGAATATCTGAGTTAAATAAATCATGACCCGCTGTACCCACATAAGTTTGTATATCACCCATTAGTTTATCATATTCATACTGTACATTTATTTCACTATTTAGTGCAGGTGGTACAGCTAAAATAACACGATCTGTAGATTTACTAGAGTTGGAGGTAGCATCTGTCACATCTTTAACTAATGAGTAGGAAACAGGTACCCTATTTACCGTAACAGATGTAATGGTTCTAACAGGTTGGCTATCTAGCACAAAAGAGGTAGTAAATCCATCGCCCGTAAATTCTTCTTCGTATTGTTGTATATCTTCTCCTACTACATAGATATCCCAAGCAGCGTATCGACTAATTCGTTTAAAAAGAGTTAGGTCTGAATTAAATACTACATATACATCATTAATTCGTGAAGGGTCATAAGTTTGAATAAGCTGGAGTATACCAGATCCAGATCCTTGAGCGGTACCATTAAATTTATTTCTGATACGAGCACCGAATGCTGCATTAGTTTCTGTGACAGTAGACCCTGTCACCTTAGCTCTGTTTTCAACACCCGCTATTTCAGAATTTAAAGAAGACCTTATTTGATTAATGCGCAAAGGTGGTACATCAAACAGATCCCCAGTACCTAAACTCTCTATTTGAGCGGATATTTCATAACGTCTTTTAGCCGCGTTGTAATACGTGTTTATTTTATCCCCATAGAAAGTTACGGTAGCCGTAGTTTGATACGCTATAGAAGGATCTGCTGTGGTAACAACGGTACCTACAGGAATAGCTATGTTTTCACCTACTTGGAGTCTAGTGTAGGTATAAAACACTACAGATCCTGTGGCTGGTTTGCCAGCACTTTTACGCAACCCATGATTGGCACCGTAGAGATCAACAATGGTATTATTTCTAGTGAGAGTGTAATCTAGACTATAGCGCTTCGACAAATCATCAATCTGAGACTCCACATTGTTGAGTTGGGCAGCTTGAGGTATTATGAATATCTCAGGTATTGGACCTTTCTCGGTGTCAATAGAGGGGTTTGTTGTAGCTACGTTAGCTGCTATGGATTTTTCAATTATTGTAGTAGTTCTTGCCATTATTTTTTAGATAATCTCAGTATGTCGAGAAATAGTTATACAATATTAAATAACAATAAAACCAGTAATGCGGGTATTTTCTGTGTGACGACGAAACACCATTCCTAGTTTTTAACGGAGCATCTTTTGTCACTAATACTTACAGCCCTCCTGTAAATATTTTTACATTGTTATTATCTTTTTATAGCATTTAGTGTTTGAATTAAAAATCTCATCTTTTCCGCATTTTATTACGTTTTTTGGTAATTTTTATCGATAAATTGCGCTAATTTTTATATTTTTATATTTTTGCTACCATTAAATTAATTGTTATTTAATATAAGTGATGCGTTGGTTACCACACGTATATTTTATAATTTTTGATAAGTTAGCTTAGTTTTTAAAAAACAGTGCAATTAATTAGTTCCATAACGGCGGGATATAACAGAGTAGGTGGCAACACCATAAACGTGGTGGTGTACCTAACCGATCCAAATTCCACCGTTTATTACCCAGAATTAGTTAAAAGAGGTTCAATTAGATTAAAGAACGGGAACTATGTATTAAAAACTATTACTTTTAATAAATATTTTGGAAACTCGACAGGTGTTTTTAACTTTTCTATTTCTAACCAAGCATTTGATAAAAATACTGTTATAGAGGCTTTTCTAGAGCTAGATGATGGCACTACATATAGCGGTACCACAAGAGTGTTGCGCACAAAAGAAACTGTGTTGTCTCTTGTGGAAAACAGCAAAGATGTAGATGTGGGTACAGACTACAGAACAGATTTAAGACTTAAAGAATTTGGGAGTAGTCCTGTTACCCCATTACCCGCCAGCCGTGGTAAAAAATATTTAATTAAAATAAATGAAGTACCTTTATTTACATTATCTTCTTTATATTATCATGTAGGTAACCTGTATTCCTACAGTTTAGAAGATAGAGTTATAGGTACTACGGATCGGATGGATCTCCACACCTATGTTAAAGGAGAAGACGATTTTGTTACCGTAGTAGACACGTTATACCATTCTTTAAGTACCTCATTATCTGACTCTATAGCTGTACCAGATCTGCATAGCAGAACAGCTACATTCAGTAGGGGTAGTAGTGATTTAGTAGGATCCGTCACAGATCATGTTGATGTGGTATGTACATATTCACCTGTAGTACACAATGTAGTTAAGTGTGTGGAATCTTCCACAATAGCACTTACTTACGATCCCATTACTAAATTTGCTGGGGATCGATTAAGTACTATTATCATTAACGAGATTTTGGAAACAAGAGATCGTTGTATAAGATCTTCCACTATAAATTTTGAATTTAGTGACACAGTTGTGTGTGCCGATGCTGTAGTAAAGCGCGTGTACTACCCGCCTCTGCATTTACAATCTGTTGCTGTCGCTGAATACGGTAACCATAACAATATTTTGATTACCGCATACCTATTAGATTATTTAACAAATATATATCACCCAGAACTAGTAAAAAGTGGTACAGTTCAAATAAAAAGAGGAAGGACTACTCTAAAGTCCCTCCTCTTTGATAAATATTTCGGTAATGCTGATGGAACATTTAATTTTTCGTTAAGTAATTCCTCTAGTACCCGAAATATTTCTTTTGAACTAGAGATAACATTAGAAGACGAGGGTGGAACAAGAAGGTATAGAGGTCCTGTTAGAGATTCTAAACGGGATACTATACCTTTATCTATTTCTACCACACCAATTTATAACGATTTTAGATCGCTAAAGAGACTGGCTGAATTTGGGGAATCTCCTGTCGCACACGTAAATCCTGTAAATCTTGACTTCGATGTGAAGATTTATAAAAAACATGGGTGGTTCTGCAAGTACGTGTTAGCAGATTCTATCAGGGTAACGGATTATTGTGAGAGAGCACAGGAGTCACACCGTATTGAAAATGATGTAATAAGTTGTGTGGACTCCATAAGTGTAGAGGTTGACTACCACAAAGTTATAAACGATTCCGTTTCGGTTATAGATAGAATAGATATTGAAGTAAATTACAATAAGACTGTAAATGATTCTGTTGCATGTGTAGATAAAATTGAAGAAAATGCGTGGTATAGTAGAGAGCTGAATGATGCAATAGTTGCAATAGATCGTGTAACTGTAGTAAATTACAGAAATATTTATGACACTATAGCTGTCATAGATCTGGTTACTAGAGAGGTTTGGTACGTAAGAGAACAAAATGATCATATCACTACATCCGATTCCACCCATGAAGGAGAAGTTTATCACAAGGTTATAAACGATTCCGTAGTTGTAGCAGAAGACTACGTTACTAAGACTACTTATGCAGAAGTAGACGAGACAATCGAAATAGATGACGAAACCTCTCGTGTCTTTAACGCGTTGAGAGTTGTAAACGATTCTGCCGCCACAGCTGATTCAGTTGTAACAGTTACGTATAGAGATATCTATGACACTGTTGTTATTGTAGATGCCGTAGAAGAAGAAGCTCAGTGGTTAAGAGTGCAGAACGATTCAATTTCTTGTACTGATTCTGTAGAAGCTGAAGAAAAATACCACAAGATCCTAGAGGATTCTATAACTTGTTATGAAGGAGAGGTGTATAAAGAGGTCTTTGTTGTCTCCAAAGATGTAATTCTGCCATCAGACTCTATAATTGTTGCACATGGTAGTTCGAGGGTTATAAATGACTCCTTAATTATAGTTGATGAGTACCTTTATAAAGAAATATATATTGTTTTCAACGAATTAGTCGAAGTAGATGACAATGCGGAAAAAGAACACGATGCCTTAGTGGTACTGAATGACTCTATTGTCACAACAGACTTGATAGCAAGGGCGCATAATTCTTATAGAGAGCTTAGTGATTCCACTGTTCTATTCGGCACGGTAGCTATAGATACCAAACAATTAAAGGTACTTAACGATACCATTTACATCCCCGATTTATTGATGCGGGAGGTTTGGTACCGCCGTGAAGAAATTGATACGCCTTTCTGTGTAGATTACACAGGCGTTGAAAAGTCTTATGTATTGAACGACTCCATCTCAACCACCGATGAGTTAAAGATAGAAACAGAACATGCGTTAAATGATTCCATCACTATAGTTGAAGGCGTGGTATCTAAATTCACTTATATAACACGAGATGATCTCCTTATGCCTTCAGACCAAGTGTTGAAGGAATATGTAGCTGAAAAGATTATAAATGATTTCATTATTATAAATGATACAAATACTCATGTCAAGATCGTAGAAATATATGATTCCATTGCTGTTACAGATTACTTAACTCATACCAAGCTGTACGAAATAAACGACTCTGTATTGGTAACAGATTCGTTAAGTCACGAGAAGAAGTATGTGTTGTCAGACTCCCTGACTGTTACAGATTCCTGCGCCAGAGAGGTTTGGTACCTGAAGATAACAAATGACTCTGTTGTTGCTACAGATCATGTAGAGGAGGAGGAACGGTATAACAAAGTAATTAATGATTCAATTTCTATTACAGAGGGTGGTGTTTATAAAGAAGTTGTTGTTAGTGCCAAGGATGTACTGTTATTGTCTTCTGATAACATAGAAATAGAAGCTAATTCTTTAAAGATCCTGAATGACTCCTTAATTATAGTTGATGAGTACCTTTATAAAGAAATTTACATCATTTTCAACGAGTTAATTGAAGCAGACGATCTCTTAGATAGGGAGGATGAGTGGTACAAAGAGATAAATGATTCTATAACTATTACAGATAATGTAATAAAATCAGATAGTTATGAGAAGACTATAAACGACTCCCTAACTATAATAGAAGATAGCGTAAAGAAGATTACTTACGCAGAAGTAGATGAGACAGTAGAAATAAACGATGAGGTTTCTCGTGCCTTCAATGCGTTGAGAATTATAAACGATTCCATAGCCGTTTCTGACTCATACCAGCACGAGAAAACCTATGTGCTGTCTGACTCTATCTTTACGTCTGACTCTATCCTCAAAGAAGTTTGGTACCACAGAGTTGAGGAGGATTCTGTATCTGTGACAGAAGATACTAACGAGGAGGAAAGTTACCTCAGAAATGTAGAAGATTTTATTGCTATTACAGATCAATTAGTTATAAACGGTAACTCCGGTAAGGTCATAAATGACTCTGTAACAGTTACTGATTTGGTTAAAAAGACAGTAATGTTGTCGTTTAGTGACGTTGCCCACATAGATAGTAGTGAAATTGTGTATGAAGAA
>Ga0214474_1000137_pt1 | contig 38825 bp, 39 predicted proteins | sample RVTome_2_FD_187335 | JGI IMG/M metagenome (GOLD analysis project Ga0214474, IMG submission 187335) | Soil microbial communities from uranium-contaminated site in the Upper Colorado River Basin, Wyoming, United States - RVT95D214 HiSeq ... | reverse complement strand
TTCCCCTGTGCCCAAAGGACGGCTATGATATCCCGTTCCTCACTGGTTAGCTGTGTATATTGTTTGCTCATAATCACTTAGGATATACTATTTATCCTAAGTGTTGCACTTGCTCATTGAACTTGGGGTTTTATAAATTTTATCTTTTTTTTCAATCTAACGTCTCAAGGGTGGGCGACGTTTTAGCGTGCATGCTCTCACCCTTTGCTAGGGCGTTTCTTCTTTTTTTTCGTGATTACATACTCGGCTTCAGGCTCATGTACTGCTGGGAGTTTGTCCAGCCACGACAAATCCTTACCAATGACCAGTTCCTCTATTGTCGCGTGATGTGTATTGGTCATAGGAATCAGGCGCATTTGAAATCCATGACTTCGCGCCATTCTCTTTACTTCTTCTGCATGATCGTACGTCATTAAGAAATCGCCCTTTAATGACTCGCATACTGTAAACAATCGCTCATGATCGAGATTACAGTGTTTGTATAATCGCTTGCCAGCCTTCTTTCCGCCAGCAGTGTAAGGAGGATCAATAAAAAAGACCGCATCAGGATTAGTGGCAAATTCTTGGATCACTTTCAATCCATCATAACAGCGGAAATCTATTCTGCTCGCAACATGATTTATGCTTAGGAGCCTTTTCGCGAGGGTCTCCGGGTACCATCGCGAGCGAATCCCTTTCCCATTTTCTCCGTATTTGAGAAATCCTGACCCTTCAGCGATGATTCCTCCATGTGAAGTCCGGTTCTTAAGGATTGTCTGAAATGCTTTCTCTCTCTGTGTAGTGGGAGCGTTCTTTATTTCCTGTATAACAGTTTCCTTATTTAGATCGAAATTGCGGACTCGATTGGCTAACCATTCGGCATCGCCATTGACAATGGACTCCCACACTGCAGCAATCTCATCGTCCAATTCGACCATGACTGCTTTTTGAACCAGGTTTTCAAAGAGAGCAGTCAGGCTGATAATCCCCCCTCCAGCGAAAGGTTCAACAAGGATACTCGGCTTTGGATGCACATGTGCTATCCAGCGTCTAAAAGTTGGCACAAACCATGTCTTCCCTCCTGGATAACGGAAGGGACTGCGCTGCGAAACAGACGCCACATTGACGGGTTTAGGCGCGTCTATTTCCACAGATAAGTAAGGGAATAAAGGTGACTGTCTGTGTGTAGTCATGTCAGAATGGCTCTTCGATTGTTTTGTTATCCGGCGGAGTTTCGAGTTGCTCGTCGAGTTTTTTCTGCAGTAGTTTTATAAAATCTTCAACCTTTCCTGGCAACGGTGTGGTGATAGAAAGAAGGGCAGGCTCGAATTCTGTGAAAACTTCGTCCACCTTTTTGAGAGAATATCTTCCTGGGCCTTGGTCTTTTCCCTTAAGCAGTTCCAAATCGTATATGAGCCATGCAATTTCTGCATCGGCCTTAGACACTTGTTTAAGACGGGGTAGGGTGGCAAAGAACCTTTTGTTCAATGCCACAGCAATTTTCTTCTTCCAACTGTGGAGAATTCCGCCCTTGAAAAGAAGCTGTGGCGCAAGCCGCTTCCGAGAAGATGAAAGATAATCAGGTCGCGGATAGTTTGCTTCTTTAGACCAATCCATTGCTGCTCGGCTTCGTGGATCTTTCATGAAGTAATCGAATGGGTCGCGCACATTTCCAGAAATGTACACTGCTTGGATTTCGAGAGCACCGAAATCATACACTTTTCCATTGTCATCATATGCTACGAGAACAATGTCGATGTTTCCTGCGGACTTCCCTTTCGAGTCATTTAACCTCACTTCGGTAAGAGAACTCCATGTTGCTGTTTCATCAAAGAAGAAAGCAGCAGCATCATCAGCAATAATCCAATTTTCGCGAAAACGAATTGGGCACGTAATAGCAGATTGGTCCTCATGGAAAATACTGCAGACGCCAAGTGGATTTTTGGCTTTATCTTTTGTACAATTTGGCACTTTATTATTGAAAGGACATAAGCGATGAGTACGATAACGGATCGCCTTTTCACTCTGGTCAGTGGTTAAAAAGCCAAAAACTTCAGCGAGTGGTTGTTTATGCGTAGGCATCTTTTTTCCTTATTCGTCTTAACGTAATTATTAAATAGATTTTTGCAAATGGCAATCAATAAGTTACCAGCCTTACATGCCAATAGACGTTATGATGCAATCTCAAAGGGGTGGGAATATCACACTCTATCCAACTGCCTCCTGGTACTCCTTCCACAAATCCCCCTTGTTGATGCCGTGGTCGATGAATGCCCAGGGGAAGGTCTCTGTCTCCCCCTTCTCTCGGTACACCCAGAATGCGGGGTTGATATAAGAGTTTTTCAAGGCAGAGGCCCAGTCCCCGCTGGCCTCATGGACCCGCAAGAGGATCTCCGCCACCCTGCGATCGCCCATGGAGAGGAGGGTCTGCACATACCCCCACTTGGGCAGCTCATGCAGCACGCGGCAGCGGGGGATCCTTGCCACCCCCTTTTTGATGGCCTGGAGCTTTTTCTTGAGGATTTTTACCTCCTCAAAAGGGTGCCACTGGAACGGGGTCCAGGCCTTGGGGACAAAGGGGGCAATACTGATGGTAACCTCACCGACGTTCCGACCGCCTTTTCCCATGTGGTGCCGGATGCGCTTGGCCAGGGTGCAGATTCCCTCGCAATCCTCCCAGGTCTCAGTAGGGAGCCCGATGATGAAGTAGAGCTTAAGATTGGTTATGCCGTGGCTGGCCAGGGCCTCCACGGCGGCGAAGATCTCCTCGTCTTTGAGGCCTTTTGCCACTACTTGCCGCAGCCGCTCGGTGCCTGCCTCCGGGGCCATGGTCACGAAGCGAAGGCGGCTCGCCGCCAGGAGCCCGGCCCGCTCCTCGGTTATCACATCGGCCCTGAGGGAGGAAACGGCGATCTCCCCTCCCTTGCCGATGATATAGGCGCACAGCTCGTTGAACCCCGGATGGTCCCCCAGGGCGGACCCCACCAGCCCGATCCTCTTCCCCCTCTGCAGGCCCTGATCGGCCTCCTGTATGAGCCTCTCAAATGCCCTGTTGCGGAAGGGGAGGTAGATGGCCCTGACCGCGCAGAAGCGGCATTTGCGGGGGCACCCCCGGTTAACCTCCATGAGGAACATCTCCTTGAACTCCGTCAAAGGGGTAAGGATGGCTGAGCCGGAGGGGAGCAGGCCCGGGTCTTTGATCCATCTCCGCTTTACCCTTGACGGAGCTGCGTTGGCAAGGGGCGCAAATTCCCTGAGTTGTCCCTCCTCATCGTACAGAGGCTCATACAAGGCCGGGCAATATACCCCCTCGATGCTGCATGCCTCTTTTAAAAGGCCCTCTTTGCCATCCCTTGCAGCTTGAAAGGCTTGCAAGAATTCGAGAACAGCCTCCTCCCCCTCGCCGATGAAGAAGAGGTCCACAAACGGGGCTAGGGGCTCGGGGTTGAGGGTTATGGCTGCCCCTCCGGCTATGATGAGGGGATCTCTGGGGTCTCTCTCCGCGGTCTTGAGCGGGATCTTTGCCAGCTGCAGGATGGATAGGATGTTAGGGAAGTCGTTCTCAAAGGGCAGGGAAAAGGCGATGATCTTAAACTGTGCGAGGGGCTTGCCGGACTCTAGCGAGAAGAGAGGCGCTTTACTCCTCTGATGCGCCTGCCATTCTTTTTGTTCAGGAAGGAAGGCACGTTCGCACACCACCTCCGGCAGGGAGTTGAGGAGGCGATAGAGGAGCTGGAACCCCAGGTTGGACATCCCCACATGATAGGTGTTGGGGAAGGCCAGGCAGATGGGGATCTTCCCCCCCCAGTGCTTGATGATGGTCCCCTGCTCCTGCGCGAGGAAATCCCTATGGCTGAGAACGATTCTCCGCGTCACCAGGTGATCTTACCACGAAAAGGCGACCTTGTACGCCTTGTGCATAACTTAATCAGGCTGTTTGCGCATAAAGGTCGGGACGTCGTATCGCTCCTCCACCTCGGGAAAGGGCTCCGCGGCCTTGTGGAAGCGGAAGTCGGAGAATTGATCGATGCTCTTCCCCCTCCTCAAGAAGGTGGGGATATCCATGTTTTCCTCCGACCCCTCGGGCACTACCTGCAGACGGCGTTTCCGCTCCTGCTTTTCCTCCTCCGCGCCGAGGCCGGTGGCGATCACCGTCACCCTGATCTCGCCGTTCATCCGCTTATCGATGACCGCCCCGAAGATGATATTCGCCTCTTCATAGGTCTCCTTCTGGATAAGGGTGGAGGCCTCGTTGATCTCATTGAGGGTCAGGTCCGGCCCTCCGGTGATGTTGAGCAGGATACCCTTGGCGCCATGGATGGAGATATCCTCCAACAGGGGGCTCGATATGGCCCGCTGCGCCGCCTCCACGGCCCGGTTTTCCCCTGATGCGGTACCCATGCCCATCATGGCCATGCCCATCTCCGACATGACGGTCTTGACATCGGCGAAGTCGAGGTTGATCAATCCGGGGACCAGGATGAGATCCGATATCCCCTTGGCTGCCTGGTAGAGGATCTCGTCCGCCTTCCTGAAGGCATCGAGCAACGGCATGTCCTTGCCGCTGACGGTGAGGAGCCGCTGATTGGGGATGGTGATGAGGGTGTCGGCATATCTATTGAGCTCAAGCCACCCCTGCTCCGCCTGGAGATGCCTCCTGCGCCCCTCAAAATGGAAGGGTTTGGTGACGATGGCCACACTCAGGGCGCCCACCTCCTTGGCGATGTTGGCCACGATGGGGGCGCCGCCGGTGCCTGTCCCCCCGCCCAACCCTGCGGTGATAAAGACCATATCCGCCCCTTCGAGGGCTTCTCTGATCTGGTCCACACTCTCCAGGGTTGCCTTTCTGCCGATCTCGGGGTCGGCCCCTGCGCCCCTGCCCCCGGTGATCATCTGGCCCAGCTGGATCTTCATGGGGCTCTGGGAGATCTTTAAGACCTGGGCATCGGTGTTGGCCGCGATGAAATCCACCCCCTCCAGCTCGAGGTCGATCATGGTGTTTAATGCATTGCAGCCACCGCCGCCGACGCCTATCACCTTTATCCGCGCCCCCATTTCATGATTCTCATCAAGCTCAAACATCTCTTAAGCCTCCTTTCACATCCCCTTGTCAGAGGATAGCAGCCGTTTTTTTCTGTTCGATCATCTCCTTCAACATGCCTAAAAGAACTCCTTAAACCAGCCCTTCATCCTCTTCGTGACCTTGTCGAAGATGTTGTTCTCGCCGGGGGCAAACCCTACGCTCGTCTGGCCCTTCATACCGTAGAGGACGAGCCCCACGGCGGTGGTATAGATGGGGTTTTTGACGATGTCCGTCAGCCCCCCTATCTCCCGGGGATACCCCGTGCGCACGGGGAGGCTGAAGATCTGTTCGGCGAGATCCGCCACGCCTTGCAGGAGGGCCGATCCGCCGGTGAGGACGATGCCCGAGGCGATGACATTTTCGTACCCGGAGTTGACGATCTCCCGATGCGTCAGGGACAAGATCTCTTCCATGCGGGATTCTATGATCTCTGCCAGCGTGTATCTGGAGATGACCTTGCCCCCGCGCTCGCCCACAGCGGGGACCTCCACCCGTTCGTCCTTTCCCACGAGTGCAGTCAAGGCGCATCCATGCTTCTTCTTGATCTTCTCCGCCTCTTCGATGGGGGTCCTCAAGCCGATGGCGATGTCGCCGGTAACGTGGTCGCCGGCCAGGGAGATGACGGAGGTATGTTTTATGCTCCCCTGATGGAAGATGGCGATGTCGGTGGTGCCGCCTCCGATGTCGACGAGCGCGACTCCCAGCTCCTTTTCCTCGGGGGTGAGGGCGGCCTCGCTGGAGGCCAGCTGCTGTAGGATGATGTCGTTGACCTCCAAGCCGGCCCTATTGGCGCACTTTATTATGTTCTGCGCCGAGGTAACTGCCCCGGTAACGATGTGGACCTTGACCTCCAGCCTGACCCCGCTCATCCCCTGGGGGTCTTTGATCCCGTTCTGGCCGTCGACGATGAACTCCTGGGGCAGGATATGGATTACCTCCCGGTCCATGGGTATGGCGATGGCGCTGGCGGCGTCGATGACCCTCCGCATGTCGCTTTCGGACACCTCGTGGCTCTTCACCCCGACGATCCCGTGGCTGTTGAACCCCTTGATATGCCCGCCTGCTATGCCGGTGAAGACCGAGGTGATCTCGCATCCTGCCATGAGCTCCGCTTCTTCCACCGCCCGCTTGATCGATTGTACCGTGCTCTCGATATTGATCACCACGCCTTTTCTGAGACCATGCGACGGATGCGTGCCGATTCCGATGATATCCAACGCCTTTGCCGTGGGGACCCCGACAATGGCGCAGATCTTGGTCGTCCCGATATCGAGACCCACGATGTATTCTTCCTTCTTGCCCATCTTTTCACCCCCTTTTCTCAAGCCCAACCACGATGCGGTCGGGGCTCTCATACAGGATATAGTGCACAGGCAGGCGTTTCGCTGCGAGCGTCTTCCAGACCTCTTCCAATCGCCGTACCCTGAGCTCCATATCTCCTGCGCGCATATAAATCATCGTGCCTCCCTGCACTGTAAATATGGTCAGGTCGCCGATCTCGTTGAATTGGATCTCGGAGACCCCCTCTTTGGAGAGATACGGGTGATCCTGCACCTCCCTGATGAACCACAGGGCCTGTTCGATGAGATCCTTCCTCGCGCCCCGCTTCCACGCCTCGTCCTCCCATCCGGTCACAATGGGGTAGTCCAGGGCCTCACCGGGTGCGGGCTCCTTAAACGGCGTGCCGTCTTCATCTACGTAGTAGAGCTTATCGAGGCGGATCAGGGCAATTGGATTTCTCTCGATGACCTGTAACGACAGGGTGTCCGGTAATACCCTGCGCACCACACACGATCTGACCCAGGGAAGCTCCTCGACTCGCTGGGAGATCTTCCTCAGCCTGAGGTCGAGCATCGGCGTTTCGGGCGACACGGAGGCGGCTTTGATGATCTGCTGGGGGTCCGTGCGCAGGCATCCCTGCACCTCGATCTTATCCAGCTTGAGCTGGGAGGCGAGCAAAAGCCGGGTACCCCTCTCCAGACCCCAGATAAAGGCGATGAGGGCCACCCCTATTCCTATCAAGAATAGCTTCTTTCCCTTTTTCATCCCGCACCCTCCTCGATCTTCATGGAGGCTTCCTCCACGATGATCTCCACGAGCTTAAGAAAGGAGATCCCCACCTGGGCAGCTGCCTTGGGCACGAGGCTTGTCTCCGTCATCCCGGGCAGGGTATTTACCTCGGTGATAAAGGCCTCCCCTTCTTCGCTCAGGAGGAGATCCACCCTGGCACAGCCGCTGCAGCCGAGGGCATGATAGGCCCTGAGGCCTAATCCCTTGACCTCCTCCTGTTGTCGATCGCTGATCCTCGCGGGGCAGATATATTCCGTCTGCCCCGGCGTATACTTTGCCTGGTAGTCGTAAAAACCTCCCAAGGGGACTATCTCGACGATCGGCAGGGGCTCCTTCTTGAGGATCCCCACGGTGAGCTCCTTTCCCTTGATGAAGCGCTCGACAAGGACCTCATGATCATAGCCCCTGGCGCTTCTCACGGCCTGCTGCAGCCCCTTTCGGTCCATGACGATATCGATCCCTATGGTCGATCCCTCTGAAGCCGGTTTGATCACCCAGGGGGGAGGGAAGGACGGCTCCTCCACTTCTTTTCCCTCAGGGGGGCAGATGAACTCCGGTGTGGGGAGGCCGTGGTAGAGGAAGATCTCTTTGGCCTTGATCTTGTTCATGGCCAGTGCGCTGGCCAGCACCCCGGAGCCGGTGTAGGGTATCCGCAGCAGCTCAAGAAGTCCCTGAACCGTTCCGTCCTCACCCCACCGGCCGTGCAGGGCGATAACGGCCACATCTATCCGCTCCTCCAGGAGGCGTTGGACGATATCGGCGGATACCTCAATCCCCACGGCTTGGTACCCACCCTCCTGCAGGGCCTTCAACATGGCGCTGCCGGTCTTCAAGGATACCTCCCGTTCACGGGAGATCCCGCCCATCACCACCCCGATGCGCTTGTTACGCCAATGCTTGCTCACCGATGATCAGCACCTCCAGCTCAAGCTTGATCCTTTTTTCTTTATAGATTCGCTGCCGGATCAATTCTATCAGCCCCAAGACATCCCGCGCCCGGGCAGCCCCCATATTGACGATGAAGTTCGCGTGCAGGGGCGAGATCATGGCGTCTCCCCTGCGCGTACCCTTTAACCCCGCCTCTTCGATCAACCGACCAGCCGGTATATCCGGCGGGTTTTTGAAGATCGAGCCGGCGCTGGGCTGAAACAGGGGTTGCGTCTCCTTTTTTTTCCGCAGAAACTCCTCCATCCGATTCTTGATCTCATCCCTTTTCCCCTTGCGCAGGGCGAACTCCCCTTGGAGGATGATATCTTCAGCCGGAAGGTCTATGCTCCGGTAGCCAAATGCCACGTGATCCCGTTTCACCCACCTGGTTTCTCCCGCACCATCCATGACCAACAGGGAGGAGATCATGTCTCCTATCTCCACGCCCCAGCTTCCGGCATTCATCCGTATTCCGCCCCCCACCGTACCGGGGATGCCGGCCAGCGGCTCGAGGCCGCCGAGGGCGTTCGCCGCGCAAAAATTGAGCAGCTGGGGGAGCCCGGCACCCGCCCCGGCCATGACCTTGTGCCCCTGTTTTTTGATCTCTTTGAACCCATGGGAGAGGTTTATCAGGGGCTCGCGCACACCCTTGTCGGCCACGAGGAGATTTGTCCCGTTACCGAGCAGGAGGTATGAGAACCCCTGGTCCCGGCACAGGGCCCTCACGATGTTGAGTTCTTCCAGGTCTCGGGGATAGAGGACGAGGTCGGCCGGCCCGCCGATCCTGAAGGAGGTGATCTCGCTCATGGGGATCCCCCGCCGGATTGCCCCCTTGAAGCCGTTTTTTCTGATACCCCGCTCCAGGCAGTTGTTGGTCATGCAGACCCCTTCTTCAAGGCTTCCACGATGCCCTCAGATACCTCCCAGATGTTGCCCGCGCCCAAGGTCATGACGATGTCCCCGGGCCGCACCAAAGGTATAATCTCCCCGACCAATCTCTCCCTGTCAGGGACGTAGTGGACCTCGATGCCTCCTTTTTTCTCGATCTCCTGAACAAGGGCCTTGGCAGTTACCCCCGGGATGGGGTCTTCCCCCGCCGGGTAGATATCCGTGATGAAGAGTATATCGGCCTCAGCGAAGGCGGAGATAAACCCTTCGAAGAGGTCTCTCGTCCTCGAGTATCGGTGGGGTTGGAACAGGGCGACGACCCGCCCCTTGCCCAGCCCCTTGGCAGCTGCCAGGGTGACCCGGATCTCTACAGGATGGTGGGCATAGTCGTCGATGACGGTTACCCCGGCATCTTCCCCCTTGAGCTGGAACCGCCTCTGGACGCCGGTAAAGCCTTCCAGGGCCTCCTGGATCAGGCGAAACCCTATGTCCAGCTTGAGACCGCAGGCGATGGCGGCCAAGGCATTGGATACGTTATGGACCCCCGGCATCCTGAGCCTCACCTCTCCCACTGCTCGGTCCTGCCAGGAGGCCTCGAATGCGATACCCCACCCGTCGGGTCTTATGGCCTGCCCGCGCAGGTTCGCCTCTGAATCGAGGCCGTAGGTGATGTACCGCTTGTCCACCCAGGGGATAAGGGCGCGGATGTTTTCATGGTCGAGGCAGAGGATGGAGCTCCCGTAGAAAGGCACCTTGTTGATGAACTCCAAAAAGGTCCTCTTGAGATGCTCGATGTCGTCATAGTAGTCCAGGTGCTCGGGATCGATATTGGTGACAATGGCGATGGTGGGGGACAACGTGAGGAAACTGCCGTCGCTCTCGTCGGCCTCAGCCACCAGAAATTCCCCCTCCCCGAGCCGGGCGTTGCTCCCCAAGCTATTGAGCCTCCCCCCGATCACCATGGTGGGGTCCAGCCCTGCATGGGCGAGCACGGTGGCAATCAGGGAGGTCGTCGTGGTCTTGCCGTGGGTGCCGGCGACGGCGATGCCGTATTTCATCCTCATCAACTCCGCCAACATCTCGGCGCGCGGGATCACCGGGATCATCCGGGCCTTGGCCTCCCGGATCTCCGGATTGTCCCTCTTGATGGCCGAGGAGAATACCACCACATCGGCCCCCAGCACGTTCTCCGGCTTATGGGCATAGGTTATCGTGCACCCCATCTGACTCAGTCGCCTCGTGATCTCCGTCTCCTTGGCGTCCGATCCCGTGATGCGGTAGCCGAGGTTGAAGAGCACCTCTGCTATGCCGCTCATGCCGATGCCCCCGATCCCGACAAAGTGTATCTGCTGGTTTTTTTTCCGGTACACTGCCTTTTCCTCAATTCATGCCCAGCAATCGGTAGCACTCATCGACGATACGGGCAGCAGCATCGGGCAGCCCCAGGGCAGCCGCCCCCTTCTCCATCTCTTGCAAGGCCTTTCGGTCGTGATAGAGGAGGAGGATCTCCCGAGAGAGCCTCCTTCCCGAGAGCTCCGCATCGGAGATCATCCTCCCCGCGCCTTGCCGCACCAAGACCTGGGCGTTTTTGCGCTGATGGTCGTCGGCGGCGTAGGGATAGGGGATCATGATCGAAGCCCTGCCCCATGCACAGAGCTCGGTTATGGTGGCGGCCCCGGCCCGGCAGATTGCCAGATTGGCCTCGCGGTAGCACGGGGCCATCTCATCGATAAAGGGGTGGACCGAGGCCTGAAAATCCGTCTTCTCATACTCCCCCTTGACCCAGCCATAGTCCCCTTCGCCGGTTTGATGAATGATGCTCAGATCCTTTTTTATCTCCTCCAGGGCAGGTAAGGCCTCTATCATTGCCCTGTTGATGGCAGTAGCCCCTTGGCTCCCCCCGAGGATGAGGAGGGTAAACCCCTTTCCCTGTCTCTTTTTCCCCCTCCCCTCGAGCACCCCCCGGCGCAGGGGATTACCCGTCACCCGCACCTTCGCCGAGGGAAAGAAGCGGGCACCCTCTGCCCACGAGAGAAACACCCGCTGGGAGAACCGGGAGGCCATCCTATTGGTGAAGCCGGGGTGGACATTTTGTTCTTGGATCACCCGCTTTATCCCGAGCAGGTAGGCGGCGAATATCACTGCTCCGGCAGAGTAGCCCCCCAGGCCGATGACCAAGCAGGGTGAGATCCTGCGCAGGAGCGCTACGGACCACCATACCCCGAGCAAGAGGGTGGAGAGCCCCGCGGCCTTTCCCCACCATGACCTCCCCTTCAACGGGGCAGCGGGTATTGTTATCAGCTCGAACCCCCGTTGGGGGAGGATCCGTTTCTCCAACCCCCTGCCCGTTCCGATGAAGATGATTTCCCATCCCTCTTTCCTTCGGGTGAATTCCTCGGCCAGGGCGATGCCGGGGAAGAGATGCCCGCCGGTTCCCCCTCCTGCGATGACGACCTTTCCCGTCATTCCTTTACCTTACTGGCTGAGATGCTCAAAAGGAGCCCCACCCCCACGAGATTCGCCACCAAGGAGGTCCCGCCGTAGCTGATGAAAGGGAGGGTGAGCCCCTTGGTGGGGAGCAGTCCCAAGACCACCCCCATGTTGATGATTACCTGTAGGGCGATCAGGCAGATGAGCCCCACGGCCAGGTGTGCTCCGAAGGTATCTTCGGTTCTCAAGGAGATCCTCACCCCCCGCCAGATCAGGAGGGCAAAGAGGATGATGACCACCATGATCCCGATAAACCCGGCTTCTTCCCCCAGGATGGCGAGGATAAAATCGGTATGGGCGGCAGGGAGGAAGAAGAGTTTTTGCTTGCCATCGCCAAGCCCGACACCCCAGGGCCCGCCGGAACCCAGGGCCACGAAGGACTGAACGATCTGGAATCCCATACCCTGCATATCCTCCCAGGGATGGAGGAAGGCGATGAGCCTGCGATAGCCGTAGGGAAAGCGGGTGATAAAGAGGTAGAGGGCAGGTGCCGCGAGCAGCGGCAGTGCCAGGAGATACGAGAACCTCGTCCCCCCTATGAAGAGGAGGACCATGGTCAATATCCCCATGAGTATAGCCGTGCCCATGTCCGGCTCTAAGATAACGAGGAGGACCATGACGCCGGCAATGGCGATCACCGGGAGAAATCCCCGGAGAAATTCCTTAATCTTATCCCCCTTTTTGGTCAGGGCATAGGCGACAAAGATCACCAGGGCCAGCTTCCCCAGCTCGGATGGCTGGAAGGCGAACCAGGGGGTCATCAGCCACCTCCTCGCCACCCCCACCCGGAGACTCAAACCGAGCGCGGGGATCAAGACCACGATCAACAAGAGGATGCTCAGGGCGAGGATGGGGTAGGTCAAGTCGCTCAACCTGCGATAATCGATCTTCATGGCCCCTACCATGCCGATCAGGCCGATGAGGGAGAAGAGGAGTTGCTTTTTTAAGAACTTGAAGCTGTCATGGTACTGCATCTCGGCCACGACGGCACTCGAGCTGTAGACCATGATCCACCCGATGACCAACAGGGCCAGACATATATAGATGAGGATATAATCGTACCCCTTTTTCATCCTTCTTCCTTGGCGAGCTTGACGACGATCTTCTTGAAAACCCGTCCCCGTTCCTCGAAGTTCTCGAACATGTCAAAGCTGGAGCATGCCGGTGACAGGAGGATCGTATCTCCCGGATTGGCCAGCCTCCAGGCCAATTGCACCCCCTCCTTCATCCCCGCCACCGGATGGATGGGGATGGGGCCTTGCAGGGCCTCTTGCATCCGCGACTGTGCCTCGCCCATGAGGATAAGGATCTTGACCCGCTCTTCGATGACCCTCTGCAAGGGGGCATATGCGCCCCCTTTGTCCCGACCGCCTGCCAAGAGGATGATTGGCCCCTCGAGGGCGAGTAGCGCCGTGACGGCCGAGGCCACGTTGGTGGCCTTCGAGTCGTTGTAAACGCGCACCCCGTTCCATTCACCTACCAGCTCAAGGCGATGCTCCAGGCCTGCGAAGGACTCCAATGATTCCTGTATGACGGCACGGGGCACTTCGCATGCCTTGGCCGTCGCAACGGCAGCCATGATGTTCTCGCGGTTGTGCATCCCCTTGATCTTTACCCTTGCCAGGGAAAATCGCTCTCCCCTTTCGCCGTTTTTATACACGACGGTATCTCTGTCCTCCAGCCACACCCCTTGCTGCCTGTCCCGTTCCCGGCTAAAGGGGATGAGCTGCGCCCTGATCCGGGGGATCAAGGCCTTTACTGCCGCATCATCCGCGTTGACCACTGCCCAATCTTGAGGTCCTTGATTGAAAAAGATCCTTGCCTTGGCGGCTGCGTAAGAGGCGAGGGTGGGGTGGCGGGTGAGGTGGTCCTCCCTCAGGTTGAGCAGAAGGGCAATCCACGGCCTAAAAGAGGAGATCGCCTCCAGCTGGAAACTGCTGATCTCGGCCACGATGTAATCCGTCTCTTCCTGCTGCAGGAGATACGCTGTCAAAGGGGTCCCGATATTCCCCCCCACAAAGACCTTTTTCCCCCAGCCTGAGAGGATGTGGCCGATGAGGGAGGTGGTGGTGCTCTTCCCGTTGGTCCCCGTGATGGCGATCAGCGGCGCGGTCAGAAACCACGAGGCGAGCTCGACCTCGCTCACGATGGGGATCCCCTTTTCTCGTGCCTGTTCCAGCGGGGGGATACGGGGGTCCACACCGGGGCTCAAGACGATCAGATCCCCGCCGAGAAAGGTCCGGGATGAGTGCTTGCCCAGCTCCACCTCGGCACCAAGGGCACGAAGCCGCTTAAGGGAGGGCCCCAGCCCCAACTCACGTTCGGTCTTTTGCTCGCTCACGATGACTGCTGCCCCCTGTTTTATCAGGAACTCCGTTGCCGCCATGCCTGTGGCGGCCATGCCCACCACGACGCAACGCTTCCCGGCGAGATCTTTTTTAATGGCGTATATGTGCTGCTCTTTGCTCATCTCAACTTTAAGGTGCTGATGGCGATCAAGGAGAGGATGATGGTGACGATCCAGAACCGCACGATGATCTTCGGTTCGGCCCATCCCATTAACTCGAAGTGATGGTGGATGGGGGCCATCTTGAAGACCCGTTTTCTTCTTGTTTGGTAGACCGCCACCTGGATGATCACCGAAAGGGCCTCGATGACGAAGATCCCCCCCACGATGGCCAAGACGATCTCCTGCTTGGCAATGATGGCCACCATGGCCAAGGCTCCTCCCAGGGAGAGGGATCCTATGTCCCCCATAAAGATCTGGGCCGGATAGGTATTGAACCAGAGAAACCCCAATCCTGCACCCACGATGGCCCCGCAGAAGATACTGAGTTCCCCGCACCCGCTCGTATAGGGGATCTGGAGGTAGCTGGAGAACTGCTTATGTCCGGACAGGTAGGTGACGAGGGCAAAGGTCCCGGCCGTGATCATCACCGGTCCTATTGCCAATCCGTCCAGCCCATCGGTGAGGTTGACGGCGTTCGAGGTCCCCACGAGGATGAAGACGATGAGGATGATATAGAAAAGGCCTAAGTCGGGGCGGAGATATTTGAAAAAGGGGAAGGTGAGCCGCTGATCAAAGTCCAGAAGGGTGAACAGGACGATTGCCGCTGCCAGGGCGATGGTCCCCTGAAAGACCAGCTTTACCTTGCCGGATACCCCCTTGCCCCTCTTTATCTTTCTATAGTCGTCCACAAATCCGAGCAGGGCATAGGCGATGGTGATGAACAGGACCAGCCATATATAGGGGTTTGTCAGGGCGCTCCACAACAAGGTGGATCCGACAACGGCGATGATAACCAGGCTCCCACCCATGGTCGGGGTCCCCTCCTTGGCCCGGTGCCTGGCGGGGACGTCCTCCCTCACCCGCTGCCCGAGCTGGAGTTCCTTGAGCTTTTTGATGAGCCACGGGCCCAGGATGAAGGTGATGAGCAGAGCGGTAAGGGCCCCGCAGATGGTCCTGAAGGAGATGTATTTCAGGACGTTGAAGGCTATATGGGTGGTATGGAGCGGATAAAGAAGATGATAGATCATAGTGCGTCCCTCAACTCTTTAATGATTTCTTTCATAGTGCATCCCTTAGTTCCTTGACGATTTCTTCCATCTTCATGATGCGTGAGCCCTTGACCAGCACCCAATCCCCCTCTTTTAAAATCCCGGAGAGGTGGAGGCTCACTGTGTGGTGATCCTTTCCGATCATAATGGCCCGGGGGTCCATGCCGGCCTCCGTGGCCCCCTCGGCCACCTGGGAAGCGAATCGGCCGAGGAGAAAGAGGAGATTGATCCCTTTCTCGTGTATTGCTCGGCCGAGCTCCCTGTGGGCCTGTTCTGCATATTCACCGAGCTCCCACATGTCTCCGAGCACGGCGATCTTTCTCCCGCCCATTAGCTCCTCGAGGGTGCGCAGGGCCGCATCCATCGATTGGGGATTGGCGTTGTAGGCATCGTTGATGATCGTGATCCCCTTGCCGAGCGCCGTCAATTCCATCCTCATGGGCGGGGGTTCAAAGGCCTCCAATCCATCTTTTATATCCTCCATCCCCAGGCCGAGATGGGCGGTTGCCGCAGCTGCTGCCAGGGCGTTGTAGATCTGATGACGCCCTATGATCTTCAAGGAGACGGGTATCCTGCCGGCAGGCCCTTGTATTTGAAAGGATACTCTGCCGTCCCCATGCATGCGGATGTCAGTTGCCATCCAGTCGGCGGGGTTTTTTGTGCCGAAGGATGTCTTGTTACCCGCAAACCGGTTGCTCAGTTGAACCACCCGGGGATCATCGGCGTTGAAGATGAGCCTCCCTCGTGCGCCCATGCCCTGTAAGAGCTCTCCCTTGGCCACCATGACCCCTTCTATAGATCCCAGCCCCTCCAGATGGACAGGCCCGATAGTGGTCAAGATCCCCAGGTCGGGTTCTGCTATCTGGGTCAGCCTCAGTATCTCCCCTTGGCGGTTCATCCCCATCTCCATGATTGCCACCTGGTACGTGGAGTTTATCTTCAACAGAGAGAGGGGTAGCCCGATGAGGTTGTTGAGGTTTCCCGGGTTCTTCATGACCGTGTATCTTTTTCCCAGGATCCCGGCCGCCATCTCTTTGGTGGTAGTCTTTCCGTTGCTCCCCACGACGGCCACCAGGGGAATGGGATGTCTTCTCCGCCAGAGATGAGCCAGATCCCCCAAGGCCTGCAGGGTGTCTGTTACCTTAATGATAGGGATGGTCTTGTCCGCAAGGGGTTCGATCTCCCCTTGCACCACGGTCCCTTTCCCCCCCCGCTGCATGGCCTCGGCGAGAAATCGGTGCCCATCGAAATTCCCTCCCCTCAGCGCGAAGAAGAGCTCACCCGGCTTGATGGACCTCGAGTCGGTGGAGACACCGGTAAAGGAGGCCCGTGCATCGCCCTGGATCAAGGCCCCGCCGGTGGCCTCTAAGACCGTTTGCGTCGACAACTGTTCCTCCTCCGCGCTCATTGCCCTGTGCCCCTGTTCGCCAAGGCCTGGCGCGCCTCCTCTCGATCGTCAAAGGGCAAGCGTTCTTCGCCTATGATTTGATATGTCTCGTGTCCCTTGCCGGTGATGAGCACGCAATCCTGCTCCCCTGCCAGGGCAATGGCCTTCTTGATGGCCTCTCTCCTATCGGGCATGACCAGGTAACGGTGTGGGGAGACCTCCCTGGCCCCCTGCTCTATCTCCTCGATGATCTTCAAGGGGTCCTCGGTGCGGGGGTTGTCGGAGGTGATGATGGCCAGGTCCGACCACTGGACCCCTATCCTCCCCATGGGAGCCCTCTTGCTCCTGTCCCTGTCGCCGCCGCAGCCGAAGACGACAAATACCTTGCCCGCCGCGAGCCTCTTTACCTCCTTGATGCTCTTCTCCAAGGCCTCGGGTTTGTGGGCATAGTCGACGAGGACCCATGGCTTTCCATCCCCAACCCGCTCCATCCTCCCCGGGACCACGGAGAGGTCTCTGATCCCCCGGGTTATGGCCTCGGTGGGGATACCCAGGGCGATTCCCACGGCCGTTGCCGCCATGATGTTGTAGAGGTTGTACTCGCCGATCAGGGATGTCCCTATCTCGATGGTTCCAACGGGGGTGGAGAGGGCAGCCCGTATCCCCGTTAACGATATCTCTCTCTTCGGCGCCATCACCGCTCCTTGGTCCAGGCCATAGGTCATCTGCCGCGCCGGCGGGAGTTCCCTCGGAAGGTCCCCCAGCAGGGGGTCATCGAGATTGAGGATGGCCCAGGGGGCCTTTTCCGACTCAGGCAGGAACTCGTGAAAGAGGCGCTTTTTGGCGGCAAAGTATTTATCCATGTCCTCATGATAGTCGAGGTGTTCGGGACTGATGTTGGTGAATACCCCCACGTCAAAGTGGCACCCCCGCACCCGATCTTGGTCCAGGGCATGGGAGGAGACCTCCATCACCACATACTCCATGCCTGCGGCCACCATCTCGCGCAGCAATTGTTGCAAATCGTAGGACTGGGGGGTGGTGGTGGGGGCCGGTTGCTCTTTCCCCCTCATCCTGTAGTTGATGGTTCCGATCACGCCGACTTCTTTCCCCGCGGCCTTGACGATGGACTCGATCAGGTAGGAGGTGGTGGTCTTTCCATTGGTTCCCGTGATCCCCACGAGCGTTATCTCGCGCGAGGGGTGGGAGAAGAATTCAGCCGAGATCTGGGCCAAGGCCTTCCGTGCGTCCTTTACCACCACCAGGGGGATGTCAACAAGGCGCGGGGGCATCTGCTCCACGATGACGGCCCTAGCCCCCCTGGTAATAGCCTCCTCTAGGAAGTGATGGCCATCACACTTTACCCCCGGGATGGCCACAAAGAGGGTTCCCTCCTTGACCCGATGGCTGTGGTAAGAGATATCGGTAATATCCAGATCCATGGCACCCCTTGAGTCTAGCACATCCAGCGAGCGGATCAGCCGGGCTAACTGCACAATCGTGTCTTTACCGGGGAGGGGAGAATCTGAGGAAGACCTCGCTTCCCTCTTTGAGGGCATCCCCCGGGTTCGGCCGTTGATTGACCAGCAATCCACTTCCCGCTAGTCTGATTTGCACCTTTTCACCTTCCAATCGCGCCAAGGCCTTTCGCATACTGAGGCCACGCAGATCGGGCATCCCCTGCTGGGAAGGCCCTTTGTCCTGGCTCTCCCTCTTTTTTTTGATCCGGGGGAGCTGAGCCAAGATGAGCTTTCTACTCAAGTCTTCTCCCGTCGGGGGAACTCCCATATACCGCATGAGCTCCTCGGCGATCCTCTTGAAGACGGGCGTTGCCGTCGCCCCCCCGTAAGGGCTATTTTTGGGTTCGTCCACGACCACCAGGATGGCCACCCGGGGGTCATCGGCAGGGAGAAATCCCATAAAGGAGGCGACGGTCTTGTCCTTTGCATATTTGCGGGTAGTGAGATCGACCTTTTGCGCGGTAGCTGTCTTGCCGGCCACCTCATAACCGGGAATACGGCCCCGCATACCCGTTCCACTTGCCACAACCTCCTTCATCACGGAGGTGATTCGCTGGCATATCTCCTCGGAGAGGACCCTTCTCCTCACCTGGGGGGAGAATTCCGCTATCACCTTGCCTTCCTCATCGGTTATCCGCTCCACAAGATAGGGTTTCATTAAGTTGCCGCCATTGGCGATGCAGCTAAGGGCGGTGACCAATTGGAGGGAGGTGACAGATACCCCCTGCCCAAAGGAGATGATGGCAAGATCGACGGGGGACCAGGATGCGGGAGAATGGATTTCACCCGCAATCTCTCCCAGGAGATCGATCCCTGTTGTTCCGGTGAACCCAAAGGCGTCCAGATAGTGGTAGTACCTCTCCGCGCCCAGCTTCTTTCCTACTTTATAGGAGCCGATGTTGCTGGAGTACCGTATGATGTCACGCATGCTCAACCACCCGTGGGGGCTCATATCATGAATGGTATGCCCCTGTATATGCTGGGCCCCGTTTTCACAGAATATGACATCGTTTTCCTTCGTTATCCCTTCCTTTAAAACGGCGGCCAGGAGAAATATCTTCATGAGGGAGCCGGGTTCAAATGAGTCGGTGACGGCGCGGTTACGCCACCTGGCCGGGCTGTACTCCTCAAAGAGGTTAGGGTTAAAAGAGGGTTGAACAGCCAGGGCCAGGATCTTTCCGGTAGCGGGTTCCATAATTACCGCCATCCCGCCTGCGGCCTTTTGCTCTATGACTTCTCTCTTCAGCTCCCGTTCCGCAATATATTGGATCCGGAGGTCGAGGGTGAGATGGAGGTTATGAGGGGCATTCATACCTTTTTCCCTCTCGGGTATATATATCCATCTCCCCAGGGCATCCCTCTCCAGCACGACATAGTTATTTGCCGTCTTCAGGTACTTTTCATATGCTCCTTCGAGACCCTCGAGCCCCTGAGAGTCCATCCCCACAAAACCTATGACATGAGACCCCAAATCGAAGTTAGGGTAAAACCTCCTGCTCTCGGGTATGAAATCCACTCCAGCGAGATGCAAGGCCTCGATCCGCTCCTGCTGGAGGGGGGTTATCTTCCTCTGCAGCCAGACAAAAGGTTTGGGGCTTGACAAAACCCCAGCGATCTCGCCGGCATCTTTGCCTAGGATGGGTGCGAGCTTAGCGGCAACGGCGTCTTTGTTGTCTATCTTGTCGGGTTGGGCATAGAGGGAGTTGACCCTCATGCTCACCGCCAACTCCCTGGCCTTGGAGTCATAGATGGTCCCCCGAGGAGGGGCCAAGTTGATCCTCCGAGCGTAGTATTGATTCTGAGCCACGGTGAGGGATTTTCCCCGTTCGAGGACCTGCATGTGGTAGGCGCGCACGGCAATAAAACAGAAGCAGAGGATAAAAAACACGAAGACCATGCGCGTGCGGATCTTAAAGTGTAGTGCGGCTCGATCGTTCATCGTATGATTACCAGCTGATCCTTGCGGGGAGGGCTCATCCTCAGTTCTTCTCGGGCCCTTTTCTCCACTTGCTGTGCCGAGCGCAGGGTGGCAATCTCTAGCGTCCGCTCATTGCGGGCGATAACAGCCGCTTCCTTTGCCCGCAAGGCCGAGGATATTTCATACCCGTACTGCACCACCGTGATCCTCGTCCATACATAACAGAGGATGCTCACGATGAGGAGGAAAAGGAGACCGAGCAGGAGGAGTGAGGGACGTGAGGTCTTTTCTTTCACCCTCCTGGACACCCTCTGTCTCTGCAGGCCAGTGGTTCCACCGATCGTATGGGCGGAGCAGGCGGATGCTCTCATCGTCTACCTCCTTATGGCTCTCCCCTCTGTGCCATCCTCCCGGCAACGACAGGATCTAACTTTTCGCAATCCACCCGCGCTCTTTTTGGCTCATTTTTATATGAAAATAGTGTCTCAGGGGGATCACCAGCTCAAAGATCGCAATGCCCTCGATCGAATCGATCTTCCTTTCCTGTGTCGCTTGGCCTTCGCGGTAGTCCTTTAAAGGAGGTAAGCCCGAACAGGTGCCTTTTGATACTTCTTCAGAGGCATTTCTGTAGGCATTCTTCGGAGATAACCCTTTCTGATAATAGGACCACATGGCCTTGACGAGGTGAGCCTCTTTTTCCGTATAGTCCCTTATCAGCTTTTTCCCCACGCTGATTCTGCCGGGGGCAAGGTAGCCTTGACGCTCCCAGTTGTGCAGATGATCCATGGTAATCCCCGGAATGTTGCCCATCAATTCAGAAGCTCTCATGACAAATCCTCCTTATTTTTTGTTCCATTCTGGGAGAAAGCCCTGTCTTCAGGTGAAGACCTACGTTTGAGCTTTGTCCCCAAAAGGGTTCAAGGGTTCCAGGGGTCAGGGGTTCTACAAACATGCCGAAGCCGGAGGTGACCCTTTGGTCATTTGCATGCTTTTCACTCGAACCCTCGAATCCTCCCGCTTTGCGGGATCCCGCTGTCCGCAAAATCGAAATTAAGGTGCGGGATCGCATCCTGCCTCCAGCGGCATCCCGCTTACGGGGTGGCTTGACTTATACCCGCTCCGCCACCCTCAGTTTTGCGCTCCGCGCCCGGGGGTTATTCCGCAACTCCTCGGGGCCGGGGGTGAGAGGGCGCCTGGTGATGATCTGCAAAACCTTTTCCCTGCCCTTGCAGACGCACTGCGGCAGGGAAGGGGGGCAGATGCATGTCCTCTCCAACTTTTTAAAGCCTTCCTTCACGATCCTGTCCTCCAAAGAATGGAAGGATATGCAGCCGATCCTCCCTCCTCGCTTGAGCAGCAGGGGAGCGATTCTGAGGACTTCCTCTATCTTGTTCAGCTCCTCATTCACCGCGATCCTCAGGGCCAAAAAGGTCTTGGTCGCAGGGTGAAGCCGGCGGGGGTGATACTTGCGCGGGATGGCTCGAGAGCAGATCTCCGCTAATTGGCCGGTGGTCCTGATAGCCGCCTCTTGCCTCTCTTTTCCGATGACCTTGACGATCCTTTTAGCCCACCTTTCTTCGCCATTGCTTCGCAAGATCTTTTCTATTTCCTCGAGGGGGTAGCGGTTTACAATATCGGAGGCCGTCACCTTTCCCCTCGTGTCCATCCTCATGTCCAGAGGCCCGTCTTGGTGAAGGCTGAAGCCGCGCCCCTGTTCCAGAAGGTGAACAGTCGATACCCCTAAATCGAAGAGGATGCCGTCCACCTTCTCGATCCCCAGAGATTGCAGGATCAGCGGAAGATGGGTGAAGTCATCGTGTATCAAGGTTGCCCGATCGGCGTATCCCGCAACCCGCTCTCGTGCCCGCTCTAGGATCTCTTGATCCCGGTCGATACCGATAACCTTGTTCTGCCCCGAGGCCCGTAAGATCTCCAGGGTGTGCCCGCCTTCACCGATGGTGGCATCGACGAAGACCCCGCCCTCGCTGCACTTCAGGTGTGCTATCACCTCCTCTGTCAAGACGGGGATATGGAGATATCCCCTCACAGCCCCATCCGTTCGGCTATGCCCTCGCTTATCTCATCAAAGGTCTCTTTGTATGTTGCAAATTCTTTTTCCCAAACATCCTTATTCCATATCTCAAAGCGATTCATCACACCGACGAAGACGATTTCTTTGTTTAAATTGGCATGTTCGCGAAATTGCGGGGGGATCAGGATTCGCCCGTGGTCGTCGATGGCGCACTCCATGGCCCCGGAATAAAAATAACGTATGAAAGACTTCGCCTCTTTTTTGAGCTGGGAGAAGTCTTTCATCTTCTCCTCGAAGAGCTGCCATTCCGCGAAGGGATAGGCCACGAGGCAGCTGTCGAATATGGTGATGATAAGCTCGTCGCTGCCGTACTCCCGCTTCAGGATCTCCCTGAACTTGGCGGGGATACTGACCCTTCCCTTGCCATCTATGCTGTGCTCGAATCTGCCCCTGAACATCTTTATATTACCCTATTTGCTCCACTTTATCCCACTTTATCCCACTTTGATTATATATATCAAGGTATCAGTGTCAAGCAAAATCTTAATTTTTTTTATAAAAAATTGGTTCTCTAGGCGGGAATTTATACAATAATTTGTACTATTTGATGATAAAAAGTGGTTAGATCAGGGTCATTCAGAGGTTTCTTCTGCCGCTTTCTTTTTTTCTTCGGCCTTTGGCCGATGACCTTTGGCCTCTGGTCGATGGTCTTCGCCCTTCGTCTTTCGGCCGAATATCCTTGCCACCCAGATGCTGGCCTCATAGAGGGCCACGAGGGGAATAGCCATCATGATCTGCGAGAGGGGGTCCGGGGGGGTTAGTACGGCCGCCACAATGAAGATGAGGACGATCACATATTTTCTATTGCGCGCCAGCATCCGTGCGTTGACCACCCCAAGCTTGGAGAGGAAGAAAATAAAGAGGGGGAGCTCAAAGGTGAGGCCGAAGGTGAGCAGGAGCATGGAACAGAAGGAGAAGCTTTCCTTGAGCCTCGGCGCCGGCTGTATAAAATCCGTGGCAAAGCTCATGAAGAACTTGGCGCCGATGGGGAAGATGAAGAAATAGCCGAAGGCAGCCCCCCCTATGAAGAGGAGGGTGGAGCAGCAGACAAAGGGTATCGCGTATCGCTTTTCGTGGCTGTAGAGGGCCGGTGCGACAAAGAGCCAGATCTGATAGAGGACAACGGGAGAGGCGGCGAATACCCCTGCGAGCAGGCCGACCTTCATATAGGTGAAGAAGGCCTCTCCCGGGGTGGTGAAGATCATGGTAGCCCCCTTAGGCAGGGCCTTCTGGAGAGGCATCATCAGGAGCTGGAAGATCTCTTGGGAGAAGATGTAACAGATGATAAAGCCTATCCCCACGGCGATCAGGGATATGATCAATCTCTTGCGGAGTTCTTCCAGGTGTTGTATGAAGGTCTGCTTCTCCTCCACGAGCTACTCGGTCTGAGGGCCCTTATCGGCTTCGGACCCTTTTCCCTGTTCCCCTCCCTTTTCCCTTTTCGGCCCCTTTTCCCTCTTCGGCCTCCGGTTCCTCTTCCTCCCCTTCCATGAACTTTTTCTTCAGGGCCTCTTCCAGCTCCCTTCTATCCGGGAGTTCATCCTTGATGGGTTTAATCTCTTCAAAGATGGTTTCCTTGACATCATCGGTGGCCTTTCGTAATTCACCGAGGGTCTTTCCCAGAGATTTGGCGAGTTCGGGAAGTTTCTTAGGGCCGATCAATATGAGGGCGAGGCCCGCGATAATCATGAGCTCAGGCAATCCTATACCAAACATCTTCTTTTCCTTGATTGATGAGGTTTGTAAGTACTTGTATGAATAGTACCATACATCATCTCCTTCCACAAGGGGGCGGCGCCCTAGCTCAGATGGCTATCCTCATCGTATCCTCGGCCAGGATTACCTCGCCTGGGAATACCTTTTGGCAATCCCCTCTGATATCGGAGCAATCGCAGGGAGGGTAGAAGTGGGTGAGGCAGAGCCTCTTGCACCCGGCCTCCTGGGCAATGCGGCCGGCCAGCGCCGGGGTGAGATGGCCCGGCACCTTCATCCCCTCCGGGAAGGAGCATTCCAAGAGCAGGAGACCAACCCCCCTGGCCAGCTCCACGATGTTTGGACAATAGTCGGTGTCCCCGGAATAGACCAGCGTCTGCCCCTGGGGGGCGGCAACCCGGTAGCCGACGCTTTCCGGGGCATGGTCAAGGGGGAGTGCCGTGACCAGGAGACTGCCCATGACTATCTCGTCATCCGCGACCTCGCTGATATGGAGGCGAAAGGTATCAGGTTTTATCCGGCTGCCGTAGACCGATCTGAGCCCCTCGAAGTATGCACGGAAACCCACTCCGCCGATGATGAGAAGGTCCTTTTCGCGAGGCTCCTCCTGGTACTTGCAGGCGAAGATCAGCGGGACCAGATCGGCGCAATGGTCCGGGTGGATGTGCGTGTAGAGAACGGCATCCAGGTCTTTGTACGTCACCCCTGCTTGCAGCATCCTCACCAGGGTGCCTGAGCCGCCGTCGAGGAGGATGGATTGGTTTTCAGCCTTGACCAAGAATCCCGGGGAGCCCCGTTTCAATGAAGGGACCCCTGTGCCTGATCCTAAGATGATTAACTCCATGGTATGTCCATTCTTGAATTAACCCTAGCATGAGGGAGCCCCGCTTGCAAGGCAATCAAGGTACTTAATATATAGAGACAGGAAAATCTGGTAGCATATTTTTATGTTGACTTTTCCCCACTGGTTTAGTAGTTTCCTGACAGAATCGAGATCAGCCATTAACAGCCTTACATCACAAAGGATGGATATATGGGTGAGAAATCAGATTACCCCCCATTTTATTAAAAGAAATAGGGGTTTTTTTGTCTCTCACAGGCAAAGGAAGGTATGAAAAAGGGGGGAGAAGGTCTTTGTTCAGGGGGGGGGGACGAGGGCAGCGGTTAGTTAAGAAAACGGAAAAAAGGTAAGATCGTACTGCCATTAGAATAGAAAATTTGCAATAAATAGAACCGTTCCCGTTATCCGGTAAATGGAGAGTTTGAAGGCCAGACTCCGGCTGAAATTTCACTCAATACAGGAACGTATCAACTTTTCTTAGAACACCAACTCTATGAACCATATAAGGATTCGGTGATGATAGAAAAAGGTCAAGCTAAGACGTTGAATATCCGTTTATCACCGGAAGGAAAGGAGCAACAATGAAGAGATTCTTAGTCATTGTATTGTTGCCAATAGTATTTTTATTTTTTGGATGCAGCATATCGTCAATAATGAAGCTTGCACCGTCAAAACCATTGCCGTATGCTATTAGTTGCAGAGAAAACGAAAGGATAATTGTACAAGTTAATAAAATGGAAAGTCCCATAGTATTTGATATGGAAGAAACGAAAATGACTTCACCTGGTTTGGACATTCCAGTTTTTAATACATTTAGTTTTAATTATCCATATACGTATACATATACATATCAGACTTGGATTAACGTAATACCGCCAAAATATGAGAAGGAGGATTATGGTCCAAAATTCAAAGCTCAGCTTGACACTACTTTTAGTTGTTTAGATTCGCATAAACTTCTTTTGTCACTTATTGAGAAGAATTTTAATTCGAGATCATCATGCCCCATGGTCTATCGCACTTCGAATGACCTTAAGCCATTTAGTTTTCTGCCTACCGACAGGGTTATCCAAGTAGTTATGGCCGACTATTATTATGGAAGGCGACCAAAACTAGTATCGAAGATAATTTGGAGATTGTTGACCAATACAGCCAATATTCCATTAATTGAAAACAAAGAACAAGAGTTAAAAACAATGGCCGCAACTCTCAATGAATCCATGGCAGCGAGAAGATCAATATCGTACATGAAACAATTTATTCAGAAATATAACGAAATACTCAGTTATTATGATTCATATGCAACCATAGTCTACGATTCTCCTGCCCATTCCCGAGACGCGTGGTTTGAAGATAATGGAAGACTGGCAAAACAAGAGACAGAAAAGGCATTAGACGAGCTTACCCGACAACTTGCCATCGCCTTATTCCCTGGCGAGAAGGGCAAGGAAGATGAGGCCATAGCACAAAGGAGTTCATCTCCATCTACGACTCTACCTACATCTTCACAACCACTGCAACCTCAGGAGCCAACAGAGAGTGCAGGAGATGAGCGAGGGATTATCAGCATCACCACCGATCCACCAGGTGCAAAGGTTTTTATAGATGGAGAGTATAAAGGCCAGACCCCGGCTGAAATTTCACTTGCTACGGGAACGTATCAACTTTTCCTCCAACGGCAACTCTATGAACCATATAACGAATCATTAATGATCGAGAAGGGTCAAGCTAAAACGTTAAATATCCGGTTATCCCCGGCGGGAAAAGAGCAAGAATAAAGCGCATACCATTATAAAATGAAAGCTGATTTGATGCTGGCAACTGATAATAAAACATGTAGGGCGACTTCTGATCTCAAGCGGAGGTAAAACATGCCCAAGATGGCTAGTATAGGGCTACTTGGTTTTATGATGCTATGCTTATTGGTGGTGGGGTGTGCACCTCGTCAATTTTTCTATCTGGACCCCCGATTCCACGAGCTGGAATTAGGCCGTATATGTATTCTCCCCATCATCGATAGAAGAATAGACAGGTCTCCAGATATTGATTTGAATGCCGCGATGCAGGAGCGGATATACAAAAAAGTCAAGAAGAAAGGCTACGATGTCTCAACAGCATCGACCTTCTCAGCGACCGGCGATGTGACGGCAGATGCGGTTGCTTTAATGAGCCAGCAGGAGGTGAGCAACCTTGGTCCAGCTGATGCTACAACATTGCTTATGGTTTATGTGCGTCGGGCCAATGGTTCATATGAGGTTATGAGATATCGTTTTTGGGTCTCAGCAGAAGTTGAACTTATTCACAAGCCCACGAGGACGATGCTCTGGAAGGCTTATGGAAAAGGATTTGTTCAAAAGAAGGGGCTAATAAGTGGAATTTTAGTTCCATTGGCCAGATTTCATGCATTTAGGAAATGTGTGAATAATATGATGGAGGGTTTACCCGATAAACCTTCAACAACATATCGACGCCCCAATGAAGACCAGGTGGTCGAAGAAGATGAGGGAGCAGGAGAAAATGAGATCGTAAAGCAGAAACCTTCACCATCCCCTTCAACTACGCCACCATCTCCGCCTTCACCTCCATCGCAACCTCAGGAGTCAACAGAGAACACACGAGATGAACGAGGAATCATCAACATCAACACTGAGCCTCCAGGTGCGAAGGTTTTTATAGATGGAGAGTATAAAGGCCAGACCCCTGCTGAAATTTCGCTCACGACCGGCACGTATCAACTTTTCTTAGAACATCAACTCTATGAACCATATAAGGATTCAGTGATGATCGAGAAAGGTCAAAATAAATCTTTAAATATCAAGTTATCACCGGAAGGAGAGGAGTAAAAATGAAGAGATTTTTAGCCATTGCCTTGTTGCCAATAGTGATTCTATTATTTGGTTGTTCACACAACAGAGCGTTAGAAATAAGATTAATTACCCTGGAACAGAGTGTTAAAAATACCAATGATAAAAGAGATCTGGAGATAGAGAAGATCAATCTTACGTTGAATGAGATTAAAAAGGAACAAGCTAGCATTAGAATGATAGCGGAAGAAAACGAGAAAAGAATATCTATGTTAGAAACTGCTAGTGGCTCAAAACAAGCTCTGGGTAAACGAATAGAAGGTTCCATAACCTTTGTAAAAGGGTCTACGGCATTCATTTCTCTTGGGAAAGATGTCGGCGTAAAGCTTGGGGATGTTTTCGGTGTCTATAAGGACAGAGAAAGTAAAGAAAAGATCGCATCTCTCAAAATAACTGCCGTTGATTTAGGGTCATCATCAGGTGAGATCGAAGAAAAAACCCAAGATATCAGCGTCGGTTATTTTGTAAAGATTGCTAGATAGTTACTATTATCAAAACGTATACTAGACAAAGTTTCTTAGACTGACTGAAGTTATAGTTTGTAGCACTTAATAGATACCTTCCACAGGGGGGGTGGGGATCAGGTCTTTGGTCAGTTAAATTTCCCCTTGAAAAAAGCAGAAAAGAGGGGTATAAGATGATCCTCGCTTACTCCCTTTAAAAAGGATACTTGCGATGTCACCGCCTCGAGGCCAAAAACCACCTCTGTCTTATCTCTCGCCTTGGTATGCGCTGAACCAGGCCCTGGCCTCGGCCAAGGAAGTGGGTTCCATCTTCTCCCACACCATGGCCTTTTTGGCGGAGATCTCCGAGGTCAAGAACGGGCTCTTGGGCCTCCTGGACGGGCAACGAGGTAAGATCGTTGTCGAAGAGGCCAGCGGACCGGCCTTGCAGCGGGCCAAGGGGAACAAGAGCAAGGCCGATGAGGGGGCATGCGGCGAGGTCATCCGCCTCGGGTCAGCTGCGGTGATCGCGGACCCCGCGTCAGAACCCCTGTTGCGGGGGATGGCCGAGGATGGCCGGCCCGCCGCGCTCTCCTGCATCTGCGCGCCCCTGCGATGGGGTGATATCCCCCTCGGGATCTTACTGATCGACGATCCCCATCCGCAGTCGGAGGATGGGCTCACCTTGTTGAAGGTCGTCGCCTCATTCATCTCCCCGGCCCTGGTGGTGGCGCGCTGGGGTGATGAGAAATCCTTGAATGAGATCTTGAGGAGGAAACTAGAGCGGGCAATCGCCCGTATGGACCTGCATACGGAGAGTCACGGGAGCCTGATGGCGGACGTCATCTCCCTGGTGGAGCGGACCCTCATCCTCACCGCCCTGAAAAAAGCGAAAAATGTTAAGCTGACCGCAGCCCGTTTCCTGGGCATCAACAGAAACACCCTGCACAAGAAGATCAAAGAATTGAAGATCTCCCTTCATTAGGCCTTGACTGCATAGTCGGCTACCAGATCTCCCACCTCGGCAGTCGTGTATCCCATCTCGCCGGCGGAAAGCCCCTTGAGGCGATCCTTTACTACCTTCGTGACGGCTTCCTCTATCCGGCAGGCAGCCTTTTCTTCCCCGAGCTGATGGAGCATCATCTGGCAGGCGCAGACGGCTGCCAGGGGGTTAATCACGTTCTTGCCGGTATACTTGGGCGCGGAACCCCCGATGGGCTCGAACATGGAGGTCCCCTCGGGGTTGATGTTGCCGCCGGCGGCGATGCCCATGCCCCCCTGGATCATGGCCCCCAGATCGGTGATGATGTCTCCGAAGAGGTTATCGGTGACGATGCAGTCGAACCACTCCGGGTTCTTCACCATCCACATGCAGATGGCGTCGACGTGGGCGTAGTCGGTGGTGATATCGGGGTATTCTCCGGCTACTTCCTGAAAGGCCCGCTCCCACAAATCGAAAGCATAGGTGAGGACGTTCGTCTTGCCGCAGAGCGTAAGCTTTTTCCCTTTGGCGCGCTGGCGGCAAAATTCGAAGGCATAGCGGATACAGCGTTCCACCCCCTTACGGGTGTTGATGGATTCCTGGATAGCCACCTCATCAGGGGTCCCTCTCTTCAAAAAGCCTCCGGCTCCGGCGTACAACCCCTCGGTGTTCTCCCTGACGATCACAAAATCGATCTCCTTCGGGCCTTTGTCCTTGAGCGGGGTAGCGACCCCGGGGTAGAGCTTGACCGGCCTCAGGTTTATGTAGAGATCGAGCTCAAACCTGATGCGCAAGAGGATCCCTTTTTCCAGGATACCCGGCTTGACCTTGGGGTGGCCGATGGCGCCGAGGTAGATGGCGTCCATCCGGCGCAGCTCCGCCAGGACGGCATCCGGCAGCGTCTCCCCTGTCTTGAGAAACCGCTCCCCGCCCAGGTCATACTCCACGAGTTCCGTCTTAAATCCCTCGGCATGGGAAACGGCCTGGAGCACCTTCAACCCCTCCCTCACGACCTCCGGGCCTGTTCCGTCACCGGGGATCACGGCGATCTTGTATGATCGTTTCATCTGTCGCTCCTTTGTGTCGCTTTGCGATCCCCCACCATTCGGATAGTTTTAAAGAGGGGATGTCGCAAGGCGACACATCCCATCTGGCCAAACCGAGGGTGATCCTTTGATCAGGGCCACCTTTGACCAAAGGGTCACCTACGGCGGCATAGAGTTATCTAAATGTGTCACTTTGCGACATCCTGCTTTCCTTAGACTCAAAATTTAAGGAGCAGGGGTAGGGGATATGCCTCCTCCTTATAATTCACCTAATGGGTTTTTTATCATCCCCTCGCGCACGAGCCGCGGAGGCGAAACAGTCAGATCGATCACGGTTGACCCCTTGCCCGGCACCCGCCCCCCATCGATGATTAGGTCCACCTGACTGCCAAAGAGCTGGGCTAGCTGCTCGCCATCGATGAGGTCCTCCTCCCCGGCGAGGTTGGCGCTGGTGGCGGTGAGGGGCGCATCCATGGCCTCCACGATCCGCCGCGCGATGGGGTGGGAGGAGATCCTCAGGCCGATGGTGCCGTTTTTACTTCGCAAGGGCGGCAAAAGCCCCTGCTTGGCGCGGAAGATGAGGGTAAGGGCGCCAGGCCAATATCGCTCCATCAACTGCCTGCCTATAGGGGGGCATTCTTCCACCAGGGCCGCGAGCATCTCTTGGTCCTTGATCAGGAAGGGGATGGGTTTTGCCTCCTCCCTCCCTTTTATCGCGTACAGCCTCTTTACCGCTTCGGGGTAAAAGGGGTTGGCCCCGAGGCCGTAGAGGGTCTCGGTGGGGTATATGATCACCCCTTTTCCCCTGATCACCCGTGCCGCCTCTTCGATGAGCCGTGAAGGGGGATTGTGGGGGTCTATGTGCATGACCACAGCCATCCGCTTGCTCCGGAAGCCTCACTGTGCAGAGAGGATTTTCACCCCTGAACCTGTTACCCTTTGGTGACCTTTCCCGCCGCTACCTCCACCTGGAGGGCCAACTCTTTCTTGTACTCCAAGAGCTTCTTTTGCAACTCCGGATGGTGGAGGGATAAGATCTGCACTGCCAGGATCCCTGCGTTTTTGGCCCCGGCCTTGCCCACGGCCATGGTGGCTACGGGTACCCCGGCCGGCATCTGGACCGTGGCCAGCAGGGCATCCATCCCTTTCAAGGGCGAGGAGTCGATGGGCACTCCGATGACCGGCAATACGGTCTCGGCAGCTATGGAACCGGCCAGGTGGGCGGCACCGCCGGCGCCGGCGATGATGACCTGAAGCCCCCGCTCTTGAGCAGTGCGGGCATACTCCCTCGTCCGTTCCGGGGAGCGGTGGGCCGAGGCGACGATCATCTCGTACAATACACTGAAGCGCTCTAGTATCCTTGCCGCCTCTTCCATGATCGGGCGGTCGGATGCGCTCCCCATGACGATGCCTATTACCGGGTTTTCCATACAGCTATTCCTCCAGCCAGGCAAGGGCCTTTTTCCCGATGTCCTTGCGATAGTGGACCCCTTCCCAGGTGATCTCGGCGACTGCCTGGTAGGTGGTTTCCATGGCCTGCTTGATCCCTTTTCCGAGGCCCGTCACCCCCAGCACCCTGCCGCCGGCAGTCAGGTAATTCCCATCCTTCTCGATCGTGCCGGCGTGGAAGCAATACACCCCCGGCATCCGCTCGACCTTTTCCAGGCCCTGGATGCGTTTTCCTTTTTCATAGGACCCTGGGTAGCCCTGCGAGGCCATAACCACGCAGACGGCAATCCGCGGGTCCCACGCGATCTCCACCTCGGCGAGGGTCCCTGCGAGGCAGGCCTCCATAACCGGGATCAGATCCCCCTTCATCCGCATGACGATGGGCTGCGTCTCCGGGTCGCCGAGCCGGCAGTTGAACTCCAGGGCTTTTGGTTCACCCTCTTTTATCATGAGGCCGGCATAGAGGACCCCATGGTAGGGGTACCCCTCGGCTGCCATGGCCTTGACAGTCGGGATCATGATCTCCTGCATGATCCGCTGGTGAACCTGGGGCGTTACCACCGGCGCGGGTGAATAGGCCCCCATGCCGCCGGTATTGGGGCCCTGGTCGTTGTCGTAGATGGGCTTGTGGTCCTGCGACGAGGCCAGGGGCAGGACCTGTTTGCCGTCGCTGAAGGCGATAAAGGAGGCCTCCTCGCCTTCGAGCCGCTCCTCGATCACTACCCTGTCTCCTGCCTCGCCGAACACTCGCTTTATCATGATCTCGTCGAGGGCTGAAATAGCCTCTTCTACTGTCGCGGCCACGAACACCCCCTTGCCGGCTGCCAGGCCGTCGGCCTTGACCACGATGGCAGCGCCCACTTTTCTAATATAGGCGGCTGCCTCATCGTGCTTGGTGAAGACCCGGTATTCGGCGGCGGGGATGCCGTAGTGCCGCATCAGGTCCTTGGCAAAGGCCTTGCTCTCCTCGAGCTGGGCAGCTGCCTTGCCCGGGCCGAAGATCCTGAGACCTTCTTTTTGGAAGAGGTCCACGATCCCCATGGTCAAGGGGAGTTCCGGCCCAACAACGGTCAGATCGATCTTGGTATCCTTGGAAAAGCGGGCCAAGCCCTCCAGATCGTCGGCGGCGATGTCAATGCAATGAGCAGTGCGGGCGATACCGCCGTTGCCCGGGGCGCAGAAGACCTCCTTGATTCGCGGGCTCTGGGAGATCTTCCAGACCAGGGCGTGCTCCCTGCCTCCTGCGCCGACTACCAGGACCTTCATTCTATAGCTTTACTCCTGCAAGATACTGAGCAATAGCCCCGTCATAGTGATGGGTGTGCTCGAAGGCCTTGCGCGCCAGCCGGAAGTTGGTCTTGGCGGAGATCGAGCCGTTGCCGGCCTTCAGCTCCTGGGCCAGGGCAGCGTAGTCCGCGGGGTCGACCACCACGGTGACGTGCTTAAAGTTCTTGGCCGACGCCCTGATGAGGGAGGGGCCGCCGATGTCGATGTTCTCGATGGCCTCTTCCAGGGTGCAACCGGGCTTGGCAACGGTGGCCTCAAAGGGATAGAGGTTTACCACCACCATGTCGATGGGCTTGATCCCCTGGGCCTTCATCTGGGCGATGTGGTCCGGTTTGCTCCGGTCCGCCAGGATCCCGCCGTGGACCTTGGGGTGGAGGGTCTTGACCCTCCCCTCCATCATCTCGGGAAAGCCCGTATATTCGGATACGTCGACGACCTTGATTCCCTGCTCCCTCAGGCTCCTGGCAGTGCCGCCGGTGGAGAGGATCTCCACCCCCTGATTGGCCAGGACCTTAACGAATTCGGCTAATCCCTGCTTGTCCGAGACACTCACCACTGCCCGCTCGATCTTCGCCATACCTAACCTCCTCAGTGTAATTTACCACGTCCCTTTAGTGATTCGCGCATCCCGGCAATGGCGGGAAAAATACTATTTATCACCTCTCCCGCCAGCGGGAGAGGGTAGATCCCGCTCTGTCACTCTGCGACATCCCGCCATTCAAATTTTTATACAAAGTAGGGCGGGACACTTTGCATAAATCAGAGAAGCCGGGGTATGTCGCTTTGCGACACCCCATCAATAAAAATATCCGAATGGTAGGGGGTCGCAATGTGACACAGGTGAAGGGGTACCTGTCAGGTTTTGTATGAAACAATGAATTTGCCTTAAAGTCAAGGCCCTTTGGCAGCAGGGATCAGCCCGTTTCATGCTCGATGAAGAGGGGGGGCGCTTCAGCTTCCCTTTTCTTGCCCCAGATCAGCTCCTCGATCTCTGTAAGCAGGGGTGAGAAGGTGCTTCTGTCCAGGGCCGAGATCGCCACCCCTCCAAAGCGCCGGCAGATCAGCCGGGCAAAGGCGGGCTCCACCCTGTCCTGCTTGTTGAAGACCTTGAGCAGGGGTATTTGTCCGAGGCCCAGTTCCGTGAGGAGCGCCTCCACCGAGGCCATCTGGTCCTCAAACCTGGGGTTGCTCACATCGATCACGTGGAGCAATAAATCCGCATCCTGGAGTTCATCCAACGTAGAACGGAAGGCGCCCAGGAGGGAAGGGGGGAGGTCGCGGATAAAGCCCACGGTGTCGGTGATGATCACCTCCCGCTCGCGGGGGAACCTGAGGCGGCGGCTCGCGGTATCGAGGGTGGCGAAGAGCTTGTCCTCCACCCCGACGCTGCTGTCGGTCAAGGCATTGAGCAGGGTGGATTTGCCGGTATTGGTATAGCCCACGATGGAGCAGATGGGGAGGCCCTGTTTGCGCCTCTTGGTGCGCCGCTGCCAGCCCCCTTTTGCCATCTGCTTCAAGTCCTTTTCCAGGCGGTGGATCCGGTCCTTGATCCTGCGCCTGTCGGTCTCGAGCTTGGTCTCGCCCGGTCCCCTGCCGCCGATCCCGCCCATCAAGCGGGACATGGCAATCCCCTTTCCCGTCAACCGGGGCAAGAGGTACTTGAGTTGGGCCAGCTCGACCCGCACCTTGCCGTCCCTGCTGTGTGCTCGCCTGGCGAAGATGTCGAGGATGAGCTGGGTTCGATCGATGACCTTGAGATCGGTCTTCTCGGCGATGGCATTGATCTGGGCAGGGGAGAGGTCCTGGTCGAAGCAGATGATATCCGCCCCCGATTGCAGCCCCTTGATGATCAGGTCCTTGAGCCTTCCTTCTCCCATCAGGTATTTGGGGTTGATCCGTTTCGGGCGCTGTATGACAATGTCTATCACCTCGAGGCCGGCAGTGCAAGCTAGCTCTGCCAATTCTTCCAGGGAATCTTCAATGGGGAACGATTTGCCGTACTGGACCACGCTGGCCAGAATCGCCGTCTCCCTGCCCTCCACCTGCAAAGCACCGAAGCCTTTGTGCAGCTCATCCTCCAAAGAGCGGATGAAGGCGGGGAAATCCAAGGTGAGGTCGGCAACGTTGCGAAACTCTTCCAACCTCCATACCCCTTCTGAGGCATTCCCCGGGAGCAGGTATCCCACAAAGACCCGGCCTGGCAGGCCTTGGGAATTGGTTTCCAAAGCAGCCATGAGGTCGAGCCGCAGCAGGGCCAAGTCGGTCAGATCATCCTGCGACAGCGGCTCACCCTTCAGATGGGTGTGGATGCAGCGCAAACCCTTGAGCCTGCCTTTGCCGCCCCGGTAGCGGCTCAAATCGGGGATAGTGATCTCTTTGTCGTCCCCCACGATGGTAAAGCAGATCTCGCCCTGGCGGTTGACGATGATGCCTATCTGACGTCTGATTTCGAGAGAGAGCTCGGTGAGATGTCGGGCTAATTCCGGGGTGATGACCTGCTGCGGGGTGATTCTCCTGCGGTAGATCCGCTCCAGGGCCTTTATCTGGCTTGCCCGCAGTCCGTTGGTATTGCCGTATACCCGCTTGATAGGTCCCCTCGAGATGGCAGAAATTCTTATTATAGATGTAACAGATTATACCATGGGTGTCAATGAATAGGGGGCCGGGATAGGTATGAAGATGCTTGACGGCGGATAAAATTTTGAATTGAATATGATCGACGTCTATGATATAGTGAGTTCATGGTTGATGAACATGATATAGGGCGTGTTGCAACACATCTGGGAACCGCAGCCAATGCTTCGCAGGTCATCTTGTTCGGCTCCTATGCCCGGGGCGAGGCCAATGAGTATAGTGATGTCGATCTCATGATTATCGCTGAGAGCGATTTGCCGAGGTTCAAACGCAGCCGGGAGCTCTATAAACTGTTGCGACCCTACCCCTTTGCCATGGACTTGGTCGTATATACTCCGCAAGAGGTTGAAAAAGGCAAGCGCTCCCCTGTCTCTTTTGTGTCGATTGTATTGCGGGAAGGAAAGGCCCTGTATGTCCGAGGAGATTGAAATAGCGAGACAGTGGCTGGCCAAGGCCAGGAATGATCTGCTCAACGCAGACAACAATCTCATGTCGAAGGAAATCCCGTACGATACCGTTTGTTTTCATTGTCAACAAGCGGCTGAGAAGCTCCTCAAGGCATATTTGATAGGAAACGGACTCATCCCCCCTCTTACCCACGATCTTCTTCTTGTTTTGGAAAAGATCCTCCCCCTGAATAAGGAGGCGGAGAAACTGCGGGATCCCCTTGCGATACTCATGCCATATGCAGTTGAAATACGATATCCTGATGGGTGGTACATGCCTACCGAAGCGGATACCAGAGAGGCGCGGAAGGCCGCCGATCAGGTCTTGAGATGGCTTGAGGACGCCCTCCCCACACTCTTTAAATAAAACACCTCAAATGGCGCACTTAGGATGCCCCGCCTGGGGATCTTCGACTGACTGAATAATTCAGTCAGGAGGGACTGTCACTGCTGGCGACTGGAGAAATCTTTATGAGGTTCTTCAACATCATCGCTCAAACCCTAAGGGATAGAAAAGTCAAAACCAAAGGGGCTGTTGCTCAAATCCCCATCTTGTGGTTTTGTTTAGTTATAGCGGCATGATCGCCTTTCTAACCTATTGAAATTATTGGATGCTAAATTTAGCAAAAGTTCAAATTGTGGTCACTTTCTGGTTTGGGCAACAGCCTGCAAAGACCTGACCCAATCCCTTCTTCCAGGTATTTCTCATAGGTCATGTGGGTCTCCGATCAGGAATATCTTTGGATTGTTAAGGAGATCCGTCACAAAAGGATTTTTTTCTTTGATCTTTTGCTTGAATTCGGCTTTCTTGAATAGGGTGTAATTTATCTCTCTTTTTAGCTTTTTTTCCAGCTTGCCTATTTCTCTGGTTAGCCCGGCGTCGTCCGGCGTTCCGACAACGAGCAGATCGATGTCGCTTTGTGCACTCTCCTCCCGCTTGGCAAAAGAGCCGTAGATGAAGGCAAGCTCGATCCCCTTCATCTTGCCCAGGCTCTCCCTGAGCAGACCCTGGATGCCGATCGTCTTGAAGACGATGCTCTTCAACTCTTCATACAAGGGATAGGATTGATTGAGAAGATAATAAATCGAATTGGCTTTCTTTTGGGAGAGAAAAATGCCCTCTGCTTCCAGACGGGTAAGCTCCTTGCGCACCATACTGACCGGGATATGGAGCATACGCTCCAGCTCTCGCAGATAGTACGCCTGGTCGGGATTCGTGAAGTAAAGCCTGAACAATTCTTTTCGGGTTTTCGACTTGAACAGATGAGAGATATCCATAGTTGCTGTAACCTAATTGGGTTACAATTGTAACCCAATTATATCACAATGTCAAGGGGATAGTAGGCTTTCTAGGAGATTGACTGAATAATTTTCCTAGGGGGAGAGGGGCGGTTACTGCAGACCTGACCGTCCTCACTCCTGCTCCCGGATATCATGCTCAAAGGCGTTAATATCGGCAAGCAGTTGTTTCGAGTGCATGTAGAGGTTTGTCGGGCAGGGGTTCGGTTTACCGCACGGGAGCCGCTGCGCCATCATGCGAATATTTTCCAGCGAGTGGAGCTTGTCAGTGGCGGCATAGGCAATATAAACAGGGACATGAATTGTTTCCAAACCGCTCCACACCGTATAGTGCCCCCAAATGACCGAACGCGCGGTATGCTTCAGCCGTTTGGGCTCCACCATTTTCAGGGTTTCCTCATACCGTTTCATCTGTTCAGGCTCTTTTTCGGCATCCACGCGAAAGTTGCGCAAATACCAGATCACTAAGTACTTGAAGGGGTGGTAGAAGCATGCGGGTAAATATAATATCCATGAAATGGATTTCGGCGCGGGGAAATCACTATTCGGCCCAACAAGAAAGGCACCGCCAACTCTCAGCTTCCCCCCCCTTCATCGCTTCTAACAGCGATGTCGCCCCCAGAGAGCTTCCGCACGCAAGCGTTTGAGCGGAGTTTATACCGAAATAATCACAGATTTTGATGATATCTTGCGCGTTTTGAAAAATGCTGAATGCGTCATCTGTTAAAAGAGCATTATTGTTAATCAGGGCAGAGCATTTTTCCCTTGTTTCCAGGTAGTAAACATCGCGCTCCCTCGCCATCGGCTTGATGAGGGCAGCCCAACCGAACATGGAGGAAACCCAGCCGGGTACAAAAACAATCGGCGCCTTGCCTTGCGCCAAAGTCTGCCTAAAAACCATTACCTTGAGACGCACCGCCTCATCAACGGCAATCATCTCCTCGCTGTATTCTACCCCCTTAATTTCTCCGATGAAGCTGTTCATAACCGTCTCTCATTTTTCACAAGGGTCTGATTTTTGACGGCTGGATTTCATTGATCTGACTCGCTCTCAGGCCGATGGTATTGCCGAATACCCGCTTGATAGGTCCCTTCTGGCTAAACCTACGGTGATCCTTTGGTCAGAGCCACCTTCGGGAGATGGAAGAGATTATTAGTTTACATGTAACAGATTATAAAAGAAGTGTCAATGAAGGGGGGTGCTGTCTCAGAGCCAATAACCAAATAGCAAGGATTATCATTTTTATCTTGTAGTTAACATAAAAATCAGCCGCCTTGTGGAGCCGCGAAGTGGCATAACAAGGTCAGCTGGATTTCCTTGTTATATGGCACTATTTGAATACCACCTTTTCATATCGTTTGAAGCCCCTTCAAATGCATTAAAGTATTGCCAAAGCCGCATCGCGCTATAACCAAGCACAAAATATCCAGGCTCTAAAAATCTACTCATCTGATATTTTTCTTTATATACCTTCATTAATGCTCTACGACTTGCAGAGCTGTAATGTGAAAGATAATTTCTTATTTTGTAAACTTCGTCTATTTTTTCCGTATGGGTTCGGGAAATCTGAAGAAAGGGGTTACTATTATCGGGAAGAACTTTTTTTGTAAATCCTTTTAAGTCGCCAAAATTTCTGAAATCTTGATAAGAGTTACCAAAAATAAGAGCATGACATAAACCCCAATCGGGATTTGTTGGAATTGCAACCGAAAAATATTCCGAAAGCTTACTGGAATCACAATTAACGCAATCTACAAGGTGAGCATCAATAAAAGACTCCCAATTATTGAGTTTCGCATAAGTAATGGAACGATCTATCAGGCCCAAGGAAGATCCGAGGCAAAGATGCATGACCAAAGAAGTCTTTGGGATTTCCGGAGCTTTCGTGCCGTATTTTGTAGCATTGCT
>Ga0214474_1000136_pt1 | contig 38870 bp, 30 predicted proteins | sample RVTome_2_FD_187335 | JGI IMG/M metagenome (GOLD analysis project Ga0214474, IMG submission 187335) | Soil microbial communities from uranium-contaminated site in the Upper Colorado River Basin, Wyoming, United States - RVT95D214 HiSeq ... | reverse complement strand
AATAAGAGGTTCCCCGAAACAATAAGCATGCTGCTCCTGTGTGCTCAATGAATCCCACTTGTACTGACACCAAGCACAGATTGCTTCGCTGCCTGCGGCATCTCGCAATGACAGGGTATATTTGCCGGCTCAGGTAATTGGTGGTGGAGAGTTAAACTAGAAGCCTCAACCAAATCATGTCATTGCTGTCTTTAGGTAATTGGTGGCGAAGAGTTAAATTCAAAGCCTCAATCTGGTTATGTATTGCCGCCTTAGGTAATTGGTGAAGATGTAAACATAATATTGCTTCTTCATTCGGCATCAGTCGCATATTGCTTCGCTGCCTGCGGCATCTCGCAATGACAGGGTATATTTGCTGGCTTAGGTAATTGATGGTGAAGGGTTAAGTCCAAAGCACCACCCTGGTTATGTCATTGCCGCCTTAGGTAATTGATAGCAAAGAGTAAAACTCAAAGCCTCAATCTGGTTACTTCGTTACTACCTTAGGTAATTGGTGGCGAAAGGTTAAGTCCAAAGCACCACTCTGGTTATGTCATTGCGAGTGGTCGTAGACCCGAAGCAATCTATAAAATGTCCTTATACAAGTCTCTCCATTCCTTATTCATACTAATTATAAGACCAATCTTTCTCTTCCGAGAACTTCCTTTTAGCTTTTTCTCACGTAACAGGGCATTTTCTATGTCTTCAAATATCTCATAATAAACGAGTTTATTAATTCTGTACTTATTGGTAAAACCATCGGCAACTCTGGCTTTGTGTTCGGATACTCTTCTGACTAGGTTGCTGGTAACCCCTGTATAGAACACAGTGCTAGTGAAATTGGTGAGGATATAAACATAATATTGCCTTTTCATTTGACATCAACCTGGTTATGTCATTGCGAGTGGTCGTAGACCCGAAGCAATCTATACAGTTAACATCCGGTAAAGATTGCTTCGCTGCCTGCGGCATCTCGCAATGACATAGTATACAGAATATTTTCTATGTGCTACTCGCCTAGCGGCAGCCGTTATCGACCATCAGATAACTGTCTAGTACTGTCTGAAAGTACAGTCGAGCGCCTCGTAAGACTGTACTTTTTTATTGTCATAAACTGTATGCTCCGACATTGTTTTAAGCACCGGGAAAATCTATATTTAACAATGGTGTATTGTGACCAGCACTTGTCATAGAAACATGAGGTCGGATGAAAGTACTACTCGTAGATAACCGTACGCTTTTCTTACAGGGGCTTCGGAGCATACTGCAATCCGGCGGCATCGAGGTGGTGGGGATGGCTCTGGATGGGGAGGAAGCCTTGGCAAAGGCCAGGCTGCTTCAGCCGGATGTCATTATCCTGAATATCATCGGAGACGGCCGAGAGGGGCTGAAAACAATCCGCCTCGTCAATAACGAAATCCCCGCAGCCCGCATTATTGTTTTTGCCGACGGCGAAGAGGGCCTCAGGGTGGCAGCACAGAATGGAGCCTCAGGCTACCTATTGTCAGATATTAAAGGGGATGAATTGCTGCAAAAGCTCCGTGAAATGGAGAAAGGGACAATTAAATGTTGAATAAGATGATATTAAGATACCCAGGCCACAAGCAAGCCGGTGTCCTGTTTCCTCTCTTATTATTAATCATCTTAACTCTTCTCGCTTCTCTGTCTGGCTGTTCAGGACAGGCTGCTATCTCTAAAGAAGAACTGGTCAAGGAAATGACTGCCGCCTTCCAGGACGTCGAGACCAGCCAGTCTGAACTGACAATACAGGTAGCCGTCACAGGTAACGAAGGTGATAAACCCATCAATGAAGTCACGTCTTATTACGGGAGCACCACCTTGGACATTGCCGGCAAAAAGATGCAGATGAACCTATCACCGTCCGACCCGTCAGCAGGGGAAACGATGTGCCTGGAGACCTATGCTATTGACAATACGCTGTACCTGAAGTTCCAGGTTCCTCAGCAGAGTGAGCAATGGTTCAAGACCGGTCTGCCTCCGGGATACTGGCAAAACCAGAACCCGTTTCAGCAGGACCTCGATTTGTTGAAGGTCTCGAAAGTCGAAATTGCGGGTGAGGAGAAGGTCGGGGAACAGAACAGCTACGTGGTCAATGTAATACCGTCTAAAGAGAAGGTAGCGGACATAGTCAGACAGCAAACGGCGGCAATCCAGCAAATGGGTGGGCAAATCACCGGAGTTAAACCGGAGCAAGTATCCCAGGATTTAGTGCTGAAGCAGTGGATAGCGGCGGATACCTTTCTTCCCCTGAAGAAGCAACTGAAAATAACCTTGAAAACCGATACGGATACGCAAGTGTCAATGGATATTGTCATGAAGTATAACGGCTATAACCAGCCGGTTGCAATTACTTTGCCGCCGGAGGCAAAAAACGCGGCACAAATGCGGCTTACTCAATAAATTTGAGACCGGGCCGTTTAGACCCGGTTTGACCATATTATAAAACCGGGCCTGGCTCGCAAAGGGGGAAATGACATGAAACTCAGATTAGCGGTCATCTCGAGCACTATTATGGTTGTCACGGTGCTGATGGGGTTTATGCCCCAGCTAGCCGGAGCGCACTCGCTTGACCGGACGGCATCCGAAATGGCGGCACTGGTGACGCCAACCCAGAACACCATCGTGGCTCCTAGGGCGGAGGCTCCGGTACAGAGCCAGTCGGTATTTACACCTACCGACTTCCAGAGGCTTCTGGCAGCTACTCCCGAAGGTTCAGCCGATACTGATATGGACGGTATACCCGACCAGGTAGAAGCCATTCTGGGCACCGACCCGGAAAATTCTGACACCGATTTCGATGAGGTGGATGACTACTTTGAGGCTAATAACGGTCTGGACCCTCAGAAAGCCGACTCCAATGGTGACGGACTGGCGGATTACCTGGAACTGGGTACCGGCGGGTATGTACGTAACGGTTACATACGTATTGACGGCGTCGGGGACGACACGCAGGGCGGCGGCGGCGCCATCGGTGATATAGACGGGAACGGTAAGCTGGACATGGTCCTGATGGCGATTGATAACCCGAGCGGAGAGAACGAATTCCGCTACAAGGTCGGCTGGGACCTGGACATCTACGGACGTGCCACAGGGGGATGGACGCCGTACATAACTTCGCCCAAAATCGGCGAGGAGAACTCCGACGGAGGGGCAGACCTGGCCGATCTGAACGGCAACGGGATACTGGATATCGTGTTGATGGCAATTGATAATCCGGCTGGAGATGATACCTTCTGGTATATCATCGGCTGGGATCTGACTAGCGATGGCAGCCCGGCAAATGGCTGGAGTCCCATCGTAACCAGGGGAACTCTACCGAATGGAGGCCTCGGCCCCAGCAATCAGGGCGGCGGATTGGCCATCGCCGATTTCGGCGGCGCCGCTACTCCCGATGTGTTGTTGATGGCGATTGACAATCCTGAGCAAAACAATGCCTTCCGTTATAGCGTTGGTCGGGACGTCGATGCCGACACCGGTCAACCCTACGTCTGGGAACAGGTGATATCGAAAACAGGCCTGGGCTGGTCAAACCAGGGAGGCGGCGCGGCGATTGCGAACATCGATGGGAACCTGCATACCAGTGAGGGCGTACCTATGCCGGACATCCTGCTGATGGGTATTGATAATCCCTCCGGGACCAACAAGTTCTGGTATACCATCGGCTGGGACGCGTATCAGTCAGATGGCTTCCCAAACTACGGCTGGAGCCAAGTCTACCAGGTGAATGGTTTCAATGATAGTAACACCGGCGGCGGCGCGGCGATTGCCGATATCAACAGCAACGGTAAGCCAGACCTCCTGCTGATGAGCATTAACAGCGCTGGTGGGCCGGACGATTTCTACTACACCATCGGCTGGGACCTGGATTACAGCGACGACCTGTATAACAGCGGCCAGGCGGAAAGCTGGGGATGGAAATTCTCGGACGTTTCCATCGTTCCCCAAGATACCGATGGCGACGGCACTGCTGATTTCAAGGATGACGACAATGATAACGACAACGTGCCGGATGGACTGGACACCTCCCCCTTCTCCAAGTCCAACACAGGCAGCAGTCTTCATTTCGACATCAAGACCGGCGGTGACCCAACATATATTGATTTCCAGGTCATACCGGCTAGACTCGGACACCTTTACCGCTCCCTGCAGACCTGGGACTGGCATGACGATGACGTGCTGGGGAGTATCCAGGATATAGATAAAAGCAAAGAAGACCTCCAGCTGGTACCTATGCTGGAGTTCAGCGCTGACAACCTTCCGCCGCAAGCCGACCTGGAGGACTACGGTATCGCTGTCTCTAACGGCAAGGCATATATTCCCCTCACCACAGTCCAGGAAAACGGTAAGCCGGTGGCTTTCAATGGCAGGATGTATTATCCCGCTTCCGGACCGCTGGACATCTCTTCCGATGCCAAGCTAGCCTGGATGGTCACCGCAGAGTTGGACAAGGGGACCCTATCCTGGACTGAGGATAAAAGCCAGCCGGGCCTCAGCTGGCATAACCTAGACGGCGATGTAGCGGTAGGGAACATCAATAGCAACAACATCCCGGACATCGTGCTGATGGGCATTGATGATGGCGCCCAGAACGATGCCTTCTGGTACCAGATTGCCTGGGATGTGGATGGAAACGGACGGCCGGCTCAGGGCTGGAGCCAGATAATAACCAGTCCGAGTATCAATAACAATACTAAAATGGGTGCCGGCGCCGTTATAGCTGATATCAATCAAGACTCGAACCACCGGCCGGACCTTCTGCTAATGTGGATTAATACTAATGCGACACAATTCCGCTGGATTATTGGCTGGGACCTGGATGAAAACGGCGCTGCCTCTTCCTGGATGACTGATGGAGCGGCCGATAAAGTCGGAGATGTGGCAGAAGGTGGCGGCGTCGCCATTGGCGATATAAACCGCAACGGTAAACCGGACTTGGTTCTGATGGCAGTTGACGCCCCGAGCGGGTCTAACGAGTTCCGCTATACAATAGGCTGGGACATTGGAAGCAACGGTCAACCTACCCGCTGGAGTAGTCATACTAACCATATCAAGGGACCAAAAATCGAGAGCTCTAACTCCGGCGGAGGGATTGCTCTGGCAGATATAGACCATAATAATATCCTGGACATGGTGCTGATGGGCATTGACAATCCGAATAAAGCCGATTCCTTCTGGTATACCATCGGCTGGGACCTGGACACCTCCGGCGTCCCCGCCAATGGCACCTGGAGTCCCATCATAAAGGTGGGCGGTCTCGGCTGGTATAATGACGGCGGTGGTGTGGCACTCGCTCAGCTTAATATATATAACAACCTCGACCTGGTTTTGATGGGCATTGACGACCCGGACGAAGGCAATAACTTCCGCTATATCGTCGGCAAAGACATACTCAAGACTACCAGCCAGCCCCTAAGCGGCTGGGGACCTATGCTCTCGCCAGGAGCGGACATAGGCTGGGACAATGCCGGCGGCGATATGGCAATCGGAGATATTAACAAAAATGACAAGCCCGATTTATTGCTGATGGGAGTTGATGACGGCGACGAGGCTAACGATTTCCGCTGGCGGATTGCCTGGGACCTGGATGAAAAAGGCGATGCCCAAAGTTGGAGCGCGAGGTCGGCCGCCCCGGGCCTTAGCTGGACCACAGCCGGCGGCGGCGCCGCCCTGGCGGATATCGACCAGGACTCCCAGCACCGGCTGGACCTTATATTAATGGATATTGACGCTCCGGATGGAGCGGACTCTTTCCGTTACAAGATTGGCTGGAACCTGCTACCGACAACAGGCGAGGTGTCTCACTGGATGCCGGATTATATAACCGTGGATGGACCTGGCTGGAGTAACGAGGGCGGCGGCGCGGCGATTGCCGATATCGATAAGAATGGGGAACTGGACCTAGTACTAATGTGTATCGACGACCCGAGCGGTGCTAACGCCTTCCGGTATAAAATTGGCTGGAACCTGAACGAGCAAGGCGTCGCCAGCCAGTGGAGCCCAGTGGTATCTTCGCCCGATATCGGCGATGATAATGCCGGCGGCGGGGTGGTCATCGCCGATATGAACAGTAACGGCAAGCTGGACATCGTCTGCATGGGCATAGACAACCTTGATGATGAAGTCAATGACTTCTGCTACAGGATTGCCTTTGATATCGATACAGATGGCAGTCCCGCTGGCGGCTGGAGTCCTACCCTGACAGCCCCGGGTATCGGCGACTATACCGATGGCGGAGGCGCAGGCATCTGTGATATTGATGGGGACGGCAACCAGGACCTGCTATTCATGGGTATCGATGACCCGGACGGCGCCAACGAGTTCCGGTACAAAGTCGGCTGGACGGCACAGACCGAGACCGGCACGGTCTGCAGGTACACCGAGGACTTTATGCTCACCGGGTTCAACGTGACAGAAAACCACGGCTCGGATGCCGGGATGTTCTGCAACAGTGGCAGCACCGTCGACAAGGATGAGGTCTCGGATGCCTATGTAGCGCTGCGCTACGAGTTCCTGAACAGCCAGAATGCCCTTTCCACCGCTCCAGACAAGCTGACGGAGAATACCGTTAATGTTTTCAGTCGCATCGAGTCATTCCCACACCAGGATGCTGCGGTGCGGGCGGTGGTAAATGAATGGGTGCCTGACAAGTTAGATGGATTCACAGACGGGCAGGAGGCACCGTTTGTCTTCGCTTTCCAGAATACCACTTCTGAGATAGGCATGGACCAGATGGTCTCCGGGTCTTACATACTGGGAACGCCACCCGACATCGACCTTACTCTGCAGCCGAGGACTACCAGCCGGGCGCTCAGTATTAACTGGTACAACACCTCCGATAACCAGCCGCTGGAAATGGAAGATATAATTTCGATGGTACAGAGCTGGGGCTATACCGAGGCGGAGACCGTGAATATCCTTAAGCTAATGGTGGTATGGGGCACAGGAGAAATAAAGCTTTCCAGTATCGATGGCACTAATGTCGATTTTGCGCCGCCCGACAAGGATTCGATTCTGAACTGGTTAAGGGATGGCATCTCGGGTCTGGAACCGCTAGTATCTATCCCGTCATATATAGACGGCATGGGATTTGTCTGTGCTGTCCTGGATACCGGCGCCGGCCTCATCCCAGCCCTTAAAACCGCCGATGCTTCTATGGATGTGGTCAAAGGTATGCAGGCGGCGTCCGGAGGTATCACCAGGGTCAGCGGAGTCGTGGGAACAACCAAATTCCAGAAGCTGACGCGTGTTCTTGCTATAAACGCCGGAATAGCGAAGGTTCTGGGCGTTGTAGGTATTGCCGCGGGAACGGCTAACTCGCTCTACGCCTTCTACCAGATTGGCGACGCTTCCGGATGGTCCGGCGCCGGGCTGGCGAAGGCGGCGACTTTTGCCGCCTTACAGCTCACATTCATGATAGCCACGGAGCTGATTGCCTTTATTCCGGCAGTAGGCGCCATAGTCTCGATAGGAGTTGTCTTGTCTGATTTTATCTGTGCCCAGATAACCGGCGAAGGCTGGTCGGAAAAAGCCATCAGTGCCATCATGGATGCGCTGACAGATTATACCATGCTCAGCAGTGTTGACCTGGAAATCGTCAGCACCGAGCTAGATATACAGGATGTTGACGGTAACGGAGTGGATGCACACGACTTGTTCACACTAAAAATGAGGGTCATTGAAAAGGTCTATCGAACAGGTGAGGGGGATAGAGATGATGTCGAAGACAGCTTTATCAAACCATACCTAGATTGGTGGGATACATACGACACTACCTATACTAGCGCTCAGGGTCAGTCTCGGGAGATAGTCTCCAGCGCCGACCACGGCGATTGGAGGGAGAACACCTGGGACATTACAACGTGGTGGGAAGCAAAGAGGGGTGCGAGGAATATAAAAAAGGAAACACGTTTCGAAACCGAATACAAAATCTATTATGACGAACAGTTCGGCTTGACTCACAGCAGAGAATCTTACAAGGATACCTCTAGCAACACCCAATATCAGTATTTCGACGTAATGCACGGCACCCTGGACGAGTTCGTCAATTGGGACGATATAAAGGCGAATGATCCTGACTTTGATGGACTGAAGAATAAAGTAGTTAATGGCCAGTTGAAGGAAGTGGATAAAGACGGAAATGTTCTTTCAACTCACCGGCAAAAATGGGACACGGACGGTGACGGGCTCCACGACGGCTACGAAATGGAAAAAGGTTTCGACCCCACCAATCCCGATACCGATGGCGATGGATTGGATGATGGAGTAGAGATGCGCATCCAGACCGACCCTACAAACAAGGATACGGATAGCGACGGGCTGACCGATAAAGAGGAGTACCAGGGCTGGCTGGTGCACTTTACCTATGGAGGACAGGATTTCGAAGTGCAGGTCTACTCCGACCCTCTGGTCCAGGATACCGACAGTGATGGTCTCTCCGACTTTGCAGAGAAGGCGAAGCGCTACAATCCGACCTCGCCGGATACAGACGGAGACGGCGTTGGTGATAAGAGCGACGAGTCTATCTCAGAGCCGGCGTACACCAACAATGCCGGGCTGAACACCTATATCAGGCTCCGTCTTAACGATAGCAACAGCTCTACCGTCAAGGTCGACCCCGGAGCTACCGTAAACGGCACACTGGAATATGCCATCCTGGGGACCTACATGCCCAATATGCCCGGGACGCCGGCCAGCGTTTACGTCAGCCTGATGCTGGATGACCCAACTGATGACCAGAATGTATTATGGAGCCTGCCACGCTTCTACGACGGGACGCCCCCGCCGGGAGAGCTTGTCACCGGCACCATCGACTTTACCCTTACTGCTCCCGGTGCCGCAGGAATCTACCACTTCAGGTCTTATGTTGGCTGGAATTTCCTCGGCCTTATCCCCCCCACCGTATGGGAACTGCCTTCACTCGGAGTGGTGGATACCACGACAACAATCGCCGCTTGCAGATGGGTCCAGGGGGTACAAGATACCGATAGCGACGGTATTATAGACGAAAACGAAGAGACGGGATGGAGCATCGCCTTTACCGCCGCTGACGGCGCCCATTCAATTCACGTCAACAGTGAGCCTGACTTGCCGGATACGGACTATGACGGTCTCACTGACTTAGAGGAGTTCAATAATCTTACCAATCCGAGAAGCCCGGACACCGATGGCGACGGGCTCACCGATAAAGATGAAATTACACGGGGCACTAACCCCAACTCCTGGGATACGGACGGCGACGGCCTGAGCGATGCCGCCGAGATTACCATTGGAAGCGATCCTCTGGTGGTTGATACCGATGGCGACGGGCTAAACGACCTTGAGGAAGTTAACGCCGGGCTCAATCCCACCCTCGCCGACACCGATGCCGACGGCATCCCAGACAATCAGGAAATCACGATGGGCACCGATCCGGCTGATGCGGACAGCGACGACGATGGTGTACTCGATGGGCAGGAAATTACCGACGGCACCAACCCGTTGAACCCTGACTGTGATGCGGACGGACTGGAAGACGGCGCCGAAAAAAGCTACGGCACCGATCCTTTAACTGCCGACACCGATGGCGATAGCGCCATTGACGGCGCCGAGGTAGCCGCCGGCACCGACCCCCTCAACAAGGCGCCGGTCGCTGTTAATGATTCGTACAGTACTCCCTCGACAGCGGACCTGGAAGTAGCCAGTCCGGGCGTGCTGGCCAATGATACCGACCCTGAAAGCAACCCGCTCTCCGCAAGGGTGGCGCAAAGACCCGCCCACGGCGAAGTACGTCTCAATCCGAGCGGTTCCTTCACCTATACATCCGATTACGGCTTCCAGGGGCAGGACTCCTTTACCTACACGGCAAACGATGCGGGAGGCAATAGCAGTGCAGCCACCGTTAGCATCACCGTGACCCAACCCCTAGCACCCAGTGTCACTGCTATCGATCCCGACCAAAGCAACCGGGGGCATACGTTATCACCCATCATCACAGGCACCAATTTCCTCGGTGCTACTGCTGTTAGCCTCGGCACTGGCATAACAGTAAATAGCTTCACCGTAGATAGCGCCACTCAAATAACGGCAGACATCACCATCGCTACCGACGCCGTACCAGGGGCAAGGGATGTCTCAGTAACCACGCCGGGGGGCACTGCTACGCTTCCCAACGGTTTCACCGTCAACGAGTCGACACAACAACAGGTGAATACAGCCACCGGCACGGGTACTGTCACCTTCACCACCAGCGATGGTTCAATTGTCAACCTCACTGCGTTAGCTACCACCCCCTGTGGCTCTTTAGCTGACTTCAGCGTTCCTCATGGTTACTTCTCCTTCGACATCACCAATATAACTGCTGGCGCAACAGTTACCATAACCATCACCCTTCCCTCCAATATGCCCACAGGTACCCAATACTGGAAGTGCATCAATGGACAATGGGTCAATATTACCTCACTTCTCGGCGATAATGATGGCGACAATGTTCTCACCCTGACCTTAATCGATGGTGGCTTGGGGGATGCCGACGGCTTGGCCAATGGCACCATCGTTGACCCAGGTGGACCGGGAGTAATCGTGGTAACACCTGTAGCACCAGCAGCACGACGGGCTTCGCCATCGCCCCCACAGCCACAACTGCCACCGGCAGATGTGCGCCTGCGTAACATCAGCGTCAGCCCCGGTGAGACTCAGGCCGGGCAGCCGGTAACCGTCTTGGCTAACGTGGTCAATGACGGCGCCTCCAGCGGCAGCTACAATGTCGCCCTCGTGATAAACGGCAGGGTAGAGCAGCAGAGGACAATCGAGGTGTCACCGGGAGCTGCTTACCCGGTCAAGTTCACCGTGACCAGGACGCAACCCGGAACTTACACCGTAGATATCGGCGGACAGAAAGGCAGCTTCACCATCCTTAGTGCTGACAGCAGGTCAAGTGCAGGAACGGGTGAGAGCCTATTGTTTGTGGCAGCAATAGCTGTTATTGCCATGTTGGTGCTACTGCTGATAATAGTCGCCAGAAGACGCTATCAGGGTTACTAGCGTTCAAATTGGGAAGGTTCTCTACTTCCCTCTCCCTCAACGGGAGAGGGTTAGGGTGAGGGTGAACACAAATCAAAGATAAAATACCAAAAATCAAAATGACAGGCTAACATTAAAAAGAACCGCTCACCCTGAGCCTGTCGAAGGGTAAAAATATTACTTCTCCCTTAGGAAAAGGGAGATTGTGAGGGATTTTTTACCTGTCATCGCGAGCCCTTCGGCGATAAATCTCCTCAGGATAAACTCCGCGTGGCGATCTCAGCAATACATAAAACGTCAGCAATAAAGATGAGATTGCCATGGTCCCGATTATAGCGGGACCTCGCAATGACACAAAAAACCGTTCACCCTGAGCCCGTCGAAGGGTGAAAATATGACTTCTCCCTTAGAAAAAGGGAGATTGAGAGGGATTTTTTACCTGTCATCGCGAGCCCTCCGTAGATAAATCTCCTCAGGATAAACTCCGCGAAGAATCTCATCCCACCGCCGAGATTCTTCGGTCGCCCACCCTTTCGGGAAGGTCTCCCTCAGAATGACAGGGGAAAAACCGCTCACACTGAGCTTGTCGACAGGTGAAACTTCTCCCTTAGAAAAAGGGAGATTGAGAGGGATTTAAATCCTTATATGTTAAGCCAGAAGCCTTTTAGGCACATCCCTCAAAATGGCTTCCGCTTCCCTGACGATTTCCTGCACCATGTCGTCAACTTTCGGCATGTCCTTAATCCGCTGAGCCGCTTCGCCGGCAGCCAGCAGCGCCTTTTCCTTATTTCCTTCGAAGGCAGCTTTTATCGACTCAATCTCAAACTCGATCAAAGACATGTCGATCGTCGCGTAATCATCGGGAGTACCCAGGAAAACGCCAGGCGATTTCTGCAGAGTATTTTTAGCATGTTCCTGGCTGCGGGGTGTTTTCAACCACCGGGCCGGCCCCACAAAGCCGCGCGCCACAAGAGTTGCCCTGTCGCCTGCTTCCACAACCCCCTCCTTCCAGATCTGATGGAAATCGCTCTCCTGTGTTGCCAGAAAGCGGGTCCCCATCAGCGCGCCGTCTGCTCCCATCACCAGTGCCGCCGCCAGTGTCTTGCCATCGCAGAACCCGCCGGCACCGACAACGAGAGTATCCTTATCGGACACCGTCTCCACCACGGCTGGAAGCAAAATCATCGAGTGTACCGGTTCCCACGAGGTATGGAAACCGCCTTCATGGCCGGAGGCTACTACCACGTCGACGCCGGCTTTCTTACAGCGCAGAGCTCCCCTAACAGATGGAACAATATGCATCCATGTAAATCCTGCTGCCTTTATTTTGTCTTTCCAGCCCAGAGGGTCGCCGGCGGACGTAAATATCACTTTAAAATGCTTCTTCATGTCAGGGTTCTCTTCGCGGACCCTGATGGCCGTATCAACCATGACCTGCGAATGCGGCAGAACTTCCGCTGAAACCATCACGTTGATGCCGAAAATACCACCTTTATCCTTGACCAGCCTGTATGTCCGTTTCAGCACCTTTTCCAGGACTGTCGCCATATCGTCATCGTAGTCAGCTTCTCCGGTTCTCACAAAGTCGTTGTAAATCCATGGCTGATCATCTTTGTTAAAAACTCCGCTTGTAGAAAGCAGCCCCAGGACACCTGCGTTGGCTGCAGCCACACAGAGATTGTTGTTGCTGAAGGGTCCCATTCCAGCCTGTATAATGGGGTATTTGATTCCAACCAGGTCGCACAATCTTGATTTAATCATAGAAATTCTACTCCATATTTTTATTGTTTTTTACAGGAAAGATAATGTCTTATCAAGCGGAATATTATATCATAAGCCAGTCGTACAGGCTCATTTATGAACACGTTCCGGCCCTATCTTTCTCCTATTAATCCCGCGCTACCGCCTATGCCACATTTATAAAGTACGAGGCCTTCATGCAAAGGAGCCTTAGACTCCGGATCAATGATATTCGTATTGATCCATGTACCTTAGCGCTATTAAGGCCAATTTGCTTACATAACTTTGTTCTTGTATTATATTAATGGGGCATTTGCGGAGGAATTATTTTGTTGCGATCCTGCGACAGATAAATCACAAAGTCAGCTTAATACGCTGCTCTTGTTTTCTTTTCTTTTTTTCTTTATATGGGCAGCATGCGGTAGGCGAAATTGCTCTGTAAGTGCCCACTTACGTTGACACTTCTTAGGGGGAATAGTGAGCCTTCGATTATCAGCTACGCCTGATGAGCTAAAGAACAAATTTTCTAGTTTAAGCACTAAACAAGACGTTGCTGCCCTATTGGAGGTTGGTGTGGACAAATTAAACTACTATCTGTATGTCTCACCTCGTGCTACCAGATACAAAATATTTAAGATATGCAAGAGAACTGGTGGCACTCGTGAAATATCTGTGCCCGTTACTGCATTGAAGATTATTCAGCAAAAACTAAACCAAGTCTTACAGTGTGTCTACAGACCAAGGCCGCCAGTTTATAGTTTCATTCATGATCACGATATTGTTAAAAATGCTAAAAAACATTTGAGGCGTCAGTATGTGCTGAACATTGACTTAAAGGATTTTTTCCCATCTATTACTTTTCCCAGAATCCGAGGACTCTTCATGGCTAAACCTTATAAACTTAATCCAGCTGTAGCGACAGTTCTGGCTCAAATATGTTGCTTTAATAGTAAGCTTCCTCAAGGTGCCCCAACTTCTCCGATTGTTTCCAATATGATTTGCTCTAAATTAGATAATGAACTACAACGCCTTGCCAGAAAATACAATTGTAGATATACCAGATATGCGGATGATATAACTTTTTCTACATTAAAATTTGTTTTTCCTCCTGCTTTGGCGGCCATTGATGCTGCAGGAAAAATAGAGGTAGGAGATGAACTCGAACATATCATTCTCGATAATTGGTTTGCTGTTAATCCTGCTAAGGTCAAGCTACGAAAGAGGAATGTCTGTCAGGTAGTAACGGGCCTAATTGTTAATAATAAATCGCCCAACGTACGTCGTCAATATGTTCGGCAGATACGTGCTATGTTACATGCATGGGAGAAATACGGTATGGAGAAGGCTCAACAAGAGTTCTTGAATAATTATAACCATTATAAAAATAGAGCACCGTTTAAAACGGCTCCCAAATTCGAACAAATCATTAATGGAAAGCTAGGTTTCCTAAGAATGGTAATTGGCGAGAATAATCCTGTTCACCTTCGTTATTGGCGTCAATTTAAAAGATTATGCCTACTAGAAGATTACGAAGAACTTATTAAATCGGCAAACGCTCGGCGACGCGGTTATCTCCTAGAGAATCTATTAAACCGCACATTCGAATTATACGAAATACCTGCTATTCCCAGTTTTAGACGCAATAAAAACGGGGAACAAATCGATGCTGGCTTTGATATGGGTGGATGGCAATATATAGTTGAATGTCGTTGGAGAGCAAAACGAGCAGGAATAAGAGATCTTGATGGATTAGATGGTAAGGTAAAGCGTTCTGGCAAATCAACAAAAGGTTGTTTTCTGTCTATTAACGGATGGTCAAAAGGCTTACCAAACTTAGTGAAACAAAATCCCGACAAGGCTATAATATTAATGAATGGTGATGATCTTCATCACGTTCTGAGAGGCAATGTTAACCTTCAAGTCTTGTTAGAGGCGAAGAATCGGAAGTTAAGCCTCGAATCTGAGCCTTTCTACGGAGCTGCCCAATATATTGTGGATCAAAAAAAGATCTAATACTTTAGACCAAAGTTAAATGTCTTGGAAGTTACATATAGACTATTACCTAACTCATCTATTTTCTGGCAGAAGAATAACTATTTAAACCTTGTCAGAGGTGACAGCAGCTCTTCGTCTTTTCGCAGCTCGATGATGCGGTCGCGGAGTAAAGCTGCCTTCTCAAATTCCAAATTTTTGGCGGCTTTGCGCATCTGCGCTTCCAGGTCTTTGATGAGCCGCATGACCTCTTCCCTGGATATGGGCGTGGGTGAGTAGGCGGCCCTGGCTTCAGCCACCACCCTGACCCGCTCGGTGATGTCCTTAATTGCCTTCTTTATTCCCTGCGGCGTGATGCCGTGCTCTTTATTGTAAGCTTCCTGAACCTGGCGGCGCCGCTGAGTCTCCTCGATGGCTTCATGCATGGCTCCGGTTACGGTATCGGCATACATGATGACATGGCCATCGATGTGGCGGGCTGCCCGGCCCATGGTCTGGATAAGCGCCTGCTTCGACCTTAAGTAGCCTTCTTTGTCGGCATCGAGGATGGCTACCAGGCTGACCTCGGGCAGGTCAAGGCCCTCGCGCAACAAATTTATGCCGACCACCACATCGTAGACGCCGAGGCGGAGGTCGCGCAGAATCTCAACCCGCTCCAAGGTGTCAATCTCGGAATGCAGATAGTGCGTCCTGATTTCCATCTCCTTGAGGTAATCGTCAAGCTGCTCAGCCATGCGTTTGGTCAGCGTGGTTACCAGGCAGCGCTCGCCTTTGTCCACCCGCGTCTTTATCTGGTAAATCAGGTCGTCGATTTGCCCTTTGCTGGGCTTGATTTCAATGGTCGGCTCAAGCAGGCCGGTGGGACGGACCAGCTGCTCCGCCACCCACTGGCTGTGGCTGTACTCGTACTCGCTCGGGGTAGCCGAAACGTAGACGACCTGGTTGAGGCGCTGATTGAACTCATCGAAGTTAAGCGGACGGTTGTCCAGCGCCGACGGCAGGCGAAAGCCGTAATCAATAAGCGTCCGCTTGCGGGAAGTGTCACCATGATACATACCCCGTATCTGAGGCAGGCTCATGTGAGACTCATCGATGAACAGCAGGAAGTCATCGGGGAAATAGTCGAGCAACGTCCACGGCGCGCTGCCCGGGGCCCGACGCTGCAGATGCCGGGAATAGTTCTCCACGGCATTACAGTAGCCGACCTCGCGCAGCATCTCCAGGTCGTAGTTGGTCCGGGCATCGAGCCGCTGGGCTTCCACCAGCTTGTTCTGGTCTTTAAGCTCTTTGAGCCTCTGCTCCAGCTCAACCTTTATATCCTCGATAGCCAGCAGCAGCTTGTCATGCGAAGTGACAAAGTGCTTGGCCGGGTATATGTCCACCGTATCGCGCTCGGTCAGCAGCTCACCGGTAAGCGGGTCGACATCGACGATGCGCTCGACTACATCGCCGAAGAACTCAATCCGGATGGCTATTTCTTCGTATGCCGGCTGTACTTCCAGCGTGTCGCCGCGGATGCGAAACCGGCCGCGGGTGAAATCGAAGTCATTCCTTTCATACTGCATGTCCACCAGGCGGCGGACGAATTTGCCGCGGTTTAATTTTTCGCCCCTCTTAATAGTTTCCACGAATGAGCGGTATTCCTCGGGCTCACCCAGGCCGTAAATGCAGGATACCGAAGCCACGATAAGCACGTCCCGGCGGTCGAGCAAGGCGCGGGTGGCGGCATGGCGCATCTTGTCGATTTCCTCGTTTATGTCGATGTCTTTCTCGATGTAGGTGTCGGTGCTGGGGATATAGGCTTCCGGCTGGTAATAATCGTAGTAGCTGACGAAGTATTCCACGGCGTTGTCGGGGAAATACTCCTTGAACTCAGTGGCAAGCTGGGCGGCAAGCGTCTTATTGTGGCAGATGACCAGCGTGGGCTTCTGGACCCGTTCCGCTACATTGGCCATAGTGAAGGTCTTGCCGGAGCCGGTGACGCCGAGCAGTGTCTGGTTTTTGTAGTTAAGGTTTAGACCTTCGACAAGTTTGTCTACCGCCTGCGGCTGGTCGCCGGTGAGGCGAAAGTCGGATGATATTCTGAATTTACCCATGTTTCAAAACCAAAGACCAAAATTATAATTTGTCATTGCGAGGCTTTCCGCAGAAGGCCGTGGCAATCTCTGCCCACCACCGAGATCCTTCGCTACTCACATCCTTCGACAAGCTCAGGATGAGCGGATATTAAAGGATGAGATCGCCACGTCGTCCTTCCGGGGAAGGACTCCTCGCGATGACAGGTCTAATTATACAACCAATGTAGGTGAGATGGGGAAAATCCCCCTTAATCCCCCTTTTTCTAAGGGGGAGATATAAGAAGAACCTTTTTCAAAGGGGCAAAATGTCTCGCCTTTCTAACAGGAAATATTCTACCTCTCCCTTTCGCAAAGGGAGATTGAGAGGGATTTTTTCTCAGGTTCACCCTCACCCTTCAAGGGAGAGGGAATATGGCTACAATGGTGAATGAACTTTATTTCTGCGGTATCTTGGATATGCGGTCGAACTCGTCTCGCAGCTTCTTGTAGGACCTATCCAAATCTGCGGCTCTGTCCACGGCGTTCTTGAGATGCGTCTCGTAGAGCAGCCGCCACTTATCGTCGATTTCATTGAAGCCGCGGGAAATACGGAGCAGGTCGTTTTTAACATCTTCCGCCTGTTCCGAAAGCTTCTTGGCCTGTATGCCGGCTCTAATCAGCTCGATTTTGGCGGAAAGCGTCAGCGGCGATACCACCTGAACGCCAGACCTGCCGTAATGCCGCAATAGCTCATAGGCTTCGGTCAACAGAAAGTAATAAACGCTCTCGGAGGGAATGTAGGCAAAGGCAAACGCGGCAGAACCTTTATCAGGACATATATAATCAACGCCTATCTTGTCCAGGCAGCGCCTGACATCGGCGATAAAGTCCTTCTTAAGCCGCTGCTTCTCATTCGGGTCTGGCGTGGCCAGCATAGCAGCGTAATTGTCCAGAGAAAACTTGGAGTCGATGCAAATAATGCCTTCCGTCGATTTTATGTGCGCATCAGGCTTCTTGCCGTCGAAAACCATCTCTCTAATGCCGTACATGTCAGGCGGAATCTGGTCGGCGAGTATGGTCTCCAGCGCCACTTCGCCGAAGGACGCCCGCTCTTTTGGCACGCGCAGCATTTGCTCGAATGACCGGTAGCTGTCTTTGATGTCTCTGGCCTGAGTCTCTATGCTGCCGATTTTTTCGCCCAGCCCCAGCTCGGTCCAGGTGCTGGAAATGACGTTCTTGAGGTCGGTCGGCTCCACACGACGGCTGCGGATGACGAAAAAAATCAATATACCCAGAAGCAATATAACAAAAGCCAGCAGGATGATAACAAGCTCGTTCATAATAAACTACCTCGTGGCCAGCTGCCTCAGGGCCAGCCTGACCTTTTCCTCCAGGTCGAGCTCTTCAGCATTCGGCAGACCGGCTACGGCCTGGGTGGCTTCCTTCAGGGAATAACCGAGTGTGGTTAGTGCAGCGACGACATCGGCATCTTCCGGCGTCAAAGCCGGGGTTAGGGCACCGGCCCATCCCTTCTCCAGCTTGCCCTTCAATTCAAGTACCACCCGACCTGCCATTTTCTTGCCGATGCCGGGCACCTGAGTCAGCAGGTCGACGTTGCCGCTGACGATGGCGGAGGCCAGCTGCTCCACGTTTAAGGTGGACAGAAATGCCAGCGCCGCCTTGGGGCCGATGCCGGAAACGGAAATGAAGTTCTGGAAAAGCGCCAGCTCGTCGGCGGAAGCGAAGCCGTACATAGCAATGTTATCTTCCCTGACATACAGATGGGTGTGGAGCTGAACCTTATCGCCTATGGTGCCGAGCCGGCTTAAGGTGGAGCCGGGGACAGATACCAGCAGGCTGAGCGGGCCGACTTTGACCACCACCGAATCGATGCCGCGGGTTTCGAGTTTTCCTTCTAAAGCAACTATCATTAAACTATTTCATCCTTACACGTAGCTACAGTTCTCCTGTCATTGCGAGCGAAGCGTGGCAATCTCTGCCCCACCACCGAGATCCTTCACTGCGCTCAGGATGACAACGTAACATGTAACCTCGACCTTTTGAGGTCTTGCCGGGCGGGGCTAAAGCCTCGCCTCTACATTATTTACTCCTCTACCGTAGGGGCGGACTTTTAAGTCCGCCCGCGCGGAGCAGATGCTCCACGGTACCCCCTATCGTCATTGCGAGGCCATTCGAAGAAGGCCGTGGCAATCTCCGCCTTACCTCCCACCTCCGAGATTCTTCGGTCATCCTTCCTTGGAAGGATTCCCTCAGAATGACAGAAAGGGCGAAATGTTGCCTCAGGATGACAACATAACATGATATCATCTATTTACCTCTAGCCAGCAGAATCTCGATATGCTTTTGATGCAGGTGGCAAATGGCGACGGCCAGGGCATCGGCAGCATCGGAGGGTTCAGGACGTTCCGCCAGCCCGAGCTGAAGCCTGACCATCTCCTGTACCTGCTCTTTGCCGCTGCCGCCGTAATCGGTTACCTGTTGCTTGACCTGCGTCGGCAGGTAGCGGAAGACCGGTATATTTTTATTGGCGGCGGCGAGTATGGCTATGGCCTGGGCCCTGCCTATAGCCAGCGCCGAGCGCATGTTTCCAGCCACAAACGGCTCCTCGATGGCTACCTCGTCTGGCTGATGGCGGGCTACAATTTCAACGAGCTTTTTATATAAAGAGGAAAGCCTTTTTTCAACGGGGATTTTGGAGGGCAGGCTCAATACTCCGCAGTCTACCATGGCCATCTCACCACCATCCTCATCCACCACGCCATAGCCCAGATTCAAAGTGCCCGGGTCAATGCCGAGAACACGCATAATTATGCCTGAGCCTGCAGCTTCTCCAGGACAGCCTCGTCGTAATCGAGATTAGCGCAGACACTCTGGACGTCATCGAGCTCTTCCAGATGGTCGAGCAGTTTCAGCGTTTGAATGGCTTCCTTTTCTTCCAGTTGCACCGTCTTCTTAGCCACGCGCATAACCTGAGCCGAAAGTGGCGGCTTTATTTTCTCTACGACTTTCCGCACCGCTTCCAAATTCTGCGGCGTGGTCAGAATTTCAAGATAGCCTTTTTCGTCTTTGACGTCGTCGGCGCCGGCATCTATGGCCGCCAGTGCCAGTTCCTCGGCTTGCGCGCCATCGGTCTCAACGACAATAACGCCTCTGGTATCGAACAGCCAGGAAACGGAGCCGCTGGTGGCGAGGCTGCCGCCGTGGCGGGCGAACAGGCTGCGCACCTCCTGGACAGTGCGATTTCGATTATCGGTCAGCGCATCCACCAGAACCGCTACGCCGTGAGGGCCGTAGCCTTCGAATGTTATCTCGGCAAGAGCCGCGCCTCCTGCCTCACCGCTGCTCTTCTTGATAGCGCGCTCAATGTTGTCGGTGGGCATGTTATTGTCGCGGGCTTTCTGTATGGTTAACCGCAGACGGAAATTATTCTCCGGGCTGGGGCCGCCTTCTTTCACAGCCACAATAATTTCGCGGGCAATCTTGGTAAACAGTTGCCCTCTACGGTGGTCGGATACACCTTTCTGCCGCTTGATTTGCGACCACTTAGAATGACCTGACATTTTTGACGCTCAGCCTAATTTTACCACCACAACCACCAAGAATAAAGCAAGACCTAACTTGTATAACAAGTTAAATCCCAAATCCTAATTTCTAAATCCTAAATAAATTCAAATATTCAAATCACAATGACCAGAAACATGTGAATGTTCGGTTGCATCCCACTTTTGAAAAGAATCCATTTTTAAACCTCCCCCTTTGGAAAAGGCTCCACCATAAATTCCCCCCTTAGAAAAAGGGGGATTAAGGGGGATTTAAAATCCCTCTCAATCTCCCTTTACTAAAGGGAGAGGTTTAAGTTCTACAAATAACATTTAATGATATAATGCTGGCGAAAAATGATACTAAACATACTCGAATTCATAACGGGGCTGATATCCTCCTGGGGATACGCCGGAATTTTCGTCACCATGACCCTGGAATCCGCCTTGATTCCAATACCCAGCGAGGTTGTAATACCCTTCGCCGGCTTCCTGGCCTATATGGGAGAAATGAATATCTGGTTAATCGTGCTGGTCAGCTCGCTGGCCAACCTGGCCGGTTCCATAATAGCTTATGAAGTAGGTAAATATCTGGGCAGAGGATTTATTGAAAGATATGGGAAATACGTACTGCTGAACATGGGGCATCTTCAATTAGTGGAGAGATGGTTCGACAAGTATGGCAGCTTGACTGTCCTGTTCTCCAGAATGTTGCCTCTGGTGAGAACGGTTAATGCGCTGCCGGCCGGCATCGGCAAGATGAATTTTCCCAAGTTCTGTATATATACTTTTATAGGGTCTATACCGTGGAATCTGGCACTGGCCTTCGTCGGTTACCTGCTCAAAGAAAATTGGAATATTTTGGAAAAATATTCGTTATACATCGATATACTTGCCGTTTTCATAGTAGCGGCCGTAATATTCTATATAGCCAGAAGGATAAGGCTCAGTGCCAGGTCCGGCTGACCTACCGGCAAGTGAACACCCGTCGCTGATACCCCTGAAAGACATATTTGACATATAAACATATATATGTTACTTTTTAACCGGGAGACAAAACCATGGCTACAAATTTGAAAAGAACGACTATCTTTCTAACAGAAGAGCAACATGAGAGGCTCCGCCGTCTGGCTTTCGAACAACGTACTTCGATGGCCAGGCTAATTCGTGACGCCACGTTGGAGATACTGGAGGATGAGGAAGATGTCAGGGAGGGGCTAAAAGCTCTAGCCGATAAGAAGGGCACTGTTACCTGGGAAACATATCGACGTCGCAGAAAAGAGCGGTAACCAGCGGGTGAGCTACAGAATCGAACTAAGACGCGCAGCTCAAAAACAGTTAGACGGGCTGCCGGAACGAGATTACAAAGTCATCGCTGAAATCATCTCCTCACTTGCCCGACAGCCACGACCACCGAGAGTCAAGAAACTGGCTGACAGCGGGCTGTGGCGCACCCGCGCCGGAAAGTATCGAGTGGTATATGCGGTTGATGACGGGGCGCGGCTGGTTACCATAGTACGAATTTCCAGGCGGAAAGAAGATACCTATCGGGGCTTATAAGAAAAGACGATGTCCAGTTTGACGCTGAAAGAAGCGGTCGACAGCTACATGCAGCAGGTGCCGGAGGTCAGCGACTATATCGAGCGCTGCCTGCAGACCAAGAGATGGGACGGCAACGTCGTACTGATGGTGGTGGACACTGCTTTTACCTCCATCGGCTTGAACTATTTCCAGTCAGTAGTGCCGAAGGTGGAGCAGTTCAGGCAGGAGTTCATTGAACCGCGAAGAATTAGAAACGTTGAAGATTTAGTTGTAGCTAATGCTGCCGAACTGGAAAAGGTGTGGAAGAACAAGCGCTCGTGGCAGATGGCGAAGTCGGTCGCCTCTTATTTAGCCGGGGTAAAGAAAGAAAAGGGACTGGGCGACAGGCAGGCTTTTATCTACTGGGCTAAGCACGCCAGCCTCGATAACTGGGAGAAAGACCCGATAGGCAAGATTAATGGCGTGGGCATAAACAGCTATCAATATCTGAGGATGATGGGCGGCGTCGATACGGTGATGCCGGACAAGATAGTTAAACGGGTAATTGCTGAAATGTTAGCCAAGGCTAATGTGGAGATGCCGTCAACGGATATCGAATTCGTCCGGTTTGTGGAGCGCATAGCGCCGCAAGTCGGCTACAAGGCTATCGCGCTTTGCTGGATGACGTGGATGATACAATCGGAGGCGGGCATGAGCCGGATGGAAAAGTATGCGGCGCTCCTGCACAGGATTTGACCAGACTATTTATACCTGTCATTTCCAGCCGCTTTTTCCTATTGTCATTGCGAGTCCTTCCATCGAGTGGAAGGACGTGGCAATCTCCGCATTTCTACCCACAACCGAGACCCTTTGCTGCGCTCAGGATGACAAATGCAATGATGAGATCGCCACGTCGCTACGCTCCTCGCGATGACAGAGTCAATAATGCGCTGCCTGTGCTATACTAACCTGAAAAACTGCTCAATACCCTGAACAGGGATAATTACAAAGTGCCCTCAGAAAAAGTTTTCCGACCTGTCGACTACATAAAAATAAGTATCTTTGCCGCTGCCCTAGCGGTTCTCTGGCCCAGTATTCACAGCATAATAATACCGCTCCGACTTCTGGAGTTTGCACCTGAAGCGCAGAAGAACACTTACCTCGGCCTGCTGACCTTCGTCGGCTCACTCATTGCCGTGTTTATTCAGCCGCTGGCGGGGGCATTCAGCGACCGCTTCGGCTCGTCCTGGGGCCGGCGGCGGCCTTTTATCTTTGTGGGAACGCTGCTGGCACTGCTCTTCCTGCCCTCCATAGGCATTTCCGGCAGTTTCCTGTTCCTGCTTATCGGCTATTGCCTGCTGCAAGTGGCCACCAACATAGCGCAAGGCCCGTTTCAAGCGTTCATCCCGGACCTGGTGCCGCACGGACGCAGAGGAGTAGCCTCCGGCGCCAAAAGCCTGGCAGAGATATTGGGCGGTGTAGTCTTCCTGCGCCTGGTGGCTTACTTCATGGACAGCTACACTTCCACCGGCAGTAACGTATGGCTGTGGGCAGCCATCGGCTTCCTCGGGCTGATGTTACTGGCGGCGATGGTGGCCACCGTGCTGACGGTAAAAGAGCAGCCGTCATCTTCAACAGGTGAACTATCGGCTGTCAAAACGATGGCCGGTGCCTACAAAATTGATGTTAAAGCTAATCCCGGTTTTATCTGGTTTCTGGTATCCCGATTGTTCATCCTCATGGCGATGGTGGTGCTTCAGACCTTTGCCCTGTACTTCGTAATAGATGTCATACATCCTCCCAACCCGGCGGGACTAGCCGCCGATTTACTGATTACCGTCGGCGTTTTTCTGCTACTGGCAGTTTATCCTGCGGGACGGCTCTCCGATAGATTCGGCCGAAAACCTATTATCCTCTTCTCCGGATTCGTCGGCATTGTCGGAATACTGGTGCTGTTCCTGGCACACAGCTATATCGGCACGCTGGTCTGCGGCGGTTTACTGGGGCTGTCCGCTGGAGCTTTTCTGAGCACCAACTGGGCGCTGGCTACCGACCTGGTTCCGGCGGGTGAAGAGGCACGCTACCTGGGATTGACCAATATAGCCACCGCCGGCGCCGGAGCTTTAGCCCGGCTTATCGGACCGGTAATCGACTTTTTCAACACCAGGCAGTCCGGACTGGGCTATTCTGTCATGCTTCTGGTATGTGTTATATACTTTATCATCGGCTCGGCTTCGGTGATACCGATTAAACCGAAAAATAAAGACGTAAACCTAAACTATGCAACAGGCAGATAACAAGGTTAAAAAGCCATTCTGGACGAGAGAGCGTTACCTGCAAATTCTGGCTCTGCTCTTTGTCATTGCCCTGTCTGTTCTTATCATACTTAACCGGCAGAAGGTGGCCGAGCTTGAAGAATACGGATTTCTGGGCGTATTCCTTATTTCTGTTATATCTTCGGCCAGCATAGTATTGCCTGTGCCCAGTTGGATTTTGGTAGCCACTATGGCCTTCACTCTGAATAGCCCCATCTTGGTGGGAATCGTATCCGGCATCGGAGGGACAATAGGCGAGATGACGGGCTATCTTCTGGGCTATGGCGGGCGGCTGGCTTTGGAAAAAGTAAATATCTACACCAGAATGGTACAATGGATGAAAAGGTGGGGCAGCGTTACCATCTTTGTCCTGGCGCTGATACCCAATCCGCTTTTCGATGTCGCCGGTGCCGCCGCCGGTTCCCTCCGTTTCCCGGTTTGGAAGTTTCTACTTTTCGGCGCTGCCGGCAGGATACCCAAGAATATATTGTTTGCCTACATCGGCGTCTGGGGCTTGCACTTTCTGCCGTTATAGCCAAAAATAACCATAAAATATACCAGGAAGGAGAAAAGGGATGCTGGAAGAGATAGTGCGTAAGAACAGAAGCTACCGCAGATTCTATCAGGATGTTCCCATAAAACTGGAGACGCTGCGAGAACTGGTAGACCTAGCCAGACTGTCGGCATCGGCGCTCAATCTGCAGCCGCTGAAATATGTGCTCTCCTGTGAACCGAAGAAGAATGCGATGATATTTCCCAACCTGGGCTGGGCGGCTTACCTCAAAGATTGGAAGGGACCGGAAGATGGAGAGAGGCCATCGGCATATATAATCATTCTGGCCGACACGGAGATAAACCGGTCTGTTGGCTGCGACCATGGAATAGCGGCACAGAGCATCCTTTTGGGAGCCATAGAAAAAGGCTTCGGCGGCTGCATGATTGCTACGGTGAAAAGACAGGAGCTGAGCAAAGCGCTGGGGATAGACCCTCGGTATGAAATACTCCTTGTCATCGCTCTGGGCAAACCCAGGGAAACCGTCGTCATTGAAAAAATCGGACTTGATGGAGACGTCAAATACTGGCGGGACAGTCAGGGCGCTCATCACGTGCCCAAGCGGGCGCTGGATGATATCATCATCGGCTAATTACAGAGAGACTGTCTAAATGTAGTTGGGGCGCAGATTGCGCCCCAACTGTTTTTTCCGATTGATGAGCTTGCGCCCGCCATTACCTCTGCACCATAAGATTATAGAGCCATGCCAATGGTCTGTGAAGCAACGATAATCCAGGTAACTAAAATGGCACTGAGTAAAGCGCCGACGTATATGTGTCCCGTCTTGCGATAGAAATAAGTGTAACCCAGAGCCACAATGGTCAGCATTGGCACGATCTCGAAAGCTAGGACAGTGTATAGAACGTTATTGGCAGTCGTGCCAACGGGCAGTGGGTGGCCCATTACGAACGGGATGTATTGAAACGCCAGCAGTCCCAAGAAGCCCAGGACCAGTAGAGCCACGTTTATCGCCATCTCGCTGCGCATGCTAAACTCCATCCCTTTGCGGGTGGGACGAAGCTGCCCATTAAGTACCAGACCCAGAATTATGAAGTAGACGATAAATGGAATCAGGTAAGACAAAAACATTCTGAACTGGACCAGCGACATCGGCTTCACATTAAAGAGCCAGAAGCGGAAATCAACGTTGAACAGCCAGGCTGAGAATACTAGTGTCAGATAACCGACAAAGGCCACCAGGAAAGCCAGTAAGAACGACTTGCCAATTTTGGCCCAATCAAGCTTTTTACCCCAGGTGAGGCCGTAGTCGCTGGCGGTGGCTTTTGCCTTGCGGTTGAACGCAAAATGCCATATCAGGAAGAGGGCTAACGCAATTAAGCCCACCAGAAGCAGCCAACCCAGCAGCCCAGCCGTGAATGGTTGGGGGAAGATTTGGGTAGGCGATATTTTGAACCTGGTAGCGTACTCTGTGAACGTGAAATAGGTTAACGGAGCCAAAACGACAATGATAATGGCAGATATCCACCAGGCAATTCCTTTAGCCGACTTGGGCTTAGCGGGTGCCTCGTCCAATCCTTTGAAGAAATTGGCTCTCAGGAGCAAGCTGCCGACAGGGAAGAACAGCATGACCATGCCGATGAGGGCAATTAGATTGCCTATTTCCTTCCAGAGCCAGATTTGGTCGGCAGGCGGCAAAGCGTTGCCTCCATCCAGAGTTGCCTGGAACCAGCCAACAGCATCACCGATGGCCGCGGGTGCGAAGTAGTCGCCGTTGTGGATGTTACGCGGCTGATACAACTTTCGGGCAGTACCGTCCGCAAACGAGCCGTACAATTTGCCCACCACCACATCGTCATTAGTCCCAAATGCTTTTTTCAGTATGGCACTTTTAACGACATCCTTCGCCACAGGCACACCCCACGCGAACGCTGACCACTCGTCCCACACCGATTCAATCACAGCCAAATTGCGCGGAAAGGTAGAGGTTAGAATTGGGTAGCCAAACCCTATCATGACGACGGACTTGTAGTCATCCTTGGCCTTGTTGGCTGCGTAAACAGATGCCATGGCACCTGTAGAGAACCCTTCCATGCCAATATTATTGGTGTCAACCATGTCTAGGCTGCGCAGGTAGCGCAAAGCATCGGGGGCACCGAAGCCACTGTCATTAGCAGCCCCGGTTGAATAGCCATGGCCGGTCTGGTCAATGGCGAGCACCACATAACCGCGGCGCGCAAACTCAATGGCAAAGCCATCCTGCGTTTCGCGGGTAAGCATGTAGCCGTGAATGGCAAGAATGCCGGGAGCTTTGTTGCTAGCGGTGGCACTCTTGGGCACGTACAGCAGAGCACTTATGATAATACCATCAGTGCCCTCGAAGCGTACATCGCTAACCTTGATGTTGCCTCCGTCGGTCTGAATCATAAAGGCTAGTAGGTCACCCACCAGTATCAGAAACAGGGCGACGGCGAGCATTATTATATTCGTGCGCTTGGATTTCTTTCCATTTGGCATGTCTTTCTCCTAAATTGGATTTTGATTTGCTGAATTTTATTAGGATTATGGTAAACACTACGGAAATAATAATTATTATCATATAAAAGAAGACACCTACTTCAAATTCGCATAATTCCCACCCCCCTCTAATAACGCAATAGCAGAAAACCGAAGATTTGGCTAAGTATACACCTCTGTATTTGCTAACACAATATCTTATAAGACCGGTACGACAGATGGATGTTCAAGGAGCGCGTGTTGACATGTTCAGGTATAATGCTACTAGAGGCACGGATAAAAGTGTTCGTCTCAATAGATTAACATTGGCCAGCCGGTAAATGAACGTAGTAAGATTATCAGGCTCAGCTTTTTTGTTATTCGCACTGTTCTTCAGCGTGCTTAATTTGAATTGCATATCTCGTGGTAGCCATAGTCTCAACGAAAAAGCAGCAGAAAATACCTCTAATTACTCGTCATCTATCTTTAGCGGAGGGCTGCAGCGTACCTACAACGTTCACATCAGCAGTTCCTATGACAAGACCATACCGACGCCTCTGGTGATTGTCCTGCACGGCGGTGGAGGTACCGGTCAGGGTATGACTAAACTTGCCAGCTTCAACGCTATTTCAGACAGGGAGAATTTCATAATTGTTTATCCTGACGGTTTTGAGAACCACTGGAACGACGGCAGAGACGTACAGCGATACCGTGCCCAAAAACAAAACGTTGACGACGTTGGCTTTATATCGGCTCTTATCGACCATCTTTCGGATGAATATAACATTGATGCCAGAAGGATTTATGTAACCGGCATATCAAATGGAGCCATGATGTCGCACCGCCTGGGCTGCGAACTATCTCAGAAGATAGCGGCCATAGCTCCCGTTGCCGGCAACATACCGGTAAACATGGCATCGGTATGGGCACCATCGAGGCCGGTGTCGGTACTGATAATTAACGGGACAGAAGACCCACTGGTACCCTGGGCGGGCGGCGATGTCCATTTTGGATCGGTTAAGCTGGGCCAGGTTCTGTCCGTAGCCGATACGGTCAAGTTTTGGGTAGCCAACGACAAATGCATTTCGACATCGCTAAGTACCCAGCTGCCTGATACAGACCCGTCTGACGGTACCACAGTGCAGAAGCAAACGTACATAGGTTGTGAAGACGGCGTTGAAGTCGTTCTTTATGCCGTGGAAGGCGGTGGACATACCTGGCCGGGCGGACTTCCGTATTCGCCTGAGTCGGTAATCGGCAGAACATCCAGGGATTTCGACGCCAGCGAAGTGATATGGCAATTTTTCAAGGAACATCCGATGGAGTAGAACAACCGGATGATTGATACAGGTAAGGCATTATCCGAAAGTGAGCCGCCAGGGGCTCGAACCCTGAACCTGCTGATTAAGAGTCAGCTGCTCTCCCTGTTGAGCTAGCGGCCCAAGCGGTTCATGTTAACACCCACAACATTCGCAAGTCAAGATTATTTTTATTTCTTGACCCCTTCCTGAAATGATATAATTATATCTCCGGACAGCGTGAAAACAGTGAAGCCTTTCGAAGTCATCGACCATACTGCAGATATAGGCATCGTTGTCTATGGCGCCGATATCAAGCAGGTCTTTGCCAATGCCGCCCTCGGACTTTTCAACCTGATGGCCGACCTGGATAACCTCAAGGAAGATACCAAGCGCGAAATAGAAATGTCCGCCGAGGATGTCGAGGTTTTGCTGGTAGAATGGCTGAATGAGCTTATATACATTTCCGAGGTCGAACATATCATCTTCAAAAGGTCTGAGATTAACGAGCTCAGCAATACTAAGCTCAAAGCCACGTGCTTCGGTCAAAAGACAAGGCCCGGACAGCACAGGCTAAAAAGGGAAATCAAGGCAGCCACCTATCACATGTTGCGGCTAAATAAAGACGATGGTGGCTACAAAGTTCAGATAATATTCGACGTTTAAGGACTAAAATATGCCGAAATGGACGGGACCGCTTAATAAAATAGATGATTACCGCTGGGAGATTCCTAAAAGCTACAAACCCGGAATGCGTGTCCCGGGACTGGTCTACGCCGACGCGGCAATGCTGGAGTCTATCAAAGAAGAGCAGTCTCTGGAGCAGGTGGCTAATGTGGCTTTCCTGCCCGGCATAGTTAGCCGCTCGATGGCAATGCCCGATATCCACTGGGGTTACGGTTTTCCCATAGGCGGTGTGGCGGCTATGCGAGTCAGTGACGGAGTCATATCGCCCGGCGGCGTCGGCTACGACATAAACTGCGGCGTTAGACTGCTGCGGACTAATCTTACTGAAAATGAAGTAAAACCTAAAATAAAGGAGCTCATAGACACACTATTCCGTGAGGTTCCCTCCGGCCTGGGTTCGGAAGGCAAAATAAGGGTGGGGGAAAAAGAAATTAACGAGGTACTTTCCGATGGAGCTCACTGGGCGATAAAACGTAATTTCGGTCTGCCCGAAGACCTGGAGGCAACCGAGGAAACAGGCCGTATGAAAGGAGCCAACCCCGATAAAGTATCTGCCAGAGCCAAGAAAAGAGGAGCGCCTCAATCAGGAACTCTAGGCTCGGGAAACCACTTCCTGGAGGTCCAGGTAGTAAGGGAAATCTACGATGAAATTGCCGCCAAGACCATGGGTATAGAGCGGACGGGACAGGTGCTGCTGCTCATACATACCGGCTCCAGAGGTCTGGGACATCAGGTATGCGACGACTACCTGAGAATAATGGAGGAAGCGGTTCAAAGATGTGGCATCAACCTTCCCGACAGGCAACTGGCCTGCGCTCCGATAGAGTCCAAGGAAGGAAAGGACTATCTGGCAGCAATGGCTTGTGCCGCCAACTATGCCTGGGCTAACCGCCAGTGCATTACTCACTGGGCACGCGAGTCGTTCGTTAAGGTCTTCGGCAAGCGCCTTGAAGAGCTGGGTATGCGGCAAATTTATGACGTGGCTCACAACATCGCCAAGATAGAAGAACACCTGGTAGACGGCCAAAAGACTACAGTTTGCGTCCATCGCAAGGGAGCAACCAGGGCTTTCCCCGCTGGGCACAAGGATATACCGGTTCGCTACAAAGAGGTGGGACAACCGGTGCTCATTCCCGGCGACATGGGACGTTGTTCATACATCGCCGTGGGTACCGAGAGAGCTATGGCGGAAACCTTCGGTTCCACCTGTCATGGCGCCGGCAGGTTACAGAGCCGCGGTGCCGCCAAGCGCAGCTTACGAGGTGTCGATGTTGCCGAAGAGCTAAGAGCCAAAGGAATCTTTGTAAAAGCAGCTAGCATGGCTTCGCTGGCTGAGGAAGCGTCGCAGGCTTATAAAGACGTTTCTCAGGTAGTCGAGGTAACACACCAGGCGGGAATTTCAAGGAAAGTGGCGATGGCAAGCCCTATAGGAGTAATCAAAGGCTAGTGGTAAGATCAAAGGAAACGCCCATTAAACTCCCGTCCCCAATCCTACGCGGAAAAATATCGCTGGAACAGGCCATCTCAAAACGAAGGTCGGTTAGAAGGTTCAAAGACGAGCCCTTAACTTTGGAACAGCTCTCTCAGCTATTATGGTCAGCCCAGGGCACAACGGGAACCAGCGGTGGAAGAGCCGCCCCAAGCGCCGGAGCTACCTATCCGCTAGAGATATTCGTCGTTATCGGCGAGCAGGGAATTCAAAGTCTAGCCGCGGGCATATATCATTATGACGCGGGCAACCATTCTCTTACCTTGCATCAGACTGGCGACTTTAGGCAAGAACTGGCTGACACGGCATTGGGTCAAAGCTCCATTGCCAGGTGTCCGGTAGATATGGTCATCTGCGCCATTCATCCCAGGACCGCCTATAGATATGGCCGGCGCGGCGAGAGATACGTCCACATAGAAGTCGGCCACGTGGGCCAGAATGTCTCGTTGCAAGCTGTGGCGCTCGGCCTGGGCACGGTAATGGTCGGCGCCTTCGAAGATGAAGAGGTCAGGAAAGTCCTAGGGCTGGAAGAGCAAATCAAGCCATTATACATAGTACCAATGGGCAAACCAGTATAAATTACCTAAGCACAAAATCGATTGCCACGTTCGTAAGAATATAGTACAATTAACACACTAACCAAGGAGGATTAAAAATGCCACAAACTAGAAAAGCCGTAATAGTCGACTATCTGAGGTCTGGATTTTCGAGGTCGAGACCAAGAGAACCCGAGAAGGACATGCTCAACAGCTTGCGAATGGACGTTGTTGCCGGAATGTTAATCAAGGAAATACTTAAAAGAACCAAAGTAGACCCCAAGGATATCAATGACGTAGCTGTCGGCACCGCCTTTCCGGTGGGGGAGCAGTGGACATACGGAGGCAGAAACGTAGTATTTCACGCTGAATTGCCGGTGAGTGTACCGGCTGAACAGATTGACAGACAGTGCGGGTCGTCAATGTCAACCATACATGAGGTGGCTATGGAGATAATGCTGGGATATACCGATGTCGCCATTTCATGTGGCATCGAGCACATGACGCATATCCCCATGGCTATGGCCGAGGGAGACCCGAGGGCCATATTGAGACAACCGGATACCCGCTTTGTAACAGATGAACGCTTCAAGAAATATGAGTTCTTAACCGCCATGAACATGGGCCTTACCGCAGAAAAGCTGTTTTTAGAATCAGGCCTGACCAGAGAGGACATGGATAAATGGGCACTCAGAAGCCACCAGTTGGCAGCCAAAGCTCTTAAAGAGGGATTCTTTAAAGGCGAGATAATGCCCATCGAGGTAACATTGGCTGACGGTACAAAGCAGGTCATCGACTGTGACTTGAGTATCAGGGCGGACACAACAATGGAAGGCCTGGCCGCATTGAAGCCTGCATTCAGGCCGGATGGTCAAATAACCGCCGGCAACTCTTCACCGCTAAACGCTGGCGCTTCAGCAATGATGCTGATGTCGGAAGAAAAGGCAAAAGAGTACAAGCTCAAGCCCCTGGCCACCGTCGTCTCAATGGGATGGGCTGGGGTAGAACCAGCCATTATGGGAAAGGGGCCAGTGCCTGCCAGTAAAATGGCCTTAAAGCATGCCGGACTGGATGTAAAAGATATTGATTTCTGGGAGATAAACGAGGCATTTTGTATAGTCGCCCTTTATGCCATCAAAACGCTGGGTATAGACCCCAACAAAGTAAACGTAAAGGGCGGGGCCACGGCTATCGGCCATCCACTCGGCGCCTCCGGAACCAGACTGACCGGCTCTCTGGCTAGAATACTTAACATGGAAGGCGGTACTTACGGTCTGGCTAATGCCTGCATCGGCGGCGGGCAGGGCGTAGCTATAGTTATCAAGAAGGAAAAGTAGCAAAAGTTTTATCTTGCGGATTTAACTGAATACTGATTCGTGACTCAGGCAGGCAACGCCAAGCGAATGTTATTTTGACTTGCGTTGCCTGTTTTTATTCCGTTTAAGCAGCCAGTATTCCAGGCTATCAGCCAGAGCCAGCCAGCTGGCCTCAATGATATTTGTGGAGCTGCCCACGGTTCTCCAATGCTTCTTGCCGTCGCTCGACTCAATCAGCACTCTCACCTGCGAACCGGTGCCGGCGCTTTCTTCCAAAATCCGGACCTTGTAGTCAGTCAGTTCAATAACAGTCAAATCAGGGTAAAACTCAACCAGAGCCTTTCGTAAAGCGCGGTCAAGCGCATTCACCGGACCGTTGCCCTCGGCAGCGGTATGCATTATCTTATCGCCGACTTTTACTTTGACCGTTGCTTCCGAAAGCAACTCCGGTTCATTTTCGCGAGATGGGCGGCGATGTCTCTCGACCACCACCATAAAATCAATAAGTTCAAAAGGAGGCTTGTATTCCACCCGGGCTCGATGCAACAATAGTTCAAAGGAGGCATCGGCGCCCTCATATTGGAAGCCGCGGCTTTCCAATAGCTTTATTTGCTGTAATATCTGGCGCGTCTGTTTGCTCTTCGATGGCAGCATGATACCGAGTTCCTTCGCCTTATAGACAATATTGCCCTTGCCCGATAGCTCGGACACAACTACATTAGGCTGATTTCCTACCAGCGCCGGTTCGATATGTTGATAGCTGTCTTCCCACTTCATGATGCCGGATACATGAAGCCCACCCTTATGGGCAAAGGCACTGCTGCCTACATAAGGAAGTTGGCTGGATAGAGCCAGGTTGGCTAATTCTGCCACATAAAGAGAAACTTCAGTAAGCCTGGTAAGCTGCTCATCCGTGATACAGTCAATGCCCAGTTTGAGCTTAAGGTCGGGGATAATAGAACAGAGGTTAGCGTTGCCGCAGCGTTCACCATAACCATTAATAGTACCGTGCACCTGAACAACTCCAGCCAGGACTGCAGTTAGCGAGTTGGCTACAGCCAGCTCTCCATCGTTGTGCACATGAATGCCCAGCGGAACAGATACACTTTTTTGAACAGCCTGCACCGCCGCGGCGATTTCAGAAGGTAAGGCGCCACCGTTGGTATCACAAAGGACTATACAACCAGCTCCAGCGTTCGCTGCAGCTTTAACCACCTGCATTGCATATTCGGGATTAGCTTTGTAGCCGTCAAAAAAATGCTCGGCGTCGAAAAATACTGTAAGCCTTTTTGACCTAAGAAAGTCCACAGATTCAGCGATGATACGCAGGTTATTCTCCAAATTGGTTTCCAGCACCTGTGTCACATGCGCATCCCAACTCTTGCCTACTATAGTAACCACCGTTGTCCCGGCTTCCACCAAAGCCCTCAGGCCGGCGTCTTTGCCAACTTCCGAGTCAGGATGTCTGGTGCTGCCGAAGGCGACCAGGACCGAATTCTTCAATCTCAAGCCTCGAGCCTTAGTAAAGAACTCTGTATCCTTGGGGTTGGCTCCCGGCCAGCCGCCTTCGATAAAATGCATGCCTAACTCATCCAGCTTCCGGGCAATCTTGAGCTTATCGGCAACAGAGAAAGAAATGCCTTCCTGCTGAGCTCCGTCTCGTAAAGTTGTATCGTAAAGCTGAACTTTCATTATTGATTCTACCCGGTTATTCTCTCGGCAATTAGTCCCCCCATTTCCTTCGTCCCCACCTTGGTTTTACGCTCGTCCATTATATCATACGTACGATAACCTTCTTCTAAGACAGCGATTACTGCCCTGTCTACGGCTTCAGCTTCAGCAACCAGAGCAAATGAATAGCGGAGCATCATAGCGCCGCTTAATATTGTAGCGATGGGATTGGCTATATTTTGTCCGGCCCGCCTTGGCGCACTGCCATGAATCGGTTCATACAAGCCGAAGGCTTTGGAAGCACTCCCCTCAGGAATGCCAGCTAAACTTGCGGACGGCAGCATCCCCATAGAGCCTGCCAGCATCGAGGCTTCATCGGTTAGAATGTCGCCGAACGTGTTTTCCGTAACAATGGTATCGAATTGGGACGGCCGCTGAATGAGACGCATAGAGCAGGCATCTACCAGCATATGCTCCAGCTCTACACCGGGATAATCAGCAGCGACCTCGATAGCTACCTGCCGCCATAACCGAGACGACTCGAGAACGTTTGCTTTATCCACTGAGGTCAGCTTCCTGCGCCGGGTCAAAGCTATCTCAAAACCAACTCTGACAATGCGTTCAATCTCCCGTTCCGAATATGCCATCGTATCGACAGCTTTTCTGCCTTCAGCTGTCTGCCACTGTTTCTTGGGCTTCCCGAAGTAAAGGCCGCCGGTAAGCTCCCGGACAACCATAAGGTCTACGTCCTTGATTATTTCAGGTTTTAGACTCGTCGAATTGACCATCATGGGCAGGACTTTCACCGGGCGCAAGTTGGCAAAAAGCTCCAGTTCCTGGCGTAAAGCCAAGAGCCCATCCTCGGGCCTGACTTTTGCCTTCGGGTCATCCCACTTCGGTCCGCCAACAGCTCCGAGCAATACAGCATCGCTAGCCCGGCACATCTTCAAAGTTTCGTCGGTCAGGGCAACGCCGTGGACATCTATCGATGCTCCGCCGACCAGGCCATGCTGAAATTGAAAGTCATGACCGAACTTTTTGCCCACAGCCTTCAGGACCCTTATGGCTTCATTAGCCACTTCAGGGCCGACGCCATCGCCTAATAATGCCGCTATCTTGAATTGCAACTTTACAATCCTCCCGCTAGCTTCTTCTTAGTATATTCTATAAGCCCACCGGCATTTATGACTCCCATCATAAAATCAGGATAAGGCTCGGCAATAAAAGTCTTACCACGGGTTACATTGACTATTTTCCCGGTAGCCAGGTCGACTTCGAGAACATCGCCGGCTTCGGTTCCGTCAACGGCCTCGACACACTCCAGAAGAGGCAATCCAATATTGATAGAATTGCGGAAGAAAATCCGGGCGAAGCTTTTAGCAATAATACAGGATATGCCGGCGGCTTTGATAGCTAACGGGGCGTGCTCCCGCGATGAACCGCAACCGAAATTGGTGTCAGCCACAATTATATCACCCGGCTTAACCCTGGTCAGGAATTCCGGGTCCACGTCTTCCATGCAATGTTGGGCCAGTTCTTCGGCTTCAGATAGATTGAGATATCGAGCCGGAATAATGGCATCGGTATCCAGATTAGCGCCATACTTATGGACTTTACCTTTCAGCTTCAAATCAATACCTACCTTTCAAAACTAGACGGGATAGCTAAAACAAATGCAGCATCGGTTGATCACTACCCTGAATAACCCTCTATAACCACGAGTAAAATTTCTCCCTGTGTTCCGCCCATTTATTTAAGCCATATTCTTTTATTTTTCTCAAATTTCCCCTGGTTGTATTACCATGTATTGGCTTGAAAAATTCAAACTTCTCACATCTTTCAAATTCACCGCATTCCCAGCAACCCTGGAGTTTCTTCATCTGAACGCAATTCTTAATTTCACAAGGTCCTGAACATCCATCGCCACCAGCCTTACACGGAGTATCACATCCCAATTTAACTATGGCATCCAGGACCTGAGTACATTCGTCATAATGCTCCAGCTCTTTCACGGCAGCACTTTTGACCTGCGCATACTTATCGAATCGTACCGCTTGCAGCTCGCTCAACAAGTCCCGTGCCAAGTCCACGGCTTTGCTCCGGTAGCGAATGCAGTCACCGCAGTACAAACCGCAGTATGCAGTCAACTCAGCTTCTGAACTACTTTTTTCACTCATAACACGGTTCCCAGGACAAACAAGATGGCTACGGCTATCTTTACCGCCGGACAAATCTTTATCGGCAAAATCGATGTTCTGGCCCCTGTCGACGCGGTCAATATCGCCATGACCACCAGCATGGCGGCAGATGTCCGATATACGATAATAGAAGCTTCATTTTGTGAGCCACCCCAAAGGGTGACAAACAGCACCAGCAACCCAATAAAGCACAGCGTGAGTCCTTCCGCAATCCACTCCATAGTTATTATTCGCTTGTTGTCTTTGGATATTTGCCCGAAACCGTTAACCACAGCTTTGGTCGGGATAATATGAGCTATCCCCCACAACGTTATTACACCGGCACCCACATACAACAATATGTCGCTAATCATCGGTCATTTTCCCCTTCGTGGATTCCTCTTTGAAGCCCTTCTCGCAAAGCTTTGTGCAGGGACAGAACTCCCAGGGCTTGAAATTTCCTTTTGTTTCCATGCCAGGCATACGTGAATGCTCTTTTCCTTCTTTCTTACTACCCATCATGCCACCCATCATTTTGGACATCATCAGTGGCATCATTTCTGACATATTCATGCCGCCCATCATTTTGGACATCATTTTCTCCATCATCTTTTGCTTTTCTTCTGATGTCATACTCTCGAAAAATTTCTCCATTATGTTTTCCATCATTTTCTCTTTTTCTTCCGAACTCATACTGCCCATCATCTGTTCCATAAAATTTTCCATCATCGATATAATCTAACCTCCTTTTACTAACCAGGCGGTGGCTGACACCAGAACCGTTAAGAAATTATCTCTCCTCGACACCGAACGGTCCACAGACTATCGAGAATTCTCCGCTCACCTCTTGGAAATATATCCTTACCTTCTTTCCCTCATGGAAAATCGGCTGGTCTTCCACCCACTGGGTAATTTCTCCAACCGTTCCGCCGGGAGTAACAATTTGAAGCGTATTCTCGGCAAACGGAGTTCCTTTTACATAATTTTCAATTCTCAAGTCTGTATAGGTGAAGATACCGGTCCTCCCCTCGTTCCACCTGCTCTCTACTCTTTCAACCGTGCCCTCGACTATATAATCAGCTGTCTCGGTTATATAAGACCTGTCACTACATTCGCTTATCAGCATTCCGGCACCACCGGACTGTTTTACTACTATCTGCCCCCCGGGTGACGGTGGGCCGGTCGGTTCGCTTAAACATGCAGACGAAATCAGCAAACCGACCGATACAACAACTATAAAGCCTGTGCGGATGCTTTTTACGTTTTTCATTTTGGTCCCCCTTTACGCAGGTATCAGCCTGCGATCTCTACCGGACTGGCAATCTTCCCCACGATGGCACTGGCGGCGGCGACTGCTGGATTCGCCAGATAGACTTCAGACTGAGGGCTGCCCATCCTGCCGACGAAGTTTCTGTTGGTCGTCGAGACACACCTTTCACCGGCAGCCAGTACTCCCATATATCCCCCGAGACACGGGCCGCAGGTGGGCGTGCTTACCACTGCCCCGGCTTTAATAAAAGCCTCTATCAAGCCTTCACGCAGCGCATCGAGATATACTTGCTGTGTGCCGGGAATGATGATGCACCTCACCTCAGTGCTAACCTGCCTGCCTTTAAGTATACCGGCAGCCAGCCTCAGGTCATCCAGACGTCCATTGGTGCAACTGCCGATGACCACCTGGTCTATCTTTATGTCAACTACCTGGCTTACCGGCTTCACGTTGGAAGGCAAGTGCGGCAAAGCTATCTGCGGCTCAAGTTTGCTCACATCATACTCAATTACTCTGGCGTATTCCGCATCGTTGTCCGGTTCATAAGCTGTATATGAACGATTGGCTCTACCTTTAACGTATCGCCTGGTATTACCGTCCACCCTGAAGATACCGGCCTTAGCCCCAGCCTCAATAGCCATATTCGCCATGGTGAAACGTCCGTCCATTGACAGCGCATCGATTGCCTCGCCGGTAAATTCCATAGCCGAATAAAGAGCGCCGTCAACGCCGATATCGCCTATGGTATAAAGGATAAGGTCTTTGCCACCCACCCATCTCCCCAGCTTTCCGTGGTAGACAAACTTTATAGTCTGCGGTACCTTCATCCATATCTCACCCGTAGCCATAGCCACGGCAATATCAGTCGACCCCATACCCGTAGCGAAGGCACCCAAGGCTCCATAGGTGCAGGTGTGAGAATCGGCGCCAACGACCACTTCCCCGGGTAGGACAAGGCCCTGTTCCGGCAAGAGCACATGCTCGATGCCCATCCTGCCGACTTCAAAATAAAGCAAGTCATATTGCCGGGCAAACTCACGCATCATCTTGGCTTGCTCAGCGGACAGTATATCTTTATTGGGGCAGAAATGGTCGGGCACCATCACTACCCTTTTCGGATCATATACCCTGTTCACTCCCAGTCGGTGGAACTCTTTTATCGACAGAGGAGCCGTGATATCATTGGACAAAACCAAATCAACCCTGACGTTTATAAATTCGCCAGGGCTGACTCTA
>Ga0214474_1000135_pt1 | contig 38896 bp, 36 predicted proteins | sample RVTome_2_FD_187335 | JGI IMG/M metagenome (GOLD analysis project Ga0214474, IMG submission 187335) | Soil microbial communities from uranium-contaminated site in the Upper Colorado River Basin, Wyoming, United States - RVT95D214 HiSeq ... | reverse complement strand
ATTTTGTTCGGTCTGTGGGTGACGAGGTAACCTCGGAAGTCATAAGAAGGTACATAAAGTATCATCATGGGGAACAGTTGCATTTTGATCTTTAATGCCCCGCAGCTCTGCTGCGGGGTAGTTTACTCCTGGCCTCAAATATTTGGCTCCCCGGGCAAGACTCGAACTTGCAGCCTAGTGGTTAACAGCCACCCGCTCTGCCGATTGAGCTACCGGGGAATATCAACTCATTATGCTTAAAACCCAAAAACCTTATCTATCCGATCTACAGGCGTTAGCGGTTAATCCCGCCCACGGCGGGACTGTGCCGATTGAGCTACCGGGGATTAATAACTAATTCTTCTGAAAATCAAAAAAACCTTACTTATCCGATCTACGGTCCCGCTAAAAGCGGGATTAATCCCGCCCACGGCGGGCATCTGCCGATTGAGCTACCGGGGAAGCGAAATCATTGTATCAAAACGGCTGGAAGGATTGCAAGCCATTTCAGCCTTCGATCATTTTTGAGAGTCCTTCTTCCCACCGGTATGCCCTGCAAAGTGTTCGTCCAAGCCTGATAAAAGATCTTACCTCGGACACATAATGACACGCGGCTCACCACCTGTCAACAAGTCGGGCTTCTGCCCGTGGTCACAAGGAGGTTGCCTCTTGGGGGATCCTGTGTTAGATTGACGGGCTAATGGATAGAGAAGACCAAAGGAGGGAGCGATGCCCGAAGAAGAAATTATTGTTCAGGTCGATTCTTTAAAGGCCTTCTGTCGTCAGGTCTTCGAGAAAGTGGACGTGTCGCGAGGCGACGCGGAGGTGACCGCCGATGTCCTCGTCCAGGCGGATTTGCGGGGAATAGGTTCCCATGGGGTGGCTCGGCTGAGGCGCTACTTCAAAGGACTTCAAAAAGGGCTGATGCTCGCGAGGCCTGAGATCAAGGTAGAACGTGAGACATCGGCCACTGCCCTTATCGACGGGGGTGGGGGATTAGGTCCTCCCGTAGGCGTCCGGGGTATGCGGAAGGCCATAGAAAAAGCCGGCGAGATGGGTGTGGGGTTTGTCGCTGTACGCAACTCCACCCACTATGGCATTGCCGGCTATTATGCCATGATGGCCCTTGAACATGACTTCATCGGCATCTCCATGACCAACTCCGATGTGTTGGTATTGCCCACCTTTGGGAGAGACGCCAAGTTGGGGACAAACCCCATCAGTGTGGCGGTGCCGACTGGAAAGGAGCGCCCCTTTGTCCTCGACATGGCCACCAGCGGGGTGCCCAGGGGCAAGATCGAGGTCTACAAGAGGTTAGGAAAGGCTCTCCCCCTTGGCTGGGCCACCGATGAGCGCGGGATAGCAACCACCGATGCCGCCCGGGTCCTGGATAACCTCAATACCAGGACAGGAGGGGGACTGCTTCCCCTAGGAGGAGTAGATGAGCTCTTAGGAGGGCATAAAGGGTACGGCCTGGCCCTCTTGGTTGACATCCTCTGCGGGGTTCTACCTGGGGCGGGCTATGCCGATACCGTCTACCCCAAGACCGCTGACGGCAAGCCCCTGCCGGCCAATGTGGGGCACTTCTTCGGGGCCCTGCGGGTTGATGGATTCCGGCCCCTTGCGGAGTTCAAGGCCACCATGGACGACATGATGCGGCGCATGAAGGAGGCGCACAAGGCCGAAGGGCAGCAACGGATCTACATCCACGGAGAAAAGGAGTTTGAAGCGGCGGAGGAGCGAACGGCCAAGGGAATACCCCTTCACCCCAACGTCGTTGCTGACCTCAAGGCCATCGCTGAGGAGATCGGCATTAGCTATGATCTCTGATGGATCTCCATCGTCATGGGGGGTGTGAAAGTGGATCCATGCCCAATGGAGTCCCCGTTTATATTACTGTGATTCCGCCGTTTGCTTTTATGTGTGGTAGCGCACCGGTACCTAGAAAACACCTTGTTCTATGTACGCTGGCTTTCACAGATTGGTGGACTTCAGATTAAAATGAGTGATGCGACTATATCTGCACTTATATCAGAATAATTAAGGAAAAATGAATATGGCACGTTTAGTGGAACGATGGGTAGAAGAACAGGCAGCGCTGACCAAGCCTGACAAGATATACTGGGTTGAGGGCACAGAAGATGAGATGAGACGTCTCATTGAGATCGGAATCAAGGAGGAGAAGACAGGCCCGCATCAAACCTTCAGGGAATTGAATCAGCAGGCCTTCGCACATTCGTACCTTCACCGGAGCCATCCCGATGATGTGGCCCGGACAGAACATTTAACCTTTGTATGCACGCCTGAAAAGGAAGAAGCCGGCCCTAACAACAACTGGATGGAGCCCAAAGAAGCCAAGCAGATGGTCTCCAAACTCTTTGACGGTTGTATGCGGGGAAGAACACTCTACGTTATCCCCTACATGATGGGACCCCCTGCATCTCCCTATGCGAAGCCATGTATCCAGATTACCGATTCCATTTACGTCGTCGTCAGTATGTACATCATGACGAGGGCGGGAAAAAAGACGCTGGAAAGGGTAGGCTCGTCGGGTAATTTCGTCAAGGGGCTCCATTCCATCGGGGACCTCGATCCAAACAGGCGTTATATCATGCACTTTCCGCAGGAAGATTTGGTGATGAGCATTGGGTCCGGCTATGGCGGCAATGCGCTCCTGGGCAAAAAATGTTTCTCCTTAAGGATAGCCTCCTATCAGGGCCACCGAGAAGGCTGGCTTGCCGAGCATATGATCATCATGGGCGTAGAGGAGAAAAAGAGCGGGGAAACCATGTACCTGCTCGGCGCCTTTCCTTCCGCGTGCGGCAAGACAAACCTTGCCATGATCGATCCTGTCCTCGAAGGCTATAAGGTGACCACCTTAGGTGACGATATTGCCTGGATCAACGTAGGTCCAGACGGACGTCTCTATGCAATTAACCCCGAGGCCGGTTTTTTTGGTGTAGCGCCGGGAACCTCAGAAAAAACGAATCCCGAGATGATAAAAACCCTGAAATCAGGCCGATTTTACCCGACCCTTTTCACCAATACGGGCCTCGACGCTGATACCAATGCTCCCTGGTGGGAAGGTTTGACCGATAGGGCTCCTGCCCATCTTCTCGACTGGCAGGGCAATCCCTGGGATGCGGCGTCGGGCAAGGTCGTCGCACACCCCAACGCTCGCTTCACGGTCTCGGCATACAACTGTCCTATCCTCTCAAAAGAGTTTGACAACCCGAAGGGTGTGCCTATCTCGGCGATCCTTTTTGGAGGAAGACGGTCGGATACCATTCCCCTCGTATGTGAGAGCTTCGACTGGAATCATGGGGTTTTCAAGGCATCGTCCCTGGGTTCGGAGACAACAGCCGCTGCGGCCGGCCAGGTAGGCGTTGTCAGGCGCGACCCTATGGCCATGCTCCCTTTTTGCGGGTACAACATGGTCGACTATTTCCGCCACTGGCTGAACGTGGGGGGCAGGCTCAAGGATCCCCCGAAGATATTCTTGGTGAACTGGTTCAAAAAGGACGCTCAGGGCATGTTCATCTGGCCGGGATTCAGGGAAAATTTCCGCCTCATCACATGGATTTTGGACAGGGCCAAGGGCACCATACCGGCAAAGGAAACGCCTATCGGCTTCATGCCGAACTATGCCGATCTCAATCTCAGCGGTCTCGATATCCCGCAGTCGACCTTTGACAAGCTCTTCGAGGTAAACCCCGACGAGTGGAAGAAGGAGATTAAGGGTATCGAGGCATTCTACGGACAATTTGGAGATAGGCTTCCTCAAGAGCTCACCAAGCACCTTATGGAACTGAAAAGGCGTTTTTCATAGATTTCTTAAAAATGGCCGCTGTGCATAAGGGCTCTCAGCCTCAAATCCATGGCTAAGTATTTGGGTCTTGCAGGGAGTGGGCCCCTTTCCGGGGAAAGAGAACACCTTTTTCACAAGGCATGAGGGTTGACCTTCTTCATGATCATACCTGAGGATCTAAGAAGAAAAAAACTTGACATTTTATTTCAAATAACTTATAATATGTGCATTATGTATCCTTTCCATGAAAAGGAGGAGAGCTTTGGGCGACTCATTTTTAGCACGAGCCAGACACCGCCTCTCCATCAAGAGCTTACCTTTTAAGTCCATAGTCAAATTTCTCATCACCTTTCCCCTTATCTTGCTCGTCTGTTATTTCCCCGTGACCTATATGGCGTATAAGGGGTATAAGGAGAAGGCGGCTTCAGCTGACTATTGGAACGTAATCCTTTTGGAGTTTGATCCTTCCATGAGGGGAGAGATCTACCGTCTCATCCAAACGTTCCCGACCGGGCTCACCGATAAAGAAGAGGCGCAGCTGACTGACCTCATCTGTGCCGAGTCGCGGAAATATGGTTGCGACCCGGAGTTGGTCCTCGCGCTGATCATAGTGGAGAGCTCTTTCTATAGCAAGGCTACTTCGTCCAAGGGGGCCAAAGGATTGATGCAGTTGCGTCCCGACGTAGCCAAAGTCCTGGCTAAGGAGGTAGGAATAGCATGGGACGAGGAAAAGGCCATCTACGACCCCGGGGTAAACATCCAGCTAGGCCTCTACTACCTCTCCCAACTCATCCTGCAATTTAAAGACCTCAAGGTGGCCCTCGCCGCCTACAACTTCGGACCTACCTACATAAGAGAGCGTATAGAACTGGGGATGGCGCTACCCACCGGCTATGCCGACAAGGTCTTGCGCAAGTATCGCAGGCTTTCGCAAGAAAGATTTAAGGAACACGGGGAACCCCTATAAGACAGGGGTACACTACCCCTATAAAATAGGGGTAAGCGCTTCCACCTTCTCCAGGACCATTTCTGGGGTTATCCTGAGCATGCAGCTTCTGTGAGAACACTCCCGCCTATTACAGGGCGCACAGGGGAGATCGACCTTCACGATCCCTCGCGCTTGGCCATAGGGTCCTATCCAGTTGGGATTGGATGGGCCGAAGAGGGCAATTACTGGCACCCCAAAGGCGGCAGCAGCATGCATAGATCCACTGTCCACTCCGACATAGAGACGTGAACGCTTGATCAGGGCGAGGAACTGTTTAATGCCGGTTCTGCCCGCCATGATGAGGGCATCCTCACGCATCATCCCTCTGATCCCCTGCAGATAATCCGCTTCTGAAGGAAGGCCGGAGAAGATCAGCTTGGCTCCATATCGGCGGACCAATTCATCACAGAGACGGGCAAAGGCCCCCTGGTCCCAGAATTTGCTCCGCCAACGGGCCGTGGCGCTGACGGAAACGGTAAAATCACCCGGCCTGATCCCCTCGTGGAGGAGGAGTTGTTCTATGTAACGTTCATCCTCTGGGGGTATATAGATGGGGAACTCGACCTCCTCCGTAGAACAGCCGAAATGGCGGGCGAACTGCAGGTAATTTTCGACGGCATGTCTTGACTTATCCCGTACAAAGATGGGATGGTTGAGGAAGAGATGGCTCAACTCCCTAGCGTTTTTAAAACCATACCTCTCAGCCCCCCTATTCAATGACGCGAAGATGCCGCTCTTAAAGAGGCCCTGGAATTCCAAGACGACGTCGAATTTTCTCTTGCGGAAGATACGGTAGGCCTTGCCGAGGTTGCGGAATAATCTTCGCCCGCCGCGTAGCCATGTCTGAGGGGTGGCATACTTATCAGTCACCGAAAGAAGATCAACGGGGAGGATCTCATCGAGATATGGATTACCGCTCAGGACATCTTGGAGGGCGTCTTGCACCAGCCAGGTAACATGGGCTTGGGGATACCTGCCCTTGATGGCCTTCAAGGTAGGAAGGGTGAGGATCAGATCTCCCAAGGAACTCAGACGGATGAAGAGGATCTGTGCGTCGTTCAAATCTCTGTAATTGTCCCTCACGTTCTTCCCGCGGCCCCTTCACCAGGAAAAGTGATCCCTTCTTTTCTCATAAAAAAGGCTCTTCTTTCTTTATTATGCAATCTCCACTCCCCGCCCTGCGACGATCTCACCTATGACAAAGGCCTTCTCACCAAACTTCCGCGCCTCTTGAGCGATCCCTTCGGCTTCGGAAGACTCCGCCACCAGGACCATGCCTATCCCGTTGTTGAAGGTCCTCCACATCTCCTCCTCAGGGACCCTCCCTTTTTCAATCAATTTAAAAATGGGCGGGATCTCCCACCTCCCTTTTTCGATCACCGCCTTGCTGCCGGGCGGGAGGATCCGTATGATGTTCCCCGGCATCCCTCCGCCGGTGATGTGGGCCATACCCTTGATATGAAAAGACTGCAAGAGGGAGAGGATCGTCTTGACATAGATGCGCGTCGGTCTCAACAGTTCTTCACCCAGAGGCGCTGCTAAGCCGGTGACCTTATCATCGAGTTTCAATTTCAGCTCGTCCAAGAGGACCCGTCTGGCCAGAGAGTAGCCGTTGCTGTGCAGACCGTGGGAGGCGAGGCCGATGATCGCATCCCCTGGTAGGATGGAGGTGCCATCGATGATCTTTGCCCCATCCACCACCCCGACGACAAACCCGGCCATCTCAAACTCCCCGGCGGGATAAAAGCCCGGCATCTCCGCCGTCTCTCCCCCTACCAAGGCACACCCTGCCTCCAGACATCCCTTCGCCACCCCCTTTATGATCTCCACCCCCTTCTCCACGTCAAGGTGGGCGGTGGCAAAATAATCGAGGAAGAAGAGAGGAGCAGCCCCAATCACCACCACATCGTTGACGCACATGGCCACCAGGTCGATGCCGATAGTGTCGTATCGCCCCATCAGAGAGGCCACCTTTAGTTTTGTCCCGACACCGTCAGTAGAAGCAACCAATACAGGGCGCTTATAGGCCGACAGGTCGGGGGCGAAGAGGGCGGCAAAGCCCCCTATTCCTCCCTGCACCCCCGGTGTGAAGGTGCGCTGGGCCACGGGCTTGATCAACTGCACAAACCGCTCCCCAGCCTCTATATCTACACCGGCATCTTTGTATAACAAGGTCCTCTTTGCCATCCTTATCTTCGATGACCTATATAGCTTGATGAGGGCTAAATGTCAAAGAGAAATGCCCCGTCATGCATGATGATGAACCTGTACCATTGTACCTTAAAAAATAGCTCTAGTACAACACAGAGGGCAAAAATCGCATTAACTGCTGTTCAGCAAATAATAAGCTGCTGAGAGGCAGATTGTCCCGCGATTTCTCAACACGGTCAAGGGGATACCACGTACCCTCACTTCACACAAAATCTTTAAAAAGCTTGACAAATCGGCAAAGCCGGTTATACTTAGCGCAAGTTTATTTTATTAAACTAAATTCTTTTTATACTGTGCTCCAGAGAATATGAAGATAGGCGAACGGATTAGAAACCTCAGGCAATTGAGCAATCTGACTCAGGAGGAGCTCGCCGAGCGAGCCAATCTGACCAAGGGTTTCATTTCCCAGATCGAACGGGACCTGACCTCCATCTCCCTGGACAGCCTGGTCCAGATCCTCGATGCCCTGGACGAGAACATCCCCGATTTCTTCCGGGGCGCCGCGGAGGAAAAGATCGTCTACCGTCCAAAGGACCGGGTGACCATCGAAAAGGAAAAGATCGAAAGGTTTGAACTCATGATCCCGGGCTCGACCAATCGGCGCCTGGAGCCCATCCTTCTCACCCTGCGGCAAGGGCAGGTCACGCCTAAAGAGAGGCCCCACGAAGGGGAGGAATTCGGGTTTGTGCTTCAGGGAAGGGTGATCCTTCGATTTGGGAAAGAGGCTCTCAAACTCAAGAAGGGGGAGTGCTTCTACCTGTCGGCGGAAAAGGAGCATTGGCTTCAGAATACCAGCTCCAAGGTAGCAATAATCCTCTGGATCTCCTCTCCCCCCAGTTTTTAATCGAAGGCTATAGGTTCTAAGACGATTTGACAACCAGACCCTAAATCAAGCAAGGCTCATGTAACTATAATGGCTAAGGTACTGATCATAGGGGCGGGGGGGGTAGGCGCCGTTGTTGCTCATAAAGTGGCACAGGTCCCGCAGGTGTTTACCGATATCATGCTGGCAAGTCGTACAAAATCAAGGTGTGATAGTATTGCTCAAGCAGTTGGCGCCAACAAAATTAAGACGGCTCAGGTTGATGCCGACGAAGTTCGACAACTAGTCGCATTATTTACAAGCTTTAAACCGGTAATGGTAATCAATGTAGCGCTGCCTTATCAAGATTTACCCATCATGGATGCCTGCCTTGAAACAGGCGTGAATTATTTAGATACCGCGAATTACGAACCCCCTGATATCGCTAAATTCGAATATAAATGGCAATGGGCATACCATGACAGATTTAAAAACTCAGGGCTCACCGCCATTTTAGGTTGTGGCTTTGATCCGGGGGTAACAGGGGTCTTTACCGCCTATGCCGCCAAACACCATTTCGACGAAATTCATTATCTTGATATTGTTGATTGTAATGCAGGCGACCATGGCAAGCCGTTTGCGACCAATTTCAATCCGGAAATCAATATTCGTGAGGTCACCCAAAGAGGGAAATACTGGGAAGCTGGAACATGGATTGAAACAGAACCCCATGAGATTCACCAACCGTTACGTTATCCGAATATCGGTCCCCGCGAATCTTATCTTATTTACCACGAAGAATTGGAATCTCTGGTGCGACATTTTCCTACTCTAAAACGGGCCCGATTTTGGATGACCTTCGGGCAGGAGTATTTAACCCATTTACGCGTGATCCAAGATATCGGAATGGCCAGCATTAAACCGGTCCTGTATGAAGGGAGAGAAATTGTACCTCTTCAATTCCTCAAAGCGGTATTACCCAATCCGGGCGAACTCGGCGAGCATTATTTAGGCGAAACCTCCATCGGCTGCAGGATCAAGGGGATGAAGAATCATAAGGAGAAAACATATTATATCTATAATAATTGTAAACACCAGGACGCCTATCGGGAAACGGGCACTCAAGCAGTGAGCTATACCACGGGAGTGCCTGCCATGATCGGCGCTATGATGTTTATGACTGGTAAATGGAAAAAGGCCGGCGTATTTAACGTTGAAGAATTCGATCCGGATCCATTCATGGAACAATTAAATATCCACGGACTCCCTTGGCACGAACTGCATGATGTCGATTTAGAATTATAAATCCGCCATGCCTATTGACTTTAGCCAGATACAAACACCCTGCTATGTGATTGATGAGCATCTATTGCGAAATAACCTGAAACTAATAAAACAGGTCAAAGATGCGGCCAAGATTGATATCCTCGTTTCTTTAAAGGCCTTTTCTAATTGGGGCATATTTCCAATCTTTAAAGAATACGGGTTCGGCGCTTCAGCAAGCTCGCTCCATGAAGCGCGCTTAGCATCTGAGGAGCTCGGGGTAAAGGCGCACACGTATTCGCCTGCTTATGAAGAAAAGCATATCACAGATATTCTCAGATATAGCAGTCATATCTCCTTCAATTCCATAAACCAATTGCAAAGGTATATGAAGAGGGCCAGTCAACATGGCGTATCAATCGGTCTGCGTGTTAACCCTGAGTTTTCCGATACTGCGTATGACATTTATAATCCTTGTAACCCAGGTTCTCGCTTCGGAATTACGGCTGAGCAGCTTGGGGATGGCGTGCCGCAGGGGGTTGAGGGTTTTCATTTTCATGCGTTATTTGAGGCAGATTCCTTTGCGCTAGAAAAAATATTGGCTGTTTTCTTAAAGAAATTTGGTAAGTTTATACCTCGGCTAAAATGGGTGAATATGGGCGGCGGTCATCTTATAACTGGAAAGGATTATGATATCGAGCATTTGATCAAAATCCTCATCGATTTTAAAAACAAGCATGATGTGAAAATTATCTTGGAACCCGGCAGCGCCTTCACTTATCAAACAGGTTACCTCGTTTCTACGATATTAGACATCGTTGAAAATAAGGGCATAAAAACGGCCATTCTCGACGTTTCTTTTACCTGCCACATGCCCGATTGCCTGGAAATGCCCTATAAGCCTCTTATCTTGGGCGCTATTGATGAAAGGGCAGGGAAACCAACATACAGGATGGGGGGTGTTAGTTGTTTGGCAGGCGACTATATGGGGGATTGGTCATTTGATACAGAATTAAAGCCCGGGGATAAAATCATATTTGACGATATGATCCATTACACTATGGTGAAGACAACCATGTTCAATGGCGTCGGTCATCCTCGTATTGGAATATGGGATGAAAGGTCGGGCCTTAGATTAATTAAAGAATTTGATTATCAGAATTACAAGAATAGATTATCTTGATTTTCGGTTCGTACAGCCCATTGCCCAAAGGTTATCCTCTGGAAAGGGCGGTTTCTGAGGTGGCTCTCCGTTGGTCTTTGCCCGCGCGGTCGGGTATAGCAACCGGGTGGGGCAGGGGAGGGAGCAGTCGAAAAACCCCTAAAATTTTCTAAAAAAATACTTGACAATTTTGAATGGGCCGTTATAATAAGTCGAGTTTAGTTTATTAAACTAATTTCTTCTTATAGTGTGCTCCTGGTTTTGTGGAGATTGGAGGACGCATTCGGGGTTTGAGGCAGGTAAGCGCTTAATTCTATAAAGAACGGAGAAGAACAGTGATCTTTAAAACGCCTACCCTATATTTTCTGGCTTCCGGGGCATCGGAAGGCTATACGCCTCTCAACGCCTTTGATGGGGCCTTGCTTCAAGCTGGAATCGGCAATACGAACATCGTCAAGATGTCCAGCATTGTGCCGCCCCACTGCACCTTGGTCGATCCGATCGCTCTTCCCCCAGGTGCGCTTGTCCCGGCTGCTTATGCCGCCATCACCAGCGAGTTGTCCGGAGAGATCATCTCGGCCGGCGTCGCCATAGCCCTTCCAGAGGATGAGGAGCAGAATGGTTTGATCATGGAATATTCGGCCAAAGGAGGGCGGCGCCAGATCGAGGAAATCGTCCGGAATATGGCCGTGGAGGGGATGATGCTTCGCGGCTGGGAGATCAAGGATCTCAAGTCGATCGCCATAGAGCATGAGGTAGCCAACATCGGAGCAGCGCTGGCCGCGGTGGTCCTATGGTCTTCCGATTAAGAAATGGGTGCGTGAATCGTTATGGAACTACAGTTCACCGCGCGCACCTTCCTTGCCGCTGATTCCTCCTATGCCGAAAGCCTCGCCGTCATCATTGGTTGTCCTTTAGATATTACCTCTTCCTTTCGACCGGGAACAAGGTTTGCACCTCAGGTCATTCGCGATGTCTCCTGGGGTCTGGAGACGTATAGCCCTCGCTTGGATAGAGATCTGGAAGACCTGCGGATATGCGATGTCGGCGATATCAGCCTGCCTCAGGGCGATCCGGAGGGCGCCCTGGGGCTGATTCAGGGCTATTTGGCCACCGTTATTGGCGACAAAAAATTTCCCATCCTCCTCGGGGGAGAACATCTTATCTCGCTCGCCGTTGTCAGGGAGTTGGCCAGGCATCACCGGAACCTGGCCGTGATTCAATTAGATGCCCATGCCGACTTTCGGCAGGAGTACCTGGGAGATGCCTTATCACATGCCACCGTGATGAGGAGGATCGCCGATATCCTGGGAGGGGAGAACATCTTTCAGCTCGGCATCAGGTCGGGGACCAGAGAAGAGATGCGTTCTGCGCGGGCGATGGGGAGTCTTACGGAGGTGCAAGAAACGCTGCGCCGGGCGGCAGGGCGTCCGGCCTATCTCACCGTGGACCTCGATATCCTCGACCCGGCAATCGCCCCCGGGGTCGGCGTCCCTGAGCCGGGTGGGCTCACCTTTGACGAATGTATCTCCCTCATCTCCGAGCTGAGTTCTCTCAACGTGCAGGGGTTTGATGTGGTCGAACTGTCCCCACCCTATGACCCCACCCAACAGTCCGCCATGGCGGCAGCCAAGCTCATCAGGGAGCTCATCCTCCAGTTCTGTCCGGATAAGAACCACCAGTAAGGACCATTGGACTTGCCTTGAAGGGAGAATTCAGGTAAGGAAGGGGAGTAATCGTTTCCGTATCGGGAGAGTCATGCACTACGATGCGATCATCATCGGTGCGGGATTGGGAGGGCTGGTGTGCGGCCAGCTCCTTGCCCGCAAGGGGCTGCGGGTGGTCATCTTTGAAAAGAAGGCCCAGGTAGGGGGATGCTGCACCTCCTTCCAGCGTAAAGGCTTTACCTTCGACCTCTCTGTCCAGTCCATAGGCGGCTGTCGGGAAGGGGGGAGGGTATGGAGATTATTGGATGATCTCGGCTTGAGGGACCGTATAGAGCTGCTCCCCCTGGAACCCGCGCGCGAGTACCATTTTCCCGACCGGAAGGTCATTCAATACGCCGATCTAAACTCCCATATTGAATACCTCTCATCCCTCTTTCCCCGGGAGCGAGAGGGGATCAAAGAGGTATACCAGACCTACCGCGCTCTCTCCGAGGAGATAGATCGCTTCCCTCACACCCTCTCCTGGTTTGACCCCTCGAAGTTTGAGCGTGAGTTCCCCTTTACCTTTCGATACCGGGAGGAGATCCTTGAGGGATTGCTGGATGAGTTCATCAAGGACCCCTTGCTCAAGGTAATCCTCGGGGTGCGGAGTTCCTATGCCCTGCTTCCCCCGAGCAAGCTCTCTGTGATCGCTATGGCCTCTCTGGAGATGAGCTATTTGCAGGGTGGGGTGGCGGTCTTAAAGGGGAAGATGGAGGACTTACCCCTTCTCCTGGCCGAGGGGTTGCTGAGGCAGGGCGGGCAGCTTCAGACGCGGCACGAGGTCAAGGGGATCACTATTAAGGGGGGGAAGGCAATGGGGGTGCAGCTCAAAGGGGGCGAGCAGATATCCTCCCGTGTGGTGATCTCCAACGCCGATGCCAGCACCACCTTCCTGAAGATGATCGGCGAGGATTCACTTCCGCCAGGGTGGTCCAAGAGGTTGAAGGGGATGCGGCCCTCTTTTTCCTATTTCATCATCTATCTCGGGATCAAAGGGGACCTGGGCCTCTCGTGCTCCAACAATGAGATCTTCCCCCGGTATGATATGGAGCAGGAGTACCGTTTTCTTGACGAAGGGAGGATTCCTACCACTCCTCCCTACTACCTCCTCGCACCTTCTTTGGCAAATCCCTCCCACGCCCCCGAGGGACACAGCACCGTGTGTCTGAGCTACAAGGCCCCCTATCGTTTGCAGGGGGGTTGGGATGAAGGGGCAAAGAAGGATCTTGCCCAACAACTCATCGCTCAGGCCGAGGAGATGGTGCCCGATCTGCGTCGGAGGATCGCCCTGCAGGTGCGTTCCACACCTGTAACCATCGAACGGATGACGGGAAACCGGTGGGGAGCGGCTTACGGATGGGCACAGATTCCGCGACAGGCAGGGATCTATCGGCTGAACAGGGTCTCCCCTATCGAGGGGCTCTACCTGGCCGGCCATTGGACCGCCCCAGGGGGAGGGGTAGCAGCGGCCATGGCCTCAGGGCAGATCACCGCCGACCTGATAGGCGAACGGTTTAAGGAGGCAGGATGAGGTTCATCCGGTACGGCGTTATTGTTCTTGTTGTGCTCGCAATGACAGCGGGATGCGCGCCACAGAGACTGCCGCTGGAAAAGGGAGAGAAGATACCCCTTTCCCAGGTCCTTGCGCACACCCTCATCCAGTACAAGGGAATAAACACCTTGCAGGCGCAGCTCTTCATCCAACTCGAACTGCGGGATGAGTACTACGTCCTCAGGGGGGTGCTCCTCTATGAGAGGCCAGCCCGCCTGCGTTTGCAGCTCGCCTCGAGCTTTGGCGGGACCGTGGGGGAGGTGATCTACGACGAGGGCCTTGTCTTTATCCTTCTGCCCACCAAGGAAAGGATCTATCAGGGGAGGATAGAGGAGGGAGAAGGGCAGGAAGAGGATTCCCTCTTTCTCACCATGATCTATAACGATTACGAGGAGATCGGGGGCAGGCGCTTCTCCACCCGTCTCTACGGCGAGGGAGACGGGATGGCAGTCAGGTTCAACGTGAAGCTCAAGGACGCGCAGGTGGATATCGTCCTGCCAGAGGGCGCCTTCACCCCTGCCACGGCGGGGTGGGAGGTGCATCCGCTCTCTGAGCTGAAAGATCTCCTCACCGGTATCGAGCGCTAGGAGGGATCGTGAAGATCAAGATCATCGTTCCTCGTTGGCCCAAGGACAGCTTTTGGGATGTCATCACCTTTAAATTCCCTTCCCTGAGCACTACCCTCCTGGCTGCCCTCACCCCCGAGGGACACGAGGTCACCATCCACGATGAGGGGATTGCGCCCCTTGACCTTGAGGAGGCGTGCGATCTTGTCGCCATCACCGCCATGACCCCCCTGGCCCCGCGAGGTTATGAGATCGCCGAGGCGTATCGCCGCAGGGGGGTGAAGGTCGTTATGGGGGGGATTCACCCCACCTGGCTGTCGGAGGAGGCCATTGCCCACTGCGATGCGGTGGTCATCGGAGAGGCAGATGAGGTCTGGGCCGAGGTCGTGAGGGATGCAGCCCGGGGAAAATTGAAGCGGTTCTACCAACAGAAAGAGCGTACCAACCTCTCTCTGCTCCCCCTGCCCCGGAGGGAACTCCTGGACCCCAAAGGGTATTTCTTCGAGAACACCATCCAGACTACCCGGGGGTGTCCCTTTGACTGTGAATTCTGCTCTGTGACGGCCATCTATGGGGGGACGTATCGCACCCGGCCCATTGCGGAGGTGGAGCGGGAGATCAAGGCCCTGCGCCGGGCACCCGCCTATATCTTCTTCGTCGACGACAACATCGTGGGGGATATGCGATACGCCCGCGAGCTCTTCTCCATGCTCTCTCAACACCGTCTGCGGTGGGTCAGCCAATGTCCCATCAGCATCGCCCAGAATGAGAAGCTGGTCCGCCTCATGGCGCAGGCGGGGTGCCATGGGATGTTCATCGGCTTTGAGAGCCTAAGCCCCGAGAACCTGAAGCTGATGGGGAAGAAAACCAACAAGGTGGAACGCTACGAGGCAGGGATCAAGCGGCTTCATGATCACGGGATCGGCGTCCATGCCTCCTTTGTCTTCGGGTATGACTACGATGAACCCTCGGTCTTCGAGGATTTTGTCTCCTTCGCGAATAGGACCCGGCTCGATGGGGCCTTCCTCCCCATTTTAACCCCCTTTCCCGGGACCAGGATCTACCAGCGTCTAAAGAAAGAGGGAAGGATCCTCACCGAGGACTGGAGCAAATACGACATGGCCACCGTGGTCTTTAAGCCCAAGAGGATGACCATTGAGCAGCTCCAGGAGGGCTTCTGGTGGGTCAACAAGGAGTTTTACTCCCTGCGCTCTATGGCGAGACGGATCTTCCAACCCTTTGCGATGCGCCGAAGCCTCATCATCTTCGGTCCTATGAACATAGGCCATTGGCCTGCCGTGCGCAAGGCCGAGCGGTATTTTTATCGCTGAATACTGAAGTATTGTTTGCCTTCCATATTGCCGGATATATAATTTACGGGTGGGAAGATGAAGAGGTATTTCCCATCTTTTGCAAGATACGATAGCTGACAGAGGAGGAGCCATGGCACGTATCGCGATCATTGGTGCCGGCGCCATCGGGTGTACGCTCGGCGCCCTGCTGAGCCGCGCAGGTCAAGATGTGACCCTGATTGGCCGACCAGAACAAGTTGCCGCTATCCGTACCGGCGGACTTCAGCTCGATGGTGCTTTGGGTAGATTCACCGTTCAGGTGCCTGTCGCCGAGCAGCTGGATGTCCGTCCGGACCTTGCGCTGCTCGCCGTCAAGACCCAGGATGTACTCTCGGCTGTGCAAACCAACCTCCCCTTGCTGATGGATGTCCCGCTCGTCACCCTCCAAAACGGCTTGAGGAGCGACGATCTGGTTGCCGGCGTCTTGCCGCCCCACCAGATCGTGAGCGCGGTGGTCTCTATTATCGCCACCTATCTCACCCCGGGGAGCGTCACCATTGTGTCGCCGGGTTCATTGGTGATCGGCCATCCCTTTGCCGCAACTGAACCGCTCCTGCCGATGGTTGCCGGCATCCTCAACCAAGCCATCCCTACCCATATCTCGGGCAATATCCGCGGTGCCCATTGGCTCAAGCTCCTGGTCAATGTGAACAATGCCCTGCCGGCCATTACGAACCGCACCATCCAAGAGGTATATGCGGACCCCTATCTCAGCCAATTGGTGATCCGCTTGCTCCGTGAAGGTTTGGCAGTTGTCACGCGGGCGGGCATTAAACTTGCGTCGCTCCCCGATGTCTCCATCGCCTTGATCCGGTTGCTGGGGAGGCTGCCGGTTCGGCTCGCTGCCCGCCTTGCATCCGCGAAGGTCCGCCGCACCGTCTCAACTCTTCCGGTGCTCGGCTCGACCCTTCAGAGCCTGCGCAGGCACCGCTCGACGGAGATAGACTATCTGAACGGCGAGATCGTCCGCTTGGGCGCTGAGGCAGGGGTGCCAACGCCGCTCAATGCGATTGTGGTGGAGATGGTTTGTCGCGTCGAGAAACGCGGCCGCTTTTATGGCGTGAGCGCGATTCGCGAAGCAATAGCAACTGGAGGAGGCAACCTCCAAGCGAAGAATGCGTGAAAGCAAGCAGGAAGGGGACAGGTCTCCTTTTTGCGTTGTCTGATCTCCCTAAACAAGGATAAGAGGAACTACGCCGACGGAGTCCGTTCATATATGCGGGAGAAGAACAGGTCTTGAACTAGAAAAATATAGCCGAGACGTAGACCGTGAGACTATGGAGTGTGCACCCCCGTTACCTTGACGCCAGAGGCCTTGTAGCGCTGTGGCGTGAAGGATTGCTTGCCAAGGCAGTTCTGAAATACCAAACCAAAGGGTACAAACATCATCCTCAATTAGAAAGGTTTAAGGCTCAAGCAGACCCGGTGGCGGCGATAGATTGTTATCTTCAGCACGTGTTTCTCGAAGCCTGCCGTCGCGGTTATCACTTTGATGCTCGCAAACGTGGGGCAACAGTACGATGTCCTAAGATAGTGGTTACAAAAGATCAACTGCGATATGAGATGGCCCATCTTCAAGCCAAGTTAAAAAAGCGAGGTTCGGCACAGTACCAGAAAAACAGCAGGGTCAAAGAATTCAAGCCGCATCCACTTTTCAGAGTGGCGGTCGGCGGCTTAGAGCCATGGGAGCGGGTTGGATAAAGCTCAGCAAATGTGATCAGCGAACAGAGGCACCTGACACAGTATAAATCGTTAGCCATAATCTTTCACAGTGGATTGGATGTATTAACTGCCGTTGTCCCTTGCCGCCGTTAGAAGGCGTCTCATAAAATACAACCTCTTTTTTGTGTTGACATGAAAAATTATATTAGGCAAAGTATAGAGAGGGTGAGATAAGCAGTGCGGAATTTTTGTTTCAAACTTTAATCAGGGGTCAGCGGGAATCCTCACCATCTGATCTCTCTACACAAGGAGGGAAGGGGATGCTCAAAGGAATTTTGCTCATGGTTTTCGCAGTGGTTATAGCGGTCTCGGCGAATGCTCAGGGCCAATTCGAGACAGATACTATCACCACATCCGCCGGCGATCTGAAGATCCAGTTTATCGGTCATGGGTCCTTGATGCTTACCTTTAAGGGCAAGGTCATCCATGTTGATCCATTCAGCCCGCTGGCAGACTACTCCAAGCTCCTCAAAGCGGATATCATTCTGATAACCCACGACCACCCCGATCATCTTGATTTACAAGCGATCGCAGTGATACGGATTAAGACCACGGCACTGGTACTCACTAAGGCCTGCGCGGAGAAGATGGCGGGGGGTATCGTCATGCAAAATGGGGATGTGCAAACGGTCCAAGGGATAATAATAGAGGCTGTGCCGGCGTATAATATCGTCCATAAGCGCGATAATGGACAGCCGTTTCATTTGCGGGGTGTCGGGAACGGCTATATCATGACCTTTGGCGACAAGCGGGTGTATGTGGCAGGTGACACCGAGAATATACCGGAGATGAAGGCCCTGCAGAGAATTGATATCGCATTTTTGCCCATGAACTTGCCGTATACGATGACGCCGGAGATGGTCGCCGACGCCGCCAAGGCGTTCAAGCCGAAAATTCTATATCCATACCATTACGGTAACACGGATACCGCAAAGATTGTAGCGGCCTTGAAGGATACCAAAGAGGTCGAGGTCCGGATTCGTAATATGAAGTAACGACAGTATCTGCCATAAAAGCTCGACGCCACCTTAAAGAAAGGAGTACTTATCAATGGACAAAACTGATCAGGCGCCAAATGCTGCGCAGGTATTGCTCATCATTGCCGCTTTTATTGTCGTGGTGGCGGGGATGCATGCAGCCCAGTCCATTATCGTCCCCTTCTTATTGGCGGCGTTTATCTCCGTTATCAGCTCGCCACCCCTCTTTTGGCTGAAAGAAAGAAAGGTGCCGACATGGATTGCCTTGCTCATCGTCATGTTTGCCATTCTCTTCTTCCTCTTGCTCATCGCCGGTCTGGTTGCCTCCTCGGTAACTGATTTCTCGGCCAAATTGCCCTTTTATGAAGGCCGGCTCAAGGAGCAAACCGATGCCGCTTTGAGCTGGCTGGAGCGGAGCCATGTGGATGTCGGCCGCCTTGAGTTAGACAAGATATTCAATACCGCGGCAGTCATGAAGTTCGTGGCTATCTTACTCAACCAGTTGGGGGGGATGCTGACAAACGGGGTTCTGATCCTGCTCACGGTCATCTTCATGCTCCTGGAGGCCTCGAGTATTCCCACTAAACTGAGCGCCATTTTTCGCAAGCCGGAAGCTTCGCTCGGGCGCATAAAATATTTTATTGGCACGGTCAATCGGTATATGGCTATCCAGACAGTGATCAGTCTTGCTACCGGTGCCTGTGTGGCCATTTTTCTCACCATCATGGGTGTCGATTATGCCATCTTGTGGGGGGTCTTGGCCTTTCTCTTGAACTACATCCCGAACATCGGCTCCATTATGGCGGCGGTGCCACCCATCCTCTTGACGATCATACAACTGGGGCTGGGCAGGGCCCTGTGGGTTACGATCGGATATGTCGTGATCAATATGGTCATGGGTAACGTCATCTCGCCGCGCCTTATGGGGCGGGGGCTGGGACTTTCGACGTTAGTGGTATTTCTCTCCTTGATATTTTGGGGGTGGATATTGGGGCCTGTGGGCATGCTGCTATCGGTCCCCTTGACCATGACGGTAAAGATCGCCCTGGATAGCTCGGAGGATACGCGTTGGATCGCCATTCTGCTTGGGTCAGAAGAAGTCAGCGAGCCTAAACCCGCACCTGCTAAGAAGTCTCGTAGAAAGAGACACGGAAAATAGGGGAGAATATTTTATCTTAATCCAAGATAAGGAAGGAGCAACATCAGGAAAATGATCAGTGAACAGTAGCAAGAGAGAAGTGGCAAGGGAAAGAATAAGACGATTTAACATCTAACAAGGGGGGAAAGCTATGAAACGTAATACCGCATGTACTACTTTTAGTGTTGCTTTGACGGCTGCCTGCGCCGCGACGGCCGCAGCGCGTGGAATGATAAAACAATAATTAATAAGGAGGAGGGCAGCCATGAGTACCAAATTATTTCGTTATGCAGTCTTAGTGGCAGTGATGGTCGGCAGTTTGGCGATGACGGCAATCGCCGCCGAGGAGTCCGATTTGCAGATCCGGGCCGCCAAACCCGGTGCAACGGTGACGGTCGACCGGGTCATCGAGGATGGCAAGGTGCTCGTAAGCGTAGTCGATGCCGGGAAAAACCCCCTGTTAGGGTTGAGTGCCGAGGATTTTGCTGTGACGCAATCAGGCCTGACGGCGAAGATCCTTTCGGTGCAGCCGCTCGCCGAGAGCCTGGAGGTGCCCCGGCACATTGTCCTGGTGCTGGACAATTCGTCCTCGATGGATCAGCGAAACGCCGTTGAGGCACTGCTCGCCGGCGTCGGCGAGCTGCTGAAGACCATCCGGCCGATCGACCAGGTGCAGATGGTCGTCTTCAACATGAAGCGGACGGTGAACATGGGCGGCCGCACACTGCATGTGGAGACGTTCAAATCGAACCAGCCGGCCGAGTTGCAGGACTTTGCGACGAGGGCCTACCGCGGCGGCATGACCGGTCGGACTGTACTTTACGAAGCGATGCTGGCCGGCCTTGAGCTCATCGGCAAAATGCCGGCCACTGAACCCCGGTTCATGGTGGTCTTTTCCGACGGGGAAGACCTGAACAGCGCCTACAAGCGCGAGGATGTCGTCAAGGCGGCGCAGGGGCTTTTCAATGCCTATGCGATCGATTTCATGCCGGGCCCGGGGAAGGACAAGTTTCTGACCAAGTTCACCAGCCAGAACCACGGGCAGATCTGGAAGGCCGCGTCGGCAACGAACCTCATCCCCATCTTCCAGAGCGTTGCCTCGACAATGCAGTATTACTACGTCGTCAGCTACGTGTTACCACCCACCGTTGCCCCGGCCAGCCTGACGATTGAAGAGATCAAGACCATCGATGCTTCGCCGATGCTCGGGCATATCTACTTCGCCAACGGGTCAAGCGAGATTCCCCCTCAGTATGTCCGTTTTGCCGGGCCGGGGGAAACGGCAGGTTTCGATCCGCAGCAGCTCCGCGGTACGCTCGAAAAGTACTACCAGGTGCTGAATATCGTCGGCAAACGGCTGGCCGATCATCCTGAGGCCACGATCACGCTGGTCGGGTGCAATGCCAACACCGGCACGGAGAAGGGTAATAAAAAGCTCTCCGCCCAGCGCGCCGAGGCGGTCAGGGGTTACCTGCAGAAGGTCTGGAACATAGCTCCCGAGCGCACGTCGATCGAAGCGCGCAACCTGCCGGAGATGCCGAACTCCAGCCAGCTCAAGGAGGGACAGGCGGAAAACCGGCGGGTGGAAATCCGCTCGCCGGATCCCGCGATCCTTAGTCCGATCCCGAGCATCTATCTCGCGACCCAGATCGATACGCCTGCGTTGAAGTTGCGTCCGAACGTGGTCTCACCGCGCGACATCGTACGCTGGAAGATCACCGTCGCCAATGCCGGCGGGAACCTGGCCGAACTGGCAGGGGAAGGCGCTCCTGCATCGGAAGTGCAGGTCCCACTGCCGACTAAGGATCTGCGGGCGATGGCCACCGGCGGCGACATTGCGGTGAAGATGGAGCTGCAGGACAACAAGGGGCACAGCGTGGTGTTTCCCCCGGAACCGATCAAGGTCAACTTCATCCAGACCAGTCAGCGGCTCGCGCAAAAGCAGGATCTGAAGGTGCAGGAGAAATACGCCCTGATCCTGTTCGATTTTGACAAGGATACGATCGACGCGCGCAACCAGGAGATCGTCAACAAGGTCGTGGCCCGTATTCGGGAACTGCCCCAGGCCACCGTCGAGATCGTCGGTCACACCGACAACATCGGCAAGGAGGCCTACAATAACAAGCTCTCCGATCGCCGGGCGCTGGCAGTTTACAAGCTGCTGGCGGCTGCCTATGGCGAAGCCCCCGGCGACCGCATCCGCTACTCGGGCGTCGGTCCGAACACCCCGCTGTACGACAACCTGTCGCCGGAAGCCCGGGCGTTCAACCGCACGGTGACCATCACGCTGGAATACCTGAGCGCGGAGTAGTCGGAACCGCAACAAACGCTCAAGGGAACTTCAGGAAAAAGAGGTAGACGATAAAAAGAAAAGCGGCAAAGAGGTAACCGAACGGGAGAGAAAAGAAACTGAGAAAACAAAAATCTCAGAAACCAATAAAAGAAAGAAGCACACCATGAAGAGAGAAATGACAACCTGGATAGCTCGGAAGATACACGTTGGGTCGCCGTTCTGCTTGGGTCAGAAAAAGTCAACCTGCCAAAACCTGCTCCTGTTAAGAAATCTCGTAGGAAGAGACACGGAAAATAGGGGAGAATATCTTACCTTTTGATAAGATAAGTAAAGCCGAGTAGTTTTGGTTCGTTATAGGGCCTTTTATATACAAGCCTTCTATTCATGAATTGAGGAACGTGCCCAGACTCATCGAAGCGATAAGGAGGGATGTCTTATGGACCCACTGACATCGCACTTCTGGATTGGGATCGGTGTCGCCGTGCTGTGCGGCGGTATTATCGGTTTCGAGCGTCAGATTCGCGGCAAGCCGGCCGGGATTCGCACTAATATCTTAATCTGTCTCGGAACCGCCATCTTCGTTCAGCTCGGTACCACCTTTGGCGGCATGAACACGGATCCGACGCGCGTGCTCGGCCAGGTCGCGACGGGCATCGGTTTTCTTGGCGCCGGCGTCATCATTGCACGCGGAGGGCATGTGAAGGGGGTAACCTCTGCCGCTGTTATCTGGACGCTCGCAGGCATCGGTGCGATGATCGGATTCGGGCGATTTGCACCGGCCATCGCCCTGGCAGTCGTCACCGTGGGCATCCTCGCCGGCATTGAATTTCTAGAAGCTGGTGTTCGCCGGCTCCGGAGTGGGGAGCACGCGCATGGTGACGACTCCACTTCAGGAGAAGAGTAACACAGGTCTCGAGCGGCACGTATTACAAAGATCCGCGCACACGCTATTCGCCTTTGCAGAGACGTTGGAGGGCCATGTGCAAACAAGGAAAATGCCCCAGAGCGTTGGTCCCATCGTGCTCCCCGGCAATAGGGGCAACAAGTAAAGGGATGGTGGCTCATGATTGAAGAGAACAGAGAGAAAAGAAGGTTCCAACGCATCTTCTTCTCTATTGAAGACGGCGTCAAAGGCATCTTCGCCTTTTCAGACCTTCAAAGAGGTCTGCTAGCAGCCCATATCATTAATATTAGCGAAGGCGGTTTGGGTCTAGCCCTTAGTAAAGATAAGAAAAACAGGATAGCTCAAGGAGATCATGTAATCCTTACTCATATCACGGGGATACAAGGTCTGGAGTCTCTCACCAATGTAGACGCAGAGATTAAGTGGGTTCTGGACGATCCATCATTAGAATTTGTTGGATTGGGCTGCGAGTTCCTCGATTTCCCTGAGCCCATGAGAGATGCAATCGGCATGTTTATCGACTCCTGGTATATGAAGTAACCCGGAGGGAGTTCCTAATGACGGCACATCCGATAGTTGTCTATAGGGGAAGAAACCAACGGGTTGTGACTCGTGCAAGTGAAGCCCCCCGGGGCGAGGAACTTCACTTCTGAGCTACCCCCGGCTCGCTATAAAAAAGGGGGGACAGTATGATGTCCCCCCTGGGCATGATCGAGGCGTTGAATAGCCTTTTATTTAGTGGCCAACGTAGTGTTTAGGTTTGCGGCCAAACGGGTGGCAAGCTGGCTCATGATATTATTGAGCATAGCAACTGAATCGCCGCCCCAGCTCCCAGAGGAGCCGGTATCCCGCGTATAGATGCGTATACAGGGCTGCGATTTTCCGGGCTCATAGACTTCACAGACTACTGCACCACCTGCCCTGCCTGCGCCCATCCCCACCCAATAGCGTGCTGCTCGGCTACCGGGATTGCATTCCACTACGGCACCCTCGATAAGCAAGGCATTGGGAGCATCCGTCTGAGACGGTTTGAAGGAACTTTTAAAGACCGAATTAAAGAGCGCAATATACGGATCGTAGGAAAAGACATTCTGCTGAGGCAGCAAGCGGCCGCCAAATTCCGTTACCTTGGCCGAACTATATTGGGATAGGTTTACCGACGGGTCCCTCCAGATAAGGAGGTTGTGTCCACCTTTCTGCATCCCATTGATATACTCTCTGACGTTAAACGTCTGATCAGGATAGTTCTTGAAGCTTATAAACTGTGCCGGCGCGGTTCCCGTGCCGGCGGCAGCGCCGGATGTCGATGATGGCGTTTCCTCGGCAATGGCAGCTGCGCTCATCAAGGCCATGGCGATCCCCGCTATTACGAGATAGTGCATATATCGCTGGATTTTCATCGTTTCTCCTCCTTTGTTCAGGTTACGGTGTAAGCCTTATACAAGGCTAAGGCCCTAAGCTTGAATTGATAAGAGTCTAGTTAAGGGCTCCATTGCTGTCAAGTAAAATTGTGATGCATCCATCCAATGCTTTCTCGATGCAGTGCGCAAGGATAGTTACAAAAAAGACCTCTTATTCCCTTCCATCATCAAAAAGAAAAGAGATCACGGATAGACCGTGGGCAAGGGAAAAGGTTGACACCCCTTGAAGTAATCATTCATAATGACATCATGTCCTTGCTGAAGCAATACCCCGTGCATCTCCACGTTGCAGGGCAGAACCTCATGAGGGCTTGCAACGATGGGTAACAGGCTGGCCTGGGTTGGCTTGGTTATCATCGGCCTTTTGCTTGTGACGGCCCTCGTAGCCCCGTTCCTGGCCCCGTATGATCCCCTGGCTATCGACCTCAGGGGTGAGCTGGAGGGGCCGGGGGCAGGCCATCCCCTGGGGCAGGACAAGCTGGGCAGGGACATCCTCAGTCAGGTCATCTACGGCTCTCGGGTCTCCCTGGTGGTGGGATTGGTGGTGGTGGGGATTTCCCTCGTCATCGGGGTGGCCTTGGGGGCGGCGGCCGGCTATTTCGGCGGCGTCTTCGATACCATCTTGATGCGGATCGTGGACATCCTCCTTGCCTTTCCGGGCATCCTGCTGGCCATCGCCCTGGCCGGGATCCTCGGCCCCAACCTCAGGAACATCATCCTCGCCCTCTGCGTGCTGGGCTGGGTCGGCTATGCCAGGCTCGTGCGGGGCCAGGTACTCGCAGAGAAGAACAGGGAATACGTCTTGGCGGCCAGGGCCCTGGGGGCGAGCCACCCCAGGATCATCCTCCGGCACATCCTGCCCAATGTCTTTGCCCCGGTCATCGTGGAGGCTACGTTCGGCTTAGCAGGGGTGATCCTGGCCGAGTCGAGCCTCAGCTTTTTAGGGTTGGGCCCCCAGGATGTACCAACCTGGGGAAGGCTCCTGAACGAAGGGGCACAATACCTCTTGTTTGCCCCCCATGTGGCCACTTTTCCGGGGATAGCCATCATGCTCACCGTCCTGGGATTCAACTTCATAGGCGACGGCCTGCGCAATAGGTGGGATGTCAAGAGGACGGCATGAAGATCCAAAAGCTACCCAGCCCCAACTTTTCCAGCAGAAAGGGCGAGCAGGTGGATATGATCATCATCCACATTGCCAGCCTGCCTGCCGGGGAGTTCGGCACCGGCTATGTCCTGGATCTCTTTCTGAACAGGTTAGACCTTGTAGCCCACCCTTCCTTCAAGGCGTTGGAGGGGCTCAAGGTATCCGCCCACTATTTTATCGACCGAAAAGGAAAGGTCATCGAGCTGGTGGACCCCGACCAGATGGCCTGGCACGCAGGCGTAAGCTCCTTTGAAGGAAGGGAGGGGTGCAACCCCTTTTCCATCGGGATCGAGCTGGAGGGCACGCCGGATCACCGCATCACGGAAAGGCAATATCGTTTATTGCAGGAGCTCTGCCTGCTCTTAATGGAGCACTTTCCCCTGATCACCCCGGAGAGGATCGTGGGGCACAGCGACATCGCCCCGGGGAGGAAGGTGGACCCAGGCCCCCTGTTTCCCTGGGCGCGGCTGAGGGAGGCATTGGAAGGAAGGGGGAAGACTAATGTTTAAGAGGTTGTTGAAAAAACGATTTTCTGCGGGCTGTTCAAAAATGTCCAGATGCAAGTTGAGCTTTACAAAATCCCGCTTCCGGGGGCCCGCGAAATCACGAGGAGTGAGGCGTACTTAGACGTACGCCGCAACGACGAAGGATGAGAGAAATCACGCGAAACGCGGGACAGATGGGCATTTTTCAACAGTCTATTAAGGATAAAACCTTGCGGGAGATCTTTCCCCCCCAGGCCCTGGTTCTAGCCCCCATGTCAGGGATAACGGATCTCCCCTACCGCCTCCTGGCCAGGGAAAAAGGTGCTGACCTGGCCTACACCGAGATGGTGAGCGCCGAGGGGCTGGTGAGGGGAAACAATGGATGCAGAAGGCTCTTGGAAGGCTGCCCTTCTGAGGGGCCGCTCATGGGCCAGCTCTTCGGCTCCGATCCCGCGGTGTTGGCTGAGGCCGCCTGCCGGGTGCAGGAGATGGGGCTGGATGGGGTTGATATCAACGTGGGGTGTCCGGCTGCCAAGATAGTAAAGAAGGGGGCAGGGGCGGCCCTGTTGCGGGAGCCGCAGAGGCTACGGGAGATCCTCAAGCAGGTGCGGGATAGCCTGCACATCCCCCTCGGGATCAAGATCCGCTCTGGATGGGATGAGGAGAGCCTCAACTGCCTGGAGATAGTTCAGATGGCCGGGGATTGCGGGGTGGACCTGGTTGCCATCCATCCTCGCGCGCGCTCCCAAAAATTCGATGGCGAGGCCGACTGGGGGCTCATCAGGATGGCCAAAGAACGAAGCGGCATCACGATCATCGGCAATGGCGATGTACGCTCGCCCGAGGATGCGGCAAGGATGCTCAACGAGACGGGGTGCGATGGGGCGATGATCGGGAGGGGGAGTTGGGGCAACCCCTGGATCTTCGAGAGGGCTCGGGTGCTTATCCACGGGGGGCAGGATATCCCCCTGCCCACCTGGGCGGAGAGGAAGGGGCTAATCCTCAGGCACCTGGAGATGCACCTGGAGAGAAAGAGCGCTCCCTGGGGGCTCCTCACCTTCATCAAGCATGTGGGATGGTATCTTAAGGGATACCCCGGGGCAGCGGCGTTTCGCAAGAGGATAAACACCATCAGGTCCACGGAGGCCTTTATCAGGGAGATAGAGGCGTATTTCCGATACATCGAGAGCACCCAAGGAGGGACGAGTTGCCCATTATCGATGCCTACGGCATGAGGGGGAATGTGGTCTTCGGCAGCGGGGGACGAAAAGAGGGAAAGGACTCCCTCGTGTTCATACACGGGGCCGGCGGCAGCCGGACCTCCTGGCGCCTTCAAGAGGCATACTTCAGCAGGGCGTTCAACTGCTTTATCATGGAACTCCCGGGGCATGGAGCAGCGCAGGGGCAGGGGGCTCAGGAGGTCAAGGGCTACACCCTCTGGATCAAAGGCGCCCTGGATGAGCTCAAGCTGTCAAGCCCCTTCGTGATCGGGCACTCCATGGGAGGGGCAATCGCCATGGACCTGACCATGAGATTTCCGGCCCTGCCCAAGGGGCTGGTGCTGGCGAGCACTGGTGCGCGGCTGCGAACACTCTCCAGCATCCTCGACGGGATCGAGAAGGCATTTCCCGAGACGGTGGAGCTGATCTGCGAACGCTCCTTTGCCCGGGATGCACCAGAGGAGCTGAGGCGATTTACCGTAGCGGAGATGATGAAGAACTCACCCCATGTCCTGCACGGGGACTTCACTGCCTGCGATCGATTCGACATCATGGATCAAGTGCAGGCGATCGGCAATCCCACCCTGGTCATCTGTGGGGATCAGGATGTCCTGACCCCGATCAAGTACTCCCGCTACCTGACCGATAAGATAGCCGGGGCTCGCCTGGAGATCGTCGAGGGGGCAGGGCACAGGGTGATGTTGGAGCGGCCAGAGGAGTTCAACAAAAAGATAGAGGCCTTTTTTTGGTCCGTGGGTACAGGAGATGCCTAGGGTCTACATCCCTTCAGAGAGGATAACGGGTGAACAGATCCCCCTCCAATCCAGGGAGGCGCGGTACATCCTCGCGGTCTTGCGGCTCGGCCCAGGCGATGAGGTAACGGTCTTCGACGGGGCCGGGAACGAATACCGGACCGAGCTTGCCGAAGACGACGACGGGGCCATGTACCTGGCGATCCAGGAGGAGTCGCGCCCTGAGCGGGAATCCCCCCTTCAGATAACCCTCGGCCAGGCCCTCCTAAAGGGGGAGCGGATGAAATTCGTGATCCAGAAGGCCACTGAACTGGGGGCCGCGAGGATCATCCCCCTCGTCACCTCCCGCACTATACCCCTTGTGGAAGGGGAGCGGGAATCGCTCCGCATTGAGCGGTGGCAGAGGATCGCCCAGGAGGCGGCCAAACAAAGCGGCAGGACGATGGTCCCCCGCATCGAGGCGATCCATGAGCTGGCTGATTTCCTTGCCCAGAGCGCGGGCATGCGGGTTATGCTGTGGGAGGGGGAGCCAGTCCCGCTGCGGGAGGTTGTCAAAAAGATCGATCCTCAAGCAGGGATCACCCTCCTCATCGGCCCTGAAGGAGGGTTTTCCGAAGCAGAGGTCACTGCAGCCCAAGCCCAGGGCTTCCTCGTGGCCGGGCTGGGGCAGCGGGTCCTGCGGGCCGAGACAGCGACCCTCAGTGTCTTAAGCATCATGCAGCATCTCTTCGGCGACTTGGGTTAGCGCCTCGGGTTCGAGAATATTCTACCCTCTATCATTGATGACCAACCGCTTTCCTTTTTTAACAATAAACCCTTCTGTGAGTAATTGCCTCAGAGCTTTCCTTAGCATATCCCCGTCGCGGTTGATCTCTTTCACCAGGGCGGCCTCGGAGATCCCCGGATGCGCAACCAATGCCCTCAGGATCATCCCCCTGACCTGTCTCACGGATCCCTCAAAAGGGGACTGCCTTGCATACTGGGCGCTCCTGCGGCTGGGATTGGTGTGTCGTTCCTTTAACATGGCACCATAGTCCATCAAGGCGTAGTACCAGTGGCGCGGTCTTTTGGCATCGAGGGTCTGGGCAATCAGGGGGAGGATCTCGCTGTCTTTCACATTCCCCCTGTCCCGGAAAAAGAAATGGATAAAGACGCTGCGGATGTTCGTCTCAATGAATACAACCGGTTTATCAAAGGCGAAGGCGCGCACGGCGCCGGCCGTAGCAGCGCCGACACCCGGCAGGGCCTTCAGGGCCTCGATTGCAGGCGGGATCCTGCCGCCATAGCGATCGACGCAGATAGCCGCCAGTCTTTTGAGCGCCAGGGCCCTGCGGTTATAGCCCAACCCCTGCCATTGCTCGAGGATTGCCCTCAGCGGGGCGCGGGCAATGGACCCGATTGCGGGAAAGCGGCGGAGAAATTCCCTATATTTCTCGATGACCCTCTTCACCTGGGTCTGCTGCAGCATCAACTCCGACAGGAGGATCTTGTACGGATTGTGCGTCTTTCTCCACGGGAGCACCCGCTTGTTGCTTCGATAGTGGCATAGATCTCTTTTTGAAACCGGCGTACCTGTTGGGAGCTAAGTTTTCTGTTTTTTCCCATGTCCTAGCTCATCATGTGCTGACTGAAAAGGCCTGCATGCCATATTTAGAAGCCCCCTTTGCAAAGGGGGCTTAAGGGGGATTTGCCACGCTTCAAATCCCCCCATCCCCCCTGACCAAAGAGTCACCTTTGGCCAAAGGGCCACCTTCGGCGGTTTTCTAAAGGGGGGAAGTAGACTCTCATATGCCCTCGGTAGTATATCATGGAAGGGGGGATCAGGACACCGGCGGAAAAACTAGAAAAAGTTATTCAACGGTGTTATATTAAAAAGAGTAAGATGAAAACGATTGGGGAGCACGGCTATGCCTATCTTCGAATATCACTGCATGAAATGCGATAAGGACTTTGAAATTCTGGTCTACGGTGATCAGGAGGTCTGCTGTCCCACCTGCAAAGCGACCAAGGTCAAAAAACTCCTCTCCACCTTCAGTCATAAGAGCGACAGCGGCTTCACAAGCTCGCAGGGGTCCTCCTGCGGTTCCTGCAGCTCCTCGAGTTGTGCGGGCTGCGGTTCCTCTTAATGAGGAAGGCGCGAAAAAGCCACTCTGCCTTGCATTAAACCCCTATCATTAACCCCCTCAGCGAAACGATCTTGACATGACGGCACAGAAAGGTAATAGTGCCTGTGTCAAAACCCTTGTCAAGAATGCCAAGGAGGTGCTCATGGATATCAAGGAGATCCGGCTCGAAGCATTGGATGTGAAGCAATTCATCTCGGATAAGGTCAAGGAGATCGCGTCCATCGTGGGAGACGGCATGGCCATCAACGCCCTTTCCGGCGGTGTCGATTCGTCGGTAGTCACCTTGCTCGGACACAAGGCCCTCGGCAAACGACTCAGGTCCTATTTTATCGATAACGGCCTGATGAGGGAGGGTGAGCCGGAGCATATCGTTTCGCTCTTTAAGGGGTTAGGGGTGCCGGTGGAGCTGATGGATGCCCGCACGACCTTCTTCGCAGAACTCAAGGGCCGCACTGACCCGGAAGACAAGCGAGAGGCCATCACCCGGGCATTTTATAAAGAGGTCTTCGGCAGGCTGGTGAAAGAGGTCAATGCACCATACCTGCTGCAGGGGACGAACTACACCGATATCGAGGAGACAGTCGCCGGGGTCAAAAGACAGCACAACATTCTCGAACAGCTCGGTATTGATCCGGAGCAGATGTACGGCTACAAGGTCATCGAGCCCCTGATCCAGCTCCGGAAATCGGGGATCAGAAAGGTCGGCCAGTCATTGGGCCTGCCCGAAGAGATATATTACCGTCCGCCTTTCCCCGGGCCGGCCCTGGCTGCCAGGGTCATCGGCGAGGTGACGCCTGAAAGGATCGCCATCGTCAGAAAGGCCACCTGGATCGTGGAGGAAGAGCTTGCGTCAAGCAAGGCCTTTCAATACCTGGCGATCTTGCATGAGGATAAGGTGACTGGCGTGAGAGCAGGCAAGAGGGATTTCGGCCTGCAGATCGAGGTCAGGTGCTGGGAGAGCACGGATGCCCAGGTCGGGTCGCCTACCAGGCTCGGCTATGACGTGTTAGACAAATTAGCCCAGCGGATTACCACCGAGGTGCCCGGTGTGGTCAGCGTGACCTATAATATTACCTCCAAACCACCTTCCACCATAGAAGCGGTGTAGGCTAATATCTAAAGAGTATCCCGCCTCACGCAAAATCAGTTAAGTCTAATAAATCCAGAAAGCAAACTTTAAATCTTTCAGGACTCCTTCGCCTGTCTCAAGATCTATTAATTCCAAACCTTCACCAAAATACTTATTTAGAAGCAGATATTTATATTCTACTGAGGTGTTGCACTGCACATTTGAGAGTTCAATCGGCTTATTATCTTTATAAGTCTTAAGGTAAACTGAATAGGTATAGAGACCAAAACCTTCGTCCCCTTTTTCAGAATAATGATACAAAATAGATTCGTGTCCTTTCACAGAGAGCCTAATGTATCGCCAGTCATCGCCTCCTCTTTTGGTGTATAATTGTCCTGATGTGTCCTGGGCTTTATCACGGTCAATAATAAAAGGGTTCAGGGCAAGCATAGGATGCCAGATCTGACTTTCTTCCCTCCAATCACTCCATTGGCGGCCACTAATATCGTCAAAACTGCAATCTTCAAAACGTCTACAATACCTCTGTTTAACAAGTGTCCATTTGCCCTTATTAAATTCGTATAAAAATATATCAGAGTTATCATCAGGTCTTAGCCTATCATTTATTGCCGCAAGCCCTCCATTTTTAAGATAGCCGATTTGCCCGAGATGATTCCAGCGTTCTTCTCCATCTACCTTTACTTCACCTATCTTGAATGGGATCCCAACAGGGGTTTTTGTAACTACAGTAGGTTTGAACACAATTTCTTGGATAGCGGTATCAGTAATTATGAATATCGTAGCTGTGCGTTCATCCACATAGACATCCTTTGGACAATCCTTCAAAGCGTACAAGTCTTTAGTAGTTTGAGTGCTTGGTTCCCATATCTTAATGTGACATCCATTTTTTTCTTGCTGAATATAAAGCAAAGAAACAGCTTTTGCAGGCGGAGTCTGGTTCTCAAGCAAGATTTTCACTGCATTCTTGTGTCCGTCTACATCAGCATATACCAGTGCTGTCTGGCCTTCATTATCTTGAATCTTTACATCAGCGCCATTTTGGATCAGGATTTTAATAGTATCCTCCAGACCTTTCTGCGCAGCATATATCAGTGCCGTTGCCCCGCTACTGTCTTTTGCATTTACGTCAGCGCCATGGGCCAGCAAGGCTTTTATAACCGTATTCTCCCTGCCTTTTACAGCCTCCATTAAAGGCGATCTCCCCTCCTTATCTCTCGCATTTGCGTCGGCTCCGTTCGCCAGTAAAACCTGGACGGTGGCAGTGTGGCCTTTCTCCGCAGCATTCATCAAGGCGGTCTCTCCGGGTATATATCTGTTCTTTGATCTGGCGTTCACATCTGCACCTTTATTTAGTAAGCTTTCAACCACGTCTGTATGTCCCTTCTCTGCGGCAATCATTAAGGGTGTCATGCCATCTGTATTCCTTATGTTTACATCGATGCCACTCTTTAGCATGGCATCCACAATAGACTTGTAACCCATCCATACTGCCAGGAATAAAGCCTTATCATCTGTATTAGCCCCCTTCTCTAACAGGAGTTGGGCAACGGCAATATGACTGTTTCCCAGCGCCTCCATTAAGGCGGTTCTACCATCCGTATCCTGAATGTTTACATCCGCACCTCTGTTCAGCAGCGCCTTGGCTATCTCAAGATTTCCTTTACTCGTTGCAATCATCAAAGCCGTTGAGCCGCCATGATCTTTTGCATTTATATCAACCCCTTTCTCAAGCAGGACATTTACTTTAGCCATGTCACCATTCAATACTGCTTCCATCAATTCTGTCCAACCATGTTCGCCTGGCTTAAGCCGCATTACTCCAGCGTCGATATGAATTGTTGATTGGCTGCCACCGGGTTTCTCAGCCGCTTCAGCCCAAATGGGCGTAGCTAAGAGTGTGACTATTGAAAGGCCCACTATGGCTTTCTGCAATCTATACATTATCTGGTAATCTAACATATTACCTGCCTTTTGAGCAATAAAAAGAACCACATAGGAGGCTTGCTTGTCAGTAGCACTCTGGAGGGGCCGCGTCTGGCTTGATCAAATTATTTTCAAAGGTAAAGTGTTGATACCAAATTTGCGGGTAGTTAAACAGTCGCGCTCCTTATTTTCTTCAGATCCACAACCACCTCCCGCTCCTTGCGCACTGAGTTGACCAGGTAGATGTGAGGGCTTTTGGCGAGGGCCTCTTTTTTTATCACCCTCTCCCCGACCTTCCCCTGCTCCAATAGATAGGCCCGGTAGGTCCCTGGGAGCAGGCCGCATTGGATCGGCGGGGTATAGAGCTCTCCTTCCAGCTCGACCACGATATTGGCGATGCACGACTCGGTTATTTCCCCCTTCTCATTCCACAGGATGGCATCTGCGTACCCAGGCAATGCCGCCAGGGCTTGCTCATAGACGCCTCGGTTGGTCGTCTTGTGGTACAGGAAGGGATTCGCGATATCGACGGGGAATGGCGCCAGAGAGACAGGTAAGGGATGGTCGATAGGGGTCGTGGCCAGGGCTTCCGATTGAAGGGTAATGCCGCCATCCTTGGCCACGAGCAGACGTACTTTCTGTGCGGTAGGAGACAAGGTGTGCGCCAGAGAGGCGAGCCTCCCAGAAATGGTGCCCATATCGGCAGAGAAGGAGAAATAGACGGCTGATTCCTTAAGGCGCGCCAGGTGGTACGGCAGCAGAAAATATCCTTCTTCGGGGGTCCACAAGATCGTTTCGAGGAGGGAGAAATCAGGTATCCTCTGGGTGAGGATCCTCGCCTTGGTCCGACATTCCTCAAATTCCATTCGGTGTACGGAGTCCCACACGATGCCGCCGCCAACGCCGTATTCGGCCTGACCTGTGGCCTTGTCGATGAGCACGGTCCGGATGGCGACGTTGAACTGCGCCTTACAATCGGGAGTCATGAACCCCACGCTCCCCGTGTATACGCGCCGCGGGGTGTTCTCGAGCTCCGCTATGATCTGCATGGTGCGGCGCTTTGGGGCGCCGGTGATAGAGGCCGGGGGGAAGAGGGCCTTCATGATCTCACATAAGCCGGCTTCCGTCTTTGCCCTGACGGTGGAGGTCATCTGCCAGACGGTCGGATATTTTTCAACCTCATAAAGGCTGCTCACCTGCACGCTCCCGGTGCGTGCGATCCGTCCTATGTCATTGCGAACCATATCGACGATCATGACGTTTTCCGCCCTGTTCTTTTCCGAATGATGGAGCCATTCCGCCTGCGCGAGGTCGTCATTCAGCATCAGCCCCCGTGGGGCGGTCCCTTTCATGGGGCGGGAGACAAGCGCGTCACCATCGAGTTGAAAGAAGAGCTCCGGTGAGGCCGAACAGATACACCACCCTTCCGCATTCACAAAAGCCCCGTACGATGCATCCTGCGCCCTGGCCAACTCGATGAAGTAGGACCATGGATCACCTCTGAAGGGCGACCTCAGGCGCAAGGTGAAGTTGACCTGATAGGTGTCGCCGGCCTCGATGTAGTTCTTGATGCTGCTGATGGCATGTTCGTACGCATCTCGTGTCACAGAAGGCGTCCACGTGCGCGGCAGATCCTGAATCGATGCCGTCGTTGTTGGAAGGCTCAACTGCTCGGGCTTGCCGTAGATGCCGAACCAAACCAAGGGGAATGAACCGTCCTCCTTCACCGCCAGGGCCGAATCGAAGGCAGGCGCCGCTTCATAGGCGATGAACCCTGCGGCATAGAGGCCCTGCTTGGAAGCCATCTCTTCGACGACCTTGAGCGCTGGCATGACCTCTTCAATGCTATAGGCGGAAATGATCCGCCGAGGATCACGAAAATGCAGCCATTGCCCGCGGGTGGCATCATGGATAACGACGCTATTAATCATATCGGCACGATCTGTCATATGCCTCTTCGCAGAACTACCTTTGGATACGGAAGGATCTTACGATAGTATCCTTCTCTTGGCAATAATAAGGTTCTTTGCAGAGAAAGTAGCCCTTGACAAACCTCTCTCGATCATGAGAGTTTTTCGTCTATTCTGTCGGCGGGAGGGATTGAGCAATGAGCATTCTCCAGGCGTTGTTGTTAGGAATTGTGCAGGGGATCACCGAGTTTTTGCCGATCAGCAGTTCAGGGCACCTCGTCCTGGGCAAGGCGCTGCTCGGCGTCCATACCGAAGGGGTTGCCTTCGAGGTATTCGGCCACTTCGGCACCTTCCTGGCAATCCTGACGATCTTTTGGGGGGATGTCTGGAATATACTCACGGCATGGGGGCATGCCCTGCGCCATCCATCGCCGGGCCATTGGTCCCTGCGCTATCGTGAAGACCCCTTTTTCAGGCTCGGCGTCCTCATCTGTCTGGGCACCATCCCGGCTGGGGTGGTCGGGCTGCTCTTTGAGCATGAGATCGAGGCCGCCTTCACAAGCCCCCTCTTTGTCTCATGTGCCCTGCTCGTGACCGGCACCATCCTGTTGGGCACGCGCTGGACCAGACCCCTAGATACCAGCTTTGGCATGGTGAGGGCGCTCATCATCGGCGCTGCCCAGGCCTTTGCCATCTTGCCGGGGATCTCGCGCGCGGGATCGACTATCTCCGCAGGCATGTATGCCGGGGTGGAGCGGAGTGAGGCCGCCCGCTTTTCCTTCCTGCTGGCCCTGCCGGTTATCCTCGGTGCAGCCGTAGTGGAGGGCAAGGAGCTGCTGCACACGGGGGTGCCATCACAACAGGCCATGACATTGCTCGTCGGCACCATCGCCGCCTATGGCGCAGGTGCCATCGCCTTAAAGTGGCTCTTGGGGGTGATCCGCCGGGGCCGGCTCGATTGGTTCGCGTATTACTGTTATGCCGTGGGCCTGGCCGGCCTTATCTGGTTCGCGCGAGGCACGTTCTTCTAATTTCTTACGTGTTTAATTCTCGGAAAGTATGTTGCCTCCTCTCGCCCGCAGCGGAGGCAAGGGGGCTTGTCTTCTATCACCAGCCGTGCTATCACCTCGGAGGTCAAAAGAGATAACAATGGTCCCCTTTCGTTCGCATATCCCGGCGCTGCTCTTTCTGGCGGGGATCTTTTTTCTCAATTTCCTCGCACGGATAATACTGGCTCCTTTGCTGCCGGCGATCGAGGGAGATCTGCACATAGGGCACGCAGGGGCTGGGTCCCTCTTTCTCTTCATCTCCCTGGGCTATTGCGCAGGGTTGTTGGGCTCCGGCTTTGTTTCATCCCGTTTCACCCACAGAAGGACGATTATCATCTCCTCAATGGCCATAGGCGGGGCCCTTGTCGCGATCTCTCTCTGCCATACAATCGCAGGGATGCGAGGGGGATTGATTTTCTTGGGCTTGGCAGGGGGGCTCTATCTTCCCTCAGGCATCGCAGCACTCACCTCTATCGTGAGCTCGCGGGATTGGGGCAAGGCCGTCGCCATTCATGAGCTCGCCCCCAACCTGGGTTTCGTTGCAGCTCTCCTGGTGGCGGAGGGTCTGATGCTGTGGTTCCCCTGGCGGGGGGTCATCGCCCTGATCGGGGCGGCGGCAATGCTTGCCGGCGCGGCCTTTATACGCCTTGGCAAAGGGGGGCAATTTCAAGGAGAAGCCCCCAGCCCCAACACCCTCCGGGTCCTTATCACCCAGCCCGCGTTCTGGGTCATGATGGCCTTATTCAGTCTGGCCATTGGCGCGAGCCTCGGGGTCTATACCATGCTTCCACTCTACCTGGTTGCCGAACAGGGGTTCGAGCGCAGCTCGGCCAATGAACTGGTCGCCTTTTCCCGCATTGCAGGGCTGGCTATCGCTTTTGCGGCGGGGTGGGCGTCGGATACGTGGGGACCAAAGAGGGCCCTCGGAGGTATATTACTCACAACCGGCATGGCGACCGTGCTCTTGGGCATGGCCAGGGGGTCGTGGATCGTACCGTTTCTGTTTCTTCAGCCGATGCTGGCCGTCTGTTTTTTTCCAGCTGGCTTCGCAGCCCTGGCAAGCATTGGCCCTCCTCAAGTGCGCAACGTTGCGATTTCCCTCACCATCCCCGTGGCCTTTTTCGTAGGAGGCGGAGCCATCCCCGCGGCAATCGGCCTGATGGGGCAGGAGGGTTCGTTTGCGCTCGGATTCGTGCTGGTCGGCGTATTGCTTTTTGGAGGCGTTATCATACTGCGGTATCTCAGGTTTCATGAGAAGACGCAGTAAAGGCAACGGTAGGTTACCGATAGATCATGCACGTGGCTGTGGCATGGGCATAGAGCGTGCCATCGGCGTCCTTTAACTGACCTTCAGAGACGCCTATCTTTTTTGACAGATGGATGACCCTTCCTTCCGCTACTAGCTCTTTCTCAAGGGGGACGGGCCTTAACATCTTGATATCTAAATCGATAGTGCCATAACCGACGCCCGCTTCCAGCATGGTGTGTATTGCGCAGCCGGTTACGGAGTCCAGCACTGTTGCGGCAAAGCCGCCATGGACCCCGCCGAGGGGATTGAGGTGCCGCTTGTCGGCCTTGGCAGCGAACTTGGCGTAGCCACTGGCTAATTCCAAAGGTTTCATCGGCACGATCTCTGCGATGGGGGCGCGGGGAATGCGCCCCTCCATCATGGCCCGCATCAGCTCCAAACCCGTTAATTTTTCCTTATCCATTTGTTTCCCTTTTTCTGTTTTGTGCAAGGCTGGTTAATCCCTATTCCGGAAACATTTGTGAGTCGATAACCCCGCTGCAGATGCGCTGCACCGGACCTCTCATAGTGGCGGCAAAGTCTTCCGCAAGCGTGATATCGAGGCTCCCGCCAGGCATGTGCACGACGATTGCCGCATCGCACAGGCCGAGCTTGTGAGCAATCGCCGCTGCTGCGGCACTGCTGCTTCCCGAGGCTAGCGTGTAGCCCGCCCCCCGTTCCCATATCTCGATTCGGATGTTTCCCCGATCGATGATCTTCATGAACTGGACATTCGCTTGGTTGGGAAAGCGGGCGTCTCTCTCGATCAGAGGTCCGTAAAGGCGAGCGATCTCAGCTGTCGGCTCCTCGCAGAGGACGACGCAGTGCGGGTTGCCGATTGTCGCGGCGCAATATTCGAAGGTACGACAGGCGACAGTCATCTGTTCGCGCAATACCTCCCGCTTCCTGCCGGTAACGGGGATCTCGGTGCTGAGAAAGCTAACCGTGCCCATTTCCACCTGCACGCGCTTTCCACCCTCCTCGACCCGGCACGTCACCGGACCGCCAAGGGTCTCGATGGTGAACGGCTCCTCGCGCACGAGCCCTTCTTCCCAGAGAAAGCGCGAGAAGATGCGCAGACCATTGCCGCTCTTCTCCGCCTCGCTGCCGTCGGGATTGAAGATGCGGACCTTGAAATCACAGTTGGAACTGTCCAAGGGGCCGAGGAGGATGCCGTCCGACCCGATGCCGTAGTGGCGATGGCATATCCGCTCGATCATCGTCTTCTGAATGTCTCCGTCGATGTCCGAAGGACGGATCACGAGATAGTCATTGCCAAGCGCATGGTACTTAATAAATCTCATCTTTTTTCTTCGGAATTAGGGAGAGATTGGAGGGGTTAGGACATAATGAGCTTGCCAGAGGAAAAGAGAACATCTTTTTGCACACCAACGCCCCCTAGCTTTCTCCCGGTCCTGTTACGCAATGATTTCATTCAGTCCTTCAACCACCTGGGCCAATTGTTCATGAGACGCTTTGCCAATCAGCTTCCCGATCCTCTCGATGGACAGTGTTCTGATTTGGCTGATCTTGACCCACGACTGCTTAGGCAAGCGTTGAGTCTTTAGTTCAAGGGTTAAAGGAAACCCGGCCTTTTGCGGCTGGCTGGTAATCGCCACGGCTATGACGGTTCCTGAACGTTCATTGAAGATATCATGACTCAGAACCAGAACCGGACGCAGACCAGCCGGCTCCCGGCCTCGCACAGGATTCAAATCGGCCCAACGAATCTCACCTCTCAGTATTCCGGCCATTGGCTCACATCCTGGGTTAATCCTTCTTCTGCCATAGCTTTTTCGGATGCCGGTTCGAGTTTGGCGCACTCCATCGCCAGTCGGCTTCGTTTCATCCGCATCAGTTTTTCGCTGACGGCTTCCCTGATGGCCTGACTACGGCTTTGAAAAACATGCTTCGCGACCAGACTGTCCAATTCGCCGATAAACTCTTCATCCAGTGTAATTGCTATCTTTTCCTTGCCCATGTCTTCCTCCTAGTATTACATTATATCATACCTGTGACACTAGAGGCAATGGCTTAATCTATTTTCGCAAAATATGGG